>Ga0068859_100001100_pt1 | contig 27564 bp, 36 predicted proteins | sample KBSSwiS22_FD_66585 | JGI IMG/M metagenome (GOLD analysis project Ga0068859, IMG submission 66585) | Switchgrass rhizosphere microbial communities from Kellogg Biological Station, Michigan, USA - KBS Switchgrass S2-2 | ecosystem: Host-associated > Plants > Roots > Rhizosphere > Soil ...
CTGCAAAGATGCCTATGAAGCGGCAGAGGGAGCAGATGCATTGATTCTCATGACCGAATGGAACCAGTTCCGAACGCTTGACTTCGAGAGACTGAAAACGGCACTGCGCCAACCCATCTTTTTCGATTTACGCAATGTCTATGAACCTGACCGAGTCGCAGCCTTTGGTCTGCGACACATTTCTGTTGGAAGGCCGAGTAAGCTTCCTTCCTAGGCGCATGCGACATCACGTGAGCCGCGGGACTTCAACAGCCTTGGCCCCATCATTAACTTTTGGTTTGTAGCCCATCCGGTCCAACACCTTCATCACCCGGGTCTTCAGACGGTCATCGGCTTCGGCAAGTGCCGTGGCCAACGGCTCAACCGCCGGCTTTCCGATTTTACGGATGATTTCAGTTACGGATTGTCTGATCTCGTCTTCTTCCGAAACCAGCAGGGGCACGAGCGACGGTACAGCAGGCCCGCCGATCTTGATCAACGAATCATAGGCCCGCTGCCGGACATCGCCGACTTCATCCGTTAAGGCGTCGACCAATGGATGCACAGCGCGAATGTCTTTGAGCTCACCCAGCACTTCAGCCGCATACTTTCGATTGAGCCAATGGGTATCTTTCAGGTCCAACAGCATCGCGTCTGCGCGTGCCGCATTGGGATCCTTCGCGCGAATCCGAAAACCCTTGGCGACCCGTCGTCCGCCTTCTTCGACGACACGAATCGTCGCGCCATCCCCTACCTTGATCTGCTTCAACTCCTCCAACGCCCCATCGTCGACGTCCAGCACGACCGTCTTCCCGTCGTATGCCAACAGTTCGACTTCGAGCTGTTTAGCCTCAGGGTTCACTGCGACGACTCGTTCCGTTACGAGATTGAATCCATCCTTCTTCACCCCGCCCTTCGGACCGATCTGAATCAGCTTCGGAGGAACTTCATCTGCCATAATCTATATCCTTTACGTCGTACGAAAGATTACGATTTCTCGCGCCAACCGAGACTCGCGAGTACACTTTCTACTGTTTCCTGCACCATCGTATTTTCATCTTCTAGCAGTGCAAGCAGGGGGTCGATCGCCTGCTTCGCCCCGAGCCGCGCGAGCGACTCGGCAGCATTCCTACGCACCAGCCAATCTTCATCCCTGAGCGATTCGATCAATGGGGACACTCCACGGGCATCGCCGATCTTGCCCAAGGCTTCAGCAGCATGACGCCGCACCATCCAATTATTACCCAGTAGACCGTCGATCAAGGCGTCAACGGCCCGCGCGTCGCCTATTTTTTTCAGCACACGCGCCGCATCCTCACGCACCGTATGATCGGTCAGCGCCTCAACCAAGCCGGGCACCGCTCGTGCATCACCGATTCGCTCAAGCGCCCAGACGGCGGCAGTTCGGACTGCGCCATCCTTATCCTTGAGCGCCTTCACAAGAGGATCAACCCCCCGAGGGTCTTTCAGCTTACCCAATCCCGATGCAGCCTGCTCGCGAATTGCCCATTCATCATCCCTCAACGCCTCAATCAACAGATCGACGACGGTAGGACCGATTCGCACAATGGCACTGGTCGCCGCTTCCCGAACCAGTACGTCTTCATCAGCCATCAGCCCGATCAGCGGCCCCACCGCGCCTTCGCCTATTTGACTCAGGCTGGCAATCGCATGGTCGCGGAGCGCATCATTGTTGTCCCGCAGGGCCCCGATCAATTGTTCAATCCGGTCAGTCTGCCCATCCTCACTCATCGTCGTCCTGTCCCGCCTGACCCCCGACAGGTGTCCCGTCGAGCGCTTCCAGCTTGTCGGCGATTAACCCTGAATTGTAGGCAACCAGACCGTCTCGGTCCATCCTCAACCGATTGAACAACTCTTTGTGCGGCCGCAACACCTCCACGTTTTTCACCTTGGCCAGGGCCTCCATGGCATAGACCCGCAGCGGTCGAATGGGAATAGCCTCGATATAGAGTTCGGCAGGCCTGGCATCGCCGATCAAGCCCAATGATTTCATCGCCAATTCCTTCACACCCGTATCTTGGTCGACTTGCAACCGGCGCATCAAGGGCTCGACCGCGCGTATATCCCCAATTTTCCCCAGTAAATCGGCGGCAGCTTCACGAATCAGCCAATCGTCATCTTCCAGATACTCGATCAGGATCTCCACGCTCGGACGCCCGATGGCCAGAAGATTGATCACGGTGCTCATGCGGGCTTCTTCCCGTTCGCTCAACTCTTCAATTGCGCGAAGTTCATCGAACATCTCGTCGATACGTTCACGAATGGCGCTCAACTTCTTCAGCGTCCGAACGGCAATCTCACAAACAGCAGGCTGCCCCATCGCATTGATGAATGCCTCCGCCGAACGGGAATCGAGCAGATGCTCCAACATCTTTGCAGCCATGATCTGCGCTTCCGGGTCCTGATGGGCCAACATCTTGCAGAGCGGGGCGATTGCATTCGGGATGACCCCTAACAACCCTGAGGCAGCCGCTCGAACTCCTTCGTCCTTCGAAGCATAGAGCAACGACGTCAGCGCTGAGGCGGTCGTCTCATCGAGCACGCCCGCCATGTGTTCCAAGGCGGATGCGCCTGCCTTACGAACCACCTCAACTTCATCGCACAGTAACCCGACCAAGGGCACGCCGGCCTGAGGGTCATTCACACGTGCCAGCATGGCCGCTGCTTCAGCTTTCAACGATGACGAGCCGGTCCGCAACGCGGAAATAAGTGCCTGAACTGCGCGAGGCCCGCCAGAGAGACAGGCTGCCGTCGCCCGCATCCGTCGCCAATCCTCTTCATGGACCAGCTCAGAGACCAGCGTTTCAATCGTTTCTTTCGGCATGGCACGCAACGAGTTCTGAGTTTTGAGTTCTGTGTTCTGAGTTACGAATTCATCATCGAGCGCTAGCCTGCACGTCTGCGATAACAGGAGTACAGCGCGCAGGATGCTCAAAAAGGCCGTTCAGCAAGGCCGCAGGCGAATCGAAACCGGAGGCGTACCCTCTCGGGTACGTTGAGGATTTCGATGAGCTGAGAACGACGCTGGCGGCCTTTTTCAGCATTCTGTTAAATGCGGCCTGCCCGCCAGCCTACCTTTGTCAACGTCTCTTTGATATGGTAGCGGATGTTGTCATCCGATTCCTGTGCCAACAGCGTCAGCAACGGCGCAATCACGCGATTCCCGAATCGAGTCAAGGCGTCGGCGGCATCTGGTCGTGTCATCGTATAGCGAAGCGCCTTGATGAGTGAGGGGATGGCCGCCTCGTCTCGAATCACCCCTAAGGCCTTGGCAGCGACGCCTAATACGATGATATCCTCATTCCAATGATCACCGCAGCTGTCTATCGGCTGCGAGGTCTTCGGTCGATCCACGCCTTCAAGAATATTGATCAGAACCGGCACTGCGCGACGATCGCCGATCCGGCCCAGCGCTTCAATGGCCAGTGGCCGCAGCCCCGGTTCTTTCATCACCGTCATGAGGAATTCCACGGCGCGCGCATCTCCTATCTGACCGAGCGCGCGGACTGCATCCTCACGGACTGCCCTGTCCTGATCGTTAAAGAGTACCGACAACAGCGGGACCACCGCCTCGGAGGATCTTGTCTTCCCCAAGGCCTCAACCGCATGCAACCGGACCAACCACTCGCCATGGGTCAGCGCGGCAAGCAACGACGAGAGCGCTGCTTCTCCGATGGCCGCGAGGGCAGTCGATGCCTCCTCACGCACGGCTTTCACCTTATCCTGTAACAACAGCACCAGCGGCCCTACAGCCTCAGGATCTTGAATCCGACCCAACGCCTTGGCCGCGTGCATCCGCACAATCCAATCGGGACTCGAGAGCGCCGCCATCAGCGGCGTGAGGACTCTGGCGTCGGCAATAGTCGCCAATACCGATGAGGCTAGCTCCTGAACGGTGAGCACCGGATCAGACAGACAATCGCCCAGCGGTATCACAGCCGACTCTCCGATCGCCAAGAGAGCCCCGATCGCTGCATCACGAACCGCGCGATCGCGATCGCGAAGCATGGCGACCAACGGCGCCACAGCCCTCGGATCCCGGAACGCGCCAAGCATCGTGGCAGCTTCTTCGCGGATCGCCCAATCCTCGTCCTCAAGAGCCGCGATCTGTTCGGCTACCGTATCTGCCATGCCTGACCTTGATTCCAAGAGATACCTACCTAATCAATGGTCATCTAGCCTTTATGCCCCTAGATCCCTGTGCAAAATCACCCGAAGGGCCGAAGCGACCTGAGTCGCCAAGCGGCATGTCCACCCGAGCATTGTCGACCGCGCTCGAATTGACGACAACGTCTTCCGGGGACGGTATCCACCCCAGTTTCTCAAGTGTTTCGAGAGCCAGTTGCCGCAAGGCATCCTTCGCCGTCAGTCGGACCGATGCATAGGAGAGCACCCGCTCCCCTTCTGCAACGACTTCGGATGCTTTCGGATCATACAGAAAGGCGATCAATGGTTCGATCGCCGTATCCCCGATCGTTGCCAGTGCGGCGCTGGCCTTCTCACGCAACACTCCATCCTTCAACAACATGATCAGGTCGGGAATGACGCGCGGATCGCGAAACTGGCCGAGTGCCGTCGCTGCCGCTTCTTTGATAAATGCGTCCTCACTGACGATGCAGCCTGGAGTCGGGGCCCCCTCCTGTCGAATACCTTTCCCCTTCAATGCATCCAGGACGGGAGGCAAGGCGCGGGGATCGCCGATCATACCGAGCGATGCAATGGCATGCCGTTTGACCGCTCCGTCCTTCATCGCCTCGATTAAGGCATCAATCGCCCTTGGATCGCCGATCTGGCCCAGGGCAATCGTGGCATCTTCGCGGACAGCCCGATCCGGATCTTTCAGCGCAGCAATTAGGACATCAACAACTTTAGAGTCCCGTACCCAGGTCCGGCCGATTTGATAGTCGGTAGTCATCCCCCCGAGTGCGCGGGCCGCGTGACACCTGACGACAAAATCCTTGTCCTTGAGACAGTCAATCAACGGATCGACAGAAGGCTGGCCGATGGAGATGAGCGCAGTCCCGGCTGTTTCCCGAACCGTTTTCGACGGGTCACGGAAAAACTTAATGAGGACCGGGATCGCCCTCGGATCGCCGATCTTACCCAGCGCCTCTGCCACCGCACTCTTTACGGCTCCGTCGCGATCTCGACACACAGGCATGAGAGCCTCGACGGTTTTCTGATCCCTTATCTCCCCACAGGTCTTTGCGGCATGTTCGCGGACACGCCACCGCTCATCCTTCAATGCAGTGATCAGACGATCAACGACCGTGGCCCCCATCGAAACCATAGCTGCCACGGCATCGTTCCGCACCTCCATAATCGAATCGTTGAATAGACCGATCAGCGCTTCCACCGCCTTCGGCCCGCCGATCCTGGCCACTCCCCAACCAGCATGGGCCCGCACAGTCCAATATTCGTCCCCACAGGCGCCGATAAGCGCCTCCAACGTAGCGGGGTCAGCGAGTTCTGCAAGAGCCTTGGATGCCTCTTCTCTAGTCGCATCGTCGACATCCTCGAGTGCGTCTAACAGATCTTCGAGCGTCTGGGCCATCGGTACCGCTCCTCTATTGATACTGGTAATCACGTTGACCGCTGTATGGAAAGGTCCGGCTGCAGCGGACGATCAGAGTTTGGGTTCCTCGCCCCTCCACGCATTGGTCGAACGACTGGGCAATTTCCAATTTCCCTTCCATGTTCACGGCGAACGGAAAATCAAATGTGAAGCTCACAAACTTATATTTCCCTGGCTTCAGTTTGAGGACCCGCAATTCGGTCGTCCTGTAAGCGTCCATGGACTCTGGATCGGAACCGTAGATGGATGGAGTAACACCGGGCACTTGCCACCAAGTCTGAGGATTTATCGTAGTGGCATCGATGGTAATCGTATGTTCCTGAGTGTAGGCAGCCGGTTGACCAGCCACGACCGGCGAGATCACCGCCGCAGAACCCAACAACCCTCCGACCAGACAAAGGATCATATACCTTGTCACTTTCGGCATGACGCGACCTATTGCAAGGTGGATCCGTGTGAAGCTGCGGCAAAGGCTGCCTGAAAAATTTCTTCTATGGCCTGACTCTCCCATTCGGTATGGGTCTGCAATCCCAATGTCCGCATCACCGTTGCGCCGGTATCTAAGATGGAGACCGGCTGGTGAATGGCATAACCAGGTTTAATCCCCACTCCCGAAGCAATCCAAGGAACCATCGGCACGCTCCCATCAGCCGCTTCTTGACTGGCGTCCCTGCCCTCAGCGCTGAGCGACGTGACAAAGAGAGTTGTCCCCTTGGTCAGCCCCTGCTCGTGATAGATATCCAACACAGAGCGGATCGCCTTATCCACCGAGCGAAGGGCGTCACGGTACTCCTTCGAGGTCCAGCCTTTCGATACACCCACTCGACCAGCCTCGGGAAGATGCACAACCAAGAAATGCGGGAGCGAAAGGATCGCATGTCCGTAGCCATGACCGCTGGCTGCTTTCTGGAAGTATTGGCGGATGTAGGACACAATCCGATCTGTACTGCATTCAGGTTTCAGGGGCCCGCACATCTGGTAATCGGTGTAGGGTTCTGGTCTCGCCAGTTGATAGAGCGACTCGTCCATAAAGAAAATTGCGCTGTCACGGCCTCCGCTTAAATCGAGATAGTCGAACAGGCTCGGCGTGCGCGGGTAACCACGGCTGAATTCAAAGGTGTTCCAGGTAATGCCATGTTTCTCGACCGGCATCCCCGTAATGAGTGAAGCCATCGTCGGCAGTCGCAAAGCAGGTCTCACTGCCGTGGCTGACCAGGTAACAGCCCCTTCCTTGATCAATCGGCTGAGGGTCGGCATCGTACCGCCTTTTAGAGAGTTCTGCCCGAAACCCTCGAGGACGAACAGAATCACGTGTTCAGTTGGAGCCACTGAGGCAGAGACCTGAGCCGCCGCCGAGGCAGCTACTACTGTTGTCCCACTCTGGGAAAGCAGACAAAGGGTGAACCATGATACAGCGAATATTCGAACCGACCATCCTCGGCCAAGACAGATTGACATGTGCAGGATTAGCCCTCCTTATCCGACTTCTAAGGAAGCTTCTACGCTATCATGGCGTTTTCCGCCAAGGCAAGCGAGGCCAGGCTCCACCTGCATGATCCTTCAAGATTCAAGGGGTAGCCGGCTCCTGGCAGGACAGTCAATGTCGGTGTATGCTTAGCAGTAGCTTCCCGACTACAAGTCGGCTCAGGTGCGGCGGTTCTATTCTAAGTGGTAAGGACGATGCGCCTCGTTACACTGTTCATGATCCTATGTGCCTGGCCGACCATTACTCTGGCGGAAATCCGCGTGGTGGCCGCCCAGGGCGAATATAGGATGGGAAATCGCGACACCAGAGAAGACGCGCTCCGCCTGGCCACTGAAGCAGCGAAACGAAACGCCCTGGAACAGGTCGCCGTATATCTCGAAAGCATCACCATCATAAATGGTCTTGATGTGACAAAGGATGAGATCCGAACCTATACCGCGGGGTTGGTCCTTGTACTCGAGCAAGCGACCAACACGACCCTCGATGGGAACACCGTCGTGGTCAGAACGGATCTGGTAGCCCAAATCGATACGGAAGAAGTGCGACAAGCCATCGCGACCTTGCGGGAGAACAAGGATGCCTGGCATCAACTTGTCGCGCTGCAACAGGAAAATGACCAACTGCAACAGGAGCTCGCCGCGGCGAACCAGGCCTTGGCACAAGCCTCGACCACAGAGCAGACCAGGCTGGCGGCCCAGCAACGCCAAAGCATCTTGAATCGGGTGCAATCGAATGCCATGGTCTCGCAAGCTTGGACGGATTGGTTACTCCTCTCACCGGCGGTCTACTCCTCTTCCCAGATAGGGATTGCCCACATCCAGAGTCTTCTGGCCACAGCACAAGGCTTATATGCCACAAGCCCGCATGTCTATGCGGCACAGCAAGCGACGACGACAAGACAGCCGCCGGCGCCGCCACAACCGCCCGTTCCCCCTGAACCGGGAGCGAGACCAGCGACCATGCCACGCCATCAGATTACACCTGCGCCAGGATCCCAAACTGTCCGACAAACATTGAACGAAATTACTTATCAAACACCATCAGGACAACCGTATACAAGCAGTCAACCCGGCCTCATGAATCAGATACCGCCCGCGACAGGCATATCACCTATGACAAGCCAGATTGCCCCTGCGATGAATCAGATCTATCCGAAAACCTTCCAACACATACCACAGATGCCCTCTCAGATTACCCCGCAGGGGATGAGTGGAGGAGGGCATTCAAGGGGGAACGGTCATAGAAGCGGGGGAGACGGACTTGGTCATAGGCAAGGTGGGGACAGAGGACGAGGAAGGTAACGCGTGACGAGCAGAAGTAATCACTTGATCTCATTGATCGCCGCTGGCTGTATAGTCTTGCTGGCGATGGAGTTGTTTGCTGCCGATCCAGGCGATATTCGCACCCGCGCAGAACAATCCTTCGATCAAATCACGCAGCAGAGCGTGCAACAAGACTCCTCAAGGGCATCGTCGAAGTTACCTACCAAGATTGACGATCGTCATCGCTATTCATCGGACCAATACCTCATCGGCAAAGGTCAGGGTGATATGGCCAAGGGTCCGATGGTCTGCCAGCGCGTATCGGAACTCTCTGCCCGCACCGACCTCGCAAAACAAATCCGCATTCTGGTAAAAGAACATATGGTCGACCGCATCCGCGAGCGGACCGGCCGCGAGACAGAGCAGGATATCGAAGTCACGCGGGAGGAAATTGTTCAAGAATATTTACAAGGCGTGAAAATCGTCGATCGCCAAATCGACGAAGGCAACAAAACATGTAGCGCCACTGCCGTCATGCCCAAGAGCCAGATCCAGCCTAACCCAGCACCGGACCGCCTCGAAGCAACCCCGACAGTGGTTCGATAACGGTCTGACTGCCTCCTACCGGCTCTTCCGTTGCAGTCTATCTTCGACATCGGGTATGTAACTCTGCATGCCGGCCGAAAACAGTTTTCAGCACGACGAATTGTCCCGAAAGAATCCTGGCGAACGGATCACGGTTCGCCAGGTCACGCTGACGTCTCTATCAGCGTCGCCTCCCGGCCAAGATGCGATGGCTACGCTCGGCACACGACTCTCGCAAACCGGTGTTCGTGTGATCGTCTTGCTACACGGTTCCATTATCGGAACCGACGTCTTTGGGGTGCAACGGTTGGATGAGCTGGGCGGACTCAAGCGTGGCTACTCCCGCGGTGTGGCGGGACTCGACGCCTTACTGGCTCTCATGCGCGAGCAGAGTAATGGCATCCCACCAGCGCCCGGTTGGTTGAAGCCACCCCTCATAGACGATGATGCCACCAGGAAGCTGCTCGATGAACAGATTGGAGACGCCGGTAATTTCACGAACAGCTATGTGGAACTCATGAAACAATCGCTCAACCGCGGCTTAGATCGCCCAATCCATTGTGTCCGTAAGCTCTGGTCCTGTGAACATCATCACCTGGGCCGGGCCTTGGCCGCAGTCTCAATCCTCGGGTATCTTCGTAACTGGTGTGAGACCTACAAGCTGGGCCAGGGAGACCGGATACTCGTCCAGGCTCATGGACAGGCAGGTTTAGTCCTCGCCCTCGCTTCGAACCTCTTATGTGTGACATCGACCAGCAGCCGGACAAGGCTGTTCGAAATCCTGACGGCATTTGCCTCACAAGCCAATCGACCTGATATCACGACGACGATCCAACGTATCGCTCCTTTGTTGGCGACCGGCACGTTCCTCAATGAAGCGATGCTGGATGTCGTCACGTTGGGCGCGCCGGTACGCTACGGGTGGGATCCCTCTGGACTACGAAGGCTAGTGCACTTCGTCAACCATCGAAATCTTCGGACCGATGGAAAGACCTGGCTCTCGAAGATGGAGCTGCCCCAGATCACCATGGAGATGCCCATTGCCTGGGGCGGCGACTACATTCAGCAATTGGCCGTAGCCTGCAGCGATGCCGTGCCGGTCACTGATGCTGGACAGGCGGCCAATAAAGCCGTATGGGAGATCGTGGAGCCGTTTGATGGGTTTGAACGATGGCTTGAATGCGCCCGCCGGGCTGTCCGAATCCCCGGTGAGGGACTGGGGATTCTTGCCGACTACAAGGATTCCACTGGGTCGACGAATGTGCGCGACCATTATTTTGGCCACGCTGCCTATACACGCATGAATGCGATGCTGTTCAATACAACTGAGATTGTGCAGGCTCTCTGCCAAGCCTCGTAATGCGATGCCTTTCCTTCTTCAGCCTTCTCTCAGCCGCACCGCCAACGGTTCCCATGAAAAGATGCCGTCAAGATAGGCGTGGCCGTTCGGTGTGGTGGCAACCAGTTCAATGGATTCGTAGACGCTGATTGTCGTACCACTCCCGGCTGAGGCTGAGACTTGCATCGTGAGAGCTGCGCTCGGCGCATGCGATGGAATGTCCTGATGGGTCCGCAATTGTTTTGGCGAGGCAAGAAGGTTCACGAGTTGGGCGGGCGGCGCCTGACGAAACTCACCATCATAGGTGACCCATAGTCGCACGGCGGCCGACACATGCGCATACCACTCCTCTCCAACCGCATTAGCTTCAACCCAATTAAACAGCGTGTTCACCCGTGACATAATGGACACCGTCGTCGGCTCCAACGAGGGGGGAATCTGCAAAAGGGTCGCATAGCCAGCGTGGACATACCCGAGCGTATCCCATAGTGAAGGATTGGCCCCGACGCGCGCCTGGAGTGATTTGCTTGGCAGCTCATGCTCCACATAATGCGGATTTGCGGCAAGACGGAGATAGTGTGTGTCCTCGAGGTATTTGATCTGATCGAGCTTGCACAATGTTTCATCTCGATCGCCAAATCCGATGGTGTTCGGTGCCGAGACGCTATCCGCCCCAGTAAACATCAGCTTGCTCCAGCCGATCGGTGCGATACAGCTGGCACTCGCCGACCCGTTCAGCTTCTCCAGTACCGCCACACGGCTTTTGATGTCGTTGAAGACCGACTCCAGCCCTTCTTTCGTTCCACGAACCCTTTCAATCAAAAGATTCTTTTCAAGTTTCCGTTGTTCTTCAAGTTGCCGTACAAACGAATCTGTCTGCCGATCAAGTTCCAACACTGGTGCCATGTGCTCCCCCTTTTCATATTGATGTGATGCCCCAGCCCACATGGAACCCAAGGGATTTCGCAAGATGGGTGCCGTGGCTAACCCCGCACAAACAGGCTCTGAACAACCTTTACCCCGCAGGCAAGTGCCGGCGGTCGGAACAAGTTTGAACAGGCCTGCTAGATCTTGGGTGAGAGACTGGCATGGTCGCCATCAACCGAATTGTGGACAGCTCGGCCTGCAGGATCGGTAGATTCGTTTAGCAAGGTTGCCGTTACGCCTAACGGCGTCAATAGCACGAGGGCCGCCTTCAGAAGCAGGTTGTCGTAGACCGAGACGTCGCAGCTCCAGGTCCCATCGAGTCCGGCCACCGCCCGCACACGGTCCGCAGGATAAGCCGCCTGCGCGTCCGTGATGATGTAATGAATCGTGTCGCCCGCTTGCAGTGGAATACCCCGAGCCAGCAGTTCCTGCGCGGCAATCATCGACAAAGTCTGATGACGATAGGTCTGCGGGTTTTTTGTGAGCGATTTCGCGATGGCCAATTCCTCAACCGTGGCAAGACCATCCTGAAGATAGCGCCGGTAGGCACGGATAGTCTCCAATGCCTGCGGAATCCGTTCACGTAACTCAACCAACGTCCGTGCCTGGCTCAGACAGCGCAGCATCTCTGCTTGCGCTCGCTTAACAAGCGGGGGCGCATCGCTGCGGCGGATCTCAATGCCACGGATTTTCATCGCGCCATGGTCAAACAGACCCACGAACTGATTCGGCACCGGCATGAGTGGATTGACCCGTGACGGAAGAAACCCAATCCAATGATAGACCCCTTCCACACCGATCGAGAGCCCCGTTCGCTCGGTGATCGCCTGCGCAAGTCTATCGTAATCCGTCCTGACCGCGCCGGGCTTGACGAGCCAGAGCGAGTCCACTATCGCGTGCAGCAGGCGATAGCCCTGCTGTTCGGCAACCTCCTTGGCCTGCAGCAGCAGCTCGCGGCTGTAAGCGGTCACGGACTCGTGCGCTTCAATCCGGCCGAACCGGGCATTCTTATATCCCAAATAGCCGAAGGAGACGACGAGCAGCCACTTGAGCGCCGTTTGTCGTTGGTCGAGCGCGGCCCTTTCCGCCGGCTGTGTCGCAGCGGCCATGAGCTGTTTGTATCGCGCACGTTTGTGGAGCAATGGAGCCAGTGTGCGGGGCACCAAGCCCTGACGATGTCGGCAGGTGTGGTGGCCGATCTCCGGCACCCGTGTGGTGGGATCATGGCGACAGCACCGGCAATTGACCGTCTCAGGCGAGATATTGAAATGCGTCATGATGGAGGGATACATCGCAGAGAAATCCAGTTCGCCGACCTGTTCGTGATAGCCGACGATCGGGGCAAATACCAGCCCACCCTGATCGGTGTGCAGCAATTCGAGCGCGGATTTGAAGGCTTCCGGCTCCTGCTTGCGGTAGGGAATCAACAGGCCGTCGCGACAAGCCGTCTCGAGCTGCATAGACGTAATCCCCGTCCCGGTTGTCGTGCGGGCCATCTGTTGCAAATCGACCTTCGCGACACGGGCCTGCTCGACGAGGCCTGCCACGCCCATTTCGGCCAGCGCAAATGAATTTCGTCGATCGAGGTGTAACCGTCCAGACAGGATGCGGGCGCCGGCATGGGACAAGACACGGCCGTACGAAAAATACGACCGGGGCTTCCTGGTGCCGACGGATCGGTGGGGGTCGCGATTGAGCGCGAGAGGCAGGCGTAGACGACTCGCCATGGCCATGAGACGAGGCAGAAGGTAAGAATCGCCCCAGTCTGTCAAGAGGATATCCGGGTCCTGTCGCACGAGTAGCTGATTGAGGCGTTGGATCATCTCGACACCATCGTCTTCCAGTACACGCTCCTCCCCGTCCATCCGCACCATGAGCAGGCCACGCCCGCCATGATTTGGGTTGGGTGATGGACTATCAGACGACAGCTCCATAATCGTGAGCGGCGGGAAACCATAGTCCGTGTCCCAGGGCGACTCCAGCGCCTGAATCGACTGAATCCGGCCTTCGCCAACGAGGTCCGCCTCGCAATGGGCCAGAGGAAAGAGCTGTCGGTCGTAAAAATAGCGCTGCGGCAGTGATACGTCTACGTGAAAGAACTGCGCGTCAGGACAGGTACGGATCAGACGTTGTGCAAGGGGCAAGAACTGCGCGGGAGCATGAACCGAGATCTCCAGCACCGGGATCGGGCAAGGCGCGCCGAGTTCGTACCGCTCTACCTCTCTGGTGCTGACGCGACAGGAGGCATGGCGGAGTAACCGAAACACCTGCTCGCGGGTGGGCGGCGGAGCCGCTAGATAGCACGTCGGCACAAATGGATCGACGGCCCTGATGCGGCGACCATCCTCGCAAAGGAGCCAGACGACCATGCCATCGTGCGCCGGGTACACATCAAGAAGCCATCCCTTGAGTCGAGTCGTGGGACATGCGGGTTTCAAGGGTCATCACTTTCTGTTGCAATGTGCCGACCTGTTTCTGTTGTTCAATCAACATTGACAGCAGCATCACTTCGAACGGAGTTTCACGCGCCAGATAGGCGCCGGCCGACGCGTGGTGACGGGCAACGGCGAACAATATATCAAGCGCCTGCTGGTCCTCGCGCCGCAATGCACGCCGGTAGCAACTCCACGAGTCAATTTCCTGCTGAACCAATTGCGTGAATGTGACAAGCGTGCGGCCCATGCCTATAACCGATTCCAGAGCGGAGGCGGAATCCTCCAGCATCTGGGCTCAGGCCCTCCTTCTTCCTGCAGCCATAATCCATTCTCGGTTTCGCACAAATCGATCACCCGACGCGCCTGAGCACGGAGTGTCTCCATGAATCGACGACGTCCGCCTGATTCAGGCGGCGCGAGTGGGCTCACGCAGAATATCTGAACATCTTCCTCGGCCATATGTTGCAAAGCCTCCGCCATGGCACGAAAGAGGCGCATCGATTCAAGTTCCGGCACAGACTGATCGTACAACGTGTCGAGCGGGCCGGCGAGAACGACGAATCGCGCGTCATAGGCACGTAGCGCCGACGGGAGACAATCTGTGATCAGCCGGACCATCTGATGACAGGTGAAGGCCCGTGAGACGTGAATCTGCTGCAGCACATGAGCCGGCGCTACCCGACTTGCCCGAGCCAGTCGCCCTACTAAGAACGGATCAAAGACATTGACGCCAGCCAGATACAAGACCGGTTCACCGGCCAACACGCGATCGACTGCCGCACAGAGGCCCAATCGATAGACAGATGGCGATCCGGACAAGAGCACCAACCCCTTCGGCTGATCGGTCGACACAGCACTCTGCCGCAACGCAGCCAATAGGCGGCGAGGCTCGTCGATGACCACGCCGCCATCCTCTGTGCGAAACGGAAACTCCATCGTTTGTTGCTGGACCAGAGCCATAAAGCACCTCACGATTCGTTGAAGTGGCGGATCACACCCGCAACAATCCCCTGAATGGAAAACTCGTTCTCTGACGACACGACGATCGGCGTCATCGTTGCATTCGCCGGATGCAGCTCAATTCGGCCGTCCTTGCGGTAATACTTCTTGATCGTCGCCTCGTTATTCACCAGTGCCACCACCGTCTGCCCGTTCCGCGCAGTACCCTGCTTCCGGACCACGACCAGATCGCCGGGGAAAATGCCGTCGTCTTTCATCGACTCGCCTTTCACCCGCAGCGCAAAGGTCTCTCCTCCTCGCAACAGCGGCGGCAGCACCGCCACCAGTTCAGCTTGCGTGATCGGTTCGATCGGCGCCCCTGCCGCCACCATCCCGAGCATCGGGATCTGGGCCGACCCTAACTGGTCCAAGGCCATCTCGACCGACAAAGGCACCTCCCATGTGCTTGCCTCATAGCGACTGATCGTCATTCGGCTCAGTTGCAACGCTTCCGCCAACTTTGCCTGCGTGTATCCCAACCGAACCCGCGCCTGCCTGAATTGTTTAGCAGTCATGTCACAAAATGTTACACGCCAAGAGGCGGGCTGTCAAGAGGGAGGGTGATGGAGGGAATATGGGGTAGCCTGGTCGATCCTCGATTGCGCACAACTTTCTCACCCGCCCAACCTCCGAGCGCGCCGAGACGCGCTTTGTCCCAGGCTCGCACATTCTGATCGTGCGCGTTCCGCGAGCAGGAGGACGACCAGGCTGCCCTTTCCATCCTTGTTGCAGCACAAAAGAGTGGTGTGTTAAATGAGGGGCTCGCGGAGGCACAGCATGGCGCATGATGATGAACAGGGACAGCACGAGCGACTATTTACTTTATCCGAGGCCAATCGCCTCATTCCCGAACTCAATTCCAAACTGATATCGGTTCAACGTGCCAAAACCGTCCTGGCACGCACGAAAGAAGACACAGAGAAAGCCAGTGCCCAGGCTGAATATGGCGGAGGCAGTACCGTTGGACACCTATATATCTCAGCCCTTCAACAAGTCAGTGCGAATCTTCAGGCAATTCAAGAACTTGGCATCCTGGTCAAGGACCTGGATCTCGGCCTCTGTGATTTTCCCCATCTTCTCGACGGACGAGTGGTCTATCTCTGCTGGAAGTTCGGAGAACAAGAAATTCTCTGGTGGCATGAAACGACCGCCGGCTACAAAGATCGCTGTCCGCTAGAAGGCTTAGGACGTTCATGAAATTTGTTATTCTCGGATTTGATGGGCCCGACGGAGAGGCCAAGAGAAAAATCTATCGCCCGGCGCATCTCGCCAAGATGGAACCTCTCGATGCCCAGGGCCTGGTTGTGCTAGCCGGTCCACTCACGGATAAGACAGGAAGTCTGATCGTTATCGAAGCAGACTCGTTGGAAGATGCGCAACGATTTGCTCGCGAAGACCCCTATACAGTCAATGGTGTATTTGAACGGGTTGAAGTCCATCCATTTACTCAGGTCTTCCCGAAAGAACGATAACAGACGGCCACTTCCCTCAGCCTTTCTTCCTTTCGCCTTGTTTTAGTTTCATTGCCCCTCCAGCCAGTGAGCGGTATAGTTATCTGAATGAAACTCTACCGAATATTGATCCATCTCTCCCTTTTCCTATTTCTTCTCATGGGAATCCCTGCGTACAGCGCTTCCACAAAAACCGTCGTTGCCGATGCCGAATATGTGATGGCCGATGGCGATACCTTAGCCGGGGCAGAAGAGAAAGTCCTCCAACGAGCCCAGCGCAGGGCAGTAGAAGAAGCCGGCATGTATCTCGAATCTACATTCTTCGATGTGGAAAAAGAGTCTGGTGGAAAGAGCACACAAACCAGTTCGTTGGAGATCAGAACCATTGCCGCCGCCATCACGGAAACGGAAATCCTTGAAACCAGGCGCTCCTTCAACCTGGACCGTCCCATTTTCTTCATGCGGATTCGTGCGACGGTCAACACAGCCACTCTGGCGGAGGCGATCAGCCGGCTTCAATCCGACCAGAAACTTGCGCAGCACTTTCGCCAACTCCAGCACGAAAATCACCAATTGCGCTCGCAACTGCAAGAACTGCAGCGGCAACCAAGTGGCGTCCGAATGCTGGCAATCGATCCGACCGGAAAGTCCACCTCACAACAACAGGCACGCGCGATGGTAGAGACTGCCCTCCACACCTCGAATCTATGGGACAAGATCCAGCTCACGAGCGATGCCGCCGCTCTCGACGATCGCTATGTCGATCCCCTGATTGTGCAAGGACAAACCTATCTTCGGCTGGTTTCACTGGCCTTTTCCCAACAAACTCGATCAGCACAGTATACGAACTACCTGGACAAAGCCGGGATAGACTTCGATCTCGCTCTCAGGCTCGACGACAAGAACATATGGGCATGGATTGGAAAGGGGGATGTACTCGCGTGGCGAAAACAGTGGGAAGAAGCTGCCGTGGCCTACGAGCAAGTTCTTGAGCTTGATCCGTTCGCTGATATCGCCCGCCTACGTCTCATCGACCTATACACGACACAAGCCCGCCGCCAGGCTGGCACCAAGTCCTGGCATCAAGCATTGACAACACTGAAGAAGCTCCTTAAGGCTGAAACACCACAAAGCTGGATCCCCTACCAAAAGGAGGCCTATACACTACGGAGTGAAATTTATCTCAAGCTGAATCAGCCGGAAGAGGCGCTGGAAGATCTGTCCACAGTTATCCGCGTCGACCCCACCAATCTTGCCGCTCTGGTAACCAGGGCGAAGCTGTACCAGGAACGATCACAGGGTCGGCTCGCCAAAGAAGACTTTGAGCGAGCCTGTGTCCTGGGATCTAATTTTTCCTGTGAACAATTGCCGTAACATTGCGTAATATTTCCGCATTTTAATAGCTCTCATCATCAAACCACCCAGCCTCAAGCCAGCCCATCCTGACCTGATTCCTGAAGACGAGGTTTGACAGACCGGACAGGCCAACCCTATAATGCGCACTCTTAAGTAGGAACAATTTAGCTAGGCCCGAACTAGCTGCCATGAGCACGGCCCTCATATACGGACAAAGGGCCTAACACTTGTTTGCTCTATGGCCCCAAATTTCCGAGGGGTGGGCCTTCTGCCAAGTTGCAGGAGGCACAGAAAAAGCTTAGAGTGACGGTAGCTGAGATCATTGGAAAATCTGCGTTTCTCGTTCTTTAACCCTTGCCGGAGAGTATTCGTGATGAGTCAGTATCGCGTCCTTCCAGGCCCGGAACATTTTCTTCCTCCCGCAGCAGCAAGTATGGGCATTTATTTGCCAAACCCTGGGGAAGCTCATATCAATGGCGTCATCGTCCCAGAGGAAAAGGCCTACGAGGAAGCGGCAAAACAATTTCTCATGGCCAAGGTGCCAACCCTCTTCCCCGGCCCTTTAGTCCTATGGGCCTGGAATGAAAAAGCGGCCAAGAAAGCCACCGCCATACGCCACCTGTACAATACGCTCAAGGAATGTGTGCAACCAGGGCAAACGCCCATGTTGATCCCGATGCCGGACTACCGCCCCAAATACCCCAAGATCAATCCTGAAGTCGAGATCAATCCCAACCACCCGAATCTGACCATCTGGCACAACAAAATCGATTGCTGCATGTTCATCGGGGTCCACTGCCATCAAGCCAATTTGTCGCTTAAAATTATTCGGGGCGGCACGTCGTGCTACACGATTGCCATGTGCGCGCAAGCCGGCCATGAGGACGCCATGCTCTCGTTCCGTGACGCATCGGTCGAAAAAATTATGAAATTAGCCGAGTGGGTGAGAAAATTAAAAGGGACAGTCCAACCACGGCTGACCTCAGCCAAAAGTGGAGCTTCAAACTAAATCGAGGCTGTTTGAAGTTCTCAAGACAGTGAAAGGAGCGTGACCCATGGCAGACACACACTCAGTTATCGGCACAAAAAATAAAAAAGGGCAGACGTTTACCGATACTTGGACAATGATGCACGAAGCGCCCCGTACGCCGTCGTTTTTTACAGGTAGCGAAGTCATCAAGGAAGCACTCCGGCGGGCCAGTTGCGATGTCATGATCGCCTACCCGATTACTCCACAGAGCGAAGCGGCCGCATTGATCGGCGAGCTCTTTGCCGAGGGATATATCGGCGACTACTTCCGCGGCGAAAGCGAATTCGCAGTCATGTCACAATGTGCAGGAGCAGCCTTCGGCGGAGCCCGCGTGTTTACAACCACTGCCGGCCCCGGCACGATGCGCGCGATGGAGAACTTTCCGATGTGGGCCGGCGCCCGGTTGCCGATTCAAATGATCGTCACCTGTCGTGGCATCAACTCGCCGCTATCGATCCAGCCGGACACTCTGGAGATTGCGTATCTCCTGAATACCGGCATGCTCGTGTGGCATGCGGAAACTGCACAAGACTTCTTCGATTGGATCCTCAAGGGCTTTATGGTGTCGGAAGAGCCGGATGTGCACCTTCCCTTGGCCCTCTGCTGTGACGGATTTTTCGTGACCCATACCAAGGACGTCGTGAACCTCACTCCAGCCGACATGTGTCTTCCGCCCTATGACCCATACCGCTCACCTGTGCCCTGTATGGACATGGAATGTCCGCCGGTCCGAATGATGCGTGATCCGTTTGTCATGAAGAGCAACTACATCAGCTATGCCACTCATGCGTCCTGGCAGCAAGAGGTCTGGGCGGCAGTGGAACGGTCCCGCAAGCATACGATCAAGTGGATCAACGGATTGATCGAGACAGAAAATACCGATGCCGAGGTCGTCATTGTCTCCTCTGGTACTGCAGTGTCACAGGGGCGTGAAGCCATCCGTCTCCTCGAGGATGAAGGTATCCGTTGCGGTCTGGTAAAAATCAAGGCTTTGCGGCCTTGGCCTGGCGAGGAAATCCGTGAAGCCACAAAGAACGCCAAGCACATCATCGTCCCGGAATTTAACGTGACCGGGTGGTTGGCAAAGGAAATTAAAGCTTCCATCCCAAACAGCGACCGCGTAAACGCCGGCCCACATGTCTGCGGAGGCATGACGATGCCACCGGAAATTATTGTTTCCGAAATCAAGAACCTGCTCGGCATGCGCACCATGTCGCTGGCCGGTCGTGGGAGTTGATCGCATCTGAGCAGCAAAAATCGAATACTCTGAATAAGACGCACCACTAGAGGAGGCCATCATGAGCAAGGAACGTATCAAGATTTCGGAAGACCTGTTTGACATCATGCCGTCTGACTACCAGGACCTGGTCAAGAGCGCAACCTACGGTAAGGAAGACCGGGGCTGGAAGGATATCGGCAACAGTAAGGAACTGATCGAGCAGCACTCCCTCTGTGCCGGCTGCCCGGAATCCATGGCCTTCCGATACATCCTGGCCTCATTGCCGAACCCCGAAGACACCGTCATGGTGGGCTCTACCGGTTGTACCAGTTTGGTGTTCCCCATGGTGGCGGTCCACAACATCCATTCCCTCTTCGGCAACCAAAACGCCATCGCCTCCGGCTTGAAGCGCGCCTTAAGCGTCCGTTTCCCTGGCCGGACAAAAGACGTAGTCGTACTCGCCGGTGACGGTGCCACTGTCGATATCGGTCTCGACATGACCCTTCAAGCCTGGTTCCGCCAGGAGAAGTTCACGACGATCTGTTTCGATAACGAACTGTATGCCAACACCGGTGGCCAAGAGAGCGGCTTGATGCAGAAGGGGTTCGTCGCCAAGATGGCCCCGGTCGGAAAGCTGTTTGACAAGGTCCGATTACCCGAAATCGCGCGCGAATCAGGCTGTCATTATGTGATCTCTTGCACCGTCAGTAAACCATCGCTCGTTGAGAAAGTGGTGCGGAATGCCGTCATGATCGCGCGCGAAATCGGCCCGACCTATCTCCAGCTCTATACGCCTTGCATTCTGGAAATCGGGAAGAACAGCATGGAAGGGCTCCAGGAAATGCGGGATTCTGAGAAGCCAACCGAACGGTTCGCGTATAAGGAATTTATCAGTGAGCCGGCCAAGGAACTGCTGGCTGAAATTGCCGCCAAGGCGAAGGAAAAGAAGGACGCCGCGACGCAGTTGGTGTTGCAAGAGGCGTAGTATCACCGCCGCAACCGCGGCTAACAGAGAAAGAGCGAGGTGTCAGATGAGTCTCGATTACGTGAAGTTTTCACCTGGTTTGGAAATGTTCATGCCCAAAGAATACCGCGACATGGTGGAGCATGGGCCCTTTGGAAAGAAAGTGTCGGTGTCGCAGATGGGAAGCTTCAAAGAAATTCTTGAAGAACATCCCATGTGCGCCGGTTGCGCCATGACCCTGTTTATCCGGCTAGCCATCATCGCGTTCCCGAATCCCGAAGACACGATTACCGTCGGAACGGCTGGCTGCGGCCGGCTGGCGATTTCCCAGGCGGCGATCCCCTTCGTGTATGGCAATTACGGTGACCAGAACGGTGTCGCCAGTGGATTGTCGCGCGGGTTGCGGATTCGTTTCGGTGACAAACCCAAGGATGTCGTGGTGATCGCGGGTGACGGGGGAACCGCCGATATCGGATTTCAGCAGGTACTTCATTCCTGGTTTCGGAAGGAACGGTTCACGACGATCATGCTGGACAACGAGGTCTACGGCAATACAGGCGGGCAGGAAAGCGGGATGACGACCAGAGGCGCGGTGCTCAAGATGGCCCCGCTCGGAAAGAAATTCGAGAAGATGGACATGGTCAGCATGGCCAAAATCGCCGGCTGCGCCTACATCGCCACGGTCGTGCCGAATAATCCCCGACGGGTGGAGGGTTGCATAAAGAAGGCGGTACTGATCGCCCGTGAAGTCGGTCCGACCTATATTCAGGCTTATACGTCCTGCAATATCGAGTATGCGATTCCAACTGACAAGGTAATGGAAGACGCTAAGACCGTCGAAGATGATCGCTACAAATTCACCGAGTATGTCAGCGAAGAGGCCAAGGAGTACCTGGCCGAACGGTACGGCTACAGGGAGTTCCTCCCTAAGCCGGCCGCTGCTCTCACGAAGGCATAAGTGCGCAGGATCTGACTGCATGGAATGAGGACGGTCGTGAATCCACATCGTGAGGACGGCCGCAGATCTTAATTTGGAGGAGGGTCGGCACATGGCATACAGCGAAAAAGTCGTGGACCATTTCAACAACCCACGGAACATGGGAAGCTTCAAGAAGGATGAACCAGACGTGGGCACGGGTATTGTCGGGGCGCCCGAGTGTGGCGACGTCATGAAGCTGCAGATCAAGGTGCAGGATGACACAATCGTGGATGCGAAGTTTAAAACCTTCGGCTGCGGCTCGGCGATCGCCAGCTCCAGCCTCTCTACAGAATGGCTGAAAGGGAAGACGGTTCAGGAAGCGGGTGCGATCAAGAACACGGACATCGTCCAGGAGCTGAATCTCCCGCCTGTTAAGATCCACTGCTCGGTTCTGGCCGAGGATGCGATTAAAGCAGCTATCGCCGATTACAAGAAGAACTCGTTGCTGCTCGTCTGAAGAGCATAGCAATGATAGGAGGTGGAAGATGGCGGACTTGAAATCAACCTCCACGCTGGAGATGCCTCAATATACACTGGGCTATGGCATGCGGCTGGATAAGGGTACGGCTCCCGAACTGGTGCACACTCACGTGTCCATCACCCTGCCGGACGGATCGGAAGGAAACATGGCGCTGCACGTCATTAAGGGCACGCCGGATGAAATCAAAGCGCGGCTGCTGGACAGCGTCGACGCCTTTTTCGATATTTATACTAATCTGTGAGCGAAAAAACACACCTTGACCGGGCCCCGGAACCGCCAGCGATGTTCTGAGGCTTTGTGGAGAGACGACGACTATGCAGACGCTCGATATTCATCGTCACGACATGCCAGATCTTCAGTTCGTCTTGTTGGTGACGGCACTCTGCACCTGCCGCCTCACTTCGTTCAACGTGCCAGAAGCCTCCCGCGTCACGATCTTCAACCGATGCTGGATGCTCATTCATGAGAGCCCTCCGCCCGACAGGCCGGAGGAGCGGGTCTTGGACCTCCGACCCTGGACCGAGGTGACTCTCGAGGCGATGGTCGAGATCATCCGCGTGGTGCTCACGGAGGCAGGCATCCGAACCTTAGCCTGGGATCATCCACCCAGCGAGCCGAACGCGCACCAGTCCACCCGTTATCCGTCCCCTTCGACCGTCCCTGCTCAACGGGACGGCGCAAACGGCACATCGTAAAATCCACGACTCATTGGGCTTGCGGGTTCCTCGGATCGGGTTCATCGGATTGAATGAATCGTCCTGCCTCATGGAATAAGCACGGCATCAGCTGGCGCATACCTCCGATACCACCAGCGCCATCCGTCTATGTGCAGATCCTTCACCAGCACCAGATGAGCCCGAGCATGAGCTGGCCGGCGATCCCTTACGACATCGCCAGCTTCGAGAGCCAAGAGCTGCCCCAAGCCGCAGATCTCCCTTGAAACTGAGGTACCCCACGAACAAAAGCAGCGTTTCGTCCGGCACCGGGAGTCCCACGATGCCAAGTAGCAGCAAGAGAAAGATGGCCAGATAGCCGTATCGCCCAATGCACTCAAAGCCTAACTCCATCTGCCCATCCCCTAGGCCTTGCTATGAGGCACGAGAATACAGCAGGATAGCATGGATTGCAGAGGCCCAGAATAACCTGAGGGTGACCTACTGGGTGCTAGCTGAATACGAGATCGAGCCCGAGTAGAATCTTCAGCGCTCGCTGGACACGCTCAAGGAATCGGCCGCTCTGGGTGGAAGAAAAGCACTGGATCGGCTACGCAACTTCGCCTCGATACCCAATGATTCTAGGAATGGATACCATGGGGAACCTCCTCGGCTAAATTGCACCGTAGGCCCCTCGAAGAGCGTTGAGAGCGTTCAAGTGATGGCCCAAACCCAGTGTTTTAGCAAGGGGAGGGGAACACGGAACTCCTTTTTATCGTTCTGGTCATCATTGCCGCTGGTGCGGCGGTGGTCTATTTTCTGAACTCCCCATGGGGAACCCAAGTCGTTCGTAAAAAGGTTGTTTCAGACATTCTGAACGATGTAAACGCCCGACAACGTTCAGCGCTTCAGACTCCTCTTGAAGAGATTTACTATGCGCTGGCAGAAGAAAGAAATAGCAAGAGTCAGTGGCTCGCCGAATACAATTACTTGTACCGATTACGGGATGCTGGATGTTTTGATTCGAGAACGGCTCCACCCCCTGAACAATTTGCTGAGCTACTGGCGGACCTGGAAGAGAAGATTCGACTTCGCGCAAGTGGTGTGACCAAATGAGCGACGACCGGCCCACGCCATAGCCAGGTTCCACGGAAGCCACCATCTCCAACATGCGATAGCTCGCAGCCTTTGTGAAGGTGTGGGGTTGCTGGAGGAGAATGGGAGGTGGAGACTTTATCAGGACGGGAGGATTTCTAATGCCATACCAGAACTACACGATTACTGAATACATGAGTGACCAACAAACTCGCGGCAGATCTCACTCGAAGTACCAGCGAATGCTCTGCGGCAGGACTGGTCACGCTGTACTTCGGTTTCATAGTCGTCACAGTCCTTGCGCTGGGCTTGGGGGTTATTTTTCATCAAGGCTCCTCTCAATATATGCAGCTGAAAGATCAGATGAAAGAACATCACTATTTGTCGATGCTTATTGCCACTCAACAGTCCGAGCTGGTTGCCCTTCGTTCGGAGATTCAAAGCGTGGTCCACGAGAGGAAGGGTCACCCATGATCGCACTATTGGGGAAATGGTAGTGGATAGAGATGTTTGAAGGCATGAGCGAGCGTGGAAACAGCTATTTCGATGGGAGATTAAGTTGACGCACAGACGGGAAGTCCAATCGGGCGCGTCTATTACCTCGAAAGGCACACCACACACACAATAAGCCGCCAAGGACCATGCTCACCACAACTGCTGTGATGCTGACAATCATCCACAACATGAAGAGTTCATATAACAACATGGTGTGTGCCCCTGACGTGCAACAAACGCCTCAATGTCTGTACATTAATTTATCACCGGACCTCTGTTTTTCAAGTAATTCAACCCTCACCTCAGCAAGATCTTCCGTCTTTCGGTGTTTCATCCTCCCACGTTCAATCCCTTGGTCCTCAAGCTCCAATACCACGTGCCACGCTCGAACGGTACCGAGCGACTCTTCCGAAGCGAAGCTGGGGTCTGGCAAGGGCCACGGTGACTGGAAGGCCGCATTATACTGCTTGACTCCTATACTCATTGCGCCCAGAGTGGAGCTATACGGTGTGAAGCTCGCTGACTGTCTCATCCCTTGCGCTTCCTGATCCTTCCCAGCGTGACCGATTCCTCAGTCTCCGCCGCTCCGATGCCAGAGTTTCTGTGAACGGCCGCATGCCGTGTGTCATGGTCTGCCGATCCAAAGCGGCTAGGACCATGGCCTTCATGCAGGGATGTTTACTCCACGTCCGAGTTCTATGAAGGGAGGGTCGAATGTTGTACTACGCACTAGTGTTTCTGGTGCTGGGAGTGATTGCCGGGGTTCTGCAGTGGACTGGGGTGGCCGCAGTCACGGCCCCCATGTCCGGGTTCTATTCGTGAGCGCCCCGCTCGGGTGTGACGGGGGTTGACGCGACGCCATCAAGAGGAAAGAGCTGACTGACTATGTCACATTCAGTAAGGAGATGAATCATGAGCACACTTTTACGTTGGGACCCTATCAGCAGAACGCAGTGGAATCCTTTCAAGGATCGGAGTGATTTGGAAAACCGGTTGGCGACGATGTTGGCGAGTCGGGCGGCGACGGGTGACGGAGGCAAGGAAGCCATGACGGTGGCAGAGTGGTCGCCCCTGGTGGACATTATAGAGGATGAGAAGCAATTCCTTATCAGGGCTGAATTACCGGACATGAAGAAGGAACAGGTCAAGCTCACGGTAGAAAACGATGTCCTGACGATTTCCGGTGAACGAAAATACGAGCAAGAAACCACCGAGCACAAACATCATCGGATCGAACGTGCCTACGGCAGCTTCATGCGCAGCTTCTCGCTTCCGGAGAACACGGACGGGAACGAGCTGTCAGCCGATTACAAGGACGGCATGCTCACCGTGCGTCTTCCGAAATCCGAGAAGGCGAAGTCGAGGGCCATCGAAGTCAAGGTGGCCTAGGATCCTTGCATGATTTGGGGGTGGGAAGCGTCAGGGAGGTTTTCATACGCCGACGCGATGATGCTTGCCTGACGTTCCACTCTCGCTACCTGATAGAACAACAGACGAGATCAACATGAATTTTAAGGCTTGGATCAAGACCATCACCTTCTATGAAATTGCCGTGGGCATGAAGGTGACCTTGTCGCACCTGTTGCACTACCGGCCGGTTACCCTGCAGTACCCGCATGAAAAGCGGACGCTGCCGGACAACTATCGCGGGATGCTAGCGTTGTTGCGCTACGACGATGGGACAGACAAATGTGTCGGCTGCGATCTGTGCGAGGCGGCCTGCCCGTCGCGAGTGATCAGTGTGGTGAGCGCGGAGGTCCCGGGCGAGCCGACCAAACGCTATGCCAAAGAATATTCCATGGACATGACCCGCTGTCTCTTTTGCGGGATGTGCGTTGATGCGTGTCCGGTGGATGCCCTCGGAATGACACGCGAATACGAGTGGTCGGTCTATAACAAACGAGACTTGCTCCTCAATAAGGCCCAATTGCTCGCGATAGGCGACCGATCCTTCCCTCGGAGAGAAAAGCGCATCGAATTCCAGCATCCCAACGTCGCCATGTTTAATGTTGCCAATCATAACCATGTCCCGAAAGACTTTCCGCTGCCGGCAGCCGAAGCAGTCAAAGAGGCCGCAATGCTGAGTCATCAGAAAGATTATGGCCCAGGAAAGGCTTCGGACAAAGCGGCATGAAAGATTTCCGAAGCTTCAAGAGTTCATAGTTGCTGCGGCCCACGATCTGACGAGCGCCGTCGTGGTGAGCAGGACCTGTTTATTCACCATGTCAGGAAGGAGTGTCGGATGAATCAAGAGCAATTCAAAGCGTTTTGGACTCAACTCAAGACACCACTCAAAGCAAAGTGGGACAAGATCACGGAGGCTGATCTTATAGAGATCGAGGGCAATCTGACCACATTTACCGCGGTGCTGGCGAAACGCTATGGCACAACTCAAAATGGCGAGGTCAACACCTGGGCCAACCGACGCTATTCCCATTGGTCCGGGAACTACACGAATGCGTATGCGGACCCGGTGGAAGCGTCCTGAGGAATCGTGCGGAGTGACCAACGCCTTGACGCCTCGATTCCATGGTTGGGTGAGGCGCGGTCTACATCTCTAACAGAGGAAAGTGGAGGATGTCATGCTTACAATGACGACGGCGGCTGAGGGGAAGATTCGGGAACTCATGCAGGAAGAGCAGGATACCATCGGTCTGCGAGTCTACGTAAAAGGCGGCGGCTGCCACGGTTACCAGTACGGCATGTCGTTCGAATCCAAGATGAGCGACGACGACACGGTCATCGAGAAGGGTGATGTGAAAGTAATCATGGATTCACAAAGTGCTCCCCTGTTGATCGGTTGCGAAGTTGACTATGTAGACGCGCTGCAAGGCTCCGGCTTTGCGATCAAGAACCCGCAAGCGAAGACGACATGCGGGTGCGGAAGTTCCTTCAGCGCATAACGCATCACGGAGTGTCGTCAGTTCCCTGAACGGCAAAGTAGATAGAGAGGAGACTGGGGCTCCTAAAGAGTTAAGCGTTTAACTTTTCAATCTGCGTCATGCCGGAGTAGGGTAGGACAACGCTTTCCCAAACCGCTGGCGTAGGGTGGGGTGAGGCGCCCCTATTGTGTATGTCTTGGGTATGTCAGGTTGTAGGTCGAGAAGCATATGCCGCAAGAGTTGATTTGACCCTCTCTGGTCAGTTCCTTTGAGTAAGTATCCGATCCACTGAATTTCTTCACGGTCATATTCGCTCCCGGCGACACGCCGGCAAAAATGAGGGCGCTCGCA
>Ga0068859_100001105_pt1 | contig 27498 bp, 31 predicted proteins | sample KBSSwiS22_FD_66585 | JGI IMG/M metagenome (GOLD analysis project Ga0068859, IMG submission 66585) | Switchgrass rhizosphere microbial communities from Kellogg Biological Station, Michigan, USA - KBS Switchgrass S2-2 | ecosystem: Host-associated > Plants > Roots > Rhizosphere > Soil ...
CAAGGGATTTTCTGGATTTTCGATAAGCCAGACCCGACCGAGACTGCGGTCGCTGCCGGCAACGCGGCCGTCGATGCGAAGCCCGCGTCCGGTGCCGAGGGCGTCACGGGCGCGCCGACCGAGATCAAGTAGTGTCCCCGCGGCGCCGACTCGGACTGGTCGTCGCGGCGATCGCGGCGAGTCACCTGATGGCCAGCCCCGCCCATGGTGATCCATCGCCGCCGACGGCGCCCCTGCCGCCCGGAGGCGGGTTCTGGCATGTCGGTAGCAAGTGGCACCTCACGACCGACGGCGGGTCGCGCGCGGACATGCCGCCGGCATACGTGCTCGACGAACCGACGTGGGTCAAGCTCGACTCCGAGGTCCGGCGACTCCAGACCGTAGAGACCCGATTGACCGCCGAGAACGACAGCTACCGCAAGTCGGCCGCAGCGTGGCGCCCAAGTTGGTGGATCATCGCCGGCGCGGTCGCCACGGGCATCGCGACCGGCTGGTACGTGCACAGCAAGATCTGATTCCCCGCGCGAGCGCCGAGCTCGACGCACAGCAGTCGCGGCGCCGCCGCGGATAGGATCGCCATGGCCGGAAAGACCCGCACCGTTCGCGTCGTCGATGGGCAGACCGAGAAGAGATGCAGCGCGCCCGATCATCCCGGCGAGCGCTGGACCCCGATCGGGGACTTCGACGTCGACAGCACGCAGCCGAGCGGGAGGCGCTCGCAGTGCGCCGAGTGCTACAACGAGCGCCAGCGCGCGCGGCGCGACCCCGAGGTCGAGCGCAAGCGCAACCGCGCGCAGCGCGCCGAGAACTCCGCGAAGGCCGACGCCGCGACCGAGCGGCAACTCGGTCGCGAGCGCGCCCGCGCCGCGCAGATCACGGCGCTTGCCGAGCGCGAGGCCGCTGCCCGCCGGCGCCGCCTCGAGTCCGACGTCGACCAGCTCCGCCCGGACGACTTCGGCGACGACGAGGACTACGACACGAGCATCGCGAACGAGAAGTCGTCGAGCGGCCTGTCGCGGCAGGCGAGCGCCGAGAAGCGCCAGGAGTTCTCACGGGGCATGGCGGTTCACGCGCAGGGCGTGCGACGAGCCGCGGTCGCCGAGGCCTCCGGGCGCGGCGACCTGATCGGCGACATGCCAGCCGAGTCGGGCTCGTACGTCGGCAAGCTAGCCGAGCAGGAGCGCCGGTTCGGCAACCGGCGCCTCGCGCGATCGCTGTCGCTGTTCGCCGCCGGCGAGGAGCAGGCGCGCCGCCTCTGGAAGATGGCGTGCGACCAGTACCTGACCGGGCGCGTGGTGGCGTCGGGGTTCGCGATGCGCCCCGCGCGCGCGAAGATCAAGCGGTCGGTCTGCCTGCTGCTGTCCGACCTGCACCTCGGCGCGGACCTGAGTCAGGCCGACAACCCGATGCCATTTCGGCAAGTGGAGGAGGCGCGCCGGCTCGAGTACGTGCTGCGCCAGGCGATCGACTACAAGCCCCAGTACCGGAACGACAGCGAGCTCGTGGTCCTGTTCAACGGCGACCTGATCGAGGGCCTCCTGATGCACGACTTCCGCGACGGTGCGCCGCTGACCGAGCAGAAGGTCGTCTTCCAGAGGTACTTCGAGCGATTCGTCGCCGAGTGCGCCCGCGCGTACCCCCGCGTCCGCGTCGAGTGCCAGGCCGGCAACCATGGACGGGATAGGGTGCGCCACCCCGGGCGCGCGACGAGCTCGAAGTGGGACGGGCACGAGTGCGGCATGTACTACGCGCTCGCGCGCGCGTGCTCGAACCTGAAGAACGTGTCCTGGTCGATCCCGTTCCGCGCGATCTCGAAGGTCGAGCTCCACGGCCAGTACCTGCTGCTGACGCACGCGGACACCGAGGTCAAGGTCGGCGACCCGGACACCAAGGCGAAGGACAACCGCGCGATCATCGACAAGATCAACGCGACGCACATCTACGGCCCCGAGGAGTTCGCCGCGGCCGCGTTCGGCCACTACCACAAGCCGCGCTGGCTGCCCGGCCGCCCGCAGCTGATCTTCAACAGCGCGCTCGTCCCGCCCAACGGCCACGCGCGATCCTCGGGGTACATCGGCGAAAGTTGCGGCCAGTTCCTCTGGGAGGCCGTCGAAGGTCACATCGTCGGCGACGTACGCTTCATCGAGGTCGGCGCCGCGCAGGACCGCGACGAGCGGCTCGGGAAGCTGATCGAGCCCTTCCGCTTCAACCTGGACGCCGACAGCGGGTTCCCGGTCTCGTGAAGGCCGCGATCGACGATCTCGCTGCCGCTCTGGCTCGCAACTACGACGTGACGATCGCGAATGGCGCGGACGAGGACGGTGTCCTGCGATGGCACCTTACCGCGCGGCGTCGCGTTCGATACAGGACCGAGGAGAGCTACTCGCGTGGCCGTCCCTATTATGGAGCTCGACCACTCATGATCCGCGGAACAGCGAGCACACTCGAGGAACTGCTCTCGGAAGCTGTGTGACCCTGCTCGAGATCATCGCTGCGGCCGCTGCGCGTTTCGATGCTCGGCCTCTATATCGTGCCAGCCTGGAGGCGCGGCGCGAGCTCGCGGAGCGCGGGAACCCGCCCGCCGTTCCGCGCGTAGTTCAGGCATGCGTAGACAATCGTTCTTCGGGCTCACGCTCGATGAACTCCTGATCCTGGCCGCGATCGCGGTCGTCCTGGGCGCGAACATCGCGCGCTACCTCGGGGAGTGACATGACCAGCATGGGAATCATGATCAAGGTGTCGCTCATCGAGCGCACCGCCGACTCCACGCCGGCCAAGCCGAAGTGGAAGCGCCGCGACTACGTGCTCGCGGGCGCGGACGCGGAGCTGACGATCGCGCACGCGGTCGCGCGCGCGCCGGAGTCGATGCGCGCCGACATGCTGGCGGGCATCGAGGCGCAGAGCGCGACCACGTTGGGGCCGAACGGAGACCACAAGGTCGTCCTTCACCGCGAGGGCGCCGACGCGCACGGGTGGGTGTCGATCACGCCGATCGAGGTGGTTCGATGAAGGTGATCACCTCGATCAAGGTCTACGAGATCGACGGTCAGGACGCTCCGTACGGGAGCGAGATTACTATCGAGAGCCACTGGAACAACAGCGATCTCGTCGAGCTCCGTATCGATGGCACACGCACCACCGTTCGCGCTGACCAGCTCGAGCGCGCGATCGCGAACGCGAGGAACCACAAGTGATCGGCGCCGAGATTGACTGTCTCGATCATGGCTACGTTGCGCTTGCCGACGTCATGGGCGACGACCGCACGCCCGCGCGCACCGCGCGCACGTCGTACCGCAACCGCGAGGAGCGCACGGCCGAGGCCGACGGCAAGCTGACGGACTACCTCGTGCGCAACGCGCACACGACGCCGCTCGAGTTCTGCCAGGTGAGGCTCTACATGAAGCTGCCGATCTTCGTCGCGCGGCAGCTCGTAAGACACAGGACGTGCTCGATCAACGAGGTCTCGTACCGCTACGTGAAGGCCGCGCGCGAGTTCTACGTGCCCGCGCCCGAGCGGATGCAGCGGAAGAGCGAGAGCAACAAGCAGGGATCCTCGAGCGAAATCGTCGACAACCCAGGCATGTGCGCGAGCTGGATGCGCTCGGCGTGCGAGACCGCGTTCGACACGTACGAGGCCATCCTCGATGAAGGCCTCGCGCCCGAGCTCGCGCGCACGGTCCTGCCCGTCGCCACGTACACGGAGTGGTACTGGCAGCAGGACCTTCACAACCTCTTGCACATGCTCCGCCTGCGATTGCACCCGCACGCGCAGTACGAGGTCCGGGTCTACGCTCAGGCGGTCCTCGACCTGATCCGCCCGGTGTTCCCGACGATCATCGCGGCGTGGGAGAAGCACGTCCGCCCCGTCAAGGACGACTCCGAGGCGCTCGCGAAGTGCCGCGCCCTGCTGTGGCTGGGAGCGGACGCTCTCGCCGCGCACGCCGACAGCGTCGACAACCTGATCGATCAGATGCGCGCGACCGCGCAGGAGACTACGTGAAGCTCACGCGCGCGCAGATCGCGGTCTTGAGGAAGCTCTCCGTCGACAGCGTGTGCCCGACCACGACGTCGACAACGGGCCGCTACGTCAGCGGGACAACAGCGACTGCGCTCGTGAGACGCGGTCTCGCGAAGCACATAACTGTCGACGGAGAGTTCTGGGTCGGCATCACGAACGAGGGTCGTCAGGCCCTCCGCGCTCTTGCGCAGGAGACCACGTGACCAGGATCATCGCGCTGCTCGGCAGCGCAGGCAGTGGGAAGTCGACCGTGGCGGGCATGCTCGAGGAGTGGCACGGCGCGCGGCGGTACAGCTTCGCCGACCTGCTCAAGCAGATCGCCATGCGCGCCTTCGATTTCACCCGCGAGCAGTGCTACGGCACCCAGGCGCAGAAGGAGGCCGTCGACCCGCGCTACAACCGATCTCCGCGCTGGTTCCTGCAGCGCCTCGGCACCGAGGGGGTTCGCGGCGTGCTCGGCGAGAACTTCTGGGTCGATGCCACGCTCCGGCGCATCGCCGCCGAGGCACCATTCGTCGCGGTGATCGACGACTGCCGGTTCCCGAACGAGGCCGCGGCCGTTCGCGCCGCCGGCGGATCGGTCTGGTACCTCGTCGCGCCCGGGGGCGCGGCCACGTCCGCCGACCTCGCGCACGCCTCGGAGTCCCTGATCGCGAGCACGTACGACCCCGCCCGAGACGAGATGATCTCGCCAGATCGTCGCGGGCTCGACGATCTCGCGGTCGCCGCGCGCGCGGCTGCGAGCCGCGTACTATCCAAGGAGCACCCATGACCACCAAGAAAGAGATCGTCCTCGACTACGCCAGCACCGACGACAACGACCCGCCCGACTGGCACGCCGTGCGCGCCTCGGGCGTCGCGGGCGTGATCATCCGCCGCGCGTACGGGCTCTACGACCCGTCGCACCGCGCGACCAGCGTCCGCACGGACCCGACGTACGCGCGCGACTCCGCGGCCGCGCGCGCGGCAGGGCTGAAGGTGGGCGGGTACCTGATGCCCGGATTCCACGCCGGCGGGCCGGCCGCGCGCGAGCAGGTCGGCGTGTTCGACGTCGCCGGCGGCGAGGTCGTCGCGGGCACCGATATCCCGCCCGCGATCGACGTCGAATTCTCCGGGCGCGGAATCGTGGACACGGGCCGCTCGCAAGTCGAGGTCGCGGAGTTCGTCGGCGAGCTCGTCGACGCGATGCGGACGCGGTACGGCGTCGACCCCGGGATCTACACGAGCCACGTGCAGTGGTGCGACGACAACGGTTTGGGCGGACCGAAGGACCTCGGCGCGCGCGCGGACGGGTCGCCCCGGCAGGCGTGGCTCTGGAACAAGGTCCCGTACAGGCTCAAGCGCAACTCGCCGCCGGACTCGCACCCGCCAACCCAGCCGCACTACGGCGCGGCCGCGTGGGACCGCCTCGACCTGTACCGCGTCCCTCCACCGTGGGACCACGCGGGCTGGTGGTTTTTGCAGTACCAGGGCGACGCGCGAGGGTGGCCCGGCTTCAAGGGGATCGTCGACGTGAGCGAGTTCAACGCCGCGACGCGCGGTATCGTTGACGGCCGCGTGGCCTGGGCACAGGAGCGGCTCAACCGCGCTGGCGCAGGCCACGACTGGGCACTGATCGGCGTCGACGGGGACTTCGGCGCCCAGACCGAGCGTGCCGTGCGCGCTCTGCAGCACGCGCGCGGGGTTCCGACGACTGGGATCATCGACCTCGCGACGTGGATCGCGCTGGCGTGGTCATGACCTCGATCACCGAGTTCTGGCGTCAGGTCGGCAACGGCACGAACGACATCGAGCTCATCGAGGAACAGCGCGAGGATCACACGATCGTCATGCACGCACTCCCCGACGGCCGCAAAGTGGTGGCTGTTTGGGACCACAACCACCCAGATCCGACGATGCTCCGTCGAGCCGCCGCGTTCTCAGTGGTTACGAAGGTTCGTCGCATGCGCATCGAGCATCCGTAGCACCACCGAGCATCCGTAGCACCACACCGTATCTCTCACACCACACTCGAAGGGCCCGTCCACCAACGGGCCCTTCGTCGTTTCGAGCACTTCGGATCTGGCACGCCAGCCGCATAGTCCTCGTGAACGATGATGAGCCTCAAGCAGGCCGCTGCGATCTGGGTCGAGAAAGCTCGACGAGCGCAGAATCGCGAGAAAGCTCGTAGGTGGCGCGCCGCGAATCACGAGAAGGCGAACGCCTGCGCCCGCGAAGGTATGCGTAGATGGTATGCCGCGAACGCTGAGGCTGGTCGCAAGCGAGCCCTCGCGTGGCGTAACGCGAATCTCGAGAAGGCGCGGACTCACGAGCGCAGGTGGCGCGCAACGAACACCGAGAAGAAGCTCGAGATCGGCCGCGTGCGGCGCGCCCGCAAGAAACTGATCCAGGCTGCGCAGAATCTCAAACCCAAGAAGAATCTCAGGAAGAAATAGCGATGCTCAACTCTGCCAAGAACGCGAACACCGACGACAAACCGCTCCCCAAGGAGTTCAACTCCGACGCGCTGCTCGACCTCGCGAAACAGTTCCGCAAGATCCAGAAGGCCAAGGCGAATGTCGCCTGGCTCGAGGCCGAGTGGGCCGCGAAGGCGCGCGCGGCGTGCACGAGCGACGCGCATTTCCTGAAGTGGTGCGAGTACGTGCTCGGCCAGGCGTCCTCGGCGGCGCTCGAGTTCCTCTGCATGGCCAAGACGTTCAAGCACGTGGGTTCGGCGGACGACTACCAGACCCTCGGCGTCGGCAAGTCGATCGCCAAGCTCGCCGACCTGACCCCGCGCGAGCAGGCCCGGACGATCTCCGAGGCTAAGGCGACCAAGCGCACGATCCGGCAGGTGTTCAACGACCGCGAGCGCGCGAGCCGCCCGAGTGCCGAGAGCGACGGCAAGGTCGAGTCGTACTCTAACGCCACGGTCTCGAAAGAGGCCGCGCTCAAGACCGACGCCGCGCTCCTCGCCGACTACGTGCTGGACCTCAAGGGCGTGCCGTCGCACATCCGCGCCATCGCCCAGCGGCTGGCGGGGCCGGGCCCAGGCGTGAGCGACCCCACCCCGGCCCAGTCGACCGTCGCCGGCCTGTACAAGCAGTTCCGCCGTTCGCGGCAGCACGACTTCGCGGAGACCACCTCGGGGTTGTACCCGCAGCTGCGCGCTCGCGCGCGCCAGCTCACCCGCTGCGACGTCGAGGCCCAAGACGTCGTGCAGGAGACCTACCTGCGCGCGCTCGAGCACTGGGACAAGTTCTTCTGCCCCGAGGGCCGCCGCCCCACCGACGTCGCCGGCGCGTGGATGTGGAGAATACTGACCAACGTGTTCTTGAGCGCGCGGCGCGCCGAGCTCGCGCGGCCCGTCGTGTACGGAGTCGACCCCGGTGATGAGTTCGGCGTGCTCGACGTCGGCCACGACCCCGCGCCGATCGACTACATCGCGCGCGGCGTCGAGGGCGCGTTCACCAGCCTGGGGGCGAACGCGCGCGCGGTGGTCGTCCGCGCGGACGTCCTCGAGATGCCGCACGAGGACATCGCCGCCGCGCTCGACGTGCCAGTCGGGACCGTCAAGTCCCGCCTGTCGCGCGCTCGCCGCGCGATGGCCGAGCAGCTCGGCGACTGCCCCGAGTCGCGGTCCCGGACCCGCCGAGACCCACCGCGAGACCCACCGCAACCCCGCAGAACGGAGACTCCGTGACAAGCTCGACCCTGGACAAATGGTCGGCCGCCGAGGCCGCGCTCGAGACCACCCGCTCGCGTCTCTTCCTCCCCGCCGCGAGGTACCTCCTCGAGACCGGCGAGTCCGGCGTCGCGAACGCGGTCCTGCTCCTCCTCCAGGCGTCCGGCCTCTCGCTGACCGAGAAGCAGAGCCTCGACCTGCGCCGCGCCCTCGAGCTCGACGCGCTTGCTCGGGCGTATCGCGAAGCGCTCGCACTGGCACCCGAAACCGCGCAGGCCGCGCGAGATGCGGCGCACCACGTTCTCCGCGCGCGAGATGCCCTCCTCGAGCGAGCGGGCCGCGAGTGAGCAACGACCCGATCCAGAACGTCCGCGTGGTCTCGGAGTCGCGCTCGGGATCCACGAGTGCGACCTACGAGGACAGGACGCCGATCGAGGGCGGTTCTCCTTGTGGCTTCTGCGGCGGTTCGGGACGCGAGGCGGACCTCGATTCTCGCGGTCAGTACACGGGCACTGTGCCGTGCTCGCAGTGCGGCGGTAGTGACTGGGCGATCGCCGCAGCGCTTGCGAGCGGCGTAGTCGTCGATCAGGACCGCCTCGCGCAGGTCGAGCGCGAGGTCCTCGCGCAGGTCGAGCGCGAGGTCCTCGCGCCCATCATCCGCACCTACGATAACCTCGAGAACGTTCGGCGCGACTTCGGGGAGGACTCCACGAACTACCTCCAGGCTCGCACGCTGTTCCCGCCCGACGTCTCGGTCGCCGTGCCCGACGCCGGGGTCAGCGTCCAGGGTCGGCGCGTCACGCGCCGTGCGTCGCCCGCGGGCCTGACTCCCGATGACGTCGTGGTCCCGGCGTCGCTCGCTCGCGCCGTGAACCTCGGCGACCCGATCGCGGTTGACGGGCGTCTCGGGATCGTGAGCGAGGTCCGGCACGACCTCGAGTCGTCGACGATCTCGGTCATGCAGAGCGGATCGATGTACGTGACGATCCGCGACGACGAAACCACGGCGGTCGAGCTCGCGATGCTCGACGAGGGCGGGCGCCTCACCCGCGCGCGCGACGGCGCGGACCTCGAGGTCACGCCCGAGGGCGAGATCCGCGTTGTCTCGCCGGAGCGAACGATGTCCGAGGTCGTCGGTCGGATCGGCGCGATCCTCGACGCCCGACCGCCTGGACCTCGCGCGGGCGAGTGGTTTGCGTCGCCGGATGCCGATACGATCACGGCGGCACGTGTAAATGGGTGGTTCTCGGATCCAGACTTCGAATTCCCGTACGACCTGACGAACGCCGAGCAGGTCCAGCGCCTCTCCATGATCGCGCCCTCCGCCATGACGCTGCTCGAGGACATCCGACAGATGCGCCTCGCGATGGCCGCGGAGACGGGTAACAACCCGAGTCCGGTCCTCGCGCTCTCGCGCGAGGCGGCGATGCGGATCAGGGCGTTCGGGCTCGCGGAGTGCGATGCTTCGGAGCGCGCGTTCGTCGAGCGGCGCATCGCGACCGAGGTCACGCGAGGCGATCTTGCCTGGGGTGAGTCGGTTGTCGCTCGGATCCGTCCGACGATCCGGCACCTCGAGATGCAGCAGCGCGCGGCGCACCTCGTGAGCGCGTTCTCGCTCGGCGCGATCCTGCCCCCGAACGACAACCCCAACTGTCGCTGCGTTCCGCTCCACGTGCACGACGAGATCCTCCTCGCGCACTCCAACGAGTGCGCCGCGGAGGCCGAGCGCCGTCGCGCGGTGAGCGCGGTCGACAACGCGTGGTCGAACCCCGAGCACGAGCGCCGCGCGACGGACTGGTCACCCGCCGCCGCCGAGCTCGTGCGCGGGCTCCGCGCGTGGGCGCGCGAGCACGAGCCCGGGAACGAAGATTACGTCGTTCGCGTAGGACGCTCGCGCAATCGGCTCGACTACCATGCCGGAAGCGCAATCCGACCCCAGGTCGTCTCGCGCGCCAACGCGCGCAGCGTACCCGGACGCCCGAACTCGCGTGACCGCCGGCGCTGGCGCCGGAAGGTCCGCGAGATGATCTCCATCGCGCGCGACCTCGCGACCGAGGGCCGCCGCGGGGATGTTCTCGCGGTCGTCGCCGAGGTCGTGTCGCCGCTCGATCTCGCGATCCGCATGACGGACCTCGCGCGGCTGAACGACCCGTGGGGTCGCGCGTCGCTTCGTCAGGCCGCGAAGGCGGCGAACTTCGGGACGCCCCTGGGCGTCTACCGCATGAACGAGGAGACCGACGCCCGGCTCCGCGAGCGCCTCCGCGCGATGGAACTCAGCCGCTCCGTCACGCAAGCGCTCATCATCGACTCCGAGGACTGGGCCCCGCCCGCGCCGGTCGAGGACCTCACCGCGACCATGGACGCGTTCGCCGATCGCCTCGCCGCCGCGACCCAGATCCCGCGCGCGGTCCTCATGGGCGGACCGATCCAGCCCAAGGAGATCGAGTTGGCGCGCTACTCGGCAGACATCGAGCGCCCGAACGTGCGGCAGATCCCGCGCAGGCTCTCCCCGAGCGAGGTCTCCGCGCGAAACGCAGGCTACGTTGGTCGCGCCCGCGGTGTCGAGACCGTGCAGGGTCTCTATCGAGAGTTCAACACGCCCTCGAATCAGATCCGACCGATCTCCCCGAGCGAGCTCGTCGACCTGCCCGCCGTTCGGACCGAGCGCGCGCGGTTCGAGCAGATGATCGGGCGCGTTCAGCGTCGCGCGTGGCGCTCGGTCGCGCGGCACGACCTCCCCGCGGGCCACGCGTTCGGGTTCCTCGGCGAGTGGGCCAGCGTCCGGCGTGCGCGGCGCCTGAGGACGTTCCGATGACGGTCCGGGGTCGAGTTGTACGCGTGCCAGGTTCGCGCGGCGGTGACTATCTCGTCCGCACAGTCAGCTCTTCGCTGCAATCCGCGCACCCACTTCATCGATCGCGGATGGGCGAGTGCGTCGTCGTGATCCAGTCGCCGGACCACGACATTTTTTGTGCGGAGGGTCGAACGCTAATCAGTGCCGCGCGTCGCAGCGCTGGTAGCTCGGGTAGCAGTAGGTCCACTTGTACTCGAGCTGCGAAGTCGTGTAGTCCGATTGACCTTCCGTCGGGCAGACCTCGTAGCACGGCTTGAACTTCCAGTGTCCATCGCACGCGGGCTCGCAGTCGTACTCGCCCTGCGCGAAGCGCTCGACACACGCGTCGTCCTGCCAGGTATTGAACTCGCACGCGGGACCTGCGTCTTGGATGCTGGTAGCGGGCTCCTCGCAGAGGCACGCGGTGAGGAATAGCACGACGATGATCAGCAGGGTCTTCATGTCAGAGTAGTCATTCACGCGGCGTGCCAGGGTCGTGGGACGTGCCCGTGCGGGTATCGCGGGCGATCGCGAACCTGCGTTCACACTCCGTGCCCGCGAGTTCACGGCTGGTCGTAGTCAACTCGTGCGGCGTTGATGAAGCAGTTCGCCGTGCCGGTCGAGAACCCCACGATGATGAAGTACGTGTTTCCCGCAGCCACGATAGTCGTGAGTCCGGTCACCGAGATCGTCTGTGCGGCGCCTGTGCCGGCGCTCGGCGGGCTGAACGCGCTATCCGTGCCTGCGCTTGGGCGCAGGAGGCATGTCAGCTTCGTCGGGCCCGTCGCGCTGTCCGTCACATCGGCGTGTATCGCGAGAATGCGCGCGCCGACGGGCAGTCCGTGGATCGGAATCCAGGCGAAGTTCGGCGACGTCAGCGTGATCGCGATAGGTCCCAGCGTGCTCTGCCCGGGTGCCTGGATCGGCACCTCCATGGTTCGCGACCCGTGCTTGTACAGGCCCGTGCCGCTGACCGTGATGTGCTGATTCGGAGAGGCGACGAGCCCGCTCGCGAACGTGATCAGGTCGCTGAACGTGATCAGCCCGTCCCAGACGTTGGCGTTGAGCCACGTGAGCCACTGGCCGATGTTGTTCAGCAAATACCCGAAATTCTGAGCTCCGGGCTTCTCCCCTGGCCGCCATCCGTCCTGCGTCAGCCCGGAGGTCGGCGCGACTTTCGTCGGCGTCCCAACGGCCGGGCCGCCGGCGTAGTTGGCGTTCGTGGCGAACGTGATCGCGGTAGATGGTCTGGGCATGAGAATCCTTCAGGGCAAGTCGCGGACGTCCGAGAGCTGTCCGCCGGTGCCTGGTGCTGTGGTGTCGTCGAAACCTAGACCATCGCCGCCGTCAAACGCGAACATTCCAGCGCCCGTGGTCGGCGCCGACTGGACCACGACGCGCACGCCGTTCGGCGCGCCCGCGGTCAGAAAGCTTACGAGCGCGGCCTCGACGTCGCCGCCGAGCGCGACGCCGTCGACCCGAACAAAGATCGCCGCGAGCGGGGACTTCTCGACGTAGATATTCGCGGCCGAGTCGTTGACGATCAGCCGCGCGATTCGCAGGAGCTCCTCGCGCTTACCCGTCGACCTGTTGGTCGCAATGCGCGCGCGCACGTACCTGCGGTACGTGTCGTCGGGGAGGCCGCCGCGGTCCTGCCCGACGATCTTCCCGAGGACGTCGAGCTGCGCGCCCACGGCTGTGTCGACTGTGCGCTTCGTCAGCAGGTCGATCATCGTGTTCTCGACGATTTGCATGGGCGCGACGAGGATCGACAGCAGGGTCTCGAGGCGGTTGCCGGGCGGGATGGCCATCAGGCGCTCCTGAATTGCCAGACCACGAGGCTTCGGATCTCGGCGGAGAAGTCGGCCGCGGTCGGGGCCACCACCTGCGCGGTGGGCGGTACGAGCAACCCATTACCGGCGATCGGCATCTGGTAGTACGCCGAGCTCGACCAGATGTTACCCGCGCTATCCACGACGTCGACCACGAGGCCGACGGCCAGGTTGCTCGACGACTGCGCGCCGGGCCAGCCCTGGGCGCGCGCGATGCTGAGCGTGGTGCTCGTCGAGGTGCTCGCCTGGCTGGACTTCGCCACGTAGTTCTGGAAGAACGTGCCGCGTCGATAGGCGAGCTCGGACGTCCCGTCCTGAAAGACCACGGACACGAGCAGCGAGCGCAGCGCAGCAATCCCGTCCGTGTCCGACACCAAGAGGGAGATCGCCGTGCGCGACGCGTCGAAATACGACAGAGGCATCCCACCCGGAGACCCCGGCGGAACGTCCGGGGTCGGCGAGAGGAACGCGATCACAGGGATCGCCGGCGCCAGCGCGTTCGCTGCGTCCGGGTAGTCTGGGCCCCAGAAACGCGTCACGGCGTCAGATCTCCGGGCGTCGACGTCGTGCGCCCGCTCGAGCTGGTGACCACAGTCCAGCGCGTCTTGAGCGCGTCGAGCGACTTGAAGATCAGCGTGCCCGTGTCGAAGCCGAGCACCCTGCCGACCAGCCCGCTGATCATGCCGCGCATGAGGTCGCCGTACGTCAGCGTGCCCTCGGCGACGGCCGCCCAGACGCCGGCCGCCGTCAGCGGCGCCGCTTCCGTGTCGATCGCGAACTCGAGCGGCTGGTATCCTGACTTGATGATCTTGAGCCGAAACCCGTTGGCGACGACGTCGCCGACCACGGGCGTGTAGTAGTAGCTACCGCCGCCGTTGCCGGAGCCGCCGACCTCGGTGATCGTGCCCGTCGCCGTGGTGAATGCTGCGCCCGCGCGCGAGACCTGCACCTCGCTGCCGCTCGGGGTGGACGTCGGGCCGGCCACGAGCTGGCCCGCGTTGTTGATCATCGTGAAGCAGACGATCTCAGGGACGCCGATGATCATGTGATGCTCCAGCGGAATTCCGGGATCGCCTGCTGGCGAACGGTGTGGGTCCCGGTCCCCGCGTCGGTGAGGTTGATCTTCGTCGGCGTGAACGCCGTGGCGTTTGCCCACGACGTCGCGAGTTGGATGTTGTCGTCGTCGAAGTAGATCACGTAGTAGTCCGTGTCGAGGGACAGCCCCGCCGGCAGCGTGGTCGTGGAGTATACTCGCACGACGTCGCCCGTGGAGAACCCGTGTGCGGTGACGGTCAAGGTCTCGTTGGTGGTGAAGTCGACGGCCGACACCACGACGTCCTTGGTGGTGTAGTTGTTGCCCGCGAAGTCGCCGTTTCGCGCGTGCTTCATGAGCGCGCAGCACGCGGCATCGTCGGTGTTCTTGAGCTGACGATACGATCCGCTGCCGCCGGTCTTCATGCCCGAGACCTGGAAGCTCGCATGCGCCACCGTCTCGGTGATCGTCACGTTGCCGCCCGCGCCGATCCAGTTGTTCGTGAGCGTGATGGCGCCGTGGTGGATCGTGTGCGTCGTGGCGCCGCCCGATCCCGTGTTCGTCAGGTTGATGCGCGTGCCAGCCAGCGCGTTCGCGAGCGACGTCGCGAACGCCACCTTGCCCGAGGACACCGCGATGATCCAGTAGTCGGTGCCCGTCGAGAGTCCAGCGGGGAGCGTCCCGTCGGACGACAGGCGAACCTGGTCGCCCGTGATGAGACCGTGACCAGGAAACGCGAACGTCTCGCCCGTAATCGCGGGCGGCGTGAACGCGCTGATGTCGACCGACGCGATCGGGACCGCGATGTCCGCGTAGTTCGACGTCACCGCGATCCCCGGGTGGTTCGCGAGGATCGCGGTGCGCACGATCGCGGCGACGTCCGCGCTCGTGGTCGCGCCCGACACGTCAACGAGAACGTGTCCGGCGGTGACGCCGTTCGGCGTCACGTCGAACTCGTAGACCTTCGCGGGGTTGACGCCGTCGCCGATCGTGAAGGTCTCGCCGTCGACGAGGTCGGCCTTCGCCGCGCACACGATCCGCCCGGTGGCCTTCGCGCCGTCCATGAGCGCCCGCGCGGCGCCGTTGTCGGGGTCGAGCTTGATGGCGGATTCAAGCGCGGCCTGCATCGACCACAGCACCGTCTTGTCTACGATCGGTCCGGCCGCGCTCGGCGATCCCGCGCCGCGGCCGTACGTGTACACGCTCGCGCCGTTCGTGTGGTTGCGGATCTCGACGAGGGCCGTGGGGTAGAGCGCGGCGCAGCGCACGAACAGCCCGCCCGCGTCCGAGCTCGACTGCGCGGTGCGCGTGATCAGGATGTGGGTCGTGGTCGTCGCGCCCGAGGAGAACTGCGCGCCGTAGTCGATCGCCGTGACGTCGGTGCGCGCGTTGAGGAGCGTGAGGAGACCGGCGATCGTGTTGAACTGGTTCCCGGTCGGCCCCGACGCCTTGTACGTGTACGTGGTCCCGCTGGCGGCCTGCAGGAACATGTTATCGCCGTCGACGAGGTTGTATCCGAATGACACGAGCACCTGCTCGCGCCCGCCGCTCGGCCGCGCGCGCCCGCGCTTCCCGAGGAGCGGAGGATCGACGATCGTAGAGCTGTTGAGCCCGATCCCGATATCGCGGCACGCCACCGAGATCCCCAGCGCGTGCGGCGCCGTGACCGTGTTGTCGTAGAGCACCGGGAAGCTCGTTCCCGAGTTGATGATGATGTTCGCGGTCGACGCGTTGGACGCCACCCAGCGGTTGCCGTAGACGCGCGGCGAAACATCCCCCGTCAGGTCGATGCGCCCGGGGCTCAGGGTGTTTCCGCGGATGTCCGGGCCGACGCACCCGGTGCTCGTGATCGCGATCGAGGTGACGTTATCGAACGTGTTGTCCGAGACAACGAGTTGACCGCCGGTGTGTGCGGTCGCGAGGTTCGTCGTGGCCGCGCCGTACTTGCCGGGGAACACGCGCCACGTGCCCGCCGAGACGTTGCCACCCGTGCCGCCCGCGTTCGTGTACGTGAACGAGTTTTTCGTCGGGACGGTCTCGATCTGGACGCCCGTGATGTCGTTGGAGCTCGCGCTGTTCACGAGCTCGAGCGAGCGCCCGATCATCTGCGGCGAGAACGCGAGGTTTCCGGTGTTGTCGGTGAGCGTCATCCGGCTCGTGAGGAGCGTGTGCGTCCCCGTCCCGGTGCTCGTGATGTCGATGATGTTCGTGCCAGCGATCGCGTGCGCCTGCGTGTCCGAGAGCTTGAACGTGTTGTCGTCGATGCGGATGATGTAGTAGTTGGTCGAGGTCGCCATGCCACCCGGCAGCGTGCCGGTCGACGACGCCTGCCAGGGACCATCGCCCGTCGACAGGTTGTGCGACGAGGACGTCAGCACATCTGACGTCGCCGCGGTGAACGTGTGACCCTTCGCGAGCGTGCCGCCGGTGTTGTGGTAGGCGCGCTGTCCAACGTGATACGTCTTGATGCCGTTCAGGACGATCTTGTCGAGCGTCGTCGCTGCTGGATCGCACGTGAACTTGTTACCCGTGATCGTGACGTCCTCGCACGGCTGCGTGATCCCGATGACATAGCGTCCGGCCTGGATCGCGATGTTCGCCGAGATGCCGCGACCGTCGACGACGCCGAACGCGATCCGCGAGTAGTGGAACTTGTTGTCCGCGATCGTGACGTTGCGCGCGCCGAGCACACTCACCGCCGACGCGTCGTTCCATCCGAGCCGTCCCGTTCCGCAGTCGCGAACGCGGTTGTTCGTGAACGAGATCCCGGTGTGCTCCTGCGAGTCGTCGGCGCCGAACACGGTCGCCGCACCGCACTCGATGAACTCGTTGTCGTCGATCGAGATATCGCTGATCGGCAACGACGAGCCAGAGATCTTGACGCCCGTGGTGCGGATGTTCTTGAACGTGCACCGCGTGATCTTGTAGTTCGAGCGTCCGGCGAAGATGTAGATCCCGTGGGAGCTGCCGTTCGTGTTGTTGCGGTCGTGGGAGTCGATCGTCCACTGCCCGGAGAACGCCTCGGTGACGCCCGACGCGTTCGCGAACGTGACGTGAGTCGAGTCGACGAACGACGCGATCGTGAACAGCCCCGCGTTGCCCGCGCTCGTCGGGTTGATCGTTCGTAGGTTCTTCCCGACGTCATTCGAGGTGAAGCTCGGCGCCGACGCGGCGAACGTGACCGTGCCGCCCGAGAACACGAAGCCCGTGGCGCCCGCGCCGATCCCGACCTTCTCCCCGCGCGGCACGTACCACGTTCCTGTGAACGCCTCGGCCACCGCACTCGGATTCGCGTAGGTGATCGATCCACGCGAGAACTGCGATCGCAGCGTAACAGCGGTGATCTGGAAAATGCCGTTGTTCGCGCCCGTCGTCGCGCCCGAGATCAGGACGTAGCAGCCGACGAGGTTCGGCCGAATCTGATCGCTGAAGTCGCGGAGCACGCCGCTCGTCGTGCCCGATCCCGTGACCGCGATCGCGTCGCCGATTCCGATCGCGTCGTTGTTGTCCGGGCGCTCGATGGTGTGACCGTCGATGACGACGTCATTTCCGGCGATGATGCTCTGGCGCGTGAAGAGGGAGTGACCGCCGATGATCCGCGTGATGCGGTCGTCGTCGTCGATCGCCCATGCGAACAACGTGGACCCTGCATCATTCTGCGCGTCGGCGTTCGCGTAAGTGACCGTCGTGGTGCTCGGAACGGATAGGATCTGGAACTTGCCATCGTTGCGAGGATCCGGCGATCCCGTGATCGTGATCCAGCGCTCGAAGTGCCCGGGCACGAACAACGCCGACGAGTTCGTGAGCGTAACGACGCCCGCCGTCACCGACAGCGATCCACCGACTCCAGTGGTCTGGATCGCGGCGTCCTGCGTGATCAGCGCGCCGCCGCCGATCTGGTTGCAGTTGCGCACCGTGAGCCCGACGGTGTGTCGCGCGTAGATCCCGTCGCCCGTGTTCGACAGCGCCGTCGTGTCGAGGTCTCCGACGAACGTGATGTTCTCGAACTCGACGTCCGAGTTGCTCGTGAGCAGGAATGCCGAGCGGCAGATCTGATCGGAGTTGCCCACGCGGTCCGACAGCGTGTGCGTTCCGGTGCCGTTCGACGAGAGCGTGATTGCCGTGCCGGCCAGCGCGTTCGCTTTGGACGACGCGAGCGAGTAGGTGTCCGCGTCGATCCGGATCGGCCAGTAGTCGGTCGCCGTGGCGAGCCCCGTGGGCAGCGTCCCGGACGTCGTCGCGCGGTATGGCCCGTCGCCGGTGTAGTAGCGATGATCGATCGCGGTCAGGATGTTGCCAGACGAGCGCGTGAACGTCCGCGCGGTCGACGCGTTCAGGTCAGCGGACGGGTGCTTGATCGTGACCCTGCCGAGCCCGAGAAGCTTGACTCCGCGCAGGTCGGCGAGCGTGATGTATTTCGCGAGCTGGTAGTTCCCCTCGCGGATCACGACGGTCTTCACGCCGCTCGCCACCGCGGCCGCAATCGCGGTCACCAGCGAAGTCTGCTGAACGTCGACGGATGCCGTGGACGTGAACCCGTACGCGGCCGCGTCAGTCACGAGTCCGGGCGCCGCGATTTGCAGGAGGTTGGTGATCGACATCAGGGTGCCGCTGGCGTGCTGTGTACGTGAATGCGGGTGGAGTCGAACGACGCGAGCTGGCGCGCCGCGATGAGAATCGGGTTGCCGAGGTACCGCCAGTGCGCGGTACCGTCGACGATGTCTGTTCCGGTGCCCGTGGGACCGCCGGATCCCGCGCTCGTGCCGGTGGTGATGCACACGTAGGTGCGCGCATCGTTGGTCACCACGCTGGGCGCGCCGACCGTCGCGACGTAGCCGGTCGTCGACGCCCAGGCCGCAGGCGTCCCGATGACGTCGGTGTACACGAGGACCTGCGGGACGGCAGTGACACCACTGACCTTGAACGCCTGCGCGCCAACGGCCGACGGGGTCACGTTCTGTCCGGGGATGAACTGCTGACCCCACAGCGCGATCGCGGTCGCGACCTGCGTGTCGCCGTCGGTCGGGTACGTTGCGTCGTACTCGAGCGTCACGTCAGCGTACACATTGATGCTGGTCGGACGCGTGTAGTAGATCGTCTCGACGTTGCCCTCGCTGTCCGTGTGGGACCCGAAGGTGCCGCTCGAGGAGTACGTCGCGATCCCGTCGGGCTGGTTGTCCGCGATCGTGTCGACGATGGACTGCGCGTCACCGCCGAGAACGAGTGCCTCGAACGAGTGCGGGGGCAGGCCGTCGCCGTTCGTGACGTCGGTGCGGTTCGTGAAGACCTCGACCGAGGTCACGTTGGCCAGCTTTTGCAGCGCCGCGCGCAGGGCGTCGCGCGTGGTCGCGCCCGAGCCCGCGAGCTCGATCTTGCGGATGAGGCGCAGCTCCTCGTCGGTCGACTCGTCGGACCCGACGATCGCGTCGGTGATGTTGCGCGCCGAGGACCACCCTGCCACGGGGGTCTGGATCGCCGTCAAGTCGTTGGCCGTGCCCTGGACGGGGCCGGTGACCTCGCAGTCCGCGAACACGTCGACGGCGGCCAGGCCCTCGCCGAGGTATGCCCAGTGCGCGGTCCCGTCGGTGATGTCCGCCGCCGTGGTGATCGGTCCGCCTGAACCAGCGCTCGTGCCAGTCGCGATGCACTGGTAGCAGCGGCTTGAGTTGCTGACGCGCGCGTCGATCGCGTACAGCGTCGTCGGCGCCCACGCGGTGAGGAGCGCGGTGGTCTTCGTGTCGCGCGTGTCCCAGAGCGACAGGCTCGACGCCGACTGCACGATGCTGCCCGCGTTGACGGTCGTGCCGTCGTCGCCGCAGAGCGTGAGCGTGGCGTACGACTTCGTCGCGGGCTGGCGGAACGTGCCGGTCAGCACCGCGAGCGCGTCGAGCGCGGCCTTGGTCGCCTTGTCTGGATCCTGCGAAGAGTTCACTTGCTCGAGTCGCTCCCACAGCAGCCCGAGCGCGTTCGACAGCATCCCGATGATGTGGCCGAGCAGCGTCTTGTCACCGAGCGGTAGCGCGGCGTAGAACGCCTCGCGCAGGTCCGCCTCGAAATCGGCGCGGATGTCGGCGATGGCCGGGATCACCAGGCCGGTATCGGTCAGCCCCGTTTCGTTAGCCACCGGGCACCTCGAGGGTCACGACGGGCGTATCGCCGAACGCGCACTGCGCCTGCCACGTGACGGTCATCGCGCGGCCGACGATGTCGACGTCGAGCTTGAGGATCGTCACCACGCCGGGTGCGTCGAGGATCGCGGCGCCGAACGCCGCGCGCGCGCGGTCCTTGACTCCGGCGCGCTTCGAGGCGTCGCCGATGAGCTCCTCGAAGTACGGGACGCCGATGTCCTCGTTCATGAACCACTCGGCGCGGAACAGGAGCAGCCGGAATCGCACGGCCTGGACGACCGCGTCGACGCCCGCGACAAAGCGCAGACCATCGGCGTCCAGCCAGATGTCGCCGTCTGGAGCCAGGAGAACGTCTTGAGGATCCGTCTCGAGGAGTGCCACGATAGTGGCACGAGTCTTGCATGGATCCCGGGGCTATTCTAGCTTCGTCTTGCTCGAAAGATATGTAGAGGCTGGGGTCTGGAAGTTGCTGATCGCGGTGGAAAAGGCAGCGATTGCGGCCTGTTGCGGGGCTGTCATCGCGGCGATCGCGGTGGCAATCGCGCCTGGTGTCGTGGTCAGGGTGGCCCAGGCCACGCTGAGGAGCGAGAGCATCGTGTCCTCTGCGCTGCGGTAGGTGGAGCCGAGCACCGCAGCCTCGGCGGCCAAGCTCGAGCCGAGTTTGATCGTCGTGCCGCCCGACGCGTGGATCACGACTGCGTTCGTCGGCGCGTCGGTGGGTGGCGACGCCGGCGTGTGCAGGCCGACGAACGCGATCGCGTCGGCCAGGTCGTGTCGGCGGTCGTCACCAGGGTCGACGGACGTCCCGCCCTTGGCTACCCAGCGCGCGAGCGAGCTTGCCGAGAACCGGACCTCGCACGTGTCGCCGGTGGCGACGGGCCACGTGATGCGGCCGCGCGCGGGCCCGCAGAACTCGACCGGGCAGTTGTGGATTGGCGGCAGGTCCTCCGAGACGTACGTGACGCCGTCCTCGGCGATGTACCTGCGTCGGACCGATGTCTGCACGGTCGCCATCTGCTTCGCGTCGTCATACGCGACGATCGTGCCGGGCAGCATGGTGTAGACGCCGTCGAGGATGACGTCGCGGTAGGCCTCGAGGAGCGCCTCCAGGGAGGGGTCGCGCGCCTCGTCGGGCGGCGTTGGATCGTTCGCGTTGCTCACTTCTTCCCCCGACCCTTCTTCGGCGGCGGCGAGCCGAGCGGCGTCGCCTTGATGCTCGTCTTCCACTCGGCGCCGTGCGTGTCGCCCGTGTGGGTGACGTCGTTGACGCGGAAGAACCCGCCGTCGTACGCGCGGCTGTGGACCTGGATCGTGTCGCCGGGCGCGATCTCGGGGAACAGCAGGACGTCGATCGAGAGCTCCGACGTGCCGCCGGGCTTGCTCGGTACGGAGCCCTCCGGCGAGCCGATCATGCCCGCGTCGACGTCAATCAGCCACGCACTCTTGGCGTTCGGCAGCCCGCTCTTGAGGATCTGGAGTCGACCATCCTGGATCGACCACGAGTACCCGAGCGGCGTCAGCACGCGCGTCAGGAGGTCGCGCACGAGCCCGGTCGCCGGGTACGTCCCCGTCGCGGTGAGCGCCTGGTTGAGCTCCTCGACCGCCGCGAACTCCGATGGCAGCTTGAGGTCCATCGCGTTCGCGAGATCGCCGAGGATCTGCTTCGCGGTGGTTGGCGGCGAGTACGAGCGGTTGAGTCGCGCGTGCGCGTACGCGCGCCCGCCGTCGGCGACCTGGATCTTCGTCTCCCAGTTCGGCGTCTTGAGGTTCGACCTAGCGAACGACAGCGACCCGGCGAACAGCGGGTGGAGGACGCCGTTGTGCCCGGCCAGCAGCTGCACGTACACAGGCTTCCGCTCGAGCCTGCCGCGCGAGTCCTTCGACATGTTCGTGATCGTGCAGGTCGCCGCGTTGGGCTCCTTGCCGAGCGACTTCTTGATCTCGAACTGCACGCGCAGGTCCGTCACGATCAGCGCGTTGCCGGTCGTTGAGAAGTACTTGTTGTCCGTCGGCGACTGCGAGACCAGCGAGAGCTGTACCTCGCGGTTGATGAGCCCGGACGCGTCGAGCTTGTCCGGCACTAGTCGGCCTCGGAGACGGAGCCGAGCATCTCGCTCGCGATCTCCGCGCGGGTGAAGTAGAGGACGTTCACGCTCGCGCCGAGGTCATCGAACCCTGGGTCGGCGTGCACGGTCGCGTTCGATCGCGCGACGAACACGCCGCCGAGGAGGAGCGGGTGATTCGAGCGACACGCCAGGTACGCGCCGAGGACGACCTTGACGCCCTCGACAATCGGTGTCTCGTCGTACTCGAGCAGATCGAAGTACCAGGCCGCGTCGCGCGTGTTCCATCGCGCGCGAAACACGTACTGGTCGCCGTCGATGACGGTGACGAACCTGTAGCGGCCGACCGACGGGCGGAATGGGATGAGGAGCGCCATCTACTTCGTGGTCCAGCGATTCGTGGTCGGGTCGCGCGTGAGCCCAAACATCGAGGGTTCGACGGTCTCGCCCGGGTGCACCTGCTTGTAGTTGTTCATCGCCTCCGCGCGGTCCTGCACGCTGCCGATCCTCGAGACGTCGTTGCTGGCGCGCGCGAGCGCGCGGTTCGTCATCAGTCGTTGGTCGCGGTCGAGGTCCAGCGCGAACGCGTTGAGCTCGGCGGTGCTCAGCTCCTTGCCGTTGGCGTGCAGGAGGAGCGACGGCTTGTCCTTGCGGCTCTGGACCGTCACGACCTCTTGCCCCGTAATGACGCCCGCGGGGACGGTCTGCGGTGACGTGCCGGGCGGGTTGCCCTTGCGCCAGAGCACGCGGCTGCCCGCGATGAGCTTGTCCAGTGACAGGCCGTAGTTGCCCTCGCCGCCGAGATTCGGGACCGCGACGGTGACGCGCTTATTCTTGACGATCCGAACTTCCTTGAAGTGCGCCGTGAAGATCAGGGCGCCGTAACCTTTCGCCTCCTGCGGGATCGTCAGGGTCTCGAGGGCCATGTTCTCGTACTTGCGCAGCGCCGTGACGACCGTGACCGTCGAGCGCGCGAGCCAGATCTGTTCCAGCCTGCGGTAGGCGTCGATCGCGGGTGGGGGCGTGCCTCCAGTGGCCGCGAGCGTACGCGACGGATCGGTCTTGATCGCACCGATCGGCGTGTTGCTCACGATCGCGCTGGTCAGCGTGAGCTCGCGCGGCTTGTTGCGGATGTTGTCGGAGATGTCCGCACCGTCCTCGACCGGGTGCTCGGTGATCTCGGACGTGAGCGTGTGCTCCTCGGTCTCGACCGCATCGATCGGGTATCCGTCAATCACGACAAACGACATTACCGCTTGCCTCCGGTGAGGTTCGTGTACGCCTGGCGCACCACGTCCTTATGAGACTCGGTGACGGCGTCGCGCACGATCCCCTGCAGCTCCTCGGGTGACAGCTTCGAGCCGTCGATCTTCACGTTCGTGTCCCCGAACGTGTTGGTCTGGTTGATCGCGGCGTTCGCTTCGTTGAGCTGCGCCTCGAACGTTCGGGACGCGACCGCACCGGGTGCCTGGTCCGCGACGTACTTGATGGCGCCGCCGATCGACTGCGCGCCCGAGATGATCTTGCCGATCACGGGCGTGTCCTTGATCTCCTGCCACGCCTCTTTGGCGCCGGCGACGACGTCGGCCCACATGTCGCGAAACTTCTGCTTGATCGCCTCGGTGGTGTCGTCGATCCACTTCTGCGCGCGCTGCGGCAGACCCTGGAGCCACGCGACCGCGTCCTTACCGCCCTGCACGAGGGCGTGCCACATGTCCGTGAACGTGACCTTCTTGCCCGTGATGTACTCGAGCAGCTTTCGGAACGCGAGCACGACGAGCGCGATCGCGGCCACCACCAGCACGAGAGGCAGCGTCGCCAGCACCCACGCGATGCCGCTGGCGATCGCGGCCTCGATGCTGGCTGCCTTGAAGAGCCCGAGCGCGACGATCAGCGCGAAGATGATCTCCTCGTGGTCTTGAAAGAGCCCGATCACGAATTTGAGAACGCTGCCGATGACGTGGAACGCCGCGGCGAGTCCCTCGAGTACGGCCTGCAGCGTCGACGCGATCGCTTCGCGGTTCTCCGAGACCCACTTGCCGAGGCCCTCGGCCATCTCGGTGAGTGCGGGCAACACCGCCGACACCGCGGTGTTGCGCACGCCAACGAGCGTCGCGTGCAGTCGCTTCTGCGCGGCTTCGAAATCATCAGCCGCTTGCAGCGCGTCACCGCCCATGACGAAGCCCATCTTCTCGGCCTCGTTGCGCAGGTCGACGATGCCTTCCTTGCCCTTGTTGAGCAGGAGCAACATCTTCGGACCGGCCTGGCGCCCGAAGAGCTCGATCGCGAGTGCGGTCTTGTTGACCTGCGGGCCCGCCTTCGCGAACGCGTCGGCGAGGACCTCGAGGTTCTGGTCGAGCGATTCGCCCTTGAGGTCCTGCATGTGGACGCCGAGCTTTTGCAGCGCGTCCGCGGTCGGGCCCGTGCCCTTGGTCTTGACGTCCTCGAGCCCCTTCGACAGGCGAAACAGCGCCCCGCGCAGGGTCTCGACGGGGACGTCTGACGCGATCGCGGCGTAGCCGAGCTCCTGCACGGCCTCAGCGGACACGCCGATCTGCTCGCCGAGGTTCTTCGCCTCCTGCGCGGCCTCGACTGTCGAGCTGACGAGCTCGCCGACCTTCTTCAGGCCCTCGTACCCGAGATATGCCTCCATCGCGTGGTGGAGGGACTCGACGAGCTCGTGACCCTTGTCCCACTGCGCCTGGTCGGGGACGAGGCCCAGCTTCGCGATCAGCTCGGCGACGATCACTCGAAGCCTCCATTCTCGCGCTCGCGACGCTTCGCGCGCGCGCGGGCGTGAGCGTCTGCGACGCGGTCGATCAGCAGGTTCTCGAGGTCAACGTCGTCCAGGCTCATCTCGCGCACCTTCTCGTAGGGCCAGCCGCGCTCGAGGCAGAGCCTCCACCCTCGCCAGTAGCGCTGGTGGTCGGGGTCCAGGTCGGTCAGCTCGACGCGGTCGCTGTCACTGCCGGCGTCTTCTCGCGCCGGACGCTTCCGGGAAAAAAACGGCCGAACGTCACCCTCCCGGCGAAGAAGATGATCTGGAAGTAGAGGTGCGGACGCGCCTCGAACAGGATCGCGCGATCCTCCTTCTTGACGAGCGAGAGCTGGATCTTCTCGGTGGGCGCGCCTGGGTCCGGCATCACGACTGATGTGCCCGCGCAGATCGGGCCGACCAGGCGCTTGAGCTTGCCACCGCCGATCTGCGACGCGAGCGCGGGGAGGATCGGCGCGAGCTTCGCGATGTCGCTCGTGTCGCCGCTGAGGTTGATGTCGCCGCTCGAGAGGAGCGGCGCGACTGCGCCGGCCGCGTTCGCGATGATCCCCATGACCTCGGGGAGGAGGTCCTCGGCGGCCTCGTACGAGAGCTGCTCCGAGGTGCACACGACTTCGCCGTCGTCGAACTCGGTCGTCTCGGTCTTGCGCTTGTAGCTGGACATCAGTCACCACCCGTGCCGACGTTGATGTCGGCGTCGGGGATCATGAAGACCCACTGCCGGCCCGTCAGGTTCTTGCCGAACTCGATCTTCGCGGTCTTCTTGATGAACGCGTCTTTGCCGGACACGAGCGTCGTGCCGTTGAGGTCGCTGATCGAGATCGGGCCCGTGGGGAGGGAGTTCAGCTTCGAGTTCGGGACCTGCTTGCTGAGCTTCTCGTTCGTCGGCGATCCCTGGATGATCGTGACGGTGACCGTCGCCATCCGGTTCGCGTTGAGCACGAGCGACACGTCGCCCTGGCTGCCGACGTGCGGGGTCACCGCGTCCTCGGCGTACTCGATCTCGATGAACGTCCCGTCCATGTAGCCGAGGAACGGAATGTTGTTCCAGCCGCCGTTGATCTTCTTGGGGTTGTACTTCTTGAGCACGTTGTCTCCTCGACCCTTAGAAGGTCACGGTGGCGATGAAGTCGATGCTCTGCACTGCGCCCTGTAGCCGGCCGTGGATCGTGCCGTTGGGCAGCTTGCGGAGAGCGCGCGTGCTCGACGAGATCGCGGACACCTTTGGGAAGGTGATCGACGGCGGCAGGTTCGTCGGGTCGTTCGGGTCGCCCGGGTCGAGCACCTCGTGCGCGTCCGATGTCGCGTCCGCGAGCACGCCGCGGACCGCGCCGGCGATGAGGTCGATGTCCTCGTCGGTGTACGCGACCTTCGAGAGCGACACGAGCACGCCGAACGCCGCGCTCTGCACGGAGTCCTGCAGCCAGTCGAGCGCGACGGTGATGTCGAGGTAGCCGTATACCGTCGAGAAGACCTTGCCGTCCCAGGTGATGCTGCGACCCTTCTCGGTCGTGTACGTGCCCGCGCGGCGGAGGCGGAGGTTCGCGCGCTGGGTCGCCGTGATCGAGACCGGCGTGACGCCGACGAGCGTCTTGAACGCCTCGGTCCACTTGCCGGGCGCGAGCGGCAGGATCACGCCCGCGCTCGCCGCGGCGAACGCCTGCACCGGCGACGGGTGGTACTTGCCGGCCGTGCGCTTGTACCCGAGCGACGCGAGCGCGTCGAGCGTGTCCAGGTTGCCCAGGCCGGTATTGAGCGCGTCGGTGTCGACGACGCACGCGAAGTAGATGCGCGAGTTCGCCTCGATCCACGCGCTCTCCGCGAGGACCTTGGCCTTGCTGTTGTACAGCGTGAGCAGGCAGTACCAGTCCGGGTCGGCCTGGGCGATCGCTGCGAGGTCCGCCGCGACGCCGGGATCTGCGTGGCTCTCCTTGTTCGAGAGCATGCTCGCGCTGCCGACCGCGAGCGAGAACCACCCACCCGCCGCGCTGGCCGTGACGAGGAACGGCAGGATCGGCGAGAGCGCACCAGCCGTCGGCGTGGCCGTCTGCGTGCCGGTACCGTTGGTCGTGATGTCGACGGTGGTGCCCGCGAGCGCGAGCGCCAGGCTGGTGGCGACCTTGAAGTTGTCGGCGTCGACCTTGACCACGTAGTAGTCGGTCAGCGCGACGATGCCAGCGGGGAGCCCACCACCGCTGTTCGTGAACTGGATCGGCCCGTCGCCGGTGTTCCAGCCGTGCGCGGTGTGGTTGAGCTTGTCCGTCGTCGCGTCCGCCGTAACCACGATCCCGGTCAGCACCGCTAGCGGCGCGAACGTCGCCGTGTAGTTCTTGCCCACGACCGCGTTGAGCGCGGTCACGAGCCCGTTGTGGATCTCCTGGGTCGTCGCGCTCGCATCGCTGGTGTACGTCGCAAGCGTCGACGTGACGCCGGGACCGTCCACCTGGATCGTGTACGCCGCGGAGTTCGCGACGGTGATCGCGCCGATCGTGTACTGCTGCGTCGGCTTGTTGGCGCCGCGGCCGATCTTGAACGTCGTCGGGTGCGGGGACTGGGCGAACACGGCGTTCGCGATCACGGCCTCGGGCGTGCCCGCGGCGAAGTCGGCGAGCACGTCCGCGTACTGGCCATACGTGCGCGTGAGCTCGGGCCACGTCGCGTTGTACGAGACATAGAGAGGCGTGCCGAACCCCTGCTGCGCGATCCCGGCGTTGTTGACCTGGATCGTGAAGGTGACGAATTCATTCACGGACATCGGTTAGCTCCTGGGGTGGTACGGATCATGCCGGCCCGTGCCTGAGTGGGGTCAGACTAACATGGCACGAGCCTTGCAAGCACTAAGAGAGGAAGGTTAGGGCTGAGAGATACCCGTGCTCGACGGTGACCGAGCTCGTGCCGCTATCGTTGGACACGAACAGTTCTAGGTAATCTCCCGGATTCATTAGGATTTCGCACGACAGTGCGATCGCCTGCACATCGCTCGCGTTGCCGAGCTTGGTGCGGACGATCGACGGAGTGACGGGCGTGCCGTTCTGCGCGATCGCCAGTCGGACGACCTGGTTCGCGCCCGCTGAATACACACTGCCCGTGAAGATGGCGCGCGCGTGCCCGGCGACGCGTCCCGTGTACTGGAGTCGGCCCGAGCTCGGCT
>Ga0068859_100001107_pt1 | contig 27490 bp, 20 predicted proteins | sample KBSSwiS22_FD_66585 | JGI IMG/M metagenome (GOLD analysis project Ga0068859, IMG submission 66585) | Switchgrass rhizosphere microbial communities from Kellogg Biological Station, Michigan, USA - KBS Switchgrass S2-2 | ecosystem: Host-associated > Plants > Roots > Rhizosphere > Soil ...
CACTTGGGCGTACCGTGGGCGGGAGCCGTGCAGGCCGCGCACATGGTCGCAGATCCACAGGCCGCCGCGGTGTTCCCTGCCACGCAGGCCATCCCCTGGCGGCAGTAGGTCTGATCGCAGTCGAAGTCGCAGGTCGTGCCGCCCGTGCACTTGGGCGTACCGTGGGCGGGAGCCGTGCAGGCCGCGCACATGGTCGCGGATCCACAGGTCGCCGCGGTGTTTCCCAGCACGCAGGAGTTGCCCTGACGACAGAAGGTCTGGTTGCACCTGAAATCGCAGGAGGTCCCGTTGCAGGTGTTCGTCGCGTTGGCGGGCGCCGGATCGCAGAGCGCAGCCGTGGACGAGGAGCTGCACGCCAGCTTGCAGGTCTCCGAACGGCAGACCGGCGTGACCCCCGACGGAGCCGCGCAGATGGTGCAGCTCGGCCCGCACGCGAGCGGGTTGCCTCCACATGGCGCCCCGCCCGAGCCCGCGCCGCCCATCGCCATACCGCCGCCGCCGCCCGGCCCCGAGCCACCAGTGTTCCGGCCGCCGGCGCCGCCCGTGTTCATGCCGCCCGTATTGCGGCCACCCGCGCCGCCCGGGTTCATGCCGCCCGTATTGCGGCCGCCGGCGCCGCCCGAGGCCGCGCCGCCCGCGTTCATCCCGCCGGCGCCGCCCGAGGCCGCGCCGCCCGAATTCGTACCGCCGGCGCTCCCCGCCGCGCCTCCTCCGCCACCCGTGACGGTTCCGCCCATCCCCGCCGGACCGCCTCCGTTCCCGCCCTTGCCGCCCAGTCCGCCGGTGGCCGAATTTCCCATGCCCCCATGGCCCCCCGGCGCTCCTGCGGCGCCGCCGCCTCCGCCGCGGGCTCCGCCGGCACCGCCCGCATCACCGGACGAGGGAGGCGCGGGGTTGTTGTCGCAGGCGACCGGCGAGAGGATTCCGATGAGGAGCGCCGTCGAGACGAGACCGAGCCCGTGACCGGTTCGGCCGGGCCTGATTCGATGGGCGCGGACGCCGTTTCCGCAGGTCATGAGTGCGACGATACAATGCCCGCCAGGCCGGAAATAGCCTCGCCGGAATCGTCCAGCCGCGCATCGGGCCCGCAGCGCCGGAGCTCGACTCGCAGGCGGATCGCGACGAGGCGCTCGCCTCCGCTTCGATCGAGATCTGCTCGAGCCGCGAAATATCCGTGCAGGTCTTGCGCCCCTCCCTTTCATCCGGACGCCTCGACCCTAGATTGCCGTCGGTGAAGGCCATCGGCAGGCGGGCCCGGGTGATCGCGTCTCTTGACGCGGAGTAGGGGTGTGTCGGCCCGAGACGGGGCGGCCGGAGGTTGGCTGACGGTTGTATGGCTGCTGGCATCGACGGGCGTCGTGGGATGCGCGACGGGGCGGGGAGGCGAGCGCCAGCCCGTGGTGGAGGAGCTCGACGTGAAGGGGAACCACGTCCTCTCCGATTCGCAGATCGAAAAAAAGATCCTGACCACGCCGACCGGCTGGTGGCCGTTCGCGAAGAAGTCCTTCTTCGATCCCGTCGTGTGGGCCACCGACCTCGAGCGGATCAAGCGCCTTTACGGCAGCGTCGGCTACTACCAGGCGGAGGTGGTCCGGGATCACGTCACCCCGCGCCCGCCCGACGGCGTCGCGCTGGAGGTCGAGATCCGCGAGGGCGAGGTCACCCGCATCTCGACCGTCGAGGTGACGGGTCTCGACGACCTCCCCGCCGCCGATCGGGCGGCGCTGGTCGACGCGGCGGACCTGCGGGCCGAGGATCCGTTCCAGGAGGGGCGCTGGGCCGCCGCCAAGGCCCGCTTGCGCGACCGCCTCCGCGATCGGGGCTACGCCGACGCCGAGGTGGAGGGCGCCGCGCTGATCGACGTCGCCACGCGAAAGGCTCGGTTGACGCTGGCGGTTCGCCTGGGAGAGCTCTTCCGCTTCGGCGCCATCGAGGTGGATACGGGCGGCCTTGGCTCCATCGCCCCGGCGTGGATCTGGGATCAGGTGCGGCTGGCCATCCCCGAGGGCGAGCTGTACTCGCCGGAGGCGCTGGTCGAGGCGCAGCGACGGGTGGTGGACATGGGCGTCTTCGCCGCGGTGAAGGTCACCACCGCCGCGCCCGATCCCGCCACCCACCGCATCGCCGTCCACGTCGAGACGCGCGAGGCACCGTTGCACACGCTGAAGCTGGGCGGCGGCGTGCGCATCGACCAGATCCGCAACGAGGCGCGCCTGATCGGCGAGTGGACGAACCGCAACTTCCTGGGCGGGATGCGGCGCCTGAGTCTGCACGCCGAGGTCGGGTGGGCCTTCATTCCGAACACCTACGCGGTGGTCACGAACGATCAGAGCACCCAGGTGCGCAACGGCCTGGTCACGCGGCACCGGGTCGAGTTCGAGCAGCCCCGGTTCCTCGGCCGCCCCTCGCTCAGCGAGCGGAGCTCAGCCGAGCTGGCGCGCACTCTGGAGCAGGCCTATGACGACCTGGGGGGCCGCTTGGCGAACGGCGTGGTCTGGCGGCCGCGCGCGTCCTTGAGCATCTATCCGTCCCACCATCTCCAGGGTGACCAGCTCAACGGTCCGCCGGGGGCCGCCGCCTTGACGGCTCCGCTCACCCTCGGGTGTCAGACCACCAGCGACAGCTGCTTCGTGTGGCTCTCTTATCTGGAGGAGATCGTCACCTGGGATCGCCGGGACGACGCGCTCGAGCCGCGCCGGGGATGGTACGCCAGCCTTTCGTTGCAGCAAGGAGGCGGCCCGTTGCAGGGGGACTTCAGCTACTACCGGATCCTCCCCGACCTCCGCGGCTACGTGAGCTTCGGCGAAGGAGACGAGCTGACCGTCGCGGCCCGGGTGCGGATGGGCGAGCTGCTGCCGGCGTCGGGCAACGCGCAGGACAGCGCGGTGGTCACTCGGTTCTACGCGGGAGGGGCGCAATCCATGCGCGGCTTCAACGATCGGCGGCTTTCGCCCTTGCTGGTGACGGAGCTGCCTTCCTACCCGGGCAATCCCAACCCGGCGACGAAGGTCACCTTGCCCATCGGCGGCAATGGGCTCGTCGACGGCAGCCTCGAGGTTCGTTATCGGGTGACCTCCAACCTGGTGGTGGCGGCCTTCCTCGACTTTGGTCAAGTCACCGTGGGACCGCTCCACGCCGACGACCTTCCTCATCTCCTCGTGGCCGTGGGGCTGGGGCTGCGCTACCTGACGCCGGTGGGGCCGGTGCGCGTCGACTTCGGGCGGCGCCTGCAGGTGGGTCGCCCGCCGCCGCTGTTCGCCGTGGTCGAGGGACGCATCGAAGAGCAGCGGTACAAGGTCGACGACAGCTGCTTTGGTCTCGGCGGAACGGGCGGCAGCGAGGTCAGCGACAACCTGTGCGCGCTGCACATCTCGATCGGGGAGGCGTTTTGAGGCGGGTGGCGCGGACCGTGGGGGCGGTCGTGCTGGCGGTGCTCGCGCTCGGCGCGCTGCTCGTGGGATCGACGGTCACGGTCCTGCGGACCGACTGGGGCGCGGAGCTCGCGCGGCGCGTGGCCTTGCCGCGCATCAACCACGCCCTGGCGGGCAGCGTGCAGCTCCAGCGCTTCCGCTTCGGCGGCGATCACCTGTCGCTGGACGGCCTGGCGCTGCGGGATCCCGAGGGGCGGCTGGTCGCGCGGGTGCGGTCCATCGAGGTGGCCTTCTCGCCGCTCGGGCTGTTGCGAGGGCAGGTGCGCGTGCCGCGCCTCTCGGTGGTCGAGCCCGCTCTGGAGCTGCGACGCGATCCGGAGGGCCTCAACCTCGCGCGGGCCCTCGCGCCGCGGGCGGCGGGTCGTCCCGAGCCCGCGGAGGCACGGGCGCCCTCGTCCGGTGGCCTCACGGTCGACGTCGCCAGCTTCCGGATCGCGGGCGGCTCGGTCGAGCTGCGCGACGCTGCGACCCCGGCCGGGACCCGGAAGCCCGAGCTGCTGGCGGCCTCGGGGATCGCGATCGACGGGCGGGTCCGCTACGAAGCGCGGCCCGGGGTCTTCGAGGCCTCGATTCGAGCGGCGGCGGATGTGGAGGAGCCGCTGCGCTCGCGCTTCGATCTTCGGCTCGGCGGCCATGGGCGCGGCGAGCGGCGGCGCGTCGACCTTCGCGCGGGGCTCGGCGACTCGACCGTGGCCGCCGAGCTCCACACCGAGACGACAGGCCGGATGGCGTTGCACGGGGTCCGCCTCCACGTCGAGCCGCGGCTGGTGGCGGCGTTGGCTCCCGGGGTCGGTCTCCTCGCTCCCGTCGACGTCGCCGCGGACGTCACGCGGACCGGTCCCACGGTCGAGATCGCCTCGGACGTGAGGAGCGCCGGCGGGCATCTGGAGGCGCGCGCGACCGCGGACGTCGAGGCCGCCCGCCTCCGGCCGTTCGCGATCCGCGCGAGCGACGTCGACCTCGGCCAGATCCTCGCCGGCTGGCCGCGCTCCGACCTCTCGCTGACGGTGAAGGGCGAAGTCGAGGGACGCGACCTCGAACAGCTCTCCGGCGTCGTCGACCTCCGGCTACCCGAGGGGCGGCTGGCGGGTGCGCCGGTCGGCCCCATCGCCCTGAGCGTGGCGGCGACCCGCGGCCAGCTCGATCTGCGGGAGCTGCGCGCCGCCCTTCCTGGCTTGACGATCACGGGTCATGGCCCGGCCGGTCCGGCGCGAATGGATCTTCAGGTCTCGGCCGACGCGCCCGACCTCGCGACCACGAGCCGGATCGTGTCCTCTTTTCAGGGCCTCGGGGCGCCGGCCTTCAGCGGGCGGGGGCGGATCGATGTGGCGCTGGCGGGCACGAGCCGCGCGCCGGCGGCCACCGTCCGCGCCGCCTTCCCCGTGCTTCGCGTCGCCGAGCACCGCGTGCGCCGTCTGACGCTGGAGGCGCGGATCCCGGATGCCCGCACGCCGCCGGTCGCCACCGTCGAGCTGCACGTGGCCGAGGCCCGGGTGGCGGGGCGGCTGGTGCGCGACGCCTCCGTCCACGTCCGTTCGGCGCCGCCGCTGCTGGCGGCCGACGTGAGCCTGAGAGGATCGTCCCCGCTCGCGCTCGACCTCGCCGGACGCTGGGGATCGGATCGGCAATCGTTCGAGCTGGATCGCCTTAGCCTTCGATACCCCGAGGCGACGTGGACCTCCGCGGGCAGGGCCCGCCTGTCGTGGAGGCCCGGGGGTCTGGCGCTCGCGGGCCTGGACCTCCGGTCCGGTAATCAGCGCATCCGCGCCAGCTTCGGCCAGCGAGGCGCGCGCCTCCACGCCAACCTGGGGCTCGAGCAGGTGGACCTCGCGCTACTGCCGGAGGTGGCCCTGCCGCCGGGGCTCGCATTCGGCGGGCAGCTCGATGTCGACGGTGAGCTGAGCGGGACGATGCGCGACGGGCTCACCGACCCGCGGGCGCGCCTGAGGGTGAGCCTGCGCAACGGGCGGATCGGCCGTGCCCGCGATCTCGCCCTCGAGCTGGACGGGCGCTATGTCGCCCGGCGTGCGACGGGCCACGTCGAGGCGCGCGGCCTCGGCACCTCGCTGGCCGGGCGCTTCGATCTTCCGGTGACCTGGCCTCTGCCCGACACGGGCGCGCCCGTGTCGCTCGATTTCAACCTGCCGGACACCGATCTCGCGGCCGCGCTCGACGCCGCGGGGGTGCATTTGCCCCGCCGCCTGGCGGGACGAGCGGCGCTCGCGCTGCGCCTGGAGGGCACGGGCCGCGCGCCGATGCTGCGGCTCGACACCACGGCGCGGGCCCTGGTGATCGACGGACAGCCGGTGGGGGACCTCACGCTCCACGTGGCGGGCGGGGCGGGCGCGCCGCTGCAGGCCAAGCTGGATGTGCAGGCCCGGGCACCCGATGGGCGTGGGCGTGCCGATGGCGCTCCGTTGATTCGGACCGGCCACCTCGAGGCGCGGACCGACCTTTCGCTGAGCGTGCTGGCGCACCGGCCGCCCACCGCCGCCGAGCTGACGCGCGCGCGCTTCGACGTGACGGGGGATCTGCGCGGGGTGCCGTTGCAGGCGCTGGCGCGCCTCGCTGGATCGCGCGAGGTCTCGGCGGGAACGGCCGCTCTGCGGATCTCGGCGTCAGGCAGCGCCCGCGATCCCCGAGGCGCCCTCAACATCGAGCTGGCCGGCGCCGCGGGGCCGCGGTTTCCGCCGACCGACGCGCGCGTCGACGCGAGCTTCGGCGAGCGCGACACGCGGGTGGCGTTGCGGGTCGTGCGCAACCACCGCGAGGTGCTCTCGGCGAGCGGGATCCTCGGCGTCGGCGCGCACCGGCTCCGCGACGTCGGGGCCCTGCCGGCGGCGCCGGTGACCGTGACGGCCGCGCTCGGCCCGCTGCACCTGCACCGCAACGCGATCGCCGGCGCGTTCGACGCGGCGGGATCGGCCCTTCTGTCGGCCGAGGTGCGCGCGCGCCTCTCGGTCGAGGGCACGCTCGAGCGGCCGCAGGTCACCCTGACCGCGACCCTCGGCGGCGCGCGCCTCGGGACACGGCCGCTTGGCGAGGCGCGGCTGCTCGCCACGTACGCGGAGCGCCGCGCCGACGCCGACCTGGTCATCCGCGGTCCGGGGACGACCGGGCAGCTCCACCTGACCAACCGGACCACTATCGATCTCGGCTATCCGGCCCTGGTGCGCGGCGGCGGGTTGGACCCGGGGCGCCTCGGCCTCGATGCTCGGCTGACGGCCGACCGCTTCGATCTGGCGTGGCTGTCGGGGATCACGGATCCCGTCCGGCGCGTGGCGGGCCAGCTGTCGGCGACCGTCACGGCCCGGGGGACCATCGGCGCGCCGCGCGTGAACGGGCAACTGGAGTGGTCCGACGGCGCGGTCGGGCTGACGGGGCTCGGCGGCTATCAGCAGGTTCACCTGAAGGTGCGCGGCAGCGACGAGGCCCTGGTGATCGACGAGCTGAAGCTGGCGAGCGGGGAGGGCCAGGCCCGCCTCACCGCGCAGCTCGCGCGCGGCGGCGCGGGCGGCAGTGGCCGCCTGGCCGGCCAGGCGGAGGTCTCTCTCAAACGATTCCCGATCTATGGGCAGGGCCAGGTGCTGGCCCTGGTCTCGGCCGACGGCTCGGCGAGGGGCGACCGGACGGCCGCCGACGTGAACGCGACGGTCAGGCTCTCCGAGGCGCACGTCGAGCTGACCGATGCGAAGCAGAAGGACCTGATGCCGCTTCAGCCGCCGGCCGACGTGGTCCTGCTCGACGGGGGCCAGCCTCTGGATCCGAAGGAGGCCCGCAAGCTGTCAGCGGTGGCCGACGTGCTGAGCGGCGAGGGAGGGGCCGGCGGACCAGAGGGGACGAGCCCTCCCCCCCATCGAGCCTCGGCGTCCCCGTGGCAGGCCCACGTCGCCGTTCACGCGCCCCGAAACCTGTGGGTCCGCGGCAAGGACGCGTCTCTGGAGCTGGGGCTCGGCTCGAATTTCCGCGTGGACGTCGGGGGGGCGGGGCCGCCCCGGATCTATGGACGGGTCCTCATCCGGCGAGGTCGGCTCGACGTCCTCGGAAGGCGCTTCGACCTGCAGGCGGGATCGCAGGTTCAATTCGTGGGGCCGGCGGACGCGCCGAGATTGGACGTGACCGCCAAGCACTTCAACGAGACCGAGAACCTCGGCGTTCTCCTCACGGTCCGCGGGACTCCGGACAAGCTGTCGGTCGCGGTCTCGTCGCCCGAGCGGCCCGACCTGACCGAGGGGCAGCTCTACGCGCTGATCGTCACGGGCCAGCTCCAGTTCGGCGGCAACACGGCGGGCTCCGCCGGCATGTCCGGCCAGGCCGCCTCGCTGGTCGGCGGTCTGGTGGCCGCGCAGCTTCAGAAGGCGCTGTCCAAGCGATTGCCGCTCGACGTGCTGACGTTGCAGGCCGGCGAAGGCCTGACCGGCTCTCGCCTCGAGGCCGGCACGTACCTCACCAGCAAGCTGTACGCGGGGTACGTGGGGCGGGTCGGCGCCAACCCAGCCTTGCTGCAGAACCGGAACGCGGTCCGTCTCGAATATCAGCTGAGCCGGCGCTGGAGCTTCGACGGTGAATACGGTGACGTCGGCACGGGGACGGCCGATCTGGTCTGGACCAAGCATTATTGATCTCTCATTGAACGTCTCATTGACCTTCGGACAGACCTCATGCAGCAGGCGGAAGAGAACGCTCCGGGCCGGTCTCCGATGGCCAAGTCGCTCGACGCGCGAAGCGGGGCGGAGGATCCGAGGGCCCCGCAGTCGGTCGGTGTCACGTTGGTCCTGTCGTTCGCGGCCGTCGTGGCGAGCTTCGTGGGCGCGACGTGCTACGGCGAGCTGCGAGCCCGCCAGATCGAACGCGCGGCGCTGACCATCGAAAGCGACGCCGCCCCCAGCGTCCGGCGGCTGGCCAACGCACGGACGGAGCTGCGGCGGGTGCAGCTGCTCGTGCATCGGGCGCTGGACGAGGGCGCGTCCTTCCGCCGCGTTCCAGAGGTGGAATCGGGACGGGCGCTTCTTCACAACGAATTGGCCGAATACCAGGGGCTGCCCATGCAAGCGCCGGAGCAACGCGCGTGGTCGACCATCCAGACCGCGCTCGCGCGTCTTGACGCCGACGTTGGCACCGTGCTGCACGCGCTCCGGCGCGGCGACAATCGGACCGCCCGCGCCGCCGCCGAAGATCTCGACGAATCCAGCGAGCTGGTGGCCGAGCGCCTGCTGGAGGCCATCGACGCCAACGTCGTCGAGGCCCGCCAGGAGGCGGCCTTCATCGACACCAGCCGGCGACGGGGCACGATGTGGGCCGTGCTGCTCGACGGCGCGGGGGTCATCCTGGCCGGGTTCGCGGCGGGCCTGGTGTTCCGGGTGGTGCGCGCGCACACGCGCCTCGCGCTGGCTTACCGCGAGGTGGCCGAGCGACGGGCCGACGAGCTGGAGGTCTTTGCCACCCGGATGGCGCACGACGTGCGCACGCCGCTGGCGGGGGCCTCCTTGTCGCTCGACGTGATCGAGCGCCACGCGCCGAGCGACGAGCGGGCGCAGCGCGCGGTGAAGCGGGCGCGCGGGGCCCTCAAGCAGATGGGCAGGATCATCGAGGGCCTGCTCGAGTTCGCCCGCGCCGGCGCTCGCCCCGAGAAGGGCGCGACCGCGTGCATCGCCGACATCGCCGAGGAGCTGGCCGTGGCCATGCGGCCGCGGGCCGACCAGATCGCCGCGACCCTGGAGGTCCGGGCCCGCACCCACGCGGTCGTGACCTGCGCGGAGGGCATGGTCGCGAGCGCCCTGGGGAACCTGGTCGCGAACGCCCTGACCTACGTGGAGGGCGCTCCACGCCGTCACGTCACGATCGATGTGGCTGACGACGGCGCCGTCGTTCGCACGACCGTTTCGGATACCGGGCCGGGGCTGCCGCCCCACGTCGATCCCGAGGGGCTCTTCGACCCGTACGTGCGAGGAGAGGGGGCGCGCGGCGGTGGCCTGGGGCTGGGCCTCGCCACGGCCAAGCGCATCGTCGAGGCTCACGGCGGTCGGATCGGCGTGTCCTCGACGGCGGCCGGCGCGCAGTTCTGGTTCACCCTGCCGTGCGCGCGAGACGACGAGCGGGAGCGGTCGCCGGTCTGAGCTCGTCGAGTCACGCGGGGAACGATGGTCGCCACCGCCAGCCTCCTGTTATCGTGCGCGCGTGCCCTCGCAACCGAGCTGCCTTGGGGTGATCTGCCGTCAACTGATTGATCGCGGGCCCTGGTGCCTGACCGTCGCCTCTTGCTTGAGCCTGGCTCTCGCGGCCTGCGGCGGCGCATCACACGCGCCCGACGCGGGAGGCGCGGGCGGCCGCGCGGCCGGCAGCGGAGGCGCGGCCGGTGGCGTCGACCTCGGGCCCCCCATGACGCCGGGCGATCCGGGCGCCGCCGACGTTCAGATCGAGGTGCGCACCGATCGCGACGTCCACGCCATCTCGCCGCTCGTGTACGGCACCAACGCTCCCGAGGACCCGACGCTCAACCGGTACACGCTGCTGCGCTCGGGCGGCAACCGCATGACCGCCTACAACTGGGAGACCAACGCCTCCAACGCCGGCAGCGACTACATGTTTCAGAACGACAGCTACCTCTCGAGCAGCGACACGCCGGGCGCGGCGGTGCGCGGGCTGCTCGACGACGCGCGGGTGCAGGGCGCCTCGGCGCTGCTGACGATCCCGATCGTCGACTACGTCGCCGCCGACAAGAACGGGGGCGGCGACGTCCGCAGCTCGGGCGCGAACTACTTGATGACGAGGTTCAAGCAGAACCGGGCGAGCGCGGGGGGGGCCCCGTCGACGACGACCACACCCAACGTCACGGACGCTTATGTCAACCAGGACGAGTTCGTGAGCTGGGTGAAAATGGTGGGCGCGGCCAGCGGGCCGGCCGTCCTCTTCTCGCTCGACAACGAGCCCGACCTCTGGGCCCACACCCACGCCGAGGTTCACCCCGAGGCGGTCGGCTACGACGAGCTGGCGATGCGCAACGCGACCTACGCGACGATGGTCAAGAGCGTGTGGCCCGCCGCCAAGGTGACCGGCTTCGTGTCGTACGGGTGGAACGGCTACGTCACTCTTCAAGACGCGCCCGACGCGTCCGGCAAGGGCGAAGCCATCGACTACTACCTGGACAAGATGAAGGCGGCCGAGACCGCCGCCGGCAAGCGCGTGGTCGACTATCTGGATCTGCATTGGTATCCGGAGGCGCAGGGCGGGGGCACCCGCATCACCGCCGCCGACACCTCCGCGGCCGTGGTCGACGCGCGCGTGCAGGCCCCGCGCTCGCTCTGGGACACCGCCTACCGCGAGACCAGCTGGATCGACGGCGTGATCAAGGCCCCCATTCGCCTCTTGCCGCGCGTGCGCGACAAGATCGCTGCGCACTACCCCGGCACGGGCATCGCGATCACCGAGTGGAACTACGGTGGCGGCGGCCACGTCTCGGGCGCCGTCGCGGTGGCCGACGTGCTCGGGATCTTCGGGCGCGAGGGCGTGGAGATCGGCGCCTACTGGGCGCTGAACCCCGACGAGAGCTTCGCCAACGCCGCGTTCCGCGCCTACCGCAACTTCGACGGCCAGGGCGCCGCCTTCGGCGACACGTCCCTTTTCGCGTCGTCCAGCGACGTCGCGACGGCGACCACCTACGCCAGCCTCGACGCCGCCAACCCGGCGCGCGTCGTGATCGTCGCGATCAACAAGAGCACGGCCAGCAAGACGGCGGGGATCAAGATCGCCCATCCCAACGCGTTCTCCAAGCTGAAGGTCTGGACCCTGACCGCCGCGAGCGCCACGTTGAACGCGGCTGCCGACGTGACGGCCACGGCCACCAACGCCTTCCGCTACCCGATGCCGGCGCTGTCGGTCTCGGTCCTGGCCGCCACGCCCTGAGCCGGCTCGCCCGCTGCATCGTCGGCTTGCCTCGGCAGACTCATGACGAAGCTCGCGCCGGGCGTTCGATGCCGTTCGAGCGACACGTCGCCGCCGTGCGCGCGGGCGACGGAGCGCGCGAAGGGCAACCCGAGCCCGTGGCCTTCCGTTCTGGCGCGCGCCGCCGGGTCGCGGAAGAACGGCTCGAAGATCCGCTCCTCGTAGCCGGCGGCGATCCCCGTCCCACCGTCGGCGACCCGCAGCAGGACCGCCGATGGGGAGAGCTCCACCGAGATCTCGATCGCGGTGCCGTCGGGGGTGTGCTTGCACGCGTTGTCGATGAGGTTGGCGATGGCGTGGACCAGGAGGGGCTCCTCCGCGAAGACCAGCGCCTCCTCGGGCAAGCGGGCCCGAATCCGACCGGGGTCACGCTTCCCATCGGCGCCGGCGCGCGCCAGCTCGTCCCGCACGAGGTCGCACAGGTTCACGAGCTCCAGCTCCTTGGCCTGAAACTTCGACTCGGCCCGGCTGAAGAGCAAGAGCACCTCCACGAGGCGGACCATCGTGTCGGTCGAGGCCAGGGCGCGCTGGGTGGCCTCGGCCGAGCTCGATGGATCGCGGAGCGCCATCTCCAGCTCGCCGCGCAACACGGTGAGCGGGGTGCGGAGCTCGTGGGAGGCCTGGGCCGAGAACCGCCGCTCGCGGGCCATCGCGGCGTCGATTCGCCCCAGGAGGTCGTCGAACCGGGACGAGACCTCGTCGATCTCGCGGAGGCCCGCGGCGGGTGCCGGGCCACGGCGCTCGCCGGGCTCGACCGAGGCCAGATACGAAGACAGGTCGGACAGCGGCGCGAGGCCCCTCCCGGCGACGAATCGGGTGAGGGCGGCGCCCAATGCGAGCACCAGGGCCGAGGCGGCGAGCACGATCCGGAACAGCCCGGTCATGGTCGCGCGCTCTTCGGCCAGGGACTTCCCGGCCACCACGGCCAGGCCTGTCTCCGCGTCGGCGCGCGCACAGATCCGCAGATCTGCGCGGTCGGCGCACTGTTCTCCGCCGACGCGGCCCAGGCTCGGCCCCTCTCCGGCCGCCGCCACCACGTGGTCGCCGCCCTCGACGACCTCGACGCGAACCCCGGCCGGCCGATGTTCCTCCACTTCGTGAAGGACCGCCGCCGGATCTCCCGAGCGGCCGCCGTACTGGGACAGGGACGCGAGCGTCCGCTCCGCGACGCCCAGCAAGAGCTCGTCGCGCTGCCGACCGAGCACCCCGGTCACGGTGAGGAATGACAATCCCACCACCAGCGCGATCGCCAGCGACATCACCCCGAGCTGGAGCCAGGCCATGCGGCCGACCAGGGTCTTCTCCTTCGACGTTGGTGTGGCTTGGCTCATCAGGGCGCCAGCAGATAGCCCACTCCGCGGATTGTCTCGAGCCGCGCGGCCTCGTGGCCGAGCTTCCGGCGAATGCGCGCGATGAGGACCTCGAGGCTGTTGGCGGCGGGCGCGTCGGGATCGCCCCAGATGGACTCGATCAGATGTTCGCGCGCGACGACCCGACCCACGTGTCGAACGAGCAGCTCGACGATGGCGAACTCGCGGGCCGTCAGACGCAGGGGCTGATCGCCGACGGTCACCTTGCGACTGGCGAGGTCGAGCCGAAGGCCGCCCAACGACACCGGTTCGGCGCGGAAGGCCGGTCCCCGGCGAGCGAGGGCACGCACCCGGGCCACGAGCTCGGCGACCGCGAATGGCTTCGCCAGGTAATCGTCCGCTCCCGCGTCGAGCCCGGCCACCCGATCGCCCACGGCGCCGCGGGCCGTGAGCAGCAGGATTGGCACGGAGCACCCCGCGGCTCGCAAGGAACGGCAAAGGTCCATGCCGGAGCCGTCGGGCAGCATCACGTCCAGGACGGTGACGTCGAATCGTTCGCGGCCGAGCCGCTCCGCCGCCTGCGCGCAGGTGGCTTCGCTGGCGGCGACGTGCCCCGCCCGCTCCACGCTCCGCATCAGGAGGTCGCGGGTGGGGGAGTGGTCGTCCACGATCAAGACCCGCACGTCGTTCGCCTCTCTTTCACTCGAACCTCACGATCCAAATGACCAGGTGACGCCGGCGCGCCCCTCGAGGACGATCTGGTCCGCGTGCTCCAGGCGCACGGCCGCATCGAAGGTCCAGCTCTCTCCGCCGCGCCCGATGATGCCCGCCAGGCCCGAAGGGGTCCCGGGCAGGCGGCGCTCCTTGTAATACTCGGCCTCGGCGACGGGGCGGACCCGCCAGGCACGGGGCCCCTCGGCGATGAGCGCGATCGTTCCGGCGGGGGCGTGCGTCCGGCTGAGCCCCGGGACCAGGTTGAAGTGAAGAGCGCCCGCGTCCGCGGCAGCCGACACAATCACGCCGACCTGTCCGCCCACGCCGGCTTGATCGCGCCCGGGGAGCAGGACGCTCGGCTCGACCGCGATCGATGGCCCGCCTTCGCCCTGCAATGAGCCGGTGCGCACGACGGCCTTGATGGAGACGGCGAAGTCCTGCGGCTTCCACCGGCGGTCGGCTTCCGAGCCGCCGGAGTCGACGGCACGTTCGTTCTTGCCTTCCACGACCAGCTCGACGCGCGGCGCGAAGCCGTAGTTCACGATCAGGGACGGCGCCACGAGGACTAGGTCATCGCGCGATCGTTGCAGCGCCACCGGCCCGATCTCCAGCTCCCATCGGCGCAGCTCGACCACGTCGGCGTCGGTCTGGTCGAAGGGACGGTAGGCGCTCGCCGCCGGCGCCAGCGACATCACCGCGAGCGTCACGACCGCGCCCGCCGCCGACCTCGCGATCCGGGTACGCTCACAGCGGGTCATCGGTGAAGATCAGGAGTTGCCCGCGGGCGGGATCGCAGACCCAGGCGTGTCCTCGGTCGTCGGTGGTGGCGCAGTGGCCGCCCTTGGCCGCCGGCACGACGGACCGGCGCGCCAGATGGCCTTCGGGTGAGACGTCGACCACCGTCAGGTCCGCGCTCCCCGCGGCCGGCACGTAAGCGCGGCGCCGCTGCGGGGCGTAGGCGATGACGTCGACGCCTCTGCCGGTGTCGACGGAACCGAGCCGCCGTCCCTGGTGGTTCGCGTCGAGGGCCACCAGCTTCCCCTCGGCGCACGCCGCCAGGAGGATCCCGGCCCGCTCGTCGAAGGCGATTCCGCGGGAGCCGCGGCAGTCGTTCGGCCACCGGCCGAGGATGTGGCGGCGGCGCACGTCGATCGCCAGCGTGACGCCGTCCCACAGATGCGTGAAGGCCCGCCCGCCCGTCGCGTCGATGATGAGCGACTCCGGGCCGCCCTCGATTCGAAGGGTGCCCGCGGCGGCGGGCGCATCGTGGCTCCCGAGCGTGAAGATCTCGAGGCGCTCCTCGTCGGGCTCGCTGACCCACAGCTCTCGCGTGGGGCCGACCCACCGCACGTAGTCCGGGTGGCCCGACAGCGGGCCCGCGCCGAGCACCCGCCCCGTCGTGGGGTTCACGACCAGCACGCGCCGGGAGGTGCGATCGATGGCGAACAAGCGCGCGCCGTCCGAGTCGACCGAGGTGATGCCCTCGCCGTGCCCGCCCTGGTAGGTCCCGGCGGCGCCCACCACGAGCGGGGTCACGGCCAGGGAGTCGGGGTCGACCAGATCGATTCGTCCCGTGCCGCCGGCGGGAACCAGGATCTTGTGCAAGATCGGCGAGAAGCCGAGATCGTCGAAGCCGATGCCGCCACCCGACGAGAGTCGAACCACCCGCGGCGGCGAGCCGGTGACGGGCGCCGACACGGGCGGGTGGACAGGCGCCGCCGGCGCCCCTCCCGACGACGCCGCGCTCGCAACCCGGCCGAGCGCGAGCGCGAGTGCCAGCCCCGCCGTGCCTGGGAGCGCCCTCCGCGTGATCATCAGCGGTTTCACATCTTGTCTCCGGTCAGCAGATCGTATCTCACCTCGTTGATCCGGCCCTTGTCGAGGTATCGGACTTCGAAGTAGGCCCTTCGCCCCGCCCGCACGGGCGTGATCGAGAACGGCGAGCCCAGCGGTTCCTTCTCGGCCTTGCTGGCGATGTCTATCAGCGTCTTGCTGGTCAGCGCCATCAGGGTGAGCTGCTCCGACGCTCGAGCGACGTGCTCCACGTCCTTGAAGGTCTCGGCGCGCGGGTCCCATCGCCCTCCGTCGGGCGATCCGGCCCACTCGCGCAGGACGTTGGCCTCGGCGTGGACTGCCAGCCCCTTGCCCGCCGTGTACACGGACAGGGAAAGCCCGCCGCGATCGTCACGTTCGAGCTTCGCGGAGATGGGCGTCTCGGTCCTCGCGGCCTGACGGATGCCGTCGGACAGTGAGGCCTTGGCCTTCGTGATGGCCTTGCACAGCGCCAGATCGTCGTCCTTGACCTCGCCGGGCGAAGCCAAGGTGATCGACGAGGCGGTGGCACAGACGGCGACGGCGCAAAACGAAGCGAACGGCATCAATCTCATGGGCTCCTCCGGAATCGTTGGTCAGGCGGGGCACGCAAAGCGACTTCGCGGGCTGAACGGCCGGTGGCGCCGGACGTTCGTCGTCTGGTCGTCAGTAACACGCCACCCTGAACGGTTCCTGAACGGGGCTGGTCGTCGTCGTGTTCACGGAGGCCCTTCTCTGTCGCGGCCCGTTCTGGCATGGTGCAGCCCATGGCGCGAGTCACGGGTATCGGGGGTGTGTTCTTCAAGTCGAGATCCGACCACAGGCAGCTGGCGGCCTGGTATGCGCGCCACCTCGGGCTGGCGCTCGAGGACTGGGGCGGGGCGATCTTGAAGTGGCCCGACGACAAGGCCGATGACCGCGGCCTCACCGTCTGGCACGTGGCGGACCAGGGCAGCGATTGGTTCAGCCCCAGCGAGTCGAGCTTCATGATCAACTACCGCGTCGACGATCTCGATGAATTGCTGGCGCAGCTGCGCCGCGACGGCGTGCCCATCATCAAGGGTCCGGAGTCCCACGAGAACGGCCGCTTCGCCTGGCTCCTCGATCCCGACGGCAACAAGGTCGAGCTGTGGCAGCCGATGCGTGAGGACGAGAAGAACGAGCGGTCCGAGTAGGACGTCGAGCCTCGCGCCGGTCGGCCGAGGGATCTGTTCCAGGAAGCCAGGGGGCTGACGCTTGGCAGCCGCCGAGTCTATGCTCGGCACAATGTGCGGTCTTCGCACGGCGATCCTCCTCGCGCTCGGCGCGCTGCCCGCGACGGCGTGGGGCAATCCGTGCGTTCTGGACTACGTGACCGGGCGCAATGTGCTGGCGCCGGCGCCCCAGCCGGACATCTTCATCGCCCGCGAAGACCTCAAGCTCGAACTCCGGGCGCGCCGCGGGTGGGTTCACCAGGGCAACACCAGGAGTCGAGAGCCCATGATGGAGGGCTCGGTCGTCATCGCCTACGAATTCGACAACAGGGGCGCGCCACGCGACTTGGTCATAGGCTTCCCCATCTGGTTGTGCAGCGACGGCTTCTGTCCGCCTGGCGACGTGATCTCTCGATTTCAGGTCAGGGGGGCCGGTGCCGGCCAGCTCTTCCCCGCCGACGATGACGCCGGTCTCTCCTTGGACCGGGCTTCCCTGGGCAGATGTGAGCGAGAGAAGGCCGAGCCGGCGGACAACATCCTACGTCGCGGTGCCGAAAGGCAGCGGCAACCGCCCCGCGTCGCCTGGCATTTGTGGCGGCAGGTGTTCCGGACCGGTGTGAATAGAGTCGTCGTTCGATACCACGTCAGGGTGCTTTCGGCCGAGGCTGGCTCGGACGCCGCCCTGTCGATCACCTACATCCTCAAGACCACGGCCGGATGGGGCGACGGCAAGATCGGTCACCTCGACGTCCTGTTCGTGCAACATGGCCCGGGCGGCCGGTGGGAGGTCCTGGACGGCCCGAATCCGCCCAATGTGGTTCACGAACCCCGGAGGCTTGAGTGGCGCCTGGAGAGCTTCACCCCGGAGAGAGATCTCACGTTGGGATTCACTCCCCCGGGTGATGAGGACTGAGGTTGAGCCGAGGAATGATCCCTTTCGCCCATTCCGCCGTCCGGAGGCCTCTGACGCCGCGCGAACGCCAAGGTTCAACCCGAGGCGGTGGGGTGTTCACCGGCTGAAGCGCACCCGGATCGGCGGAGACGTGGCGCGGACGGTCTGACCGTTCGGGCCGCGCGCGGGCAGGAAGCGGGCCCGCCGCGCGCACTCGGCTGCTGCGTCGCCGAAGCCGTCTCCGGGATCGGACACGACCGTCACCTCCTCCACGGTCCCGTCGGAGCGGACGACGACGCGGATGAGGACGGCTTGCTCGTCGATGGCCAGGGGCTCGGCTTCGGTCGGCCACGGGCAGGACCAGCTCTCGCCGGCCAGGCTGACCGGGCGGGACAGATCGGACCGTCCGCCGCTCCGGGTTCCGAACGCTCCGGACGCGGGCTCACCGGGAGCTCCTCGCCCCGGGCCCGGGGAGGTGCTCGTGCCGGCCGACGAGGTGGCGCCGCCTGCGTATTGCCGGGCGGTTCCCGCCACGAACACATCGGCGGCCGTGAGGTCGACCGGCTCGTCGGCGTGCGGCTCTCGCGTCAGGACGCGCGCGGCGTGAGCTGGCTCGACGGGCCGCGTCCGCGCGCCGGAGCGGATCGGGGCACGAGGCGCGGCCGGCGGCGGTGATCTCGACGGGACCGCCGGAGCCGCGCGGGGTGGTCGCATCGGTTCGGGGGCGTCATCGAGCGAGATCTCGAAGGTCGGGATCGGGCGGGGCCGGAGCGGAGACGATGGCCGCGGTGGCGGACGCAGCACGACGAGCGCCAGCCACGCGGCGACGCTCGCCGCGAGGCCGCCGCCGACCCCAGCGAGACGCTGGCCGCGCGAACGTGCACCTCGAACAGCGAGGACGACGTCCGCGACGTCTCGGCACGGGGGGACCACGGGGCCCGCGCTCACCGGATCCGCGCCCGCGTCATGGCGCATGCGCCTCGGCGGGCCGGATGCCGAACGCGACCTTGATGACGCCGGCCGTCTTCAGGAGATCGAGCGCGTGAATCACGCGCCGGTGGGGCACGGCCCCGTCGGCGTCGATCACCGCGCGCACCTGCGCGTCGCGCGCGGCAGCCGCCCGGGTCCGGCGAAGGAAGTCCTCGTCATCCGCCACCGGCTCACCGTCGACCAGCGTGCCTCCCGCCGCCGGGAGCACCACCGACAGGACCACCTGCACGTCCTCGGAGTGGCGGGCCTGGGGCAGGTCGAGTGGAACGGCCGGGTTCGCCACGATCGTTGCCGTCACCATGAAGATGACCAGCAGCACCAGCATGATGTCGACGAGCGGCGTGACGTTGATGCCGGAGATGATCCCGTTCCCTGCGGATGGTGGGGCCGCCATGAATCACACGCTGGGACCGCGGGTCTGCGACAGGTAAGCCAGGACGAGGTTCGACAGCACCTCGGTCGCGGCCAGCAAGGACGCCACGCGCCGCTGGAAGTAGTTGAAGGCGATCACGGCGGGGAGCGCCACCAGGATGCCGACGGCCGTCGCGACCAGGGCCTCCGCGATGCGCGCCATGATCAGCTGCGACGCCAGCTGCGACGTGGTCGGCGCGGCGCCCGCGACGCCGGCCGCTCCGCGGCCCAGCTCTTCGAAGGAGGCCATGACGCCGACGACGGTCCCGAAGAGGCCGACGAAGGGCGCGTTGTTGCCCAAGGTTCCCAGGTACGCCAGCCACCTCTCGAGTCCGCGGCGCTCGAGGGCCGCCGCGCTCTGCATGGCCTTGTCGGCCGCCGCCGGGCCGCCTGCCGCCAGCTCCAAACCCGCCGCGGCGATGGCGGCCGCCACCGACCTCGAGCGCTCGAGCTCTTCGATCGCCCCCGCCACGTTGCGCTCGGCGAGGCGCGTCCCCAGGTTTCGGGCGAGCGCGCGCAGGTCGCAGTCCCTCGCCCGGTAAAACAGGCAGCGCTCCACGATGATGGCGACGGAGATGACCAGGCAGCCGCCAAGGAGCCAGAGCACCCACGCGGCACCCGACCGGAGCAAGACCTGCTTGATCGCATCGACGGTATTCACGGGACACTCGCTTTCTGTGATGGGGGAGGGGGAGAAGAGGGGGCCTCGGGCCTCGGGCTTCGGGCTTCAGATTTTGGAGTTCGTATTTCGGGCTTCGGGATGTGCAACCGTGCGCTGGTCCTTCATCGAAGGACGGTTCGGCCCGAGGCCCCTCTCCGTCTGCTACTGCGCCAACGCTTCGATCTCCGTGCGGCGGAACCCTCGCGGAAACAGCTGCAGGTAGGCGCGCGCGGCCCGTCGCATCTCGTCGGCGGCGCCAGAGCGCTGAAGCGCGACCACTCGCAGGTACGCCGCGTCCTCGGCGCGCGGGTCGCGCGCGTGCCTCGACAAGAAGCGCGCGAAAGCGTCGGCGGCGTCTCGGTGGGCACCGACGTCCAGCACGGCGACCGCGGCCCTGAACTCGACGGCGGGGTCCGATTCGTCCCCGGTGGAGACCGCTGCCGCCGCCGGCGGCGCGGGCGCCCGGCCCATCCCGGCGGCCGGCGGGGACAGCAGAGCGCGGCTCGGCCCTCGCGGCTTGCGCTCCGTCGCATCACGTGTCGAAACGCTCGGAGTCTTCGTGGGGGCGGCCTCCGTCGGGTCGGGCGGCGTCGCCGCCGGCGCGGACGGAGCCGCGCGCCATGTCTGGCCGCTCGCGATCGCCACGGCAGGGCGGCCCGCCAGGCGAAGGATCACGCTCCCTTCCTGCACCGCGACGCGCGCCGTGTGCCCTCCCGCGACGCTGACCGTGAACGTCGTTCCCGTGTCCTCCAGCTCGCCGTCGGGCAGCTCGACCACCAGCCGGCCCTTCTGTCGAGAATGGTCCACGCGGATCCAGAGATCGCCGCGCTCGAGGACGATCCTGTCGCCGGCGCCGTCCGACGACTTCGTCCACGCCGTCGCCGCGCCGGCTTGCACCACGACGGCGGGGGTCGGCTCGGTCTTCAGCGCTTCGGGCGCCCGCACGAAGCGCCGGACCCCTCCGGCGACCGCCGCCACGAGGACGACCGCCACCGCGGCTCCCCAGGCCCATCGCCAGCCCGGTCGGGTCGAGCGCGGCGCGACCAGCGTGGCGTCGAACGCGGCGATGAGCCGGGTCCGCTCGCGCAAGAGGTGGAGCTCGTCGGCCGGCGCGCCTCCGGCCACGCTGGCGCGGAGGACGTCGGCCAGCGCCTCGAGGGCCTGCACCTCGCGCCGGCAGGCGGCGCACACCGTCGTGTGGCGCGCGAAGCTGGCCAGCTCGTCGCCGGTCAGGCGTCCATCCCGCAGGGCCTCCGCCTCGAACAGCCTCGTACACTTCGGTCGGCTCATGGCTCACCGTCCTTCACCTGCAAGGCGGACCGCAGCTCCCGTCGGGCGGCGTGCAGCCGCGTCCACACCGTTCCGATCGGTATCTGGAGCGCCGCCGCGATCTCCGGGCACGTCATCTCCTCCACCTCGGCCATCAGCAGCGCGATGCGTTTCGGCTCGCTGATGAGACGCAGCGCCCGCTCGACGTCGCTTCGCGCCGCCAGTGCCGGCCCGGCGTCGACCGGAGGCCGGCGCATCCCCGCCAGCCCGGCGAGCGCCGCGAAGAATCGGCCGCGCGACTGGCGCCGCCGTCGGATGTGCTGGACCGCGATGCCGATCAGCCAGGGCCGGCAGCAGGCACGCCCGTCATAGCGGGCGGCGCTCGCGGCGGCGGCGAGGAACGTGGCGTGCACGAGATCGTCGACGTCCTCGCCGTCCGAGGTGGCGCGCGCGACGAACCGCCGGATTTCCTGATGGTAGCGATCGTAGAGCTCGCCGAGCGCGCCGGTTTCGCCGCCGGCCAGCCGGGCCATGAGGTCCGCGTCGGAGGGGGTCGGATGGGCGCGCAAGGGCAGGGTGCGGCGAGCGCGATCGTCCCGATCGTCCTTCATGGCGTTCCCACCGCGGCACCGATGACGACGCCCACGGTCCACGCCGGCGGCCGCGGCGCGGCCCCGGCGGGAGCGGCGGTCCACGTGCCGAGGGCCGCTTCCCCGTCCAGGCCGGCGAACGGGCGGACGACGGACTGGGCTCGAAAGCTCACGTGCGCGCCGGCCACCAGCCGCGCCCACGGGCCGTCGTCTTCGCCGGGGGGCATGGGACTATCGACAGATCCTGCTTGCACGCGCACGGCCGCGCGACTGCCGAAGCCCCGCACCGCCAGCGCGGGGCCGGCCGTCAGATCGATGGAGACCGTCGACGGCGCTGCGAAGCGAAAGCGGCGACCGCCCACCAGCCCCAGAAGCAGCGAAGAGGTGCCGGGGCCGCCGTCGGCGCTCTGGTATCCCGCGGCCGCGCCCTCGAGCCCGACGAGCCATTGGCCCATCTGCAACGCGGTCAGCGCGCCCAGGGTGACACCCCGGTAGCCGCCGCCGACGCGGCCACCGGTGGACAGCGCGAGCTGGAACCGAACCCCGTCCTCCTTCGCGCTGGCCGGCAGCGTCGCCGCGGGGCGGTTGGCCACGGTGGGGGCGGACGGGCGCGGGCGGGCGCCGGTCGGCGCGGCGGTCGGCGTCGTCTCCACCGTGACCGTGGACGAGCCTCCGCCCGATGCCGCGGGCTCGGTGGCTGCAACGGCCGGCGCCGGGGCGGCCGTCGGTGCCAGGGACGCCGCCCCCTCCTCCGGCAACATCAGCAGCGCCACCAGCGTGGGGACCACGTCTTCCTTCCGGGAGACGGCCCGGGCGGCGCTGCGACCGTCGAGCAGGTTCACCCTGAGGAGAATGCCCGAGTGCTCGAGCCGCACCGCGACCCGCGCGCAGGTGTCGACGTCGTCCCGCCCCTCGAGCGCCGTCCCGATGGCCGCCGCCAGGTCCGGCCATCGGGCCCGGATGGCAGCGTCCGCTTGCACGGGCTCCGGCGAGCAGCCGCGCGCGCCGGCGAGCGCGGCGGGCGCCGGCAGGACGCTCGCCGCGGCGAGCATCAGAGCGATTTGGGGCCTGGCGGTCACGGGGCCATCTCTATTCACCCGGGGAAGGCAAACCCTTCACTCCCGATCAGAAAACCGCCTCGACCCCCAGGCTGGGCAGGGTGATCGGGCCGATCTTTCCCTGTTTGCAGCGCGTCGCCACGCCCGGGCTGTCCATGCAGTCGAGGGCCTGTCCGCTGTACTCGGTACTCAGGGTCACGTTCTGTCCCTCCAGGACGAAGGCGATGGAGCCGGTGGCCCCGAGCCGCCAGCGCTTTTCCAGCCGGACGTCCAGCCGGAAAAACGACGGCGTCCGATAGGCATTGTACGGCGCCACCGGGATGACGCCCTCCAGCCGGGAATAGGGGGAGCCGGTATAGAAGACGCCTCGGCCCCCCAGTCGCCAGCGCGCCCCCAGCTCGAGCGCGAGCCCCGCGTTCAAGACGTGGGTGCGATCGGCGTCGCTGGGGATCGTGGCCAGCGCGACGCCTCCGTCGGGCGTGATGAAGCGGGCGTTGCGGATGGAGCGGGAGAGCGTGTACGACAGCCACCCGCTGAGGCGCTTCGACACCGGGCGGCGAGCCAGGATCTCCAACCCGTACGCGTGGCCGGAGACGGGCTGACTGTCGGGGCAGACATACGACGTGGTCGGCGGCATCCCGGAGCCGTCGCCGTTCGTCTCGACGCACATGTTCGTCAGATCGGTCAGGCCGGACAGGCGCGCAAAGAATCCCGTCGCGGTGACGACCAGGTCCGCGGGCAGGCCCATCTCGATCCCCTGGCTGACCTGCACCGCGGTCTGCAGCTGGCGGACGCCGGACGGAAAGCCGGGCACGCTCACCACCGGCGCCGGCAGGCTGCCCACCCGCAGCGCCGGAAGCTGATGGGCCACGCCCAGCGCCGAGAGCAGCGCGATCGATGGCGTGATCGTCACCCGCGCCGACAGGCGGGGATCGACGGCGGGCACGCGGGTGCGCACCTGCGTGGCGGACCCCGGCGCGAGGGCACGCGAGGATCCGAACAGCTCGAAGCGCGCGCCGGGCGTAAGCTCGAGGCGCGGGCCGACTTGCCAGGTGACCTCGGCGTAGGCGCCGGTCGTCAGGTTGGTGGGCGGTGGATCCGCCGTCGACGGGACGGGCGGATCGTTGGGGCCCGTCGGGCTCTGCGAGAAGCGGTAGGCGTCCCATGCCGCGCGCGTGCCGCCGCGGATCCGGAGGGCGGGCGCGAGCTGCGTCTCGATCTCCAGCCGCACCGCCGCCGAGCGATCCTCGACGTAGGTGGGCGCGGCTCCCTGGCGGTCGTGGCCAGCGGTCAGCCCGATTCGGACGCGCCCGTCGGCCAGGGCGTGGTCGTATCGCAGGTCGACGCGGTGGAACGCGGAGGACATCTGTTCGATCGGTTTGGCGGTCGGGTCGCTGGAGGGCGAGGGCGTCGCCAGGTGATCGTGGCTACCGAAAGCAAAGAGGCCGAGCGTGCCCCGGTCGGTGAGCCGCCACGTCACGCGCGCCTGGTAGTCCCAGTAGCTGAGGTCGAGCCCGGGCGTGATGGCGCCGAGGATCGCTCCCGGGTAACCGTAGCGCCCGGCCACGAGCACGCTCCCCCGGTCGTTGCCGAACGGCGACTCGACCAGCGCTCCCACGTCGACCAGCCGCAGGTTCGCCTCTCCGTGCCGCGCCGGCGCCGGCTCCTTCGTCTGGCCGGCGATGATCGCGCCGGCCACGCCGCCGTACGAGGCGGGCGCCGTCCCCGGAAAGAAGTCCACCCGATCGATCAGCCCTGGGTGGATGACCCCCTGCCCGATGCCGATGTGGAATAGAAGCGGGACCCGAATTCCGTCGACGAAGTAGCCGTTGTCGTTGGGGGGCGCGCCGCGAACGTAAAAATAGGGGAAGCCGCTGACCAGCGGCACGACGCTGGGCAAGGCCTCGATGGCGCGGAACGCGTCGCCGAACGCGCCCGGCAGGGTGCGCACCTCCGCCTGGGACAGCGTCGTCTGGCCGGCGACGCGGCGGGTGCCCCGAATGGTGACCTCGAGCGGGCGCTCGTCCGGCGACGCGGGCGTGTTCGAGCTGGCGCCGGCCGGCGAAGCTGGTGTCTGACCCACGGGGACAGCGGGTGGTGCGTCGGTGACGGCGGGATCGCGCGGTGCTGCGGGGTGGAACGCCACGCGCGCGCGAATGCGGGCCCGGACCGGGGCGCCGTCCCGCCGGGCCGGCGTGAACCGCCACTGCGGCGCGGCCGACCGGGCGGCTCCTGCGAACGGTTCGTCGCCCTCGACGACCACGGCGCTCGAGACCGCGCCGTCCTCCTCGACCACCAGCTCGAGCGTCACCTCCGCGTCGCCGGCGGCCCCGTCGGGATAAGGCACCTCCAGGGTTCCCTCGGCGATCGGGGGCGTCGGCCCGGTCTCACCACGGGCCTCCGCGGAGAGAGCCGCCAGTGCGATCGGAAGAAGGGCGCGCCCGAGCCAGCTCGTGATCTCGCTGATCATCTCGCGCTTCTTCGCGCGAGGGTGTCATTCCCTTCACGAGGGCCTACGGAAGGTCCCGCTCCGTCGCTGGCGTCGGGTGACGCGCGCGGCTAAGCTGCGCGGCTCTCAACTGAAAGGAGCCTTCATGAAGAACTTGAAATGGATCGTCGCGGTGTCTCTGGTCAGCGGTGGGCTGGGCGCCGCGGGTGGCGTCTTCGCCGCCAAGAGCAAGGAGATCGTGGTCACCCCGGACAGCGACGTGAAGTTCCAGCCGCTCGATCCGTCCGACAAGGAAGGCAAGGGCGTCCAGATGGGCGTCGTGTTCGGCGACCTCAAGAAGAAGGGCCCCATCGGCTATCTGCTCAAGATCCCCGCGGGCGACACCTCGCCCGCGCACACGCACACGTCGGACGACTACGCGGTCGTCATCAAGGGGGCCATGAGCAACTACGCCCCCGGCGCCGAGGCGAAGCCGCTCCCTCCGGGCAGCACCTGGTTCCAGCCCGGCCGCGTGGCCCACGTGAACCACTGCGAGGCCGGCGCGCCCTGCGAGGTCTTCGTGTACATGGCCAACGGCTTCGACTACGCGCCGGCCAAGACGGAGGCCCCGAAGGCCGAGGCCCCGAAGAAGTAGTTTTCGCGCGCCGGGGTCGATTCACGGCCCCGGCGCGGCCCCCACGCCTATAGGAACTGCGAGAAGAACTTCCAGACCTCGGTCTTGGTCCAGGTCTTGGCGCCGTCATCGCCGCCGCCGTCCACGTTTCCAGGCGTGTGGCCTCCGTCGAACGCGCACCATTCGACCGGATAGCCGGTCTTGCAGCCTTGGTAGGTCGTGCAGGTGTGCTTCCCGCTGCCGCCGGAGGGTTCGGGCGGGCTCATGGCGGTGCAGCCGTTGTTCTTGACGAACCTGTCGCGCATCGATCGACCACCGGAGATGTTGAGGGTGCCGTCACTGACGCCGTGGATGCCGATGTAACCGACGGGATCGTTTCCGCCCTCGCAGCCGCTCAGCACCCCGCCGGAGTAGACGGCGACGGCTCGGAAGACCGTCGGCCGCCCGCAGGCCAGGGCGTAGCTCATCGAGCCGCCGTAGCTGAAACCCAGGGAGTAGATCTGGGTCGTGTCGACGCAGAGATCGCCCTCGATCAGCTTGACCAGGTCGTCGACCAGCTTCACGTCTTGCCCGCCGGAATTGCCCCAGCCGTTGCTGATCCCTTGCGGCGCCACGAAGATGGCGGTGTTGTTGGCCTGCGCCCGCAAGCCGTAGTACGACCAGGTGGCGCCGCTGGTTCCGCCGCCGTCGACGTCCTGCATGGTTCCTCCGTTCCAGTGGAACGCGAAGAACAACCGGTACGCGTGACTGTTGTCGTAATTGTCGGGGATTCGCAGCATGTAGCTGCGGTTGCCGCCGCTTTGGATGGTGCGGGAACCGCTGGTCAGCGTCGGCGCCTTGCCGCAGCCCGCGCTGCGCATGGGAGTGCCCCCGCCGCTGCTGCCCCCGGCGCCGCCGCTGCCGGTCCCGGTTCCTCTGCCGCCCATCCCGGGCCCGCCGCCTCGACCCGAGGCTGCGCCGCCGTTGCCAGAGCCGTCGCGGCCGGCCTGACCAGCGCCTCCTGAACCGCTGGCGCCCGGACCGCCGCCGTCGCCCTTCACTCCCCCGGAGGCGGTCGACCCGCCGGAGCCGGTGCCCTGGGAGCCGCCGGAGCCGGTGCCCTGGGAGCCGCCAGAGCTGGTGCCCTGGGAGCCGCCGGAGCTCGTCGTGCCCGAGGAGCCGCCGCTGCCCGGGCTGACGGACCCTCCCGAACCGGTATGGCCGCCCGATTGGGCGCCGCCGCCCGACCCGGTCTGGCCGCCGCTGCTCGAGGAGCCTCCTGTCCCTGGCGCTCCGCCGCTACCAGGAGGCTCGGAACTGGATGCCGAACACGCCGCCGCCGCCAACACGACCGAAAGCCAAACAGATTGGACGAGGCCTGGAGTTCGACGCATGGCTGCATTGGCCCCGGCTTCGAATATTTGTGAAAAATCTCACCCAGGCGGCCGTCTGCGGCCACCCGCCCCTCTAGAGTCCCTGATAAGCCAGGTCGTGGTGGACGCGCAGGCCGGCCACCACGTCGGCCGCGGAGCCCCAGCCGTGGCCTTCGCGCTGGACGGCGAAGACGTTGACGCCGATGGTGATGAACAGCGCGGGCAGCAACGGGACGGACAGCTTGCTGCTGCCCCGCACCTGGTGCTGCCGCAGCCCCGTCGGATTGACGAAGTCGTAGTCCACCAGCCCCTCCACCTTGACTGCCAGCGGACCGAAGGTGGCCACCGCCACGGGATCCAGCGTGCCGCCAGCTTCGAGGACCGCCTGCCAGGCCCCGTCGGCGCCGCCCGCCAGCAGCTCGGCCTGCGCGCCGGCGCCGGCGCGCAGGCGCAGCTTCGGCAGGGCCGTGAACAGCAGGCCCGCCGTGTTGGTCATCTGGGCATGGTGGTAGGCGCGAGGTTGGGTCGGTGTCACGTCGGGCCGGGTGATCTCCGACTCGAGGCGAACGCGCACGAAGGGGTCGGGGACCGTACGCTTCAACAGCTCCTCGGCGCCGCGCAGCCCGCGAAAGTTGTAGACGGTGGAGAAGGTGAGCAGGTCGGTCGTCTCGGCGGACGTCGCCGCCGCGCCCGCCGGCTGCGTGCGCGACCAGCCGTATTTCACGTCCAGCCGGACGTCGGCCTCGTGCACCCGATCGCGCACCTGCATGAGGCCGGTGGCATTCCCCGTCACCGCCAGCTGGC
>Ga0068859_100001109_pt1 | contig 27473 bp, 18 predicted proteins | sample KBSSwiS22_FD_66585 | JGI IMG/M metagenome (GOLD analysis project Ga0068859, IMG submission 66585) | Switchgrass rhizosphere microbial communities from Kellogg Biological Station, Michigan, USA - KBS Switchgrass S2-2 | ecosystem: Host-associated > Plants > Roots > Rhizosphere > Soil ...
TGGTTCGCTGCGTGCGGGCGGCGCGCATCGGCCGCGTCCTCCGCAGGCTCCGGACGCGGCCGCTACGCGCCGTCCTCCTGCGCGAACGGGCGCTCCGGCGGCCTCCTCCGTGGTCCACCAGCTCGCTTCGCTCGTGGTGGACCACTGCGGAGGCCGCCTCCGCGCCCAGCTCGGTTGCGTGGCGCTTGGACGTTACGAGGTGAGCTTCTGCCTGAGGGGGTGTGTAGCCTCGTCCGGTATGTGGCTGGGTTCGTGACGTTCGAGCGTTACGCAAGCGAGCCGGGCGCGGAGGCCGGCCTCGAGTGACGCGGTATGGCCCCGCGAAGATGCGGTCTGGTGACGTGCAGCGGGACGTCACCGAGCTGGGCCCGGAGGCGTGCCTCCGCGGAGGCCCGGGTTGGGCCGCAGCGGAGGTCGCCGGAGGGCACGTCCGCGGAGGAGGACACGGCCCGGAGGTAGCCCGCGAGCCGCCAGGCGAGCGGGCTGCCGGAGGGCCGTGCCCGCACGGAGCGGACCAATGTCACAGCGCCCGGACGGAGCGAACCAGGAGACACAGTGAGCACTGAGCCGGAGATCCGGGTTGTCGTCGTGACCTTCCGGTCCGGTGAGGTCATCGGGAGCTGCCTGGACACGCTGGCCAAGGCCACGGCGCGCAGCTACGAGGTCGTCATCGTCGACAACTCGCCCGAGCTGGACGCCGCCACCGCCGCCGCCGGCGAGCGGCCCGAGGCCCGTCTGGTCCGGCCTGGCCGCAACCTCGGCTATGGTGCGGCCGCCAACCGCGGCGCGGCGGGCGCCCGCGGGAGCTGGGTCGTCGTCGCCAACGCCGACATCTCGTTCGCCCCTGGCTCATTGGACGAGTTGGTGGACGCGGCCGCCCGGTGGCCGCGCGGCGGCGCGTTCGGCCCGGGCATCGTCAATCCGGACGGCGCGCTGTACCCCTCGGCGCGCAACCTGCCCTCGCTCGGCCGGGGCGCCGGGCACGCGCTGTTCGGCTGGTTCTGGCCGACGAATCCGTGGACGGCCTCCTACCGGCGTGAGCGTGGCGAGCCGAAGGAGATGACCACCGGCTGGCTGTCCGGCTCGGTGCAGCTGCTGCGCCGGGAGGCCTTCGAGGCCGTCGCCGGCTTCGACGAGTCGTACTTCATGTTCATGGAGGACGTCGACCTGGATCGGCGGCTCGGGCTGGCTGGCTGGAGCAGCGTCTACGTGCCCAGCGCGGTCGTCGAGCATCTGGGCGGCCACTCGACGAAGCGCACGTCGCGCCGGATGGTCGTCGCCCATCACCGCAGCATGGCCCGCTACCTGTGCCGGCAGTACCCCGGGCCGGCGTATCTGCCGCTGCGGGTGTTGCTCACTCTCGGGCTGGGCGCTCGGCTGCTGGTCGCGCTGGCGTTCGCGAAGGACAGCGCCGGCGCCCGTGCCACCCGTTCGGCCGAGCTGCTCGCGGCCGGCACCCGCCCGCGCTAGGACCGTGGCCCCGGCGATCCCAGGAACTGTCGCCTCAGCGTGGTCGTACTCCCAGGGGTAGCGACCTCGACGCCATCTGTTACTTTTGCGATTGATGAACGCCTTATGACGAAAAGTTTCGTTTGATGGGTAATCGAAGCTGCCTGTCCGGGTGGCATCGTCTATCCGCTCGTCGTCTGCAAAACTTGCGGGCATGGACGCAGTGATGCTGGTGGGGGGCAAGGGCACCCGACTTCGGCCGTTGACGATGTCCGCCCCTAAGCCGATGCTTCCCGTCGCCGGGGTGCCCGTCACCGCCCACATGCTGGCTCGCGCGCGCGATGCCGGAATCGACCGCGTCGTGCTCGCCACGTCGTACAAGGCCGAAGTATTCGAGGAGTACTTCGGCGACGGCTCCGCGCACGGCCTGGAGCTGGCGTACGTGACCGAGACCGAGCCGCTGGGCACGGGCGGCGCGATCCGCAACGTCGCCGACTTCCTGCGGGGCGGCCCGGACGACCCGGTGGTCATCTTCAACGGCGACATCCTGTCCGGACTCGACATCCGGGCGCTCGTCGCCCGCCACGTCGACAGTGCCGCCGCGGTCACCCTGCACCTCACCGAGGTCGAGGACCCACGGGCCTTCGGCGTCGTGCCGACCGACGAGCGCGGCCGGGTGACGGAGTTCCTGGAGAAGACCCCCGACCCGCCGACCAACCTGATCAACGCCGGCTGCTACGTGTTCCGCCGTTCGGTGATCGACGACATCCCGGCGGGCCGGCCGGTGTCGGTCGAGCGGGAGACCTTCCCCGGCCTGCTCGCGGCCGGCGTGCCGATCGCGGCCTACCCGGACAGCACCTACTGGCTGGACCTGGGCACGCCCGCCGCCTTCGTCCGCGGCTCTCGCGACCTCGTGCAGGGCCGGATCGCGTCCTCCGCGCTGCCGGGCCCGGTGGGCGACGCGCTGATCCTGGGCGGCGCGGCCGTGGCCGCCGACGCGAAGCTGTTCGGCGGTGCCACGATCGGCGCTGGCGCCGCGGTCGGCAACGGAGCGACCGTGGACGGCGCGGTGCTCTTCGACGGCGCGACGGTCGGTGACGGCGCGGTGATCCGTGACTCCGTCGTAGGACGGGACGCGGTGATCGGCGCGGGCGTCGTGCTGGACGGCGTCATCATCGGCGACGGCGCGCGCATCGAGCCGGGCAACGAGCTGCGCGCCGGCGTCCGGGTCTTCCCCGGCAGCGTCCTGCCGTCCGGCTGCGTCCGCTTCAGCTCCGACCAGGCGTAAGCGGGGCTGGCCGCGGCGCTGCGCGCCTCGGCCAGCGTTCTTCGAGGTCCGCCGTGACGGCGCTCAGCGCGGGTCGAGGCGGAAGACGCGCAGGACCCGGCCGCCCTGCGCGGGGTCGTTCATCTTCGCGTAGGCGGCGTAACCGGGCCAGAAGGTCGTCAGCCTGGGCCAGATCTTGTCCCGCTCGGCGTCCTCGACGAGGCGGGCCCGCAGCTCGCGTCGCCGGCCGCGGTAGACCACGGCGACGTCCGGATGGGCGAGCAGGTTCGCCGTCCAGGCCGGGTGCCCCTGCCGGCCGTAGTTGCTGCCGACCAGCCAGTAGCCGTCGCCGTCGGGCATGGCGGCCAGCGGCGTGCGCCGCGGCGCCCCGGTGCGCGCCCCGGTGTGCTCCAGCATCACCATCGGCAGCATCATCTGCCCGACCATCACCCGGCCGCCGCTGATCTTGTGTAGCGCCCGGTCGATCCGCGGCACGACGGACGGCCCGAACCGCTGGAACATCGGATGCAGGGAAATCCGCTGCGCAAGCCGTCCCACCCGCGTCTCGGGCCCGATCTTCATGCGGCGGATCGTAACGGAGCTGCCGGCAGCGACGGCGAACGAAGTCGCCATGGCGTCACGCGGCCACGGACAGGCTCACCGCCGGCGGCCGGGCGGTACTAGCCTTTCCAGACGTGAAGGTGACGGCTCTGGCTGGGGGCATCGGCGGCGCGCGGTTCCTGCGCGGGGTGAAGGCGGCGGTCGCGGACGCCGACGTGACCGTGGTCGGCAACACCGGCGACGACATCGTCCTGCACCGGCTGAACATCAGCCCCGACCTCGACACGGTGATGTACACCCTCGGCGGCGGCATCTCCGCCGAGCGGGGCTGGGGGCGCGAAGGGGAGACCTTCACCGTGCAGGCCGAGCTGGCCGAGTACGGCGTAGGCCCCGACTGGTTCGGCCTCGGCGACCGCGATCTCGCGACCCATCTGGTGCGCACCCAGATGCTCGCCGCCGGCTACCCGCTGTCCGACGTGACCGCGGCGCTCTGCCGGCGCTGGCAGCCCGGCGTCCGGCTGATCCCGATGAGCGACGACCGGGTCGAGACGCACGTCGTCGTCACCGACGACGCGGGCCGCCGCGCCATCCACTTCCAGGAATGGTGGCTGCGGCTGCGCGCCGAGGTGCCCGCCGAGGCCATCGTCTCCGTGGGCGCGGCCGACGCGAAGCCGGCCCCCGGGGTGCTCGACGCGCTGGCCGAGGCCGACGTCGTGCTGCTGCCCCCGTCGAACCCGGTCGTCTCGATCGGCTCGATCCTGGCGGTGCCCGGCATCCGGGACGCGCTGCGGGAGACGCCGGCGCCGGTCGTCGGGGTGTCGCCCATCATCGGCGGCAGCGCGGTCCGCGGGATGGCGGACGCCTGCCTGCGCGCGATCGGCGTCGAGACGTCCGCCGAGGCCGTCGGCCGCCACTACGGCGCGCGACGGGCCGGCGAGGGCGCCGCGCCCGGCTCCGGCGAGGGCATCCTCGATGGCTGGCTGGTCGACACCGTCGACGCCGCCGTGACCGTGCCCGGGGTACGGGTGGCGGCGCGCCCGCTGCTGATGACCGACCTGGACGCGACGGTCGCGATCGTGCGTGCCGCCCTGGAGCTGGCCGGTGTCTAGCGACGTGGGCGAGGTGCGGGCCGGGGCCGTGGACCCGACGCGTGACGAGCTGCGGGTCATCCCGCTGCCGGGCATCGGCGAGATCCACCCGGGCGCCGACCTGGCGGAGGTGATCGCGGCCGCCGTGGCCGCAGCTGGTCTCACCCTCGCCGACGGTGACGTGCTCGTCGTCACCTCGAAGATCATTTCCAAGGCTGAGGACCGCCTCGTGCGGGTGAGCGGCGACCGTGAGGAGGTCCGGCTCGCGGCCATTGACGCCGAGACCGTCCGCGACGTCGCCAGCCGTGGGCCGACCAGGATCGTCGAGACCCGCCATGGCTTCGTGCTGGCCGCCGCCGGCGTGGACGCGTCGAACGTCGCCAAGGACAGCCTGGCCCTGTTGCCGCTCGACGCCGACGACAGCGCCCGCCGGCTGCGGGCCGGGCTCGCCGCCCAGCTCGGCGTCGACGTGGCCGTGGTCGTGAGTGACACCGCCGGCCGGCCCTGGCGGCGCGGCGTCGTCGACCAGGCCATCGGCCTGGCCGGGATGGCGGCCCTGCGCAGCCACATCGGCGACGTCGACGGCTACGGCAACGAGCTGGGGATGACCGAGGTCGCCGAGGCGGACCAGCTCGCGGCAGCCGCGGAGCTGGTGAAGGGCAAGCTCACCGGCATCCCGGTCGCGGTGGTCCGCGGTTTCGCGGTGGTGCCGGACGACGGGCGGGGCGTGCGGGCGGTGGTCCGCCCGCCGGCGGAGGACATGTTCCGGCTCGGCACGGTCGAGGCCCGCCGGGCGGCGCTCGCCGAGCGGCGCACGGTCCGGGCGTTCACCGACGCCCCGGTCGACCCGGCGGCGATCGAGCGGGCGGTCGCGGCGGCGGTGACTGCGCCGGCGCCGCACCACACCACGCCGTGGCGGTTCGTCGTCGTGACCGAGCGGCGCGCCGAGCTGCTCGCCGCGATGCGGGCGGCCTGGGCCGACGACCTGCGCCGGGACGGCTTCGACGAGGCGGCGATCACCCGCCGGCTGCGCCGTGGCGACGTGCTGGCCGCCGCCCCGGTGCTGGTGGTTCCGCTGGTCACCGACGATGGTGCCCACGCCTACCCGGACGTTCGCCGGGCCGCCGCGGAGGAGCGGATGTTCACCGTCGCCGGTGGCGCCGGGGTGCAGAACTTCCTGGTAGCACTGGCCACCGAGGGGCTGGGCTCGGCGTGGGTGGCGAGCACGCTGTTCTGCGCCGACCTGGTGCGCCGGGTGCTGGACCTACCCGCGGGCTGGTCGCCGCTCGGCGCGGTCGCCGTCGGCCACCCGGCCGCGCCGGCCGCGCCACGCCCGCCACGCGACGCCGGAGCCTTCCTCCTGCATCGCTGAGTATTGGCAGTTCGTAGGATCCGAGACGTGGCTAAGAAGACCGCTGAGCGCAACGCCCGCCTCGAGGCGCTGCGCCGCGAGCAGAAGCGTAAGGAACGTCGGCGCGCCATCCTCATCTACGGCACGGCCGGCACCCTCGCGGTGGTGCTGCTCGCCGTGGTCCTCACCCTCACGATCACGAGCAACCACAAGGCGGCCAAGACCCACAAGGTGGGCTACGTCGCCTCGGCGTCGGCGGCGGCGAAGGCCGCCAACTGCACGGGAGTCGTCAACGACGCCCAGGTGGGCCAGACCCATGTGACCGCCAACGAGACGGTCACCTACAAGCAGACCCCGCCGTCGTCGGGCAACCACGACGGCGACCCGCTGCCGGGCTCGATCCGCTTCTACAACCCGAACTCGGGCATCCGCATCGAGCGGGCGGTGCACAACCTGGAGCACGGCTTCGTCATCGGCTGGTACGACTCCAAGCTGCCGGCCGACCAGATCACCCAGCTGAAGAACATCGCGACCGCGGCCGGCAGCCGGTTCATCGCGGTCCCGTGGACCCGGTCGGTCTTCGCCGACGACCGGCACTTCGTGCTCACCGCCTGGGACCGTACCCAGCGCTGCGGCACGGTCTCCTCGGACGCCGTCTTCGAGTTCGTGAAGAAGTACTCCAACCCGGACCCGGCGGGCGCCACCTGGAACTCGCCGACCGCGCCCGAGTCGGGTGCCTCCGGCGGCACGCTCAACGTCACCGAGGACGGCCCCATCCCCGTCCTCAACGGCGAGAACACCGGGGTTCCGTCGTCGTCTCCGACGATGACCGGTAACCAGTGACCTAGGCCGCCTCGCCAGCCTCGTCAGCTGTCCTGAAGCGCCTCGCGACCCCTGGGTCGCGAGGCGCTTCAGCTATGTCACCCGGCCAGCCGGACGGGTGAGCGGATGGGTCAGGAGGCGAGCGCGGCGAGCAGGTAGCGGACCACGGCGCTGGTCGGACGGGTGGGCGCCGGATTGGCGAGGCCGCCCTCGATGGCCGCGACGACGGCGTCGGCGGCCATCTCCCGGTCCGGGTCGGGCACCAGGTGGGCGACGGCGGCCAGGGCGAGCCCGTGTAGCCACTCGTGCAGCCGCTCGTGGTACTCCATCACCGGCGGCGCGTGGGGCGCCCGTTCGGCGACGCAGGGGTGCAGGGAACGGCGGCGCTCCACCGAGTCGAGGGCGGCGAACAGCCGCTCGGCGGGTTCTCCCGGCAGCGCGCCGACCCGGTCGATCTCCCCGTCGAGGAGCCGGTTCAGCACGGCGGCGAAGGCGTGGTCCTTCGTCCGGAAGTACCAGTAGACGGAGCCTGGCTCGATGCCGGCCGCGCGCGCGATCTCGGCTACTGACGTTCCAGCGAAGCCGCGGGCGAGGAACTGTTCCTCGGCGACGGCGAGGAGCGCGTCGATCCGCTCCTCGCGCGGGACCTCCTGGCGGTTACGTGGCACCCGATCAGGGTAACGAGCGTCACGCCGGGCAGGGGCGAGATGTGGATGGTCGACGGGTTCTCGTTCGGGTGGACCTGCCTGATCGGACGCAGATGCCGAGGTCAGGCGGGTATGTAGTCCCGATGTGGGCGAGTTGTCCGCGCGGGACCATCACTGACCATCTCTTGATTCTGTCCCGAGAGACCTGTGACAGTGGAGCTGAATCCAACGGTCACGTCGGCGCGGCGCCACCGATCTCCACAGGAACGGCCTAGGCGGCCAGTGCCCGAGAGGGTCCCACCGATCCAGGCTGCCGTGTCGGCCCGTCGCCACCGGTCGACGCGCCCAGCCCGGGCTCGGTGGGTGGGCCGCCCTGTCCCGCCACTGGCGGCGGTCGGGGGCCGACGCCGGGTTCGCTGAAGGGATCGCCATGTCCGAGAGCCGCGACGCCAGGCCCAGCAGGTCCAGTCGCTCCAGCGTCACGACGAAGAGCCTCGATTCCTTGACCGCATCGATGAACCGCGCGCTTGCCGGCGCTCGCGCGCCGCAGGTGGCCGCGGCGCACCAGGAACGCCTGCGCCGCGATCCGTCCGACCCCGCCGACCGGCGCGCGGCGGCCCGCGGCGCGGCCGTGGCCGCGCGGCGGCGGACCAACTTCCTCCTGGGCACTCTCCACGGCCTTAGGCGCGGCACGGGCGGTGCCGGCGGTGCCGGCGCCGGCCGCTCCCCGGCGTAGGCCGCGTCCAGGGCGTAGCTCGAGACGAGGGCGCCGGGACGGGCTCGAGGTATGAGGCTTGTTCGTCGCAGGCCTGGCCACGGGCCCGTCGTCGCGCGGGCGTCGCTCCCGCGCCGGGTGGTTTGGCCCTTCTCTGGCGCGGGCGCGTGTGTGTGTTGCACAGTCCTGACCGCTCCTGCTGTCCCCGACGACGCCAACCGGCTCCTGGACGTCACCGATCGCTTACCTGCCGGACCGCCTCGCGACCCGGCAGGGAGCCCGCCACCGATCTGTGACGAACCTCCTGGAGACGGAATGGCCGACCAGGGCGGGCCGTTCGATCACCAGGTGGACGCATTGACCAGCACCGGTTCCTCCGTTCGTACCGACGCCCAGCCCGCGCGGCCCGCGAGCCCGCCGGAGCCGTTGCCGTCCGCGTCCGCGTTGCGCCGCGCGCTGCGTCGCGCCCGCGACGCAGCGATGCTGGACGTCACGGAGGCGGCGGTGCTGCTGGCGGCCCGCGGGGACGACCTGCGGGACCTGGCCGCCTCCGCAGCCCGGGTGCGCGACGCCGGGCTCGCGTCCGCCGGCCGTGCCGGCGTGGTCACCTACTCGCCGAAGGTGTTCATCCCGCTCACCCGGCTGTGCCGGGACCGGTGTCACTACTGCACGTTCGCGACGGTTCCGCACCGGCTGCCCGCCGCCTACCTGGAGATCGAGGAGGTCCTCGAGATCGCCCGGGCCGGTGCGGCGGCTGGCTGCGCCGAGGCGCTGTTCACTCTCGGTGATCGGCCGGAGGACCGCTGGCCGGCGGCCAGGGAGTGGCTCGACGCCCGGGGCTACGACTCCACCCTCGCCTACCTGCGGGCCGCCGCGGTGGCGGTGCTGGAGGAGACCGGCCTGCTGCCGCACCTGAACCCGGGGGTGCTCAGCTGGGCGGAGCTCGCCCGGCTCAAGCCGGTCGCGCCGTCGATGGGGATGATGCTGGAGACGACCGCCCGCCGGCTGTTCGCCGAGCCGGGCGGGCCGCACTTCGGTTCGCCCGACAAGGATCCCGACGTCCGGCTGCGGGTGCTCGAGGACGCCGGCCGGCTGGGCGTCCCGTTCACCACCGGCCTGTTGCTCGGTATCGGCGAGACCAGAGCGGAGCGGGCCGAGACGATCTTCGAGCTGCGCCGGCTGTCTCGGGCCTACGGGTCCATCCAGGAAGTGATCGTTCAGAACTTCCGGGCCAAGGACGACACGGCGATGCGCGGGGAACCGGACGTCGGCGCCGAGGAGCTCGCCGCCGCGGTCGCCGTCACCCGGCTGGTGCTCGGCCCGGGCGCGCGGGTACAGGCACCGCCGAACCTGGTCGACACCGAGGAGTGCGCGCTGCTGCTGTCCGCCGGCATCGACGACTGGGGCGGGGTCTCGCCGGTCACTCCCGACCACGTCAACCCCGAACGGCCCTGGCCGGCGCTCGACGTGCTGCGTGCGGCCACCGCGGCAGCCGGCTTCGAGCTCAGGCCCCGGCTGACCGTCTACCCGCCATACCTGTCCGAGCCGTGGCTCGACCCGCGGCTGGCCGCGCACGTGCGGGCGCTGGCCGGCCCGGACGGCCTGCTCGCACCGGCCGCGGCGCCCGTCGGCCTGCCCTGGCAGGAGCCGGACGGCGGCTTCGCCGACAGCAGCGGGCGCACCGACCTGCACACCACGATCGACACCACCGGCCGCGCGGCCGACCGGCGGGCGGACTTCGACAACGTCTACGGCGACTGGGCGGCGCTGCGCGCCCAGGTCAGCGCCGCCGGCACCGGCGCGGACGGCGTGATCGGCACCGGTTCGCGAGCCGTCGCGGCGAACGGCGAGGGCGGCTCGGCGCCGATGCCAGCGGCGCCGGCGCCGGCGCCGGCGCTGAGGCAGACAGGGGCGGAGGCGCAGGCCTCAGCCGATCTGGAGGCCCCGACGGACTTGCCGACCCGGGCCGCGTCGGCGCCCCGACGCGGCGACCAGGAGGTGCTGGCCGCGCTGCGGCACGCCACCGACGACCCGGCCGGGATCTCTGACGCCGAGGCGCTGGCGTTGTTCGGCGCGGCCGGGCCGCAGTTGGACGCGCTGTGCGCGCTCGCCGACGACCTGCGCCGCGACACCGTCGGCGACGACGTCACCTACGTCGTCAACCGCAACATCAACTTCACCAACGTCTGCTACACCGGCTGCCGCTTCTGCGCGTTCGCGCAGCGCCGCGGCGACGCCGACGCCTACACGCTGTCGTTCGCCGAGGTCGGCGCGCGCGCCGCCGAGGCCTGGGAGGTCGGCGCCACCGAAGTCTGCGTGCAGGGCGGCATCCACCCGGACCTGCCGGGAACGGCCTACTTCGACCTGGCCCGGGAGATCAAGCGGGCCGCGCCGGGGCTGCACCTGCACGCGTTCTCGCCGATGGAGGTCATGAACGGCGTCAGCAGGACCGGGCTGTCGATCGCCGACTGGCTGACCGCCGCCAAGGAGGCCGGCCTCGACTCGATCCCCGGCACGGCCGCCGAGATCCTCGACGACGAGGTCCGCTGGGTGCTGACCAAGGGCAAGCTGCCCACCTCCGCCTGGGTCGAGGTGGTGACGACGGCGCACCGCGTCGGCCTGCGCTCGACGTCGACGATGATGTACGGCCACGTCGACACACCGGCGCACTGGGTGGCGCACCTGCGGCTGCTGCGCTCGATCCAGGAGCAGACCGGCGGGTTCACAGAGTTCGTCGCGCTCCCGTTCGTGCACCACAGCGCCCCGATCTACCTGGCCGGCGTGGCCCGGCCGGGGCCGACCGTCCAGGAGAACCGGGCCGTGCACGCGATTGCCCGGATCCTGCTGCACGGCGCGATCTCGAACATCCAGTGCTCGTGGGTGAAGCTCGGCGCCGACGGCGTCCGCGCCGTCCTCACCGGCGGCGTCAACGACATCGGCGGCACGCTGATGGAGGAGACGATCAGCCGCATGGCCGGCTCCCAGCACGGCTCCCGGCGCTCGGTCGAGGAGCTCGAACAGGTCGCCGCGCTCGTGGGCCGCCCGGCCAGGCAGCGCACGACCGGCTACGGCCAGGTCCCCCAGGAGCGCCTGGACGCCGCCCGGGCCGAACCCCACCGCACCGCTCTCCCGCTCGCCGCTCAGTGAGGTCCACCCGGCTCGCAACGTTCAAGCGCAACGCGACCGAGCTGGCCCGGAGGCGCGCGCCTGCAGCCAGCTCGGTTGCTTGCCACTTGAGCGTCACCAATCTAAGCCGGGGCAGATCGGCTCCCCTCTGGTGACCCACTGGAGTCACTACATCCCGTAACTGGCTGCCGGCTGTGCCTTGTGGTTGCAAGGTGGTGCGGGAGGGTACGCGCATGTTGTCCGCCGGTGGGCGAAGTCCGGTTCCGCAGTGTATGCGGGAGACTACGATCTGGCGATGACCTGGCGGTCCTGGGTGGGTCGCTTCTGCTGCGCGTAACGGGGTGCCTCGAAGAGGGGACCCTCCGTCACGGCGCCCAGTGACTGTGAGCTATGGTCATGTCGCTGGTTGTAGAAGATGTTGCGCCGGTAGGGTTGACGTGAGCCGACTTCGGCACGTGTAATTACCGGCGTGTCATTCCCCCTGCCGACGGGGCCGCTTTGGTAATGGCGACCTCGTCGGTGTGGACACCAGTTACCTGCGCGCCGGCGCCCGGGGGGTGACCGACCGCACCGCGACGGGTCTGGAGGGGTCCCTGATGGAACACACCGACGCGGGTGTCCGCGCGACGCCGCCTGTGGGCCTGTGGTCGCGTGCCGACGAGCGCGCGCCCGGCCGGGCCTTCGCGGACGTCGCGCGCCCCGCCGACCACCTGGCGAGCAACCGTGACGGCACGGTCCAGCCGCCCGCACCGTCGCTCGGCCAGCGACCCAGCGTCCCCGGCATGCCGCGCCCCCCGGCGCCGCGGCCACACGCGGACACGCACGCCAGCGCGGAGCTGCGGCTGCCGGCCGCGACCGCCTACGCCGGCCGGGACGTGCCCGACTCCCCGGACGTCGCCCGCGAGCCGGGGGCGGTCCCACCGTCGGTGGCATCTGGCTCGGGCTACGCCGCTGCCCGGCGGGCTGACACCGTCGCCGACGCGGGTGCGCTCGACGAGGCGGACACCGACGACCTGGACGAGGACGACGAGGACGAGGACGTCGACCAGGACGAGGACTCGGACGACGACCTCGTCGACGTCGACGACGAACTGGCCGGGGCGGGGCTGACCGCCGGCGGCCAGCCCCGGGACGGCTTCGCCGCCGACGACGGCACCGGCCGCCCGCTGCTCGCCGACGTGATCGACATCGGGTTGGGCGATCTGCTCGGCGAGGTCATGGAATGGCAGGAGCGCGCGCTCTGCGCGCAGACCGACCCCGAGGCGTTCTTCCCGGAGAAGGGCGGCTCGACCAGAGAGGCCAAGCGCATCTGCTCCGGCTGCGAGGTCCGCACCGAGTGCCTGGAGTACGCGCTCGCCAACGACGAGCGGTTCGGAATCTGGGGCGGCATGTCCGAGCGCGAACGGCGCAAGCAGCGCCGCCGGGCCGTCTAGCGCGGTCGCGGGCGCCCGGTGGAGACCGCGGTGGGCCGGATGGGTCCAGCCGAACCTCCACCGAGCGCGGCCCGCGGGGGCGATTCGTCGGCATCGCGCCGAACGACCGGCTCGGGCGGTCTCGGAACAGAAGTCGGCTCGGACGCTCCGACAGGTGCCGCGGGCCCGGGAGGCCTGGGGGAGCCACTCGCCGAGCGGGGTGCCCCGCCGGTCGTCGTCGCGGTCGTGACGGTGCCCGCCGTGACCCGACGCCGCAGCTTCACCGCTCCCTCGTCCCGCGGGCCGGACCAGCCCCCCACCCTGACCGTCGCCCTCACGGCCCTTGCCGCCCAGGTGCGCCCGCCGGATCGGGTGATCCCCGTCCCCGTCGCCGGCCCGTCACCCGCCGGCGCGATCGCCCAGGCGATGCGGCAAAGCGGCGCGGCGCCACCTGACGGCGGGTTCATCTGGCTGCTCGACGAGTCGACCCGACCCTCGCCGGAGGCGCTCGACCGGCTGCTCGCCTGCGCGGCGCTCGACCCCGGCGCGGCGGTGCTCGGCCCGGTCGGCATCACCGTGGACCGGGCCGGGCGGCGCCGGCCAGCTCCCGGCGACGCGCTCGCGGTCCGCGACGTGCTGGCCGTCGAGCGGGCGGGCGCGCTGGTGCGGGTGGACGCGTGGCGGCTGCTGGACGGGCCGGACCCGCTCGCCGGCCGGGCCGACGACCTCGACCTGTGCCTGCGCGCCTGGCGCGCCGGGCTGCGGGTCGTTGCCGTCCCGTCCGCGCACATCGACCCGCAGCCGCACATCGACCTGCAGCCGCACATCGACCCGCAGCCGCATATCGACCCGTTGGCGCGTGCCGATCCGCTGGCGCGTGCCGATCCGGTCGAGCGGGCGGACGCCCTGCGGGTGCGGCTCGCTCAGTCCGGAGCGCTGGGTGTTCCGGCCGCGGTGGCCGGCGTGGTCCTCGCGGCCGTCGGCCGCGCGGCCGCCGCGCTCGCGGGCCGGCGGGGACATGCCGCGGCGACCGAACTGCTCGTGCTGGCGGGCGTGCTCGCCGACCCGGTGCGGCTGTGGCGGCTCGCGGGCCCGCGTGGCCAGCCGCGCCGGGTGCCGGCCCGCGCGCTGCGCGGCCTGCTGCCCCGCCCCGGCCACCCACCGGCGACCGTCGTCCGGCCCACGGACGGCGGCCTTGAGCGCACGCGGGAGACGACGCAGCAGCGGCGGGCGACGCAGCAGCGGCAGTGGGAGTCGGCGGCGAAACCGACAGCTGGCGACGGCCTGGCGGCCAGCGGCGGGGCGGACCTGGACCCAGACCGCACGGACCAGATGAACCACGCCGACCGGGCGAACCTTCGGCCGGAGCTCCTGCTCGCGCTGCTGGGGACGGCCGCTGGCTGGGCACTCACGGGGATGGGCCGGTCCGCCAGGCTGGGCGGGCCGCTGCCGCCCGGTGCGTCCGACCTGTGGTCGGCGGTGTGGTCCGGCTGGGTGGGACCGGCCGGTGGGCTGCCCGGCGGGCCGGGTCCGGCCCCCTCATGGACCGCGCTGCTGGGCGCGCTGTCGTCGGCGCTGGGCGGGCGCCCCGAGCTTGCCGCGCGGGTACTGCTGATTGCCGCGCCGGCGCTCGCCGCGCTCGCCGCCTACCGGGCCGCCCGGGTGCTGCGCACACTCACGCCCTGGGCGCGCGCCGGCCTGGCCGCCTGCTACGCGCTCGCGCCGCCGGTCACCGCCGCGGCCATCGTGGGCGACCTGGCGCGGGTAGGCGCGTGCGTCATGGCCCCGCTCGTCCTTTCGGGCGCCGCCCGGATGCTGGCCGCGCCCACCGCCGTCCGTCCGCGCGGCCCAGTCGCCAGCGCGCCCGGCACGGATGGCGGCTGGGCGCCGGTGTGGGCGCTGTCCGGGGCGCTGCTGGTCGCCGTCGCGTGCTCCCCCAGACTGTTGATGATCGTCGCGGTGGGGCTCGTCGCTGGGGCGCTCGCCGCGCGGTCGCACCCGGCCGCCGCCACAGCCGGCGGGGACGTGCGTCGCCGGCCGCGCCGCGCCGCGCGCGTCGCGGTGGTCGTCGCGACCGGCTGCGTGCCGCTGCTGCCCGCTCTCTGGGTGGCGGCCCGCGGTGGGGGGACCGGCCTGCTGTCGGTGCTGGCCGACGAGCCGACGCCCCGGACCGCCGACGTGTACCCGCTGGCGGCATTCGCCCTTGGCTGCGTGCTGGCCGCGCTCGTCGGTGGCCGTCCCGCGCGGCCTGCCGTCGCCGTCTGCTGGCTGGCGGCCGTCGCCGGCTGGGTCACCAGCCAGGATGGGCTCACGGCCGCCGCGCTCCTCGGCGCCGTCGGGGCCGCCTGGTCGGTGTACCTGCGCCCGCCGACCACACTGACCACGCCGGCCCGGGGCGCTCGCGAGACTGGCCGCGTCGGCCTTGTCGAAGGTGCCGGGGGCGCCGGCGGCGCTGGCGGCGTTGGCGGCGCTGGCGGCGTGGTTGGCAATCGGCCAGCGGCGGTCCGCGCCGCCGTTCTCAGCGCCACCATCGTGCTCGCGCCGGCGCTGCTGTTCGCCCGCGCCGCGGGAGCATTCGGCACCCCGCCCGCTCCAGACGGCTGGTCTTCCTCGGCCCCGGCCGGCCCCGGCCGCGCGGCGTCCGCCGCGTCGTCGGGCACGGGCCGCATCCTCGTGCTGCGCCCGTCAGCCGGCGGCGTGACCTACGCGCTGGCCGGCGGTCACGGCCCGACGGTGATCGACGCGGCCGGCGGCCTGGGGCGTCCCGAGGCCGAGTTCCTCGGCGCCGTCGTGGCGGACCTGACGGTAGGCGGCGACTGGGGCGTCTCGGCGCTGCCGGCGTTCGGCGCCGACGCCGTGTTCGTCCCGAAGGCAGGCGACATGGCCGCTGGCATGGTCGGCGGCGTGGCAGGTGACAGGGCAGGTGACGCAGCAGGCCTCGCCCCGACGGATGACGCCTGGGGGCCGGCCGGTGCCACCGGCGGCCTCGTCGGCGTCCTCGACTCGGCCGCCGGCCTCGAACGCGACCAGCCGAGGCCTGACGGGTACTACTGGCACCTCGGGCCGGCCGCCGGCCCGGTCGGCGAGGTCCGGCTGCTGCCCCCCAGTCTTGCCGCCGCCGCCCGTTCCGGCCATGCGGGCGCCGTCGACCAGCCGGCGGTGGCCAGCGCCGCGGCGGCCCGCGCCGCGGCCGTCGACCGGGTGGCCGTCGGCCCTAGCGCGGTGCTCGCGTCGGCCGCCGGGACCGTGGCGGTCGCGGACAGGCCGGGGACGGCCGGCCCAGACACGTCGGCCGTGACATCCGCCGACGTCACGGCCGGGACATCCTCCGACGTCACGCTGCCGGCGGGGTCCGGCGGCCGGTTGCTGGTGCTCGCCGAGCCGGCGGACCCGGGCTGGCGGGCGACCCTGGCGGGCCGCCGGCTCACCCCCGGCACCGCCTGGGGCTGGGCGCAGGCCTTCGAGGTGCCGGCCGCTCCGGCCGGACAGGTACGGGTGCGTTTCGACCACACGCCGCACCGCACACTCGTCGTCGTCGAGGCGGTAGTCGTCGCCGCGGTGGCGCTCGCAGGGCTGTCGTCCCTGGCCGGGAGGGCCTGGCGGCGGCGTCGGGGCGACGCGACGGTCTGGTGGGCCGGCCGGTGACGGGCGCAGCCCCGCGTCCGCGTCCGCGTCAGCCTCGGCGTCGGCTCTGGCGGTCGGCGCCGGCAGTGACCGTGGCGCTGGCAGGTACGGCCGCCGTCGCGACCGTGACGGCGCTGATACCCGTCAGGATGCCAACGCCAAGTCCACCGGGAGAACCAGCCGCAGCCCAGACCGCCTACCGAGTCGACGTTCCGCCGAGCGGCCGAGCCCTAGTCTGCCCCGACCTCGGCTCCGCCGGCCGGGTGCCGACCCGGATCGACGTCGCCCGCTTCGGCACCGGCGGTCAGGTCGACGCCTCCCTCGCTGCCACCGTAGCCGGCGCCTCGCCGAACCAGACCGCGGGCCGCGGGACCGCGGGAGACCAGTCTGGCGACCCGCCGGCGGGAGACCAGACTGGCGACCCGTCCGCGGCAGTTCAGACCGCGGCAGGTCAGACCTCGGGAGACCAGACCGTGGGAGACCAGACCGTGGGGCAGGACGACGGGCACGGCACCGGTGGCGCCCGCGGGGCCGCCGCCGATACCGGCGGGACGTCCGGCTGGCAGCCGCCGAGCGCGGCGGTGCTGCGCGGCGAGGCACGGCGCGGCCGGCTGGACGTGCCCGGTGCCCAGAAGCCGCCGGTCGTCGTCCCGCGCCCCGCGTCGTCGGACCTGTCCGGGCTGGCCGACCTGTCACCGGATGCCCGGGACGCTCTCTCGGCGCTGCGGGCGAAGGCCGACGCCCGGGCGTTGGCGACGTTGGCCACGCTGTCGCCGCAGGCCCAGGCCGGGCTGGCCGCGCTCGCCGCGGCGCCGGCCCCGCAGCCCCCGGCTGGGCTGTCGGCCCTCGCCGGCCTGTCGGTGGCCGACCGGGCCGGGCTGATGAGGCTGACGGTCTCGTCCGGCCGGCCGGTGGTGCTGCACGGCAGCAGGGTGGCGGATCTGTCGGCGACGCTGACGGCGCCGGGCGGACCGGCGGGCCCGGTGCGCGGCCGGTGCGGGCCGACCTCCGGCTGGGCCTGGTTCGCCGGTCCGGCGACCAGGGCTGGCCATGATCCGCTGCTCTTCCTGACGAACCTGGGCTCGGTGCCGGCGAGACTCGAGGTGCATGTCCTCGCGCCTGGCGGGGCGCCGTCCGTCACCGAGGTCGCGGTGCGGGCCGGCGAGACGGTGAGCCGGCGGCTCGCGGCCGTCGCCCCCGAGGCGACGGCGACGGTGGTCGGCGTCGAGGTGCGGGCCGGTCGGGTGTTCTCCTGGCTGGTCGACCGGCCGAGCTACGGCGACGCCTGGGATCTCGTCCCGGTCCCGGCCACTGCCGCGCCGGCGCGCGCGGTTCTGGTCGGCCCCGTGCAGGCGCCGCCGGGCGATGGCGGCGCGGACGTCGAGCTGGTCGTCGCCGCGGCGTCCGCCGACGCGCACGTCCGGGTCCGCCTGGTGACCGCGAGTGGCCGGCCCGCCAGCCCGCCGGGCCTCGACGCGGTCCTGGTGCCCGGCGGGGCGGCGACGTCGATCCCGTTGACCCTGCCCCGTGGCGAGCCGGTCGCCGTGCTTGTCGAGGCGCGGAGCGCCGCCGATGTCGCGGCCGGTGCCACCGCCGGTGTCACTGCCGGTGTCGTCGCTGGCCTGCGCCTGCCGTCCGGCGCCCCCGAGACCGCCGCCGCGATGGCTGACGGCGCGGATGCGCGAGCGGATGGCCAGACCTGGGTCGCCGGCGTCCCGGTGGTGGTGGACGAGCCGGCACCCGGCGGGGGCGGGCCGGCCGCCGCGGGCGCCGGGACGGCAGGTTCTGGGACGGCAAGTCCCGGGACGGCGGGTCCCGGTGCCGCGAGATCTGACGCGAGCGGCGTCGGCGCGCTCCCGGGCCGTTCCTCGGTGCCCTACCTCGACGTCCCGCCCGTCCCGTCGGGCGCTGCCGGGGCGCTGCTGCTCGCGGCGCCCGGCGACGCGGTGACGGCGCGCCTGGACGGTCGGACGATCACCATCCCCGGGGGGCGTGCGGTCGCCGTCCCGCTCCCGGCCGGCTACTCCGGCGGCACCCTTTCGATCTCCGGCGGCAGCGTTGGCGTGACCGAGCTGCTCGGCACGCCAGCAGACCCGGTGGCGGGCGACGACGCGCCTGTCGACGGGTCGGACGTCGACAGCCCAGGACTGGGCACCGTCAGCTCGGTGCTGGCTCTCGTCCCGGCCGATCCCACCGGCCCCGCCGTCCTCGTCTCGGACCCGTCGGCCGCGCCATAGCGGCGGCCAGCCGGCGGACGGCCTGGCTTGCGGCGGACGGCCCGATGCCGTCGCCGATCCGGTGTTGGTGCCGGTGCGCGAGTCAGGCCGGTCGGGGGGCGCGCCGGACGCCGGGGCGGGCGGCGAAGACGCGGCCGGTGCCGCGCAGCGTGACCGTGACCGGCGCGGTGACCACCGCCGCCTGCCCGCGTGTGAGGCGGATCGACGAGCCGGCGGTAGCCAGGTCGCCGGTCACCTTGCCAGCCGCGCCGCCGTCTGTCCCGCCGCCGTCGGTTCTGCCGCCGTTGGTCCCGCCACCGGGCTGCCCGGCCGCCGCCGTGGAGGAGGCGGCGGGGGGCCCGGCAGCCGTGCCGTCCCCGACGCGTACCTCCACCGTGCCGTCGATGGCGAGCAGCACCGCCGGGCGGCTCAAGGTCACCTCGCCGCCCGCGCAGATCGCCTCGGCGAGGACGAAGTCGTCGACGGGAACCGGCCAGTAGCGGACCAGCCCACCGGCGCCGGCCCGCAGGGTCTTCGCGGTGAGCACGGGCGCGCCCGACGGTGTGGGGTCGACCAGGCGCAGCAGCTCGTCGACGTCGATGTGCTTGGGGGTGAGCCCGCCGCGCAGCACGTTGTCCGAGGTTGCCATGATCTCGATGCCGACGCCGTGGACGTAGGCGTGCAGCAGCTTCGCCGGTTGGAAGAGTGCCTCACCGGGCTTGAGGGTGACGTCGTTGAGCAGCAGCGCCGCGGCGATGCCGACGTCGCCGGGGTGCGCCGCGGCGAGCCGGCCGACCAGGTCCGCGGCGCGGGTGACGTCCTCGTCGTCGTGGCGGGTCGCCGCGCTTGCCGCCGCGCGGGTGACCTCCCCGGCCAGCGCCCGCCCGCGCTCGCGCGGCAGCGTCAGCAGCGTGCGCAGGACGGCGGCCGCGCCGCGGGCCGGATCGGCGGCGAGCGGCCGGAACGCGGCCGTAAGCCCGGCGACGCCGAACGCGTCGACGATGGCGAGCGTCCGCGCGGGCTCGCGGATCCCGGCCAGCGCCCTGAACGGGGTGAGCGCGACGATCAGCTCGGGCTTGTGGTTGGGGTCGCGGTATCGGCGCTGCGGCGCGTCCAGCGGGACGCCGGCTCGCTGCTCGGCGTCGAAGCCGGCACGGGCCTGCGCCAGGTCCGGGTGGACCTGAAGGGAGAGCGCCTTCTGGGCTGCCAGCACCTTGAGCAGGAACGGCAGCTCGCCGAGCAGCTCGGCGGCTGGCCGGCGTCGGCCGGCGTCGTCGACCTCGGCCGGCGCGACCGGATGGGTGCCCAGCCACAGCTCTGCGGCGGGCTGCTTCGCCGGCGGCTCGCCGAGCAGGTCGTAGATCGCGTCCGGCGAGCCCCACGCGTAGTGCTGGATCTGCCCGTGCAGCGGCAGCAGCCGCGCCGGCGTCGCGACGCGGCTCGCGGCGGGCTGGGAGGCCGCGCGGTCGCCGGCCCGTTCGCCGTCGCCTGCCGTCCTGGGCTCGGGTGATGCGGGCATGCGGTCGCCCGCCACGACGGCGCCTTGGGAGTGGGCGTCTGCGCTCATCGTGCTGGCTCTCCAGGAGTTCGGGTGTGGCGGCGCCGGCGACGCGGCGGGTCGGACGCCATCGTAGGTCGGCCTGCCAACCCACCCCTCATCCGACTGCGTGCCTACCGCGAGCAGCGGCACCCGGCCTACCCCGGGACCCTGGCAGCCGCGAACTGTGGCATTTAGGCGTGTCTATGGGCTTGCCCATCCAACACACCTGCACGGTCGGTGGCAGCTGGACCCACCTCTGGCCGGTTCAGCTGCCACGGTCGATGCCTCCGCGGCCTGCCCAGCCTCGCCTCGGCCTCTGAACGGGGCCGGTCGTACAGGCCGGTCGTACAGGCCGGGCGTCGGCCACTGGCTGCTGACCGGGCTGGCTCAGCGGACGCGGTCGAGGTCGTGGATGGCCGGTTCGAGGCTCGGGTCGATGCCGATCAGCATCGCCAGGTAGACCGACGCGTAGTCGAGGAGGCTGACGAGGGACGCCAGCCGTTCCACCGGGTGGGTGCCGCTCGCCGAAAGCTCGGTGACACCGACCCCGCGCTCGGCGGCGACGCGGACGCCGGCGTCGGCCCGCCGGCTCACGTCCGGGTGCTCGTTGCCCGGGTCGCGCAGCAGGATCAGCCGCAGCCGGGTGGTCAGCTCGTCGTCGACCCGGTCGCGGAAGAAGTCGTCGAGCTCGTCGCCGCCGGCGGCCGTGGCGGCGGCCCGCGCGCCGAACACACCGTCGAAGGCGGCGATCTGGTAGATCGCCGGATGTGGCAGGCCGCCGTGTAGCACGGGGTACTTGGCGGTGACGGCGAGCTGGGTCGCGGCGCGGCTGGCCGCCGCCGCGGTCGCCGGCGAGGTGCCCCAGATCATCGGCAGCCAGCCGGCCAGCTCCAGGGCGAGCAGTTTCGCCGGGTTGACGAACGACTCGCTGGACGGGCGGCTTCGGGTGGCGATCTCCTCGAGCCGGGCGGCCGCCGCCTCGGCTCCGGCGGCCGCGTCGCGGCAGACGCCGAGCGCCGTGCCCGCCACGAGCAGCGGGGTGGCGAGCGCCCACAGGCTCGCCCGTTCCGGCCGGCTGCCGTCGATCGCGACGAACGGCGCCCTCGCCCGGTCGGCGAGATAGTGCAGCGGGGTGCCCGCCGGGCCGACGGCCATGATCCGGCAGCCACGCCGGTCGGCGTCCTCGACGGCGCTCAGCGTCAGCGGGGAGCGCCCCGATCCGGAAACGGCGAGCACGACGTCGGCGACACCGATCCAGCCAGGCAGGCCGTGGTCGTGATGGCCGATCACGGGTACCGGGCTGGTCGGACCGGCCGCGGCGGCGAGCACGTCGGCCGCACCGGCCGCCGCGCCGCTGCCGACGACCAGGACGGCCCGCGGGCGCCCGTCAGCGCCGAGCCGGGCGGCACCGGCCTCTTCGGCCAGCCTCCAGGTCTCGCGAATCTGCCGGCCGCCGGTCGCCAGCTCCCGGAGCAGTTCGCCCGGGTCGGCCGCGGCCAGCCGCCGCGGGTCGTCCAGAATGCTCTCGTCGACGTACACGTTGGTCGTCAACCGTTCCGGTGGCCCTGGCAATCCGGGGACGTCGTCCTCGGCCCGGAGAATCCGGCCTCGTCGCCCACGTCAGGACGACGCGGGCGCGGCGGGCTCCGGGAAGGGCGTCGCCTCGTCGAGCAGCATCACGGGAATGTCGTCACGCACCGGGAAAGCCAGGTTGCAGGCGGTGCAGACGAGCACCGGGGCGCCGGCGAGCGTGTCCTGACGCAGCGGGGCGTGCTGGGGACACGGGCACGCAAGGATCTCCAACAGCAACAGATCGAGGCTCATCTCGGCAACTAGTCCCTTCCACCACGGATGCTGGCCAGGACCTCGTCCCTCAGCCGGCTCATGGTGCCATCATCCCCTGCCTCCACGTTGAGGCGCAGCAGCGGTTCGGTGTTGGACGGCCGCAGGTTGAACCACGAGCCGTCCGCGAACGACATGGTCAGCCCGTCCAGGAGGTCGACATCGGTGGCCTTGTCCGCGTAGGCCGCCTCGATCGCCTTCATCGACGCCGCCGCGTCGGCGACCTCTGAGTTGATTTCGCCGGACGCGGCGTAGCAGGCGTAGCCGTCCAGCAGCGCCGACAGCGGCCGACCCTGGCCACCGAGCGCGGCGAGCACGTGCAGCGCGGCGAGCATGCCCGAGTCGGCCCGCCAGAAGTCACGGAAGTAGAAGTGACCCGAGTGCTCCCCGCCGAAGACGGCGCCCGTCCTGGCCATCTCGGCCTTGATGTACGAGTGCCCGACGCGGGTGCGCACCGGGGTGCCGCCCAGCCTGGCGACCAGTTCCGGCACCGCCCGGCTAACGATCACGTTGTGGATGATCGTGCCGCCCGGGTCCCTGGCCAGCTCCCGCTCGGCGACCAGGCCGGTGATCGTCGACGGGGACACCAGCTCCCCGCGCTCGTCGACGACGAAGCAGCGGTCGGCGTCGCCGTCGAACGCGAGGCCGATGTCCGCGCCGTTGGCGCGGACGGCGGCCTGGAGGTCCCGCAGGTTCTCCGGCTCGATCGGGTTCGCCTCGTGGTTGGGGAAGCTGCCGTCCAGCTCGAAGTACATCGGGACGAGCTCGACCGGCAGGCCGGTGAAGGCGGCCGGAACCGTGAACCCGCCCATGCCGTTGCCGGCGTCGACCACGACCTTCAGCGGCCGGATGCCGGACAGGTCGACGAGGGTGCGCAGGTGGGCGACGTAGGCGTCGAGCAGGTCGACCTCGCGCATCGTGCCCTTGCCGCCGGTGGCCGCGGGGACGCCGGCGGCGACCATGTCGCGGATCTCGGCGAGGCCGGTCTCCTGGCCGATCGGTGCGGCGCCGGCGCGGCACATCTTGATGCCGTTGTACTTCGCCGGGTTGTGCGACGCGGTGAACATCGCGCCGGGGATGTTCAGCGAGCCGGCCGCGAAGTAGAGCAGATCGGTCGAGCCGAGGCCGGCGAGGACGACGTCGGCGCCCTGGCTGGTCGCGCCATCGGCGAACGCGGCCGACAACGGGACGGACGAGTCCCGCATGTCATGGGCTATGACGATCTCTTTGGCGCCCAGCAGGCGGACGAACGCCGCGCCGGTCGCGCGGGCGACGTCGGCGTCGAACTCGGACGGCACGACTCCGCGCACGTCATACGCCTTGAAGATCCGGTCGAGGTCAAGCCCCATTGCCCTCCACCTTCCGCACCTTCTCTCGCACCTTCCGCCCCCCGTCTCGTGGTCGGCGCTCCGCCGTGGCTGGCTGTCCTGTCTGCCTCGCCGTGCGTGTGCCGGCTGCGCACTGTCTGAAAGCCGAACGCTGGATGCCGAACGCTGGATGCCGAACGCCCACCGGCGGTTGGCTCGCCCTGGCCTCGAACACCGACCAGGCGGCGTGCGAGCCTGGACTTGGCGTTCGGACCCTGTCCCCGGCAACGCGACAGACCCTATCGGGCGGCTTCGGTCGACTCGCCGGGCACCCACAGGCCGACCACGGTGCCGGGACCTCGCCGGGCGAAAGTGTTCGGACCTCGCCGGGTGAAGTCGGGCACCGCGGCCATCTGGCTCAGGATCGGTCGTATTTATGGCGCCATGCGGTCGGGTGTCAGCTACCCGACATCGATGGACGCGGGCTCCCGCCGCCGACGGCCGTCAGGAGACGACGGCCGTGAGGAGACGACGGCCGTCAGGAGGTGGGCACCGCCCGAAGGTGACCCCGGCGGCCACCGCCGGGGTCGTCGCGCGGGGGATCCTGCGTGCCAGCCTGGATCGGGCCGTGGCCGGATGCGGGGCCGTACCCGGTCACCGGGCCATAGCCGGGTGCCTCGCCGGGCAGAGGGCCGGGCCTGGCGACCTCGCGGACGACGTCCGCAAGGGCTTCCAGATCGTCGGTGGCCGGGTTGCGTGGCGGTTCCGGATCGATGCGCACGACCGCCCAGCCCCGCGGGACGGTCAACCGATCGGCGTGCGGGCCGCACAGGTCGTACGAATGTGGCTCGACGTACGGCGACAGCGGTCCGAGCACCGCGGTGGACTCCGCGTATGCATAGGTGAGTGTGGCAACCGCGACCGCGGAACAGGCCGAGCGGGAGCAGCGCCGGGGCTTCACGTTCCGGACGGTAGACCCCGGAACGGGCGGCGGCCACAACCACCCGCCGTGTCGCGCCCGAGATGCCGCACCTGTGACTTAAACTGCCTAGCTCCATCACTTTCCGTTGCTGCGCAAGGGATGTCGTCGATAACGCAATGCCTTCCTCCTGCTACCCCAGGTCGCGATCGGCGGCGTGCGTGCCCAACGCACCCACCACGCCACGTCACGACACCGGGACCTCGGCGCTCGGCGGCGCGCTAGTCTGGCTCGGTGGTGGACGAAACACCCACGCCCGAGCCGCTGCCCACGCCCGAGCCGCTGCCGACGGTCCATTTCCCGACGGCCACGCGGCGGCCGATCCCCTCGCGGCGCAGGCGGGACCGTCGCGGCCGTGGAATGAGGGGAACCCTGTTCCCGCCGGACGTGCCGGCCTACTCGACCCGCGGCGAGCGGTTTGACGACCTCGTGCTCGACGCGGTCGAGCATCTCGACCTGCGGTGGTCCGACCAGCTGGCCGGCGTCGAGTTCGCGGTCGAGGACGTGCCGCCCGTCGGCGTCTCGGACGACCTCGTCCCGCTGGCGCTCTATCAGCCGAGCACCGGCCGCGGCCGATCTGCGACACCGCGCCGCATCGTGGTCTACCGCCGCCCGCTGGAGGCCCGGGCCGTCGACACCGAGGACCTCGCCGAGCTCGTGCTCGACGCGATCATCCATGAGGTCGCCGACATGCTCGGGGTCGATCCCGCCGTCATCGACCCCGAAGGCCACGGCTGGGGCGACGAGGAATAGGGCCGTCCCGCCGGGGTTCCTGCCGGATCCGGGGTTCCTGCCGGATTGGCGGAGCTTGCGAGCCCGGGGTTCCTGCCGGATCGCCGAAGGCCGGGGTTCCTGCCGGATCGCCGAAGGCCGGGGTTCCTGCCGGATCGCCGAAGGCGATCTGGGAGGTCTGCTGAGAGGTCTGCTGGCAGGTCTGCTGGGAGGTCCGGGAGCTTGCGTGGAGTCGCAAGGGGGCACCGTGCGGGTGCTGGGGGACTTCGGCTTTCGTCGTAGTTACTGCGCTGCTACTTTCCGTGGTTGAGAGGTGCGTCCGGTACGGTTGTGGCTGCCCGCGACGAACCGTTCTCGTGGGTACGGTCCGACATCGGTCGACTCGCCAGCTGCTCTGGATTCCAACGGTGCCGGTCCGCCCGTCCCCTCCGCCAGACGGCGGAGCAGGGGCCGCGGGCCGCTCTGGGTGACACAGGGCGACGGCTCCAGACCGGACGTCGCCCGGCGACCTTCCGGCGGCTCACGCATGCTGGACAGGTCCACCGACACGTCCCCGGCCCGAACCGGCCGGAGCGACGTTGCTGATCTCGTGCTGGGGGTGACGGCCACGGCAGCCGGACGGGACACGCAGACGCCGGCCACGGGTCCGGTCGGCCCGTCGACGCCTGAGGCGACCGATGGCCGCCACGCCGGCCGGTCCGCCCACGCCTTCCGCGCGAACCGCGAGGGCAGGCCAGGCCGCGCGAACCGCGACGGCAGGCCGGGCCGGGCGGGCCGCCACGGCAGGCCGGGCCGTGCGGGCGCGGCGGCGGGTGGCACCACCACCAGCCTGCGCGCGCTGCTCGACCAGCCAGGCCCCCCGATACCCCCGCGCCGTGACCGGCGGGCGTTCACCAAGCACGCGGCGATACTGACGCTGTCGATCGGCCTTGTGACCGCCCTGCTGGCGCTGCCGGTGGTCGCCGGCGCTGGCCTGTTCGCCAAGGCATCAGCCGACCACTACCTGGACCTGCCCTCGGAGCTGGCCACCCCGCCGTTGCCGCAGAACTCCCAGATCCTCGCCGCGAACGGCGCCATCATCGCCACGTTGCACGGCGAGCAGAACCGGGTCGTCGTCGAGGGTGACAAGATCCCGCTGATCATGCGGCAGGCGATCGTCGCGATCGAGGACTCCCGGTTCTACGAGCACGGTGGCTTCGACCCGAAGGGCGTGCTGCGGGCGGCGCTGCGCAACAGCGAGTCCGGCGAGGTCCAGCAGGGCGCCTCGACGCTCACCCAGCAGTACGTCAAGAACGTGCTGCTGCAGAACGCGCGGACGCCCGAGGAGCGCAGGGCCGCGACGGACACGTCGATCAGCCGCAAGATCCAGGAGCTGCGCTACGCGGCGGCCTTGGAGAAGAAGCTTCCCAAGGACGAGATTCTCACCCGTTACCTGAACATCGCCTACTTCGGCGACGGCGCCTATGGCGTCGGAACCGCGGCCGAGCACTACTTCGGTGTCGATGTCGACAAGCTCACCCTGCCGCAGGCGGCGCTGCTCGCGGGCCTCGTGCAGAGCCCGTCGCGCTATGACCCGTCGACGAACCCGGACGCCGCGAAGACGCGGCGCAACGAGGTGCTCGACGCGATGGCTACCAACAAGTACGTCTCGCAGACTCAGGCCGACGCCGCCAAGCAGATGCCGATCACACTGCACATCACCAGCGGCCAGTCGGTCGACTCATGCGTCGAGTCGGTCGCACCGTTCTTCTGTGACTACGTCCGTAACACGCTCCTGAAGGACAAGGCGCTGGGGGCGACCGACGAGGAGCGCCAGCGCCGGGTCTACGAGGGTGGCCTGGAGATCCACACCACGCTCGACATGAAGGTCCAACAGGCGGCGCAGAACGCCGTGGACACCACGATGGGCAAGACCAACCGGGTCTCGTCTACCGAGGTCGTCGTCCAGCCAGGCACGGGGAACATCCTCGCGATGGCGGTCAACCAGGCGTTCGGTGACGACAGCTCCCAGTTCCAGACCAAGCTCGAACTGCCGACGCTGGCCCAGTTCGAACCTGGCTCGGCCTTCAAGACCTTCACGATGGCCGCCGCTCTGGAACAGGGCTACGGCACCTCGACGGCGTTCTACTCGCCCAGCTGCTACTCGACGGACGCGTTCCCCATCGAGCGCGAGGACGACGAGGATTGCCCCAAGGGCTACACCAACGCGGACCCGGCCGAGCAGGGTGTCTACGACATGAACACCGGGACGTGGGATTCGGTGAACACGTACTACATCCAGCTGGAGGAGAAGGTTGGCGTCATGTCGGTCGCCGACATGGCCGAACGGCTTGGTGTTCCGGCCGCGGACCTCAAGAACGCGCATCCAACCTTCGGCGGACTGACGATCAGCCAGCAGACGCCGGTCTCGCCACTGGACATGGCCAATGCGTACGCCACGATCGCAGCGGGCGGGAAGTACTGCACACCACGGTTCGTGGAGTCGGCGGTCGACTCTTCCAACAAGGCCGTCGACATCGCCCCCGAGCCGGACTGCAAGCAGGCCATCGACAAGAAGATCGCCAACACGGTCAGCAGCGTGCTGGCGGGCGTGATCACCCAGGGCACCGGCACGAGGGCGGCGATCGGCCGGCCGGTTGCGGGCAAGACCGGGACGAACGACAGCTACTCCAGCGCCTGGTTCGTCGGCTTCACCCCGCAGATGGCCTCGGCCGTGGAGGTGGGGGACTGGCGCGGCCGGCAGGTGGAGAACGAGCTGCGCCAGGTCCAGGCGGACGGCAAGGTGTGGCCGCGGG
>Ga0068859_100001115_pt1 | contig 27415 bp, 24 predicted proteins | sample KBSSwiS22_FD_66585 | JGI IMG/M metagenome (GOLD analysis project Ga0068859, IMG submission 66585) | Switchgrass rhizosphere microbial communities from Kellogg Biological Station, Michigan, USA - KBS Switchgrass S2-2 | ecosystem: Host-associated > Plants > Roots > Rhizosphere > Soil ...
ACGGCCGTTCGAATCGCCGCCTCGCTGAAGAACTTCGCGCGGCCCAGCGCGTCGCGCACCGACGCTTCGTCGACGGCAATCGGCGCACTTGGGGTTACCGACGCAATCTGCGTCGCCGTTTTCCTGAGCAGCGAGCCAAGCTCGCGCTCGAGCTGACGGACGCCTGCTTCCCTCGTGTAGTCCGCGACGATAAGGCGCAACACATCATCAGTGATGGTCACTTCGTCCGGACGCAAGCCGTTGCGCTCGACCTGACGTGGCCACAGATGGCCGCGGGCGATGGAGACCTTTTCCGCCGTCGTGTATCCATCGAATCGAATCACTTCCATGCGATCGAAGAGCGGGCCAGGAATCGTGTCGGCCACGTTCGCCGTGGCCACGAACAAGACCTGCGACAGATCCAGCTCGACGTCGAGATAGTGATCGCGGAACGAATGGTTCTGCGCCGGGTCGAGCACCTCGAGCAGTGCCGCCGACGGATCGCCGCGCCAGTCCGCGCCGATCTTGTCGACTTCGTCCAGCATGATCACCGGATTCATCGTGCCGGCGTCTCGCAGCGCCCGCACCAGCCGGCCGGGCAACGCGCCGATGTAAGTGCGGCGATGCCCGCGGATCTCCGCTTCGTCTCGTACGCCGCCGAGCGACATGCGGACGAACTTCCGGCCGGTCGCTCGCGCGATCGACTCTCCGATTGAGGTCTTGCCTGTTCCTGGAGGACCAATCAGCGTCAGGATGACTCCCGATCGCCGGTCTTCGGCCATGCCGCGATCGTTTCGCAGCTTGCGGACCGCTAGATATTCCGTGATGCGCCGCTTGACGTCGGCCAGACCCTCGTGGTCTGCATCCAGCACCTGTCGCGCGTGCACGGGGTCGAGGTGATCTTCCGAGCGCTTCGCCCACGGCACGGCCAGCAGCCAATCGAGATACGTCCGAATCATCGCTGATTCGGCATTCGAATCTCCCATCCGCTCGAAGCGGTCGACCTCTCGTTCTGCCTGCTGCCGCACGGCGTCCGGCATCTCCGCGCTCAGAATCTTCTGCCGATACTCGTCGGCAATCGATCCATCGCTTTCGCCGAGCTCCTTGCGAATGGCATCCATCTGCCGCCGCAGGAAGTACTCCCGCTGCTGCTTCTGCGCGCCGTCTTCCACGTCGTCGTGGATGCGCTTGCGCACCTGCAGCTCGGCGAGCCGCTCGCGCTGAAACTGCAGCGCCAGCTTGAGCCGCTCGACCACGTCGAGTGTTTCGAGGAGCTGAAGCTTCTGGTTGAAGTTCAGATCGGGCGAATAGCCGGCCGTGTCGGCCAGCGCGCCCGCCTCGGTGATGGAGCGGACGAACGCCTTGATTCGTCCGTCATCGCCGCGCAGTTCGAGAATCTCGTCGACGACGGCGCGATATTCCCGCTCCAGTTCGTGGGTCAGCGAGCCCGCAGGCCGCTGGTCTGGACGGGCTTCGACCTCGACGCGCAGCACACCGTCTGGCCCGGCCTCGGCGCCGCCTGCCGTGGCGCGATGGAGCGCCATCAGCGACACAGCCTGCCTGTGGCCGCCAAGTCGCACGCGCTCAGATACTTCTGCCACGACGCCAACGGTCGAATATTTATTGTCGTGCCGCGGCACGAGCAGCACCTTCTCGTCGGTCCCAGCGTCGGCCGCCAGCGTGATCGGCATGCCCGGAAGCACCACCGTGTCGTCCAAGGGAATGATTCGTAGCTTGTTCATACCCATAGGACGTATGAAACAGGCGGGACGTTGCGGACCTTGAGGTCGGTTCTTAGAACGCGGATAATCTCAAGCTCGTAAACGCCACGCGCTCAAGGCGGGGGAGGAACTCAGAATGGCTACCGTCACCGTCGGCAAAGAGAATTCGACCCCAATCGATTTGTATTACGAAGACCATGGCACCGGATCGCCGGTCGTCCTGATACACGGCTGGCCGCTGAGCGGAGCCTCGTGGGAAAAGCAGACGGCGGCGCTGCTCCAGGCCGGTCATCGCGTCATTACCTACGATCGCCGCGGCTTTGGACGTTCGAGCAAACCTGGAGTCGGCTACAACTACGATACGTTTGCAGCCGATCTCGACAAGCTGCTCAGAAAGCTCGATCTAAAGAAGGTGTCGCTCGTCGGGTTTTCGATGGGGTCGGGAGAGGTCACCAGATACATCGGGAAGTACGGGACCAAGCGCGTACGCCGGGCCGTGCTGATCGGGACTCTCGGACCGTTCCTCGTCAAGACGCCGGACAACCCGGAAGGTGTCGATGCCAAGGTGTTCGACGGCATCAAGGCGGCGATTCGCGCCGACCGTCCGGCCTTCCTCATGGACTTCCTGCGAAATTTTTATAACTACGATGTGACGGGCGGCAAGCTCGTGAGCGAGCGCGTGCTCGAAGACAACTGGAACGTCGCGGCCGGCGCATCCGCGATCGGAACACTTGCCTGCGTCGACTGCTGGATCGAGGACTTCCGCAAGAACCTCCCGAAGAACACCGTGCCGACGCTCATCCTGCACGGCGATGCGGACCGCATCCTGCCGCCCGATGCGACGTCGAGACGGCAGGCAAAAATGATCAAGGACTGCAAGTTCGTCGAGCTGCCGGGCGGGCCGCACGGCGTGCTGTGGACACACGCCGACCGGATCAATTCAGAACTTGTGAGGTTCCTCGCCTAGCAGCCCGTGGTGAAACCTATTTCTCCGACACAGATGCTCGATCGTGTCGATCGCTCATTCAGCCGTGGGCGGCATGAAGGTAACGCATCCATGGGGATTCTGACCGCCGATATGAAGCGAGTCGTCGAGCAGCAACGCCTTGGCTTCGTCGCCACCGTTTGTGCGGACGGAACGCCGAATCTGTCGCCCAAGGGAACGACGGCGGTCTGGGACGACGACCATCTCATCTTCGCCAACATCCGATCCCCCGGCACTCTCGCGAACCTGCGAGGCAACGCCCACGTTGAAGTGAACGTCGTCGATCCGTTTGTCCGCAAGGGATACCGGTTCAAGGGTGTCGCGTCGATTGTCGAATCCGGTCCCTTCTATGACCAACTGCTCGTGTTCTACAGGGAACGAGGTTCGCAGCACGCGATCCGAGAGATTGTCATGATTCAGGTTCACACGGCCCAGCCGATCGACTCGCCGGCGTACGATCTCGGCCTCACCGAGGAGGAGGTTCGAGATCGGATGGAGCGACACTACCAGTCACTTCGGACTGGAAGCACGACGTCACAGACAGGCGAGTAATGAAAGGAGCAGCTGGCCGTTTCACCACGGGCTGCTAGGGCACACTTAATTACTCTCGATTTTCAGAACGTGCGCGAGCAGACTGTCGGCGATGTACACCGTCTTCAGATCCTTCGAGACTGCAAGCTGGTGGGCCTCGCCGATGTCATTCGAATCGGGATTGTTGCCCCATTTGCCGATCCATCCCAGTATCTTGCCGTTCCAGTCGAGCTTGAACACCATGCCGTCCATCCCGGCCGACATCCACAGGCCGCCCTGCGCATCCACGAACAAGCCGCAGGTGAGATAGTTCTCCTGAATCTCGCGTAGCCGCTTCAGGTTCTTATCGAACACGATCAGCTTCTTGGCGTTTCGATCTCCCACCCAGAGCTCGCCCGTTGGCGACATCACGACGGTGTGAATCGTGGCAAACGGTCCGGTTGGATGCGCCAGGCTCACGCTCGCGATGAAGCGCCCGTTCTTGTCGAATTTCATGAGGCGCGGATCCGAGCCCTGCACGACGGACGGGCGGGCAGCGACGGCGTGGCGGTCGGGCCGCGCGGCATATGGGTACGTCGTGCAGAACGAGCAGTCTTCCGGCGGGGAAGTACCGCCGTGGCCCTGGACAACGTAGAAGTTGTCGTCCGGGTCGAAGGCGATGTCCAACGGCTGATTGAACATCCCGTTCCACGCGGCGTCGCTCCAAGCGGCGTTCTCACCGCGCTTGCCGAGCATCATCAAGACTTCGCCTTTCGCGCTGAGCTTCCAGAGCACATTCCAGTACGCGTCGGTTGCCCAGATGTTGCCGCTTCTGTCCACGCGCAGCGCATGCGGATTGATGGCGATGTTTGGGTTGAACACGCGCAGCACTTTACTGCCGGTGGCGTCGTATTCGACCATCTCGATCTGGGCGTTGCGATTGAAGACGAGCAGATGTCCCTCCGGCGTGAACGCGACGGCGGCGACGTTCCCGAATTTCTGTCCCAGCGGCGGCACAGGCCGCGCGCCAAAGTGAAACCCCAGCATCGGCACGCCAGCCGGCGGCGCGGTCGCGGCGGTGGGCGCGGGGATATTGGCGGGGTCTGGTCCGAAGTCGCCTGGAGTGGGACTCGGATTTTGTCCGCTGACGGCAGTCGTTACGCACACGGACAGCAGCAGAAGCAGCGCGGGTCGTTTCATGGTGACGAAGAGGCTACCACGGTCGACTTCGCTATTTCGAGTCGAGCAGATAGTAGGTGTAGGTGATGGTCCAATCGAACTCCTGGCCAGGGTCCAGTCCGATGGCGACGAACGGCTCGACGGCAAGCGTGGTTCGCATCGACCAGAGTGATGCGTTGGCGAGGGGCCGATCGCCGGTGATGCGGACACCTACGCCAGCTTTCGTGTGCTCAACGCGGAAATCATAGTCAGCCGCCGTCGGCCCAAAGCCACCCAGCGGAGTAGTGACGGTCTGGCGCTCGGCCAAGTCTGCGAGATACACGACCGACCGTCCCCGAATTTCGGCGAGCGCTCCATTCGGAGGACGCGCCGACACAATCTCGTACGGGGTCTTGACGACAAAGCCGGCGCCCGTCGTCAGGCCATCAAGAGCGAGAAAGTTGTGGTTGTAGACCACGGTGTCGATGCGTTGCTTGCCGGTGTTCTTCAAATGATGCTCGAGCGTGAGCTCGGGTTTGTCTGGCGTGAGGCGAATCGTCTTGGTGTAGGAATAACCGTATCCCGAGACCGGCTCTGCGACGTCGTGAGTGAACGTCACGGCGTTGCTCTTCACGTCGAGCGTGCGAACGCCGGGATCGGCGATCTCGTAAAGACGAAAGGCGGTGTACGCCGCGCCGTCGGTCGGCTTCTTGAGGACACCGACACCGATCTTGACGAAGGCGCCGCCTGCAGGAGCCGTGTCGTAGCCGAGCGGCTTCTGAAATTCTTCGACCGGGCCGGTGATCGCGGTGTTGGGGCCCGCGATGACCTCGGGCGTGACCTCCCAATCACGCATGTTCGGATCCATTCTCGAGAACCACCGGTCGTAGTACACGTGGTTCGCGTACTCCAGCCGGCCGATGACGCCCGCCCAATCGAAGCGAGTGCCCCGAAAAAACCCCTGACTGAGGTCAGGCAGGTAGACCAGCACCTTTAACGGGCCGTTCGACAGCGTGACCTGCGGCGGCGGCGATTGCGCGAGCGTCAGCGTGCCGCCGGCGGCGCACGCCGCGAGCGCGACGAGCGCGCCTGGAATTCCGTGTCTTATGGGCATCTCAAGAAACCTCCGCCGCATTTTACGCGCCGCCCGGCGTTTCGTGGAAGCGGGTCGTCTGTCAGTACCCCGCGATCCGTTTCTGGATGTCGTCCGCCCGTTGGCTGGCGCGGAACTCGATAATCCGAAAGTCGGCGAGACCGTGCGCGTAGAAAGGATCTTCTTTGATGAGGGTTTCGATGAATCGTCGATTCCTGCCGACCGCGACGATGATGCCGCCGTCTCGCGGGATCTTTCGACCTGACACCAGGAAATTGCCGGAGGCATAGTACTTCTTCAGGAACACCACGTGAGCGGCCATGTGGGCGTCAATTTCCGAGAGGCTCGCTTTGTAGGTAAGTTCAATGATAAACATCGCCCTCCAGCCTGCCTCAAACAGCGCGGGGCGTAAAGTTTGAGCTTCTATTTCATCGCGGGTGGATTGCTCAAGACCAGCCTGTCGCACCGTAGAATGAACTGTGGACGCGCGGAGGAACAGAAGAGTTGTGTACGCGACTGTGCTGGCGCTCGTGCCGATGCGCGCTGCGGCGCAGGCAGTTGATGCGACGCCGGCGGGGCATGAAGTGAAGGTTACCGTGAGCAGCTACACGTATGTTGAGCCCGGCCCGCGCATCTCGATTCATGCTGCAAAAGTCGGCGGCGAGTATGCCGGCACCGTGCTGCTGAGCAAACGGCGGCACGTGTTCGCGCAGGCCGATGTGCGCGGCATCGTTGGTAATTCCACTTATGAAGGCCGGTGTTCGCCGTGGCTGATCAGGCCAAACAGCGGCTCACCCAATGGCTACGAAATAGATCTCGGCGAGTCTTCACCGTGCAGCGAGTCCGGCGATCGTGACTGGTATGTAGAAGCGCGCGGCTTGGTGGGCAAGGATTTCATCCGGCATACGTGGGTCTTGTCGCCGTACTCTGGTGTGGGTTTTCGTCACTTGTCGAATGGTACGGGCGGCGCCGCCGGATTCCGCACCGACGAGTATCTATACCTGCCGGCGGGCTTGACTGCGCACACCAAGGTTGGTTCCCATCGGTTGACCTTCACTCTGGAATACGACCATCTGCTCCAAGGCTGGCAGACGACACGGAACTCGAAGTTGGGCGGCGGTGAAGTTCCAGCGACGCCAGCGGCTCCGGCTTTTACGATCGATGGCATCACGGACGTCTCGTTCGCTCAGCCTGGCGGTTGGTCGGCGCGCGTCAGCGCGAAGTACTACGTGACGAACCGGTGGTTCGTCGAACCTTATTATGTCCATTGGAGCGTGAACGCCTCTCCGCCGAACGATCAAACCGTCACCTTTACGGTCAACCGAGTGACGGCCCGCGAACAGATGCGATTCTATGAACCCTTCAACGTGACCAACGAGTTTGGCGTGAAGTTAGGGTTTCGTTTCTGACGTGCCCGGCAATCTTCATGGCGGATGTTCGTCGGCAATCGTTCTGCTTTGCGATGTGGCACTGGGTCACCAGCGCAACAATCCTTTAGAACAATAACTTCGCCGCGAACTGCATCTGCCGCGGAATCGCCAGGCCCGTGGTCGTGAGCGAACCGAAGTTCGAGCTCCCGAGCGTACTGACGGGGTTTTGGAAGCTTGGCGTGTTCGTGACGTTGTATACCTCATAACGCAGTTGCAGCGTCGTCGAGGTGTGCAACTTCAGCTCCTTGAACAGCGCCAGGTCCAACCGCCGTTGCGAGGGGCCGTGCAACACCGTCGGCGGCGCGTTGCCCACGGTATTCGCGGGCTGCGCCTGGAAAGCCGCCGTGTTGAACCATCGCTGCGGCGTCCGCTCGCTCTTCGGCAACTCCGGATTACCAACTAAGTTGGGCCGATCAGTGCCGCCGGTGTTTGCCAGCGCCGTCGAGTTGGTGACGCCAAACGGAACGCCAGTCTGCCAGTTCGCCACGGCATTCAGTTGCCATCCTCCAAGGAATCCTCCAACCAACCCTTTCGCCTCGCGCGCCCACGGCAACTCGTAGTTGGCCTGGAACACCCACGCTCGGCGCGCGTCCTGAGGTGCATCCAGGTGTTCGATGATTTTGGGATCCCACGGCGCGAACGTGTTCAACGACGCATGGGCCAACCGGAAATGCGTCGTCACCGATAGCCCGTGACTAAGCCGGCGCTGGAAAACCAACTGCATGGCGTCGTATTGGTTGCTGTAAATGCTCGACCCCACCGTGATCGAATTGATGTTCGGCAAGACGCTGTAAGTGTTCCGCCGCGTCTGGATATTCCCCGGGCCTACGGGTGCGAGAGCCACATTCGGCAGGCCGGTGGTGCGCGACCCACGCGAGCCGACATAGCCGATGGTCACCACGTTGTTGCCCCAGAGCTCCTTTTCCGCCTGTACGTTGAACTGCTGCATCCGCGTCGCCTTGAAATCCAGCGCGACGGCCCGGAATGCTCCCGCGAGTTGAGCCGGATCGGTGCTGGGTCTTGCCGTGGCCGGCGGCGGCAACCCATCGAAGAAGATCGTCGGCGCGCCTCCGCTCGCGCCGGCGCTCGTCACCGGACCGTAGGTGTCGATGACCGGCGTGTTCTTCAAGTAGTAGCTCGCTCCGGTGTTGGCGGGGAAGTACGAGAGGCCATAGCCTCCTCGCAGCACGACGGCATGCGGCAGCGTCGCCGCGAACCCGAGGCGCGGCGCTATATCCGTGTAGTCAACCTTGACGCCGGCGTATCGTGAGACTCCGTTCTCACCCGCGACGAGCACCACCGGCACCGGCCCAGACAGGTCGATATTAGCGAGATTATTTTCCTCCTCGCTGAATGGTGTGAAGACATCGTAGCGAACCCCGAGGTTCAGCGTGAGCCATGATGTGGCTCGCCAGTCGTCCTGCACGAACACACCCGGCTCGTTCGTGTGCATCCGGGGTTTGAACGGGGTGCGAATTCGCGCCGCAGTCGTGGGATAGCCCAATATGAACGACGCTGCGGAATTGCCGCCCACATTCGCGGAACTGCGTGTGAGCGTGGTATCGAACGTCCAGGTCCCTTGGAGGTCGATACTCTGAATCACGCCGAATTCCCGCAAGATGACGCCGCCGCCTACTTTGACGCTGTGCGCGCCCGCCGTTTTCGTTACCGAGGCGTGATATTGCTGCGTGCGGTTGTGAATCACGAGCGGAACGGCGTTCGAGTCGCCGAGCGGCGTAAACCCGTTGATGTTCAGCGTCCCCAATCCGGAAGCGAACTCGTCGACGTTTGTGTTCTTCAGGCCGAAAGACTCGCTCGCGTTCGTGCCGTGGTTGTTCGGCAACGACGCCAAATCGAGCTTGACGTAACCGACCTTGAATTCGCCGATCAGCGTCGGGCTGAACACGCGAACATAGTTGTTTTGAATCGCGTGCGCGCTGGTCTCGTTCGGCCCGGGAAACCCGCCGGTTTCGGGTCCGCGGCAGACCGCGGTGATGCCGCCCGGCGTCGGCGCATCGCAACCGGCCGGGGCCAACAGATTTAAATGGTTATACGAATAGCGCACGAACATCGAATTGTCGCCATTGAATCGATGGTCGACGCGGCCGTCGGCCGTGTGACTATGTTGCCAGCCAATCGTGGTGGTCTGGGCGTTGTTCGCGAGACCGGCAGCCGTGGGTACCGGTAGCAGCGCCATGTATTTCAGCGCAACCGGATTGAGCCGGTCTGCCGGAATGATGTTGCCGGGGAACGCGATGCGTCCGGCCGTAGCCGGATCGAAAATCTGCGTCGGCAGGATTTCCGAGAAGTCCCCTTGCCGCATCTTCAACGTCGGGAGCGTGAGGTTATTCACTTGCCCTTTGGTATTCCGGAGACCTTCGTAGTCGGCAAAGAAAAACGTCTTGCTCGACACCAGCGGCCCGCCAAAGCTCCCGCCGAATTGGTGTTGTTTCAGGATCGGATCGACCCTTGCGAAAAAATCCCGAGAATCGAAGGCGTCGTTGCGCAGAAACTCATAGCCCGTGCCGTGGAATTGGTTGCTCCCGGACTTGGTCAGGATGTTGATGATGCCGCCGCTGGCGCGGCCGGCCTCGGCTGAGTACAGGTTCGTCTGCACGCGCACTTCCGCGATCGCATCCATCGACGGTTTGACGCCCACGGTTCCAATTGAACGTTCGTTATTGTCCATCCCGTCGATCATCTGGTTGTTGCGATTCTCGCTCTCGCCGTTGATCGACACCGACGATGTCTGACGACGATCGTCCGGCCGGCTGCCGCTGTTGATCGCGTTGGCCGCACCTTCGGTCGCCCCCGGGACTAATTGCACGAGCCGCATAAAATTGCGCCCGTTCACCGGCAGCTCCTGGACCGCCTGCTCGCTCACGAGGGTGCTGAGCGTCGCGGTGTCGGTCTGCAGTAGTGGCGAGGTGCCGGTCACCAGCACGGACTCTTCCAGCCCACCCACCGTGAGTCTTCCATCAATCCTCGTGCGATCGCCGCTGGTGAGTACCACGCGGGCGGTCTGAGTCTGAAAGCCTTGCATTTCGATCTTCACGGTGTAGGTACCGATCGACAGCAACGTAAAGACGTAATCGCCCGTGTCGTTGGTGATCGTCGTTTGAAGGTTGGCAGTGCCCACATTTTCGATAGTGACGGTGGCCCCCGGGAGCACGGCACCGCTGGCGTCGGTGACGCGGCCGACGATGTCGGCGGTGGTCTGCGCGAACGACGCCGCCGGGAAGGCTAAGCCACTTAAAAAGAGGAGAGCCGCGAGAAGTGAAAGCACGCGAGGAAGCTGCATGGCTGAACCCCCTTCGTCGAACCGGGTCAGGGCGGCGGTCGGCGGAATACTAGCCGCGGGCCAAGGCGATCGCAAGGGAAACTACCCAAAACTGCACTGCCGGCGTGCAGCCTTGCGCAGCGGATCGGGCCACGTTCTTGCTCTTGACTGAGCCGCAACCACGTATTCAGGCTGCAGTAGGACAGATGATCGACGAGACAGCCGTAGAACGCCTCAAACGACTACAACGCGACCTTCTCAAGGTCTGCGCCGAAACGACCGAGATCCGCGCGCAGGCGAAGCAGCAGCTGAAAACCCGCCAAAAGAACGAATCGACTCACATTCGAGCGCTCAGCCCTTCAAAGCGCCGCTGATTGCCGATAAGCACTACAGACGCGGCAACGGCAAGAAGCAGGTGACTTGACGCTCAATTCTCAACCACATCTGGCGCAGATGGAGAGCCGGTATCGGAGGCTGCTGGAAGCGGCGCCCGATGCAATGGTCGTCGTGAGTCAGACGGGCGAGATCATGATGCTGAATCTCCAGACGGAGAAGCAGTTCGGATACCCTCACGCCGAGCTCGTCGGGCGGCCGGTGAACGACATTATTCCCGAAGGCTTTGCGGAACGGCTGCTGACCGATAGTCTTCGCTCCGTGGAGGAGGCTCTCGCGCAGCAGATCGACACGGGGATTCAGCTCACGGGGAGGCGGAAGGACGGCAGTGCGTTTCCCATCGACATCATGCTGAGTCCCCTGGACGGTCCCGAGGGGATGGTCGTGACGGTCGCGATTCGCGACGCCACGGCGCATCAGAAAGCGGAAGCGTATCTTCGCCGGAAGATCGAGGAGCTCAACCTTTCGAATGAAGAGTTGCGTCAGTTTGCGTATGTGGCCTCTCACGATTTGCAGGAGCCGCTGAGGATGGTCGCAAGTTTCATGGCGCTCCTCTCGAAGCGGTACAAGGGAAGGCTGGGCGCCGACGCGGATGAATTTATTGCGTTCGCCGTCGACGGAGCAACCCGCATGCAGCAGTTGATTGACGATCTGCTGGCTCATTCACGCATCGGGACAGCAGAAACGCCCGTGCTCTGCACCTCCAGTGAGGAGGCCCTGCAGCAGGCCGTCCTGAATCTCCAGGGTGCCATCGACGAGAGCGGTGCGCGGGTGACACACGATCCTTTGCCCATCATCCGTGCGGATCGGCGACAAATGATTCAGTTGTTCCAGAACCTCGTCGGCAATGCGATCAAGTATCGAAGAGACCCGATTCCCGAGGTGCACATCTCGGCCGCGAAACGGGGGCAGACGGAATGGGTGTTTGCTGTACGCGACAACGGACTGGGCATTGAGGTCCAGCACTTTGAAAGGATCTTTGGCGTGTTCCAGCGTCTGCATACGCGGGAACAATTTCCGGGAACCGGCATCGGACTGGCCATCTGCAAGAAGATTGTCGAGCGCCACGGCGGCAGCATCTCTGTCGAGTCGGCGCCGGGACACGGTTCGACGTTCCGGTTTGCCCTGGCGGCGGCATGAGCGCCATCAATCGAGTGCTTCTAATCGAAGATAACCCCGGAGATGCGCGGCTGCTCCGCGAGATGTTCAACGATCAGGGCGCCTGCGACACGCGATTAACGCACGTCACATGCATACGCGACGCCGAACACCACCTTGCCGAGCACGAGGTCGACGTGATTCTGCTCGACCTGAGATTGCCTGATGCGCAGGGACTCGGCGCGCTTCGGCGCACCAATGCAGCCGCGCCGCGCGTACCTCTCGTGGTGCTCACAGGCTGGGATGACGAGTGGATCGCCGCACAAGCCCTGCACCAGGGGGCACAGGACTACTTGTTGAAGGATCAGATCGAGACGCGGGGTCTGTTCAGGGCCCTGCAGTACGCCATCGAGCGCAAGACCATGGAGGATGCGTTGTTCTCGGAAAAGGAGCGGGCCGAAGTGACCCTCAACTCCATCGGCGACGCCGTCGCGTGTACCGACATTTCGGGAACGGTGACGTTTCTCAATGCGGCTGCGGAAAGAATGACGGGCTGGTCGCGGCAGGAAGCGACAGGCCGGCCCCTTCAGGAATTGCTGCAGCTCGTGGACGCGTCGAGCCGCAACGTCATCCCGAGCGCGATGGAGATCGTGCACGGGCAAAACACCACGATGCCTGGCGTGTCGAATTGCGTCCTCGTGGGCCGCGACGGGTATGAAACGCCGATCGAAGAATCAGTGGCCCCCATCCGCAATCGCCAAGGGCAGGCGACCGGTGCGGTTCTGGTGTTCCGCGACGTGAGCGCGGCTCAGGCGATGGCGTTGCAGATGGTCCATTCTGCCCAGCACGATTTCCTCACCGGTTTGCCCAATCGGATGCTCCTGAGCGACCGGCTCACTCAAGCCATTGGGCTCGCGATGCGTCACACGACACGAGTCGCGGTCTTGTTTCTGGATTTGGATGGGTTCAAGCACATCAACGATTCCCTCGGACACCCGATCGGAGACAAACTTCTGCGATCCATCGCAGGACGGTTGGTGGATTGTGTGCGCGGCTCGGATACGGTGAGCCGGCAGGGAGGGGACGAATTCGTCGTGCTCCTTTCAGAGGTAGAGCACCTGGAGGATGCGGCCATCCTGGCGAGGAGAATGCTGCAGGCTGTGGCGAAGCCTCATGCCGTCGACCAGTACGATCTTCATGTCACGACCAGCATCGGCGTGAGCGTCTACCCCGACGACGGAATGAATGCCGAGACGCTCATCATGAAGGCGGACACGGCGATGTATCAGGCAAAAGAGCATGGCCGCCAGGGCTATCAGTTTTTTACCCCGGCCATGAACATCAGAGCCGCGGAGCGGCAATTCATCGAGGAGAACCTGCGCAGCGCCCTGGAACGGCAGGAATTCGCGCTGCACTATCAGCCGAAGATCGATCTCAGAACCGGGCGCTTCAGCGGCGCAGAAGCCTTGATACGCTGGACGCATCCTGTCCGGGGCCAAATCCCTCCGGCGCAATTCCTCCCCGTTGCCGAAGATTGCGGTCTCATTCTCCAGATCAGCGACTGGGTCCTGCGCGAAGCCTGCCAGCAGGCCCGGGCCTGGATGGACGAGGCCGTGCCGATACCCACCATCGCGGTGAATATCTCCGCCCTTCAGTTTCGCGACGAAAAATTTCTCGAAGCGGTTTTCGCCATTCTGAATGATACCGGCCTGGATCCCACGGCCCTCGAGCTGGAACTGACAGAAAGCGTGCTCATGAATCGTGCGGATTCAACCGAATCCATCCTCAAGGCACTCAAATCGCAAGGCATCCGGCTGGCGGTCGATGACTTCGGGACGGGATATTCCAGTTTGAGCGACCTCGGAAGGTTCCCGATCGACACGCTCAAGATCGACCCATCGTTCGTGCGTCAGATTACACGTGCGCCCGACCAGACCAGTCTCGTGAACGCTGTCATCAGCATGGGCCGGAGTCTGAATTTGCGGGTCGTGGCCGAAGGCGTGGAAACCCGGGCAGAAATGGCGTTCCTCCGGGCTCACGACTGCGATGAGGCGCAAGGGTACTACTTCAGCCGGCCAATGCCTTCCAAGCAGTTGGCCGCGTTCCTGCACGCGGCGAACTGAAGCGTCACGAGACCTGTTCTGTTTTGAACACCTTATGCCCCCCCCCCCATTTACGATGGAGAAATGGCTGATGTCGCGCTGGAAGTATTCATTACCGAAAATCGCAACGAGATCATTGAGCGCTGTCGAGCAAAAGTCTCGTCCAGATCGAGTCCGCCGCCCACCAGAGCGGAGATCGATCAAGGCGTACCCTTGTTCCTGGACCAGCTGGTCCAGGAGTTGCGGAATGGCCCCTCGGAAAGTCATCCCATCACCAGGGGCGCCGTCAGGCACGGCCACGACCTGTTGCTCCAGGGGTTCACAGTTGGACAGGTGGTGCACGACTATGGCGACATCTGTCAATCCGTCACTGATCTGGCCGTTGAACTGAAAATACCCATCAGTGCGCAGGACTTTCGCACGCTGAACCGCTGCCTCGACGATGCCATCGCAGGCGCCGTCACGGAGTACAGCCGCGAACAAGAAGTCGGCCGCAACGGAGATTCGCATGAATTGCGAACGTTGAGCGACGCGGCGATCACGGCTTTCGAAGTGCTCCAGGAGGGAAACGTCGGAATCGGCGGAAGCACGGGAGCGCTGGTCCATCGCAGCCTCATGTCTATACGCGCTCTCGCCAATCGACCACCTCGACCTGCGAAGACCTAACCTCCTGGCTTGTCGGCTGGCTTGCCGGCGTCGACGCTCGCCTCCCAGTCGGCCACCAGCTTTCGGAACTCAACCAGCATCGGGATGTGCGTCACCGACTGATCCTGGCGTTCGGAAACGTCCTGCTCGAGGTCGAACAGGAATTCGTGCACCCCGTCAACGACGCCGACGCCGTCACGCATGTACTTCCATCGCCCCCGCCGCACGGCTTTCTGATCGCGGGCGGCGCTCTTGAACCGCCAGAACAGCGTACGATCGACCGTTCGGCCTTCCTTCAACATCGGCAGAAGATTGATGCCTTCGGGTTGATAGGACGCCGGCGGCGTCACGCCCGCGGCCGCAAGAAACGATGCGGTGAGATCCATCGTGATCCCCACTTGCTTGGACACGGCACGGGCGGGCAATTGGGCGGGCCAGCGCAACAGCGCTGGGACGCGAATCCCGCCCTCCCAGAGCGTCGATTTTCGGTTGAACATCGGCGCGTTATGCGACAGCCACTCCCCACCGTTGTCGCTGGTGAAGACGACCAGCGTATTCCGCGAGAGCTGCAGTCGATCCAGCTGATTCAGGATTTGTCCGACGCCCTTGTCGGCGCTTTCGAGCATCGCCACGTAATCTTCTCTGGTCCCGTCGTGGAGCACGTCGGGTCGCGCGCGCTTGTCTGGCGGCAGGTTCGGCGGCTGGAATGGGAAATGGGTCGCGTTGTAGGCCACCTCGATGAAAAACGGACCGCGCTGATGGTCAGCAATAAATCTGTTCGCCTGTGTTGTCAGCTCGTCGGTGAGGTAACCCGACATCGTCGCTGGCTGGTCGTTGTGATAGAGATCCGTCGGATCGTAGTAGTCGTGCGCGGGGCCCAGAAAGCCCCAGAATTCATCAAAGCCGTGCTTGTTGGGATGGAACTCCGGCCGCGAGCCGAGATGCCACTTCCCGATGAGCGCGGTCGCGTAGCCTCTCTGATGCAGTAATCGCGGCAGCGACGTCTCTGAAGGCAGCAGTCCGGTTGCGGCGGCTGGCGGGATTGGCTGTTCGATGCCGAACCGCTGCTGATACCGACCCGTGATGAAGCCTGTTCGTGTGGGCGAGCAGTTGGCGCCGTTCGCGTAGAAATCGGTCAGCCTCACACCTTCGCGCGCCAGGCGATCGATGTTCGGCGTCTTTGCGTCCGCGACGCCGAAGCTCCCGATGTCCGCGTAACCGAGGTCGTCCATGAGGATCAGGACGATGTTCGGTGGAGCTACCTGGACGACCTGACCACGAGCGATCTTCCCCGAAGCCATCGCCATGACCGCGGCGACGACGAGGAGCCAGGTTGCGGATCTTGTCGCGTGCTTTGTCATATCGAACCTCTGGCTTCAAACCGACGGCGTGTGGCAGTATCCCTCCGCGAGCCGGCAGCCGCAAGCCGTGGTCAGCTCCTGTTTAAGTGGGCAGAAGAGTAGGATTGCCTGATGAACTGTTCCGTACTCTGCATCCTTATCGCACTTCTTTCTGCGTCCGCGGCGTACGGTCAGCCCGTTCCCCTGGCCGACCACCATCAACACCTGTTCAGTCCCGGGATCGCCGCGCTGGAATCGGTGAAGCCGATCAGCGCCGAAGACGTCGTGTCCCTGCTCGACGCCGCGAGCATGCGCCGCGCGGTCGTACTCTCGGTCGCCTACATCTACGGCGATCCGACCGCCACAATCGACAACGAATACGAGAAAGTCAAGGCTGAGAACGACTGGACCAGCCAGCAGGTGGCGCGATTTCCCGATCGGCTCGTCGGTTTCTGCAGCGTCAATCCGCTCAGGGAGTACGCGCTTCGAGAGATCGCGCGCTGCGCGCAGGATCCGAACCTGCGCCGCGGCCTCAAGCTGCATGTCGCCAACTCGAAGGTCGACTACCACAACGCGGCGCACGTCGCCGAGCTTCGCAAGGTATTCGCCGCGGCCAATCAGCACCGAATGGCGATGGTCGTCCACATGAGGACGTCAATCTCAGGGAAGATCCCGTATGGTGCGACCGAAGCACGAATCTTTCTCGACCAGATCGCGAGCGCGGCGCCCGATGTCCCGATTCAGATTGCGCATCTGGCGGGCGCGGGCGGATATCAAGACCCGTTGATCGACCAGGCATTGGCGGTTCTCGCGGAAGCGATCGAGAAAGGTGATCCTCGCACGAAGAACATGTACTTCGACGTCACGACGGTCGTGCTGCCGAATATGCGGGCCGAGCTATTGCAGCAGATCGCCACGAGAATCAGGCAATTGGGCCTCTCCAGGATTCTCTACGGCTCGGACGCTGCGACTGGCGGGAATCTGCCTCCGAAAGAGGGTTGGGTGGCCTTTCGCAAGCTTCCACTCTCCGAGCAGGAGTTCCGGACTATTGCGGAGAATGTTCCCTCATACCTGCGGTGATCATCGTCGTCATATGACGTCGCCAGTGCGCTAGAACGCGCTTCCAACATCGTCAAGTACCGCATCGGCCTCGATCTCGACGAGCCAGTCAGGGTCGATAAAGCGCGAGACCTGCATGATCGTGTTGACCGGACGAATGTCCCGAAAGAATTCGCCGTGAACTTCAGCGACTGACTGCCAGTCCTCAATGCGCGTCAACAGGATGCGGGTCCGCACGACATCGCGGAGTGACGCACCCGCGCCTTCAAGAGCCGCAGCAATGATTTCGAGACAGCGGCGAGCCTGATCCGCCGGATGCCCCTTGCTCACCGTTCGGCCATCGCTTCCCAGCGGGGCCGTACCGGCCACCGCGACGATCGATCCCGTTCGAACCGCGCGCGAGATTCCCACCTTCGGTTCGTAGGGACTGCCACTTGAGACGAGTTTGCGCATAACTATCTCCGCTACTGGGAGCGCTGGTGTTTGATTCGATGGCTAGTGACCAGCGGGAGTATCAGCGGACGCCATTAGCCTGTCAACCAGGGGACAACATGGCGAGCGGCGCAAAGCACAATGCTGAAACGCAACGACGAATTCTGAGCTTTGCTGCGTGCGTCAAAGTGGGCAATGTCGGTGGGTTACAGGAAAAAAATTGCCGGCATTGAAATTGGAGCGTGCCTCGGATGACCCGAGAGACGCCTTCGAACTGGTTTGCCATCGCCCTTCTCGCACTACTGATCGTCTTCGCCGTTCCCTTGGCCGCGTGGAGCCAGGAGCAAGAGGGTTTTGCCAAAATTGGCGGGTACGCCGGCGGCAGCTTTTTGCCGGCGTTCACACTCGACGGCGAGACCTTCAACGGCCTGACCTATTACAAGGAAATTGACGGCGACGAAATCGCCCTTCTGCCGAAGCTGGACAAGCAAAAAATGTTTCGAGGCATCCTCGGATACCGATACGAGAGGGCCGCGCTCGAACTCAGCTACGAACGCACCAACCATAACGGGACGTTCGGTGGAATAGGAACTGGTCAGGCGACGTTTCAGCAGGTGAATGCCGACGTGCGATTCTTCTTCCTGACCCACGGTCGGGTTCAACCGTACTTTTTGGTTGGCGGCGGCTTTCCGTGGCTCACGATCAAGGACGGCAGCTTTCTGGAAAACGGGCCCAATGGCGGCGTTGGTGACGGTCGCTTCAAGGGTTACGCGCTCAATTCCGAGGTTGGGGTGACGGTCTTTCCGCACCCGCAGGTCGGGATCGTGCTTGGGTACGACTACCGTCCGATGTGGTTCGATCGCGCCACCGGTGTTAGCAACACGCCCTTTGAGCTGCGGCCGCGTTTTCGTGAGAGCAGCAGAGGCTTCGTCTTCACGACGCTTCTTACGTTCTGATAACTCCGCTCTGCGGCTTATTACGCGCTGGCGCCATGATTTTCGCGTCGAAGATTTGCACGACCTCTTCGTGCTGGTTCTTCGTCTCGCATCGAAACGCGACGACACCGCGATCAGGTCGAGACCGCGACGGCGTCAACTCGAGGACGTGACAGTGGACCTGCAGACGGTCGCCGGGCCGAACCGGTTTCAGCCACCTGAGTTCGCCGCCCAAGCCAATAAGTGAACCCGATATGGGTATCGAACTGTCCACGAGAAGACGCATCGTGATCGCCGCGGTGTGCCAGCCACTTGCGGCGAGACCGCCAAACGGAGTGTTCTTCGCTTGCTCTGCATCTAGATGAGCTATCTGCGGATCGAACTGGCTGGCAAATGCGACGATCTGCTCCGCATCAACGACGTGCACACCTGTGACGAACCGGTCCCCAACTCGGAGATCATCCAGATATATGCGGTCGCGATCAACGTATGTCATACGCGATCACCGTATCCTGATTGCGTACGTACAAGCGCCCATCGCTGATCGCAGGATGCGCCCAGCTCGGCAGGCCCTTATCCGGAATAGTGAACCGCCCGGTCTCGCGATACCCGGACGGTGTCGCGTCAGCGAGGCCGAAGACGTTGTCCTCGCTCTGGATGTAGAGGCTGCCATCGGCGTAGGTCACCGAACCCTTGCCGACGCTGCGATGACGCCACATCATCTTGCCTGTCGCAAACTCGAGGCAGGTCAGGATTGAATCATTGAATCCGTACAAATAGCCGTCGACGAGCACGACTCCACCGTGGTGGTTGTTCATGCTGCGCGTGAAGTAAATTTCTTTCGAGCTCACCTCTCCGTTCTGCACGGTCAGATCGAGAAGCCCGCCGCCGGTCCCGTACGCGGACGAGAAAAACACCTTGTTGTTCCAGAAGACCGGCGTCGCCACATTGGCGACATCGTTCGCGGCGTTTGGATATCGAAACATCAGCTTGCCGTCGGACGCGCGTACGCCGACACCCGCCGATGCAGTAAAGGTCATATACGTGCGTATCCCGTGCACGTCCGCAGCGATGACCGACGAGTACCCTGCCGTATCGCTCAGCTCCTTCGCGGTCCAGACGGTATTCCCCGTCATCTTGTCCAGCTTCACGATGCCCGCGCCCGGTCCGCCGGGCGACACAATCACATGCGGGCCATCGACGAGTGGCGACTCGCTAATCAGCCATTGCAGTTGCCGCCCTCGAAAGTCGCGAAGGATGTTGCGCTGCCACACGGCAGTCCCGTCGGTCTTGAGGCACGCGAGGTCGCCGTTCTCTGTGAGCACGTACAGCCGATCGCCATCGACAGTCGGTGTTCCGCGTGGGCCCGGTCCACGGTCATCGGATTGGGTTGCACCGAGCGCCTTCGACCACACTTCCTTCCCGTCCGCGCGATTGAGCGCAATCACGGCACTGCTGCGGCCGCGCACACCCTGAATAAAGACGCGGTCCCCTGCAATCGCCATCGAGCCGTAGCCCGATCCGACGCCCGTCGCCGTCCAGACGATCGGCGGCCCGCCTGTGGGCCATGCCTTGAGCAATCCGGTCTCTTTCGATAGTCGTGTGCGGTCTGGCCCCTGCCATTGGGGCCAGTCAGCAGCATCGATCGCGGTGATACTGAGCAGTACCGCGACGGCGAAAATCAGCGCGTTTTTCGTCAAGACCATCACGGAGCGCACACCTAGTTCGTCGAATACCCGCTTTTCGTCACTCATTTGGCAGAATGTCGTCGTTCACACCAGTCAGATGCCAGCCGTTTTGATAGTTTTGCGATGGTATAGCAATTGCCGGCTAACCCAGGAAATCACGATGGCCAAACTCCCTCTTAAATCGACGTACGCGGAACCAACGCTTATGTGGCGACTCCGCAATTCTGAGGACGGTCGTCACGCGTACTCCATAATCGTCCCACACGGGTCGAAGGCCACCGCCGGATGGTTCAGCCAGGCAACGCTTCAGGAGTCCCGCGACTTCGCGACGTGGCATGACGCGATGCGCTGGCTGGACGACACGCTGATGACGCTGCAATCGCGTGGCTGGCACGCAGAAGATCCTCCCGAACGATCCTCTTAGAATCCACTGGGACGGACCCAGAAGCTCTCCTGCCAGATATTCCCGGACGGCAGGCTCTGAAGTTCCCCGTACAGTCCTCTGTGCGCGAGGTTCAGCGCGTTGATGATGCCCGCTTCAGGTTCGAGGCAAACAAAATCTCTATTGCTTGGAGCGTAGACGACGACCGCCCGGTATTTGGGACCGAGGAGTACTTCCAATCGCTGCGATTTTCCGTTCAGCGCCATGACGGCAGGGCGTTGCTCGTCGCGGACGAGATCGCTGAACACGTCATCGATATCCCGTCCTTTCAGCGCGACCGATCGCGGATCGTCGAGAAATCTCTCGATCGGCTGGGTCTGTCCTGTGGGCATCTTGTTCTCACCCACAGGCCAGTGAGTTCTGGCGCCAACCGATATCGTCCACTCGTCATGCGCTGAATCGGTCAACTGAAAGTACGGGTGAAACCCAATCGCCACCGGCATCGGCTCGCCGCTCAAATTTTCTATCCTGGTTGACACCTCGAGAACGCCTGACTGCAGGCGGTGGGTCATCTCAATTGTGTGAGCGAACGGAAATTGTTTCATCCAGGAGGGATACTTGAAAAACTCCAGCCTGCTCGTGACCCACGCCGACTGGCTGTCGGCTTTTACCTCCAGCACCTGCCACTGGCTCGCGGATGCGAGGAACCCGTGAATCGGATTCGCGCCACGAACGTTGCCCAGGCTCATATCGAACGCGAACCGTCTTCCATTGGCATAGAAGGCCTGTTCGTCCAGCCGGTCTGCCCACGGGCCCAGGAACGGAATGCCCATCGACACGCTTTCGGTACCCTTGAAGTCGGCAATCGATTCGTACGGGAAGCGAAGGACGTTGTGTCCTCGAACCCGGAACTCGACGGTCAGATTACCCGCCGATGGAATAATCGACACGGTCGCGTCGCTTCCAGCGTCGTGGAGTCGAACAACGCCTCGGGTTTCCTCGGCATCGTACTGCTGCACGCGTCCCGATTGCTTCTCAACGTTCGTGTAACTGGGCGCCGCCAACGCCAGCAGCAGGACCGTCGCAGTAGAGGTATTTGCCGGCCGAAGAAGCATCACGGCCTCCTTACTCTGCTAGACTACGCGCTCATGAACGGGCGTACCGTCGCTGCGATCGCTGCGGTGGTCGCAATCCCCTGGCTCTGGCTCGAAGTACGTGCTCAGAATACTCGAAGCACCACCGAATCCGCGCCAGCCACGCGTTATCGATTCGAGAAATTTGCTGACGGGGTCTATTTTGCCAGAGCAACTGCCGCGATCTCGTCGGCGGCAAACGTGGCGGTTATCGTCAACGATCGCGACGTGCTCCTCGTTGATAACGGCACGACACCCGCTGCCGCTCGCGCGCTTCTGCAGGATCTGAAGACCATTACCGACAAGCCCGTTCGCTTTCAGGTCAACACCCACTATCACTACGATCACACCGACGGCAACCAGGTCTACGCACCAGACATACAAATCATCGGCCACGAAACTGCGCGGCGCGACATTCTCACGCTGAAGGTGCTCGAGCGGGATCCTTATCAGAATTTTGCGCAGGTCCGGCTTCCCGCTCGCATCGCGGTGCTACGAAAACAGATTGCGGGCGAGCGCGATGCGCAAACGCTGGCAACGCTCGAGAGCCAGCTGCGAGTCGAGCTCGAGCTCGTTGAGGGACTGAAGGAGATCAGGCCCACGCCGCCGAATACCGTCTTTTCGAAAACGCTGACGCTCTTCCGCGGCGACCGGGAGATCCGATTGCTTTTCCTGGGCCGCGGTCACACACGTGGCGATATCGTCGTTTACCTTCCACGAGAACGCGTGGTGGCGACAGGCGATCTGCTGCAGTCGGCAGTGCCGTTTATGGGCGACGGCTATTTCGACGAATGGGTGGCTACGATCGATGAAGTGAAAAAGCTCGACTTCACCGTGGCGTTTCCTGGGCACGGCGCGGCAATTACCAATCGCGAGACGATCGCGGCCTTTCAAGGGTACATCAGGGACCTGACCGCTCAGACCGCTGCGCTTCGAAAACAAGGGCTCACGCCCGACGAGACCGCCGAGCGTGTGGATCTCACCGCTTACAAGGCGCACTTTTCTGTGATTCAAGGTCTAGGCGCCGACGTGAGAGCCGTGCGACGGATCTACGCGTGGATGGACGAACGCGCCAAGTGAGGCAGACTACTTCTTCTCCACCTTCACGATGAGCACGAAGAACTGCTTCCCAGGTTCGACGATCGTCTGATGGGGGATGCCCGGCGGCATCACCAGCACGTCGCCCGTCGCCACCTTCTGCGACTTTCCGCCGACATGCTTAGGCGCGCGAATCTCTCCGTTGCCTGTGTCCTTCGAGTCGGGCAGCGAGCCGCCGTACACGATCGTGCCTTCGCCACCCTGCACGATGAAGATGTCGGTCCAATTGTTGTGCTGCTCGCCGCCGCCGCTGCCGTCGCGCCGGAGGATTTCGAACTTATGGTTGCCGAGGTCCTTGAGAATCTCGGACGAGCTCATCGTCTTATTGGTGGTCATCCGTTCCTTCAACGTCGGCGAGTATCCCTTGAGCGTTGCCGCCGGCCAGTAGACGACGTCAGGGCTCGACTGGGCCGAGGCTGAAGGCACGATGCAAAGGACCCCGAACAGGAGAGACAGCAGGAGCTTCATTTGACCTCCAAAAGTGACCGATTATACTGCGGCGCTATGACCCAAGCCGTCTCGCGCGTCGCTCTATCACTCGCGTTGCTGAGCGGCGTCATTGGTCTCTCCGCTCAATCGCCGCAGGTCCTCACCATCAAGGCCGATCGTATTGTCGACGGCCGCGGCAACGTGCTTCTCGACAGCATCATCACCGTCACCGGCTCGAAAATCACGGCGGTAGGTCCGCAAACCTCGCGAACCGGCCCGATCACGTACGACCTCCGCGGCGCCACGCTGATGCCGGGCATGATCGATGTCCACGTACACCTGGAGTACTTTTTCGGACCCGGCGGAAAATATGGTGAGCGCAACGTGCCTGCGGACTACCAACGACAGGCGGTGGAATCGAATGCGCGCGACACCTTGATGGCCGGTTTCACAACCGTTCAGTCGCTCGGCTGGTCTGGCGACCGCGAACTTCGAGAGGCGATTGCAGCGGGCCGGGTCGCGGGGCCCCGATTACTGACGTCGCTGGAACAAATCATTCCTCAGCCGGCCGATACGCCGGCGCAGCTTCGTCAACGCGTGCGTCAGGACAAGCAGAACGGCGCCGACGTCATCAAGCTGTTCGCCTCTGCCAGCGTCCGCGAGGGCGGAAAGATGAACGTGAGCGTGGAACAAATCGCAGCTGTGTGCGGCGAGGCGAAGGCGCAGGGCCTCCGCTCGCTCGTTCACGCGCACGATTCCCAATCCATCATCGCGTCCGTCAACGGGGGCTGCAGCGAGATCGAACACGGCATGTACGCCGACGCCGCTGCTATCAAAGCGATGAAGGACGCCCACGTCTACTTCGATCCCAACATTGGCGTCGTTCTGCAGAATTACATCGACCACAAGGATCAGTACGTCGGGACTGGAAACTACACCGCGGCTGGATTTGCTTTCATGGAACAGGTCGTTCCAACGCTGCCCGCGATCTTCAGAAACGCGCTCGCTGCCGGTCTGAGGATACCAGTCGGTACCGACGCTGTAGCCGGCGCCCACGGTCACAATGCGCGCGAGATCATCGTGCGGGTCAGAGACGGCGGACAGAAGCCGATGGACGCGATTGTGAGTGCGACGTCTGTCTCGGCAGAGTCTTTGAACCTCGGCAAGGTGATTGGAACGATCAAGCCAGGTTACGAAGCCGATATCGTCGCGGTGGCAGGGAACCCTCTGGCCGACATCCGAGCCTTGGAGAACGTGATGTTCGTGATGAAGGGCGGTAAGGTTTTCAGAATGCCGTAGGCCCGGAGAGCAATCTATGACGCGCTTCTTATCGATCACGTCCCGAGCGGCGGCAGCTTCGATCGCCCTGTTCCTGGCCGTATCGCTTGCCGCCGAGGCGCCCGCCGGCGCACGAGCAGATTGGTCAACTTACGGCGGCGGCTTCCATAACCAGCATTTTTCGCTGCTACGAGAGATCAATACGAGCAACGTCGCCGGGCTGGCCGTCGCATGGACGGTCGCGATTCCGGACGCCGGCGCGGGCGACGTCTCGTTGCAGACGACGCCGCTTGTCATTCGCGGCCGCGAGGCCGGGCTGCCCGAAGTGGACGCGCTGATGTTCGTGACCTCGCCGCGCGGCCGCGTGCTCGCACTCGACGGTGCGAGCGGCAAGGTGCTCTGGACGGCCGAGCCCGCGTTGCGGGAGCCTCTCAAACTGTGCTGCTCGATGACTAACCGTGGTGTCGCGTTCGGCCGCGTCGGGCTGGGCGAGCCCCGCGTATACGTCGCCACCGCCGATGCCAGGCTTTGGGCGTTCTCCGCGACCGACGGGACGACCGCGACAGGCTTCACCGACGGCGAGGCTCCCGGTGCGGTCACCGTCGGCGACAACACACTTGGGGTCAGCTTGACCATGGCGCCGCTCTTCATCTCGAGGGACGAGATCCCTCCCGGGGGCGCCACTGGCGGCAAGGACGTCGTCATTGTCGGAAGCTCGGGAGGTGAGTTCGAGGCGCGCGGATCCCTGACCGCGTTCGATGCGCTCACCGGTCAGCAGATCTGGCGTTTTTTCACCGTCCCCGCGCCAGGAGAGTTCGGCGGCGAGACATGGCCGAAGGCCGTGCAGGGCCCGTTCGCGGATGCGTACTCGAGAGGTGGAGGCGCCGTGTGGATGACGCCAGCCTACGAGCCGGACAGCGGGCGGCTCTTTTTCACTGTCGGCAACCCGTCGCCGAATCTGGACGGCACCCATCGCGCCGGAAACAATTTATTTACCGATTCGATCGTGGCGGTAGACGTCAGGACCGGCCGCCGCATCTGGCATTACCAGCAGGTGCATCACGACCTCTGGGACTACGATCCGGCGAGCCCACCGCTGCTCTTCGAAGTCCACGGGCGGCGGGCGGTTGCGGAGGCGAGCAAGACCGGGTTTTTTTACATTCTCGACCGCGACACCGGCGTTCCACTTTTTGCTTGTCCAGAGACCCCGGTGCCAGCGTCTACATTCACCGCGTTCGACGGTTCGCCCGAGATCACGTCGCCCACGCAACCCGTGTGCCCGGCCGGCCTGCAGTTCGTTCCGGTGAAGGAGCCGGGCGCGACGGTTCCTGATCCGAGCACCGGCGCACAGGTTGAATCGATCTTCACGCCGCCGTCGTGGAACTTCCGGCCGGTTGCACCCGGCATCTTCGGCGGAGCAGAGTGGTCACCCGTCGCGTACCATCCCGACCTGGGTCTGGCGTTTATCTCAGGCGTGATCGCTCCCTTTCTGTTTGTCCCTTTCGGCGAATTCTCGCCGACACCGGGAACTCTCAACCTTGGTGGCCTGCCGATTCCGGTCGTGACCCAGATAGGTGGCACCGTGACCGCCATCGACGTCAACGCCGGGACGGTCCGCTGGCAGAGGAAGACGCGCTGGCCGCTCATCGGCGGCGCGTTAGTGACCGCGGGAGGTGTCCTCTTCTACGGCGAGGGCTATCCACTCGCCGGATCGGTCGTCGCGCTCGCGGCGTCGACAGGCATCGAAATGTTCCGCTTCTGGACGACCGGCGGCGTCAACGCCGCCCCGATGACGTATCGGGCGAACGGGCGGCAGTTCGTGACCGTCGCAGCGGGCGGGGCACCGCATTATCTGAGCCGCTCCGACAACCTGCTTATCACGTTCGCGATCAAAGACGGGCAATAATGTCGCGCGCTCTTTTCCCTGATTGGCCGTAACGCCGAGCGGTCAATCCCGCGAGGCCAGTCAGCAGCAGCGTCATGGTGGCAGGCTCGGGCACCGGGTTTGTCTCGGTGGCCACGATCCGAATCACGCCCGCGTCGTAGCAAGTGGGTTCCCCTGCGGCGCAATGAAATGGGTTTACTTGGAAAAGAAATGGGGAAATAGCTCCAGTGCCTTGAAACTCGAAGGCCTCGAAGAACGGCGATGGGAAACACGTCGTCGAACCTAGAAGGCCTACCGAAGTGGCGTAAGAACCGCACTCGAAGGGGTGCACATTGTCCGCATAACCCAGGAACACGTCATATCCGGGACCAGCGAGCGCCAGGCCGTAGTTCTGGGCTTCGTTATTAAACGGATCGGAGGACTTATTCCTGACGTTGAGCACCTGGTTCGTGTCGACAAAAGACGTCGTGACGCCATCAGCGGTGATGTCTATTCGCGAAAAGGTGGGGGCAAGCGGGTCACCATCGTCGCTCGTGTCGAAGTTGTAGCTCGTCGTGGTGTCAGGCGTACCCTGGAAATTTTGAGTGAGGACCAGGTCCTGATCAGCCAACAGGGTGATGGGAAAGGACCAGCCTACACTGTCTGCCGTGTAGATCGTTCCATTATTCGTCACCACGACGTTGGTGATTGTGATGGCCTCGGCAGGAGAGGCCGCCCAGAACACAATCAGGGCGAATCCCAACTCTAACAACCCCCGCCCAGGATTGGTCGTTGTCATGATCGCCTCTTCAGTTCAACGCGCGGCGGCGGGCCACAGTGGCGTCGACGTAAAGCAAAGACTATTCCGAGCACGAAGTGCGAGTTTGCTAATCAGATCTGTCCGACTACTTCGTGCCGAACCCGAAGTCTGTGCCGAGAGCGATCTTAGGCGCGAGCGCGAGGTACATTCCGTTCAGCGGTAGTGGTTTCACCTTCGGCGACTGCGGCAGGAGGGGCATGCCTTGGAGGGAGTGTCACGGCGACACGATGAATACGGTCTGCGAGGACTTCGGGAAACATCATGAAAGCATTCGTCGTCGATCGCTATGGAAAAAAGCGCGCGTTGCGGTTGGCAGACATGCCGGCGCCGGAACTGCGCGATGACGAGGTTTTGGTCGAGGTCCATGCCGCTGGCGTGAACCTGTTGGACTCCAAGATCCGGGACGGAGAGTTCAAGCTCATCCTCCCCTATCGCCTGCCCCTCATCCTGGGCCACGACGTCGCAGGCGTGGTCGTCAAGGTCGGCCCGCGCGTGAGGCAGTTCAAGCCTGGCGATGAGGTCTATGCGCGGCCGGATGACTTTCGCATCGGTACGTTCGCTGA
>Ga0068859_100001116_pt1 | contig 27403 bp, 24 predicted proteins | sample KBSSwiS22_FD_66585 | JGI IMG/M metagenome (GOLD analysis project Ga0068859, IMG submission 66585) | Switchgrass rhizosphere microbial communities from Kellogg Biological Station, Michigan, USA - KBS Switchgrass S2-2 | ecosystem: Host-associated > Plants > Roots > Rhizosphere > Soil ...
CGGACTTCCGGCTGCACGTTCTCGATGTCCTCCTGGAACTTCAGGATGACGTTCATCGTGTTGCTCACCAGCTCCGGGTCGAGTCGATCCGCGTGCAGCAGCAGCAGCGTGCGCGCCCAGTCGATCGTCTCGCTGATCGACGGCACCTTCTTGAGATCCAGCTCGCGCAGGCCGTGGATGAAACGCACCAGCTGCGTTCGCAGCTGCGGCGGAATCGCAGGCACGCGCGCATTGATGATCCGTTGCTCGAGCTCGATGTCCGGGAACGGAATGTAGAGATGCAGGCAACGCCGCTTCAGCGCGTCGGAGATTTCGCGAGTGTTGTTGCTCGTCAGGAACACCAGCGGCGGCTCGCGTCGTGCGCGCACCGTGCCGATCTCGGGAATCGAAACCTGGTAGTCGGACAGCAGCTCCAGCAACAGCGACTCGAACTCGTGATCGGACTTGTCGACCTCGTCGATGAGCAGCACGCAGCCGTGCTCCTCCTGCAGCGCCTTCAGCAGCGGCCGCGCTTCGAGAAACTCCGCGGAGAAGAAAATGTCGCCGAACTCGTGCAGCCGCTTGACCGATTCCGCGAAGCCCTTCGCACCCTGCAGCACTTCGTCCAGCGTCCGCTTCAACACCTGCGTGTACAGCAGTTGCTTGCCGTACTTCCATTCGTACAGCGCCTTCGCCTCGTCGAGGCCTTCGTAGCACTGCAACCGGATCAGCGGCAACTCGAACATCTCGGCCGTGGTCTTCGCCAGCTCGGTCTTGCCGACGCCGGGCGGTCCCTCGATCAACACCGGCTTGCGCAGGTGATAGGCGAGATAAACCGCCGTCGCGATCTGCGCAGAACAGATGTAGCGATGCGCCTCCAGATGCTGCTGGAGCGATCCGACGGAAGCGGCGATTTGCGCGACGTCAGCCATGGCCCATTGTGCCCGAGCTACTTCGGCAGCGCGTAAGCGATCACCCAGCCGCCGTCGTCATGCGGTTTCGGCTGCTCCTGCTGCGTCGGTTTCGATTCCGCTACGTGGCTTTCCTCTTCGCGCCCGGTCGCCGGGATCGTGACCACGACGAACTGCCGCCCGCTCTGCGGCGCGACGTAGCTCATCGGCGTCGCCTGCGCGCTGTTCGGCAGGAAGTCGCTCCACACCTCGTTGCCGGTCGTGATGTTCAGGGCGCGCATGTGTCGATCCATCGTGCCGCCGATGAAGATCAACCCGCTCTTCGTCACGATCGTGCCGGCGCTGTAGGGAATACCCATCGGGATACGCAGTTTGATCTTCAGCCCGAGCGGGCCCATTTCGTTCGCCGTGCCCAGCGGACGACGCCACAGTGTCTGGCGCGACTTGAGATCGATCGCGGCGATTTCGCCGTATGGCGGCTGCTGGCACGGCGCGAACAGCGGCGAAAGGAACGGCGTCGTGAACGCAGCGTACGGCGTGCCGCGCTGATAACCGCCGCCGAAGCCGAGCACGGTCTTGTCGGTCACCTGGTCGCGCGGGTAGAGCTTCACGTGATTGCCGATGCGCAAGGAGTTCACGATCATCACGCCGTCGGGCTCGTCGATCGCAACGCTGCCCCAGTTCATGCCGCCCGCGAACCCCGGATACTGCAGGCTGCCGCGCAATGATGGCGGAGTGAGCGGGCCTTCATAGCGCAGCTTGCGGAACTGGATGCGACAGAGCATCTGATCGATCGGCGTGATGCCCCACATCTTCGCTTCCGTCACGAGATCGTTGCCGAACGACGGCATGCCGACCGAGAACGGCTGCGTCGGCGTGGTCGTCTCGTTCGGCACGTCGGTCTGCGGCACCGGCTTCTCTTCGACTGATGCGAGCGGCTTGCCGTCGCGACGATCGAGCAGGAACAGCTCGCCGCGCTTGGTCGGCGCGACGAGCGCCGGCGTGACGCTGCCGTCGTCGCCGGGCAAGTCGACGAGCACGGGCTGCGACGGCACGTCGTAGTCCCAGATGTCGTGATGAGTCGTCTGGAACGACCAGCGCACGGCGCCGCTCTTCGCATCGAGCGCAACGACCGAGCTGGCGAAGCGCTCGGACTCCGGCGTGCGATGACCGCCGTAGTAATCCGGTGTCGCGTTGCCCGTCGGGATGTAGACCATGCCGAGCGCATCGTCAGCGCTGAAGACGCTCCACGCGTTCGGCGTGCCGCGCGTGTACGTCTGTCCTTCCGGCGGCGCGGTCAGCACATCGGGCCGTCCGAGATCCCAGGCCCACAGCAATTTGCCGCTGATCGGATCGAAGCCGCGCACGACGCCGGAGGGTTCCTGCGTCTCGACGTTGTCGGCGACCCATCCGCCGAGCACCGCGACGCCGTTTGCCAGAGTCGGCGGCGACGTCACGTAGTAGAAGCCCGGTTTCACATCGCCCATGCCCGCGAGCAGCGTCACTTCGCCGTTCGTGCCGAAGTCGGTGCAGCGCTTGCCGGTCTTCGAGTCGACGGCGATCAAACGCGCGTCGGTTGTAGCCGTGAGAATTCTCTCGGGACAATCTGCGGGCGGCGACGGCGCCTTGAAATACGTGACGCCACGACACGTCGTGGTGAAACCGACTTTCGAGTCCTTGAGCTCCGGGTCGAAGCGCCAGCGCTCCGCTCCCGTGTCAGCATCGAGCGCGGAGATGATGTTGCGCGCCAGACAGACATAGAGCGTGTCGCCGATCTGCAGCGGCGTCGCCTTGAACGCGCCGCCAACGCCAGTGCGAAAGGTCCAGGCGACCTGCAACTTGCCGACGTTCGACGCGTTGATCTGATCGAACGGCACGTAGCGCGTGCCCGCGGCATTGCCGCCCCAATGTTGCCAATCGCGCGCTGCGATGTCCGACTTGGTGGCGCTTGCCGTAAACGGCAACGTCGCATACGGCTGGCGCATGCCCACGGCGATGCAGATCGCCACGAGTCCCACGATCGCAATCCAGCTGATCGGTGACGCGAGCACCGGCCGTGCAACCGACATTCCCAACGCGCGACGCGTTTTCGGACGCAGCAACAACAGTCCGAGCACGAGGAACGGCAGCACGCGCGGCGCGAGCGCCCAACCGTCGAAGCCCGATTCCACCAGCGCCCAAAGAATGGTGCCGACTGTCAGCAGCCCGTACACGTACGCGCCCCAACGCTGCCCGCGCCAGAGCATGACCGCGGAAGCGATGAGCGCCACGCCTGCGATCACGTAGTAGAGCGAGCCGCCGAGCATTGCGAGGCGGATGCCGCCGGCGGCGAGTACCAGGCCGATCAGCAGCAGGATGGACGCAAAGATTCTGGGAGGACGCGGGCGGCTGTGCCCGTCCAGCGCGAAGGTCGTGTTCACTTGGGTCCCGCTTAGTGGAGTTGTGCTGCTATGTATAGCCTCCTGACAGAACGTTGTCAGCAGGTGGGGCGCAGGATTCGGCCTGACTCTTCTTCACCTCTCAGGAGCACCCCATGCACGCAGCGACAGCCATTACCTGGTTCGAAATTCCCGCGCAGGATCTGGAGCGCGCCGTGTGGTTCTACGAATCCGTTCTGCAGCAGGAGCTGCGGCGCGAGACCATGGGCCCGACCGCGATGGCAGTCTTCCCGTATCAGGATCCCGGCGTCGGCGGCGCGCTCACGCATGCGCCGAACTTGAAACCCGCCGCGGACGGCAGCGTTATCTACCTCCGCACCCAGCGTCTCGTCGAGACACTGGAGCGAGTCACTCGCGCCGGCGGCCGCGTCGTCGTCGACAAGACAGCGCTGCCGGACGGCATGGGCGCGTTCGCGCACATCGTCGACTGCGAAGGCAATCGCGTCGGACTGCACGCGCTCGACTGACACCTGCAACCCGAAGGAGGAGCCATGAGCAAGCCCGAACACAACCGCACCATCGACTACATCGAATTCGGCGCGACCGACATCGAGGCGACCAAGCGTTTCTACGCTGCCTGCTTCGGCTGGAAGTTCACTGACTACGGTCCCGACTATGTGGCGTTCGAGGACGGCCGGCTGACCGGCGGCTTCACGAAAGACTCGAAGCCGGGTGGCGCGCCGCTGGTGGTGCTGTATGCAAGCAAGCTGGAGGAGCTCTTCGCTGCCGTGAAGGCGCAGCGCGGTCGCATCGTGCGCGAGATCTTCAGCTTCCCCGGCGGCCGGCGCTTCCACTTTCTCGATCCGAACGGCAACGAGCTGGCAGTATGGGGCGAGTAGCTGACACTGTCGGGAGAGTGCATGCGGCGCGCCGATCGACTCTTCGAGATCGTCCAATACCTGCGCGGTCGCCGCTTGACGACGGCCGCGCAGCTCGCGCAGTGGCTCGAAGTCAGCGAGCGCACGATTTACCGGGACATCGCCGATCTGTGTGCGTCGGGCGTGCCGATCGACGGCGAGGCCGGCGTCGGCTACCGCCTGCATCCGCACTTCGACCTGCCGCCGCTCATGTTCAACTATGAAGAGATCGACGCGCTGGTGATGGGCGCGCGCTTCGTCGAGTCGTGGGGCGGTCCGAAGCTCGCGACTGCAGCGCGTGGCGCGCTCGCGAAGATTGCTGCGGCGCTACCGGAGCAGAAGCGCGCCGCGGTCCACGAATCGCGCCTGTTCGCGCCCGGCTTCTTCGTCGATCCGCAATGGGGCGCGCGGCTCGATTCGCTGCGCACTGCCATCGTAAAGCGTCGCTTCGTCGAGTTCGAGTATCGCGACGGCCATGCGCAGGATTCGCAACGGCGCGTGCGGCCGTTCGCCGTGTTCTTCTGGGGCGGCACCTGGACGCTCGGAGCGTGGTGCGAGCTGCGGCGCGACTTCCGCAATTTCCGCCTCGACCGCTTCGTTACGCTGCAAGTCCGCGACCAGGAATTTCCCGATGAGCCGGGCCGTCGCTTCGACGATTACATGAAGCGCATGACGGAGAGTTGACCACGCAAGAAACGCCAACTTCCTCATTCCCGCGCGTGCGGAACTCGCGGCGCACTGCCGCGATTACCCATCATCTTCTGCTTCACTCGATGAGGGTGCCGCCATGGCCGCGGAACCGAAATGGCAACAAGATTTTTCCGACCACCCCGACGAGTGGACGGACGAAGACGAGATCGAATGGCAGGAGGCGAATGCCTCGCGCTTCGCACCCGATGAGCGGCAGCTCGGGCAGATTCTCGGTTTGCTCAGCGTCGGGCTCGGGCTCGCCCAAGTTCTGGCGCCACGCGCGTTGGGCCGCGCAATCGGAGTAGGCGATCACCCGGCGATCATGCGCATGGTCGGCGTGCGCGAGATCGTCACCGGTCTCGGCATTCTGTCGGAGCGCGCTCCTGGAGCGTGGGCCTGGGCGCGAGTCGCGGGCGACGCGATCGATCTCGCGCTGCTGGGCGCCGCCACGAGCTCGCCCGATGCCGATCCGCGACGCATCGCCGCTGCGACTGCCGGCGTGCTAGGCGTCACCGCACTCGATGTTTATTCGGGCAAGCGGCTGGGCGCGACGGAATCCAGCGAAGCCCTTGCGATCGCCGTGACGCAGACAGTCACCATCAACAGCACGCCCGACGAGCTGTATCACTTCTGGAAAAATCTGGAGAACCTGCCGCTGTTCATGGAGCACCTGGAGTCCGTATCGGAGGTCAACGACCGCGTCTCGCACTGGGTTGCCAAGGCGCCCGCGGGCACCTCGGTCGAGTGGGACGCGGAGATCGTCGACGATCAGCCGGATCGCAGCATCGGTTGGCGCACGCTGCCGGACTCGCAGGTGACGCATGAGGGCATGGTGAGTTTCGAGCCGGCAAGCGGCGGTCGCGGCACCATCGTGCGCGTCGAAATGCTCTACGTGCCGCCGGCCGGCAAGGTCGGCGTGTGGATTGCGCGGATGTTCGGCGAAGAGCCGGCGCTGCAGGTGGCCGACGACCTGCGCCGACTCAAGCAGCTGCTCGAGACCGGCGAGGTCGCCACGACGCTAGGCCAGCCTTCTGGAAAACGCAGCGTGTTCGGTCGTACGACTCTTGGTCGCACTACTCTGGGGAGACGAATGCAATGAGAGCCGTTTGCTGGCATGGCGTGCGCGACGTGACCGTGGAGCAGGTCCCGGATCCCGGGCTGCTGAATCCGCGCGACGCGATCGTGAAGGTGAGCTCGACTGCAATCTGCGGTTCCGATCTGCACCTCTACGACGGCTACATTCCATCGATGTTTCGCGGCGACATCCTCGGCCACGAATTCATGGGCGAAGTGGTCGATGTCGGACCCGGCGTCACGAATCTGCGGGTCGGCGACCGCGTGGTCGTGCCGTTCCCGATCGCCTGCGGCAATTGCTTCTTCTGCGAGCGCGAGCTGTTCTCGTTGTGCGAGAACTCCAATCCGAACGCGCCGCTCGCCGAAAAGATGTGGGGCCATTCGCCCGCAGGAATCTTCGGCTACTCGCACCTGCTCGGCGGTTACGCCGGCGGCCAGGCCGAATACGTGCGCGTGCCGTTCGCCGACGTGGGGCCTGTCAAAGTGCCGCCGCATCTGACCGACGAGCAGGTGCTGTTTCTCTCGGACATCCTGCCGACCGGCTACATGGCCGCAGAGAACTGCAGCATCCAGCCGGGCGACACGATTGCGGTGTGGGGCTGCGGCCCCGTCGGTCTGTTCTCGATCGCCAGCGCGAGGCTGCTCGGCGCGGGCCGCGTCATTGCCATCGACCGCTTTCCCGAGCGTCTGCACAAGGCGGAATCGATCGGTGCCGAGACGCTCAACTACGAGTCGACCGACATCCAGGACGCGCTGAAGGACATGACCGGCGGTCGCGGGCCGGACGCCTGCATCGATGCCGTCGGCATGGAAGCTCACATGCACGGTTTCGTCGGCGCGTACGATCGCGCCAAACAGGCGATGAAGCTGTCGACCGAGCGGCCGGGCGTGCTGCGGCAGGCCATCCAGGCGTGCCGCAAAGGTGGCACCGTTTCGGTCCCCGGCGTGTACGGCGGTTTCGTCGACAAGCTGCCGTTCGGCGCAATCGTGAACAAGGCGATCACGATCAAGAGCGGTCAGACCCACGTGCAACGCTACATGCGTCCGCTGCTGGAGCGCATCGCGCGCGGCGAGTTTGATCCTTCGTTCATCGTCTCGCATCGCCTCAGCCTCGACGACGCGCCGCAGGGCTACGAGATGTTCAAGCACAAGGAAGAAGAGTGCGTGAAGGTCGTGCTCAAGCCGTAGAGCAGCTACTCGACCTATACTAGCTCCCGTGCAGAAGCGGGAGGACAAGCCGCGGGCCTTCTCTTCACGAGCCAAGCTTCGCGCTTGGCTCGAACGTAATCATGCGCGAGCACCTGAGCTGAATCTGCGCCTCTTCAAAGTGCATGCGCGCGAGCGCGGCGTTACGTACCGGGAGGCACTCGACGAAGCACTATGCTTTGGCTGGATCGACGGCGTGCGACGCGCTCAAGACGCAGACAGCTTTACACAACGCTTCACGCCTCGCCGGCGCGGCAGCAAATGGAGTCAGGTCAATACTCGGCGAATGCGTGAGCTGCAGGTCGCAGGCCTGGTCGCGGCTCCCGGGCTGGCAGCCTGGAAAGCGGCACCGAAGAAACCTGCCGGCTACTCGTTCGAATCCAAGCCAGTCGCGCTCGCCAAGAACTATTTGTCGCAACTGCAAGCCAACGCCGCGGCGTACAGCTACTTTCAGCAGCAAGCGCCCTGGTACCGCCGCACCAGCAGCTTCTGGGTCATGAGCGCGAAGCAAGAAGAAACGCGGCGGAGGCGGCTCGCGCAGTTGGTCGCGTGCTGCTCGCAACGCAAACCCATCGCGCCGCTCTCGCGCAAGAACAGCAAGTGATCCAGCTCGAACACGTCAGTCACTCCTATCCATCGGTCACGTCGCTCGAGGACGTGAGCTTGCGCGTGGCGTCGGGCGAGACAGTCGCGCTCATCGGCCCGAGCGGCTGCGGCAAGTCGACGCTGCTGAAGGCGGTGATCGGGCTGGTGGTACCGAGTCGCGGTCGTGTTGCCATCGATGGTGTCGACCTGCACCAGGACAACGCGCTCGAGCTGCGTCGACGCGTCGGCTACGTGATCCAATCCGGCGGACTGTTCCCGCACTTGTCGGCAATCGAGAACATCACGCTCGCCGCGCGCTATCTGCGGCGCGAGCCGCAATGGATCAATGCACGCGTCGACGAACTCTCCGAGCTGGTGCAGCTGCGACGTGAAGTTCTGCAGCGCTTTCCGACCAACCTTTCCGGCGGCCAGAGTCAGCGCGTTGGCTTGATGCGTGCGTTGATGCTCGATCCTGCGGTGCTGCTGCTCGACGAGCCACTGGGTGCGCTCGACCCGATGGTTCGGCACGGCCTGCAGGAGGAGTTGCGCGCGCTGTTCGAGCGGCTGCGCAAGACCGTCGTGATCGTCACGCACGACATGGCAGAAGCTGCATTCTTCGCCAACCGACTGGTCCTGATGCGAGCCGGTCGCATCGTGCAGGAAGGCACGTATCGCGACCTGGCGATGACGCCGGCACAGGAATTCGTCAGCGAGTTCGTGCGTGCACAACGCGGCGTGCACGGGATGCCGGGCAATGCTTAGGGTCGGTGTCCTCATCGTCGCGATGATTCTCCCCGGCGTTGCCGCGGCCGAGGTCGTGATCGGCTCGAAGGTGTTCACGGAGTCCGTGATTCTCAGCGAGATCGCCGTGCAGCTCGCGCACGATTCCGGCGAAGGCGCGCAACATCGGCGCGAGCTTGGCGGGACGCGCGTGCTGTGGAGTGCGCTGGAGCGCGGCGATATCGATTGCTATCCGGAATACAGCGGCACTTTGCGCGCCGAGATATTCGCGCAGCAGTCCATTGCCGATGACGCGCAGTTGCGTGCCGCCTTGGCGCGAGCGCATGCCTGGGCTTCGCAGCCGCTCGGCTTCAACAATACGTACGTCCTTGGCATGCGCCGCTATCGGGCGAGCCAGCTCGGAATCCAGCGCATGTCGCAGCTCGCCGCGCATCCGGAGCTGCGGCTGGGATTCAGCAACGAGTTTCTCGAGCGCGCGGACGGCTGGCCCGGCTTGCGCGCGCGCTATCAGCTGCCGCACGAGAATGTTCGCGGGCTCAACCACGATCTTGCGTATCGCGGGCTCGCCGACGGCGCGCTGGATGTCACGGATCTGTACTCGACCGACGCGGAAATCGTGCAGTACAACCTCATCGCGCTGGCAGACGATGCTCATTACTTTCCGGTTTACGACGCCTTGTTCGTCTGCCGCGACGATGTGGGCCCTCGCGTGCGAGAGATCCTCGAGCGCCTGGCCGGTCGCATCGATGCAGACGCGATGACGCGCATGAACGCACGAGCGAAACTGGAGCGCGAGCCGGAGACGCAGATCGCCGCGGATTTTCTGCGTCAGCAGTTCAATGTCGAGTCGCATCCGCAGGAGCGCAGCCGCGCCGAACGCATCTGGCAACGCACGCGCGAGCATCTGGCGATGGTCGCGATTTCGCTCGTTGCGGCCATCCTGCTGGCGATTCCGCTCGGCGTGCTCGCGTTCTACCGACGCGGCATCGGCCGGATCGTCTTCGCGATTGCCGACGTGCTGCAGACGCTGCCGGCGCTCGCGCTGCTCGTATTCCTCATCCCCTGGCTCGGTATCGGTTACGCGCCGGCGATCTTCGCGCTGTTCCTCTACAGCTTGCTGCCGATCCTGCGTAACACGTACGCCGGTCTCGCCGATATCCCGGAAGAGCTGCGCGAGTCCGCGGCCGCGCTCGGTCTGTCGCGCAACGCGAGACTGCGACATGTCGAGTTGCCGCTGGCCGCACGTTCGATCATCGCGGGCATCAAAACCGCGGCGGTGATCAACGTGGGCACCGCGACGCTCGGCGCGTTGATCGGTGCCGGTGGCTACGGCCAGCCGATCCTCACCGGCATCCGGCTCGACGACCTCGGACTGATCCTGGAAGGAGCCATTCCGGCCGCGGTCCTCGCGTTGCTGGTGCAAACCGGCTTCAGTCTGCTGGAACGTCGCTGGGTGCGCGCATGAGTCGCACGCGGCTGGTCATCTTCGATTGCGATGGTGTGCTCGTGGACAGCGAGCCCGTCGCCAATCGCACGCTCGGCAACATGCTGCTCGAGCTGGGCCTCGACCTCACGCAGCAGCAGATCTTCGAACACTTCGTCGGCTACTCGCTGCCGCACTGCCTGCGGGTCATCGAGGGCATGCTCGGTCATGCGGCGCCCGAGAACTTTCTGCGCGACCTGCAAGCTCGCACCTTCGCTGCATTCAAGACCGAACTGCGCGCGACGCCGGGCATCGAGCAGACGCTCGACGCATTGGATGCCGTGGGGTTGCCGTATTGCGTCGCCTCCAGCGGCGATCACGAGAAGATGAACACGACGCTCGGCATCACTGGCCTGCTGCCGCGGTTCGCCGGACGCATCTTCAGCGTCACGCAGGTCGCGCACGGCAAGCCTGCGCCTGATATCTATCTGTTCGCGGCCGCGCAGATGAACGCCGTGCCGTCGAGTTGTGCAGTCGTCGAAGATACGCCGCCGGGCGTGCGGGCCGGGGTCGCTGCGGGGATGACGGTGTTCGGCTTCTGCGCATTCACGCCAGCGGAGAAGTTGCGTGCAGCGGGGGCGCAGCAGACGTTCGACGACATGCAGCGACTGCCGCAGTTGCTGGTCTGATTTCTAGAGCGGATCCAGCGGCAACCAGTCCACCGGATATCCGGTCTGCGGATCGAGCAGAGCCGTCCAGAATCCGTGTCGCGTCTTGACCGGCAGCCAGAGGAGCTTCTCAGCGGGCACCTGCAACTCTGCGACCGCGCTCGACAGCAGTTGCTTCGCCTCCGGATGATGCTTCTCCAACTCGACGATCGGCAACGCGCGTTGTTTGATCTGTGGCAGCTTCTGCTCGTAGGGAACGTAGTACTTCGGCAGCACGGGATAGTCTTTGCCCTGCTGTAGTGACAAAACCAACACGGCATTGAGCTCTTTCGGGTCTCGCGGCTCCTGGATCCCGACGAACTGCGGACCCCACTTCGGCCGTTCGCGATGACCTTCGCTGCCCAGTGCGAGGTCCGCATCGTCGATCTGGCCCGCCGACACGACCTCCAGCCGGTCCTTGGCGAACGCGATGTACACCGGCCGGGTCTGGGCCACCGCGTGCAGACCATAGACGAACGCTGCCAGCTGTATCGTGCCGATGACCGTATAGTCGAACAGCAGCTCGCGCCGCGATTTCTTGCTGTTGTAGATGACGAAGGACGTGAGCGGGCCGAGCCCCAGGTCGCACATCAGCAGCACGAGAAACAGCTTGGCCCCGCCGAGCATCGTCTGGAACGGATCGGGATACCACACCAGGAACACGAGCGCGGCCGCGCCCGCCGACAACGCCAGCGTCACGAGAAAGTGCACAGCGAAGGCAATTGCCTTTTCGCGCCAGACGATCACGAGCAGCGGTCTCCGTGGATACCAGGCCGCACTATAGAAAATTTCGCCCCCCCTGTGGCCGTGAAGGGGTTCGCATTCCGAGCTTGCGCATCAACGTCCGGGCATCGACGGGTGCGCGTAGCTTCACATCGGTGTTGTCGAAGTAGCAGTAGACCTCCCGCGACCGGGCCCAGATCCGGATGCGTTGCGCCCAGCGATCGAGAGCCTTGCTGCCGTAGCCGCTGCGGTACAGCTCCTTGTCGCCATGCAGCCTCATGTAGACGAAATCGGCGGTGAGATCCAGCGGCATCGGCCAGCGCCGGGCAGTTTCGGCGATCACCAGCGCGATATTGCGCTCGCGCAGCAGCTCCAGGAACGAGGCGTCCAGAAAGCTTTCGTGACGGATTTCCACCGCGTGTCGCAGCGGGCGCGTCCGGTCGATCGCCAGCCGCGCCCGGCCCTTCAGGCGGGCATCGCGCTTGCGTGCGAGCCGCAACGCGGCGCGCGTATCCTGAGGCAACAGGTCGAAGAAGCGTGCCATGCGCTCGCGCTCGTAGCGGAAGTTGGGCGGGAACTGCCACAGGATCGGCCCGAGCTTGGCGCGCAGGTTGAACACACCCGAGGCGAAGTAGTTGGCGAGCGGCGCCTCGATGTCGCGCAGCTTCTTCATGTGCGTGATGAAGCGCGAACCCTTCAGCGCGAAGACGAAGTCGTCCGGCGTTTCGTCATGCCACTGGCGGTAGTACTCGGGCCATTGCAGCGAGTAGAACGAGCCGTTGATTTCCAGCGTCGGAAAAATGTGCGAGGCGTAGCGCAACTCCAGCCGCTGCGGCAGCTCGGCCGGATAGAAGACGCCGCGCCATGGCGGGTAGCGCCAGCCGGAAACACCGATGCGGACCGTGCGCATATCGTCGGATCCTCGTCAGAATCCGAACGGACGAGCCCGGCAGGAGGTTCAGGAGCTGGCGCGATTCTGCGCGAGCAGCGCGTAGTTCCGGTGCAGGGTCTGCACGAAGCGCTCCAGGTCGGCGAGTGTGCCGGTGTTCTCGATGACGTCATCCGCCGCGTTCAGGCGCTGCTCGCGGCTCGCCTGGGCGTCGAGAATTTCCTCGGCCTGCTGTTGGCTGGCGCCGTCACGCGTCATCAGCCGCTCGAGCTGGATCTCTTCCGGACAATCGACGACCAGCACGCGCTGGTACGCCGCCGCGCGTCCGCTCTCGACGAGCAGCGGAATCGCGTGGATCTGATAGTCGCCGCCGGCGGCCGCGGAGCGACGAGCAAGCTCCTCGCGGATGGCCGGATGCGTGATGGCCTCCAGCTTGCGCCGTTGCGCCGGATCGCCGAACACGCGCGCGCGCATGCGTGCGCGATCGAGCTGTCCCGTCGCGTCGAGAATGTCAGCACCGAATTCCGCGACCAACTGTTCGAGCGCCGGCATGCCCGGTGCCACGACGTCACGCGCGATCTGGTCAGTGTCGAGCACCGGTACGCCGAGCTTCGCGAACAACTCCGCGACTGCAGTCTTGCCGCTGGCGATGCCGCCGGTGAGTGCGATCAGCAGGGGAGGTTGGTCCGGCGCGTGAGTCATCGAACCGATGATACGCCTGCGAAGCGCAGATACGACGTTACGATCTGCTCGCCCCACAGCAGCGCGATCCATCCGGCCGCGGCCAGGTAAGGACCAAAAGGAATCGGGATGTTCCGGTCACGGCCGCGCAGCGCAATCATCAGGATGCCGAGCACGGCGCCGGTGAATGCGGCCAGCAGGATGATCGGCAGCAACATCTTCCACCCGAGCCACGCGCCCAGCGCAGCAAACAGCTTGAAGTCGCCGTAGCCCATACCTTCCTTGCCGGTGAGCAGGCGGAACGCGTGATAGACGCTCCACAGGCTCAAATAACCCGCGACCGCACCGATGATGCTGGAGCGCGGATCGACCGGCAGACCGATCGCCGGAATCGTCGCCGCGAGACTGAGCAGCAGGCCGAGCCAGAGGAGCGGCAGCGTCATGTTGTCGGGCAGGAGCTGCGTGTCGATGTCGATTCCCGTCAGTGCGATGAGCACCCAGGTGAGCACGAGCGCAGCGGCGGTGTACCACACGAAACCGAATTTCCAGGCAACCAGCGCCGAAAGAATCGCGGTACCGAGCTCGACGACGGGATAGCGCGCCGAGATCGGCGCGCCGCACTTCGCGCACTTGCCTTTGAGCAGCAGATAGCTGATGACCGGAACGTTCTGTGCAGCGGTGATCAGCGCGCCGCACTTCGGGCAGCGCGAGCGGGGCACTACCAGGTTGTACTTTTCCGTCGCGGCGGGCTTGGTCTGCGGGTCGGGCGTCGGCGCGGCATCGCCCTGCTTCTCGCGCAGGATCTCCTGCGCCTGCGAGCGCCACTCGCGCTCCAGCATGAGCGGCACGCGGTGGATGACGACGTTGAGGAAGCTGCCGACCAGCAGGCTGAAAATGAAGACGACCGCGACCCAGGCCGCGGGGATCTCCTGCAGAAGCTCTGCGATCTCGGTCAGACGACCGCACCCAGCTTGAAGATCGGCAGGTACATCGCGATGACCAGGCCGCCTACCAGCACGCCGAGGATCGCCATGATCAGCGGCTCCAGCAAGCTGCTCATCGCGTCCACCGCCGCGTCGACGTCGGCTTCGTAGAAGTCGGCAACCTTCGCCGCCATCTGGTCGAGCGAGCCCGACTCTTCGCCGACGGCGATCATCTGGATGACCATGTTCGGGAACAGGCCGGTCGCTTCCATCGAGCGCTGCAAGCGCTGGCCAGTCGAAACCTCGTCACGGATGCGCAGCGTGGCTTCTTCGTACACGATGTTGCCGGTGGCGCCGGCGACGGACGTGAGCGCCTCCACCAGCGGCACGCCTGCTGCGAACATGGTCGAGAGCGTGCGCGAGTAGCGCGCGATGGACGCCTTGACCATGATCGGGCCGATCACTGGCGCTTTGAGCAGCATGCGGTCGAGCGCGCGACGCATCGGCCGCGAGCGTTTCTTGAAGTACAGGAAGGCATACACGCCCGCGCCGATCAGGATCATCATCCACCAGCCCTGATCCTGCACGAACTTCGACAGGTTGATGACCATCTGCGTGAAGGCAGGCAGGTCGGCGCCGAAGCCCTTGAACAGCGATTCGAACTGCGGGATCACGAAGATCAGCAGGATGACCGAAACGATGATCGCGACGCCGAGCACGGCCGCCGGGTAGAACAGCGCCTTCTTGATCTTCTTCTTCAGCGCCTCGGTCTTTTCCTTGTAGGTCGCGACTTTGTCGAGCAGCGTCTCGAGCGCACCGGCATGCTCGCCGGCCTCGACCAGATTCACGAACAGGTCGTCGAAGTACAGGGGATGCTTGGCCAGCGCCTCGTGCAGCGAGGTGCCGGCTTCGACGTCCGACTTGACTGCCAGCACCAGCTTCTGCATCGACGGCTTGTCGTGGCCGTTGCCGATGATGTCGAAGCACTGGACCATCGGAATGCCCGCCTGCAGCATGGTGGCGAGCTGGCGCGCGAACAGTGCGATGTCCTCGGAATTGATCTTCTTGCCGCTCTTGAAGAGCTGCACTTCCTTGCGCACCTTCTTGGCGAGCACGCCCTGGCGCCGCAGGTCGGCTTTCACCGCCGCTTCGGACACCGCGAGCATCTTGCCCTTGATGCGCTTGCCCTTCTTGTCGGTGCCTTCCCAGACGTAGGGGAATTGTTGCGCTGAGGCTGCTTGGGCCATGGGTTCAGTCCTGACTGGTAACTAAGCTGACTGCGTTGCTTACTCGACGGTGCACTGATTCACTTCGTCGAGACTGGTGATGCCGGACTTGGCTTTCTCCAGCCCCGATTTGCGCAAATCCCAGTGGCCTTCGACGGCCGACTGCGCCGCGATGTCCACGGCATTGCCTTCCTGCAGGATGATGCGCTGGATCTCTTCGCTCACCGGCATCACCTGGTACAGGCCGGTACGGCCCTTGTAGCCGTCGGTGCAGCTGCTGCAGCCGACCGGCTTGTAGATCTTGATGCCGAGATCGACTTCTTCCTCGGTGTAGCCTTCCTTCAGCAGCGCTTCCGGCGGCATGTCGATCGGCGCCTTGCAGTTGTTGCAGAGCTTGCGCGCGAGGCGCTGCGCAATGATCAGCGACACCGAAGTTGCGATCGCATAGGGCTTCACGCCCATGTCGATCAGACGCGTCAGAGTCTTCGGCGCGTCGTTGGTGTGCAGCGTGGAGAGCACGAGGTGGCCGGTCTGCGCTGCTTTGATGGCGATCTCCGCCGTTTCCAGGTCGCGGATTTCGCCGACCATGATCACGTCGGGGTCCTGACGCAGGAAGGCGCGCAGCGCCGATGCGAACGTCAGGCCGACCTTCGGGTTCACGTTCACCTGGTTGACGCCCGGCAGGTTGATTTCCGCCGGATCTTCCGCGGTGGAGATGTTCGTGTCTTCCTTGTTGAGGATGTTCAGACCGGTGTACAGCGACACGGTCTTGCCGCTACCGGTGGGTCCGGTGACCAGGATCATGCCGTGCGGCTGCGCCAGCGCCTGCATGTACAGATCCTTCTGTGTCTGCTCGTAGCCGAGCGCATCGATGCCGAGCATCGCGCTCGACGGATCGAGAATACGCGCCACGATCTTCTCGCCGAACAACGTCGGGCAGGTGCTGACGCGGAAGTCGATCGCGCGGGTCTTGGAGATGCGCATCTTGATGCGCCCGTCCTGAGGCACGCGGCGCTCGGCGATGTCGAGGCGCGACATGACCTTGATGCGCGCCGCGAGCTTCACGGCCAGCTGCACCGGCGGATTGGCGATTTCCTTCAGGTAACCGTCCAGGCGCAGGCGGATGCGATAGGTCTTCTCGTACGGTTCGAAGTGGATGTCCGAGGCGCCCTTTTTGATGGCGTCCAGCAGCACCTTGTTGACGAAGCGCACGATCGGCGCGTCTTCGACGTCGTCGCGACCGACGGTGTCTTTGTCGAGATCTTCCTCGCCGCCGGTGACGTCGAGATTCTCGAGGTCGATGTCGTCATCCGCCAGCGCGGGCATCTGCGTGTCGACCTGCTCGATCGCCTTGCTGCTGATCCGCTGCAGCTTGTCCTCTTCGACGACGACGGCTTCGATCGACAGGCCGGTCTGGAACTTGATCTCGTCCAGCGCGTGCAGGTTGGTCGGGTCCGCCACTGCGACGAACAGGCGCTTGCCGCGCTTCACCAGCGGCAGCACGCGGTGCTTGGCCAGCAGCTTGTCGGAAACCAGCTTGATGGTGTCGAGGTCCGGCTGGATCGCATCGAGATCCATGAGCGGGACGCCGAACTCCTGCGAAGCCGCGATCGCGATCTCGCGTGCGTTGGCCAGGTTGTTGGCCACCAGGTGCGACACCAGGTTCGTGTTCGCATCCTTGGCAGCAGTCATGGCTGCCTGCATGGATTTCTCGTCCAGCAAGCCGTCCTGAATGAGACGCAGCGGCAGGCCTTGCAGAGCAAGGCGCTGCGCGTTGACGGCAGGTGCGACGTTGTCAGCCATGGTCGAAGGGGTGGCGCGAGTTGGGCTACCTAATTACAGCAGTCGGGCGCGGCAAGCAATTGTCAAATCAAGGGCATTTTGCAGCAGATTGCCCCCTGGCCAGTGGGCATTGCGTCACATTTGGGCGCTGGCCGGCAAAGTCAGGGCTTGTCTCATGGAATCGCTGCGAACTGCAGCGGCGTTCCAGCCACTATCCGCGCGCGCCAGGCCAGCAACGTGTCGCGCGTCACGTCTGTCAGGAGGTCGCGCTGCTCGTGCGGATCTGCCGACAGGTCAAAGGCGTGCTCAGTACCGGTCTGTGCATTCGCCCAGTACTTCATGATGCGCGCCGGATCGGTGCGATCGACCAGGCCGAAGTTCTGGTTGCCCTCGAAGTAGATGATGTCCTTGGCCTGCGACGACTGCAGCGACTGCCCCTGCCACGTCGACGGGATCGGCAGGCCCAGCTCGGTGAGCAGCGTCGGTGCGATGTCGACCTGCGCCGGAACCGCGCGCGGCAGCAGCGGCAGCTCCGGTGTATAGCCGTGCGCGATCAGCAGCAGCGGGATGCGCAGCACCTCTTCGCGCACGCTGTTCATGTGGACGAACATGCCGTGCTCGCCGAGTCCTTCGCCGTGGTCCGCCGTGATGGCCACCAGCGCGTTGCGCAGGTAGCCCTTGGCTTCCAGCATGTCGAGCAATGCGCGCACCATGCGGTCGGATTTGCGCACGCCGTTGTCGTAGTAGTTGGTAGCGCTCTGTTCCGCTGTCGAGCCTGCTCCGATGTCGCTGTCGTGAAAGCGCAGGACGTAGCTGCGCGCCGGCTGGAAGTGCGCCTCGGCGTCGTCGTGCTTGCCGAGCATGTGCGTCGACATGAGATGGAACTGGAACATGGTCGGCATGCCATCCGCATCGGGCATCCCCGCGAGACGATCGAGCACCAGCTGATCGTCGTTCATGTAGTAGCCCTTGGCCTCGCTGCCGTCGTAGTACGAGTCCACCTCGCCATAGAAGTCGCGCAGGCCGTAGAACTTGGTGTGGTCACCGCCGAGGATCATGTGCACGCGGTAGCCGTTGCGCCGCATGACCTGCTGCAGCGTGAACGGCTTGAACGAGAACTGTCGCGGAAACTTCGAGCTCGACAGGCTGAGCATGCCGCAGCCCGTGTCCGGGCAGGAGGCATGCACGAAGTCGAGCTTGCGAACCTCGCGCGTGCGAGCGAGCTCGTCCAGGTGCGGCGTCGTTTCGCGCGGATAACCGTACAGGCTCATGTGATCGGGCCGCTGTGCGTCGATCACGATGAGAATGAGATTGCGGCGTGGGCCGTTGGCCGCAGGAACGTAGGCAGCGCGCGCCGCGTCTTCGCGCCGGTCGAGGCTGGCTGCGGCGACGGAATCGATGGCATGGCCCTGCACTTCGGCGCTCATCGGGTCGCGAAACAGCGTGAGACTCACGGGCTCCGACTCGTGCGTCCATGGCTGCGCGCTCACGTTATAGACGGAGGCGCCGAGGAGCCCGACGCCACCCAGCAATACCGCCGCGAGCACGCGACCTCGCATGGAATTCGCCGCCGTCGCGGTCCAATCGAAGCGGCGCAGATAGAGCCAGCACGCGGCGACCAGTGCCGCGAATGCCAGAGCCGCTGCCGCTGCCACGAGCAGCGGCGCAAAGCCAAGGTTTGCGAGGTATGCAGCTGCTTGCTGCGCGTAACTGGGGATCACATTCCACGCAATAACTCCGCCCCAGGACTTGAGGCCTGCAATCACGAGCGTGTAGTACAGCAGCATCACGGACAGCATTGCCGCGAGCAGTGGGGCGCCGATTGCCGTGCGCACTGTGCTGCTGGGTACCACGCGCGCGACCGTGAGCCGTACCAGCACGAGAGCTGCCAGCGGAATGGCGACGATCAATAGATGCGGGACCAGGGCAGCCGCGGGCATCGAAAAGCGGCGCAGGTAGACGACCATGAACACGGCCGGCACGCAGTACCAGAGCAGCGCATCGAGGGCGACTCGCCTTGCCATCTGGATTGCGTTGCTGCCCGCGTGCATGAGATCGCGGCTGCGCTTCAGGGCGGAGTGGTGTACGTCGCGCCGTGCGGGTTCGGCGGCCAGATGTCGCTGAACGGTTGCAGCGTGACCTTCAGCCCGTGGCGATACTCGTTGAGCAGATTCTGATCCGTGATGATTTCGGCGCTGCTGTCAGCCGTCAGGAACGTGCTCACCGGGATCACGTCAGCGAGGTTCGCCGCCTTGTAAGCGATGCCGCCCGGCTCGAAGTGACGCGGCTCGAACGCCGGGTGCCCGTCGAGACGACACTCGCGCAAGCGCGCGAACGCGACATCGGGCGGTGTCCGGAAGTCGTGATCGCTCACGTACACGAACCAGCGGAACTTGAACGCTGCCGGAAAGACTTCCTGCGCAGTGCGCAGCACGTCCAGCGAACCGGTTGTGTTGAACGTCGCGATCGCGCCGGGCCGCATGTGCGATTTCACCTCGGCGAAGTACTCGCGCGACAGCAGGTTGGTCGCGTTGGCGCGCCAGTGATAGGTCGTGTTCTGTACGACCAGGTCGAACGTTGCCTCCGGATGGCGCCGCAGCCAGCGTCGGCCATCGTCGATGTGAATGTGAACGCGCGGATCGCTGAGGAGCGGCGCGACTTCCGGATATCGAGCGACCAGTTGCAGGTAACCGGGATTGATCTCGACGATGTCGATGCGCTCGACGTGCGGGAAGCTCGTGATGACGCGCGTCCACGCGCCCGTGCTCATGCCGACGACCAGTACGCGACGGGGCGCGGGATGCGAAGCCCCCAGCAGGAACGGTCGTTCCAGGCCGTTCGAGTTCACGTCCATGTCGACGTTGATGCGGCCGTCGTAAACGTTGCCGCCGAAGACGATGTCGCCGTGCTTCGCATCGGGCGACGTCGAAATGATGCCGTGCTTGTTCTGGATCACGTGCCCGACGGGAGCGCGATGGTTGTCCCACCACTTGTCCGACAGCGCGGCGACCAGGTCAGGTGTCTGCCACGGACGCAGCAGGACCAGCATGACAAGCGCGAGTGCGATCGGCAGCGCGCGCAACCGGCTCTGATCGCCCAGCAGCGCCGTGACCCCGGCGAGCGCGAGCCCCGCCGTGCCGATCATCATGAAGCACTGCTCGACACCGAAGTGATCGAGCAGGACGAAGCCCGTAAGCAGCGGTCCGAGTGTCGAGCCGGCGATGTTGCCGGAGTAGATGCGCGACACCGAGCGACCGACGACGTTGCCCGCCGCGTTCGAGCCGAGATGATGCGCGATCGGAAACAGCACGCTCTTGATCGCCGCGGTCGTGATGATGGCGAGCGCCGCCGAGGTCAAGCCCTCGTTGTCGAATCCGCCGGACAGCAGGTCGCCGGCGAAGCGCGGCGTCATGATGTCGAACGTGCCGCTGAGCAGCAGGACGACAGCGCCGATCAGGTACAGGTGCCGCTCGTGCTTGCAGCAGAGCTTGCCCACGTACGCGCCGACGGCGATGCCGACGAGATACATGGCGAGCACGAACGAAAACGCGTGCGGCATCGTATGAAACTTGAACGAGACCACGCGCACCCACAGGATCTCGACGCTCAGGCTGAGGAAGCCGACGCAGAACGATAAGAACCACGGCAGCAGGCTCATCATTCGCCTCGCCGCACGATGAGCAGCGCCACGGCGCTGACCAGGAAGTTGATGGCCGCGGCCGCGTAGATGACCGTATCGATCTCGAAGAAATAGAAACAGACGAAGCCGACGGCGAGCGCGCCGGCCGCGGCACCGAACGTGTTCAGGCAATACAGTCCACCGATCGACACGCCGACGGTGCTTTGGCGCCTGACCAGGAGCGCGACCAGCATCGGCAGCGTGGCGCCCATCAGGGTCGTGGGAATCAGCAGCAGTGCGAAATTGGCGATAGCGATCGTCGCCAGGCCCTGATGAATGACGAGCTTGCCGAGCCCGGCGATGAGATGCGGGCTCAACACGCCGAACACACCGATGCCGGCCTCGGCAGCGGCGAACAGCGTCAGAATGCGATTGGGATAACGATCGGCCGCCTGGCCGCCGAGCAGCGACCCGACGCCGAGCCCCAGCATGAATGTCGACACGATGATCGTGATCGAATCCATGTCGGTGCCGAGAGCGACGAACAGCAGCCGCTGCCAGCAGACCTGATAGGCGAGGGCTGCGACGCCGGAGAGAAAGAAGGGAACTGCGAGCACGCGCACGCCGATCGCGCGACTGACTCCGGAAAGGGCGGTGGCGGTGTTAGTGGCCATCGGACGTCATTAAAGCAGAAGCCCCTCCGAGGAGGGGCTTCCGAATCGACACAAACGACAACTGGCGTTCGATCAGGCGCGGCAGGCCGCCGGAAGGTACTTCGCCAGCACCGTCGTCAGGCCAGCTGCGGCCGGAGCGGGAGCGGCCGGTTGATGGTTTGCGCCAGCACCGGTGTTGTAGCCGCACCTCCAGATCACGTCTTCGTTACCCGTCGACGCAGCCGCGCCGCTGAGCGCCGGCTGGAGGGCGAGGTTGCCGCCGTTGATCTTCGCGTTGGCAACGTACGGAGCCGCGTTGCTGTACGTGATGACCAGCGTGCCCGCAGTGTTGATCGTGATCTGCGAAACATACTTGCCGTTCGGAGCAGCGACGAGGCCCAGCGAGCCCGCGACGTTGCCAACCACGAGGGTCGGCCACGCGCCGTACTGAGCATAGTACTCAGCAACGTTCGCCTTCAGCGCCGACGAGAGGTTCAGACCTTCCGTGACCTGCGAGCGGATGGTGTAGTCCTGGTACGCCGGGATGGCGATGGCCGCCAAGATGCCGATGATCGCGACGACGATCATCAACTCGATCAGGGTGAAACCCTTTTGGATGGTCTTCAACATTTGCAAACTCTCCTGGATGGGACGTATTTAAACTCGCGGCGCGAACGCCTGCAGGGTAGGCAAAAGCAAGCCTTGTGCCAGGCACCGCACGGTGTGGCTAAGTTACTGACCGGGCGCGGACTTCACTGCGACGTAGTCGACATTGTTAAGTGGAAAGTTGGCGACAAGTTGCCGCGCTTTGTCACTTACTGACGCGGGCCGTCAACTTGCGGCGCAGCTCGACGACAGGAGCTGCGCACGACGCTCACTCGATGCCGAGTTTCTTGATGCGGTAGCGCAGCGAGCGGAAGGTCATGCCGAGCAGCTGCGCGGCCTTGGTCTTGTTGTAGCGGGTCTGTTCCAGCGCACGCACGATCGCGTCGCGCTCGATGTCTTCGAGGGCATCGCCGAGCTTCTCGCCGGGCGCGACACTGTTCGGAATCGGCACATCGGTGTTCGCGACCTTCGGCCGCAGCTGCAGATCGCCCGCGTCGATGACGCCACCTGCGCACAACGTCGCCGCGCGCTCCAGCACGTTCTCGAGCTCGCGGACGTTGCCGGGGAAGTGATAGTCGCGCAGCAACGTCAGCGCAGCGTCGGTGACCTGCAACGAGCGATTGCCGATCTGCCGGCCGAGTCGGCCGGTGATGGATTCCACCAGCTCGTCGATGTCCTCGAGGCGCTCGCGCAGCGGCGGTACGCGGATCTCGATGACATTGACGCGATAGAACAGGTCCTCGCGGAACTTGCCGTCGGCGACCAGCGCAGCGAGATTCTTGTGAGTCGCCGACAGGATGCGCACGTCGATCGGGATCTCCCTGGACTCCCCGACCGGCCGCACGCTCTTCTCCTGGATGACGCGCAGCAGCTTGACCTGCATGTGCAGCGGCAGGTCCGCGATCTCGTCCAGGAACAGGGTGCCGCCTTCGGCGGACTGGATCAGACCCTGCTTGTCGGCGATGGCGCCGGTGAAGCTGCCCTTCTTGTGGCCGAACAGCTCGCTCTCCATCAGCTCGGTCGGAATGGCGCCGCAGTTCACCGGCACGAAGGGACCGTCGCGCCGCGCGCCGGCATCGTGAATGAGATGAGCGACCAGCTCCTTGCCCGTGCCCGACTCGCCATAGATATGTACCGGCGCCTGGCTGCGCGCGACGCGCTCGATCATCTCGCGCAGCTGCTCCATCGCTCGCGAACGGCCGAGCAGCTTGACCTGCGGCAGCTGCAGCGTGCTCTCGCTGGTTCCGCCGAGCTTGAGCGTGGCGGCGATCAGTTTGCGCAGCGCCGCCACGTCGAGGGGCTTGGAGATGAAATCGAAGGCGCCGAGCTTGAGTGCGCGCACCGCCGTTTCGACGTTGCCGTGCGCCGTGATCACCGCGACCGGTGTCTGCGGTTTGTGCGTCTGAATCCACTCGACGATGCTCAGGCCGTCGCCGTCCGGCAGCCGCATGTCGGTGAGACACAGATCGAACACGCTGCCGCGCAGCTCGCGCGTGGCCGCGCCGATGGTGTCGGCCGTCGTCACGTCGAGATTCATGCGCTCGAGCGTGATGCCGAGCAGCTCGCGGATGTCCGGCTCGTCATCGACGACGAGCGCCCGAGGTTTCGTCACAGGATTTCCCAGCGTTGAGGATCGGCGAACACGACGCGAAAAATACTACCACCGCCGGCGCGCGGCTCGTAGATCAGCGCGGCGCGATTGCACTGGGCCAGCTCGCGGGCGATGAACAGGCCGAGGCCGGTGCCGCCCTTCGAGCCGGTGAAGAACGGCTCGAAGATGCGCTCGGAGTCCGCCATGGCGATGCCCGGGCCCCGATCCATGATTTCCAGAAACGGTCGCTCGGTGGTGCTGATGCGGCCGGTGTGCAGCTCGACGGCGTCGACGTTGTCGTCGCGCCGGCCGTACTTCAGCGCGTTCTCGCACAGGTTCCACAGCAGCTGGTACAGGTGCGAAGGATCGACGCGCACGTCGAGATCGCCCGGCGTCGCGAGCAGGTGGATCGCACGCTCGTCGACTTCGGAGGTCTGGCGGAACTCGGCAAGGAATTCCGTGAGCCACGCGTTGAGCTCGAGGCGTTCCGGCCGCGTCGTGTCCCGGCGCGACAGCTGCAGCACGTTGTTGATGATCGTGCTGACCCGCTCGCCGTTGTTGGTGATGATGTCGGTGAGGCGCCGCTCCTGCGGCGAGAGCGTCGGCGTCTCGGCCAGGAGCTGCGCGGCGTGACTCATGGCGCCCACCGGATTGCGGATCTCATGCGCGATGCTCGCGCTCAGCCTGCCGAGCGCCGCGAGCTTGGATTGCTGCACGCGTTCGACGATCAGCGTCGTGTCTTCGAGGAACACCAGCGACGGGCCTTTGCCGCTGCTGTCGAGCGACACGAAATGCGGCTGGACCAGGCTGCCGCCATCGGACGCGAGCATGGTCAAAGTGGTCAGTTGCCAATCGTCGGAACGACGCCGCCAGGTATCCAACAGATAGAGCAGGCGGGGCGAGACTTCGCCGAGCGGCGTGCCCTGCGGCACGCTCGCGCCATGCAGCAGCAATGCGGCCGACTCGTTGATCAGCCGGATCGTGTCGTTCGCGTCCACGACCAGGATGCTCTCGCGCAGGTGCTGCACGATGAACTGGTTGAGCTCGGCGAGATTGGCGACATCGACCTCGCGCTGGCGCACGCGTTCCTCGCTCTCGCGCAGGTTCCGCGCCAGCGGCCCAACCCCGAGCGTTACGATGAACATCAACGCGCCGATGATGCCCGCTGACGCGAAGTCGCCGGCGTCGCCGCGCGCGGCCAGCGTCGTCAGCGTTTGCTGCACGAGCACGGCGAGCGTGGCGACCGCCGCGAACATCAGCGCCAAGCGCTGCCGGACGACGAACGACAGCGCGCCGATCGGCAGAACCATGAGCGAAGCGAGGCCGCTGGTCATGCCGCCGCTCGCGTAGGTGAGCGTGGCGATCGCGGCCACGTCGATGCACAGCCCCGTGATCGTCTGGACCGGGACTTCCGGCCAGCGACGCTTGACCGACGCGATGCAGATCAAGCCAAAGGCGAAGTAGGCGGCCGTGGTGCCGACGAACAGGGCCGGGTTCGCCTGACCGACGCGAGTCGGGGTGACTGCGACGAACATTACGCTCAGCAGTACGGCGACCAGCAGTCGGAACAGGTTGACGAGCGCCAGTACTCGCCAGGCGAGGTTATGCGTCGAATCGGCGGCGACGGGCGGTGCGCTGAGCAGGGCCTTCATGCGGTACTAGACTGCCTTTGCATCGGCAGCGAATTACTCCAGAATACGCGGCCTTTGTCGGTTCTTCCTGCCATCTTATGAATCTGCACGAGTACCAGTCCAAGCAGCTGTTCGCAAAATACGGCATCCCGGTGCCGACCGGCTATGTAGCCGCGAATGCCGAGGAGGCTGCGGCTGCCGCGCAGCGCATCGGCGGCGCGAAGTGGGTCGTCAAGGCGCAAGTGCATGCCGGCGGCCGCGGCAAGGGCGGCGGCGTCAAGCTCGTCGACTCACCCGAAGCCGCAGGCAAGGCTGCCGCCGCGATGCTCGGCACGCGCCTCAAGACGCACCAGACCGGGCCCGAGGGGCTGCCAGTCCACCAGGTGTTCGTCGAGGAAGGCTCGAAGATCGCGCGCGAGCTGTACCTGAGCCTGGTGTTGAACCGGGACAAGGGCCAGGTCGCCTTCATCGCCTCGGCCGCGGGCGGCATGGACATCGAAGAAGTCGCCGCGCACACGCCGGAGAAGATCATTCGCGTGAACGTGCATCCGGCTGCCGGGCTGCAGCCTGCGGAGTGCCGCGTGCTCGCGTTCGGTCTCGGCCTCAAAGGCAAGCAGATCGACCAGTTCTCGAGCATCGCGCAGGCGCTGTATCGCCTGTACCTGGAGAAGGATGCGAGCCTGGTCGAGATCAATCCGCTGATCGTCACCGCCGACGATCGGCTGGTGGCGCTCGATGCCAAGATCAACATCGAGGACAACGCGCTGTTCCGTCAGAAAGAGCTGGCCGGTTGGCGCGACAACAGTCAGGAAGACGAGATGGAGCGCGCTGCTGCCGAGCACGAGCTCAACTACGTCTCGCTCGACGGCGACATCGCCTGCATGGTCAACGGCGCGGGCCTCGCCATGGCGACGATGGATCTGATCAAGCTGCACGGCGGCGCGCCCGCCAACTTCCTCGACGTCGGCGGCGGCGCCACGCGCGAGCGCGTCACCGAGGCGTTCAACCTGATCCTGTCGAACAAGAACGTGCGCGCGATCCTCGTGAACATCTTCGGCGGCATCGTCCGCTGCGACATGATCGCGGAGGGCATCATCCACGCGGTGAAAGACGTCGGCGTGCGCGTGCCGGTCATCGTGCGCATCGAAGGTACGAATGCGGAGCAGGGCAGGAAGCTGCTCGCGGAGAGCGGGCTGGCGATCACTGCTGCGTCGGATCTGACCGACGCCGCCAAGAAGGTGGTCTCCGCTGCGAAAGGCAAGAAGTAATGAGCATCCTTGTTAATAAGAAGACGCGAGTCATTTGTCAGGGCTTCACGGGCAAGCAGGGCACGTTCCATTCCGAGCAGTGCCTCGCGTACGGCACGAAGCTGGTCGGCGGCGTGACGCCCGGTCGCGGCGGCGAGAAACATCTTGGTCTGCCGGTTTTCAACACTGCGCGTGAAGCGGTGCAGGAGACTGGCGCGACGGTCAGCATGATCTACGTGCCGGCGCCGTATGCGGCGGACGCGATTCTCGAAGCGGCCGATGCGGGTATCGAGCTCATCGTGTGCATCACCGAAGGCATTCCGGTGAACGACATGGTGAAGGTGAAGGCCGCGCTGTCGAGCTACGGCAGCCTGCTGATCGGTCCGAACTGCCCGGGCATCATCACGCCGGGCGAGTGCAAGATCGGCATCATGCCGGGCTTCATTCACAAGCCGGGCCGCGTCGGCATCGTGTCGCGCTCGGGCACGCTGACTTATGAAGCGGTGTTCCAGACGACGAATGCGGGGCTCGGGCAGAGCACCTGCGTCGGCATCGGCGGCGATCCGGTGCGCGGCATGAATTTCATCGACGTGCTCGCGCGCTTCCAGGACGATCCGCAGACCGAAGGCATCATCATGGTCGGCGAGATCGGCGGCGCGGATGAAGAGGCGGCGGCCGACTTCATCAAGAAGAACGTTACCAAGCCAGTGGTTGCCTACATCGCCGGTGTTACGGCGCCGGCGGGCAAGCGCATGGGGCATGCGGGCGCGATCGTGTCGGGCGGCAAGGGAACTGCTGCGGACAAGTTCAAGGCCCTGGAGCGTGCCGGCGTGCGCACGGTGAAGAGTCCGGCGGATCTGGGCAAGGCGATTGCGGAGAAGCTGGGGAAGAAGAGCGGTGGGAGCAAGAAGAAGACTCTCGCCAAGACCGCCAAGACGGCCAAGCCAGCGAAGAAGAAAAAGGCGCCGGCCCGGAAGAAATAGTCAGTACGGACTGGCGGATTGATAAGGCATAGAATCCTTCTATGTCTTTGCGCATTGCTCTTGCTCAGTTGAATCTGTTCGTCGGCGACGTCGGTGGGAATGCGCAGCGCGTGATCGACGTCGCTGCGGAAGCGCGCGATCGGCTGAAAGCGGATCTCGTGTTGTTCCCTGAGCTGGCGCTGTCCGGGTATCCGCCGGAAGACCTGCTGTTCCACAAAGGCATGAAGCGCCAGGTCGC
>Ga0068859_100001118_pt1 | contig 27384 bp, 15 predicted proteins | sample KBSSwiS22_FD_66585 | JGI IMG/M metagenome (GOLD analysis project Ga0068859, IMG submission 66585) | Switchgrass rhizosphere microbial communities from Kellogg Biological Station, Michigan, USA - KBS Switchgrass S2-2 | ecosystem: Host-associated > Plants > Roots > Rhizosphere > Soil ...
CAGTAGTAAAACGCATATTTACCAGCCGGCGGTGAGCAGGGAAAAAACCCAGACACAGTTTTTAAATAAAATGATTGATACTTTATTTGCAGGTTCATCAGCCAATTTGGTATTGCAGGCATTAGGCGGCCACAATGCCAGTAATGAAGAGCTGGAAAAGATCCAGGCACTTATCAATCAACTTAAAAATAAGTAGGTAACTGGTTAATTAGTTTATTGGTATAACAGTAAGGTCTGTACTAATTAACCAATCAACTAATTAACTAATCAACCAGTAAACCAATTAACTAATTAACCTGTTATGGCACATCTCTCTTACAGTTTCTGCATGAGTATGCTGCACAGCCTGTGGCAGGCTGGTTTGTTGTTGTTGGCTTTTATTTTGTTTGAAAAGATCTTCCAGGCTAAGATCTCCCCTCTTCAGAAACGTAACTGGTTATTTGTATTGCTTAGTGCACAATTGTGTTTCTTTATTATTACCTTCTTCATTTATTTTTTAAATATAGAAAACCAGGTTGCTGAAAATCTTTTAGGAGAAAGGGTAACCGCAATTTTATCTGCTGGTACCATCACCCTTATCGCACCCTGGTTATTTGGTCTTTATATTACTGCTATCAGCTACAAACTGGTAAAAGCCTTGTATGAGTGGTTGCAGTTTAAAAAATTGTACCGGGCAGGTTTACAAAAGCCTTCTATCGACCTTAAATTATTCACCCTTTTAAAAGCAAATCATTTCGGCATCAAAAGAAAAGTGCAGTTATGGTTCAGTAATACCATTAATGCCCCTGTTACTTTTGGATTTTTAAAACCCATTATCGTTTTACCTGTAGCGTTAGTGAACCAGTTAAGTTTGCAACAGGCGGAAACGCTGATACTGCATGAGTTGACCCATATTAAAGCTAATGATTACCTGCTCAACTGGTCTTTAATTATCATTGAAAATATCTTCTTCTTTAATCCTTTCGTTATTGTGCTTTGTAAAAAAATACGTTTGGAAAGAGAAAAATATTGTGACAGCAAAGTAATAGCTTTTGAGTACTCCCCTGTACTATATGCAGAAACACTGTTACAAGCACAATACATTCAGCAATATATACCGCAATACCAGTTGGCTGCCGTAACAGGTAAAAAGCAATTGCTGCAACGCATCCAGTTCTTTACTAATTCAAAGAATTTTTCAAACCCGAAAGGCAACCGGTTTGCTTTTCCTTTGATGAGCTTTATATTACTGCTGGCTTTTGTTGCCACCTTCTTTTTACAATACCAGGTAGCTGCAACAGTAAAACCTGCTCCCGTTGCAATAAATGTAACTGCCCCCGTTAATAATCCAATAACTGAAACTGAACTACCTGCTTTTGTAAACAGTGTGGTAGAAAATCTTAATGATGAAAATTTAAAGAAAATTGAAGCAGCGGTTGAAAAACAAAGACCGGCAATTGAAAAGCAACTGAAAAAGCTGCAACCAATGATCAAATCTATCCAGGACAAAGCAGAAAAGTTTGCACAGCAATTTGGAGATAATAAAATAATTCCGGTTGCATTCCAGGAAAACACCCCAACAAAACAAATTGTTGTTAAGGAAGAACAATCAGGTTCCAAAAATGCTACAGTAAAAGTTTTTACGCTTGCCCTGATTAACGGCGAATGGGTAATCATTCCGGAATGGATGCTGGCTGCAAAAGAAATGCCTGCTGATTCGCTGCAGATCCCTGTAATTGTTGATTCAGCAGTTATTACTGGATACCACAAAGAATAATCTCTTATCTCCCCCTATAATATTTGAGTTGCTAAGAATCATAAAACAATGCTCAATGTTCAATGCTCAACACACAATATTCAATGTAAAATGCAGTTGTATTTTTATTAACCATTGATCATTGAACATTTAACATTGAATATTTTTCCCTAACAATTACCCCAAAGCTTAACTATAGTTTTCTCCAACTATTATTTCACTATCGTTACATACCCTGTAATTGGCGCTCTTCCGTTTCCTGGTTCTATAATGTAATAGTATGTATCAAACGGTAATGGTTTGCCACTCATTGTTCCATTCCATGGTGTTTTATAACCTCTTGATTCAAATACCAGTTGCCCTGTTCTTGTAAACACCTGCACCCTGTTATCAGGATAAGTTTCCAGGTATTGTATTATCCAGGTATCATTGATACCATCATTATTAGGTGTAAATGTATTGGGTATATTGGGTGCCTTTAATACTTTTACAAACATATCGTCAGATTTTTTACATCCGCCCCTTGCCGTAACCGTTAGTTTGTAAGTAATATCATCCTGCATATTGCTGGCAACCGGAGATTCAACAACAGTACTGTTTAAATAAGTAGCCGGGCTCCACAGGTATTGCAGATCATTACCCGTAACCGCTGGCTGAATAGTTATTGAACCGCCCTGCAGCACCAGCCTGTCTGGGCCTGCATCTACAACCGGGTACGGATGAACGGTAAACAATTTTGTAACCGTATCACTGTTACAATTGTGGCTGTTTACAATATAGAGCGATACATTATAAGTGTTTACTGATGTATACTGGTGCAGTACCTGGTAGGTATTTCCTTTAATACCATCTCCAAAATCCCAGTACCATTGTTGCACTGTGCCATCAAGGCCGTCAGTTTTATCAGTAACCAAAACAGCATCGCCAAAACATACTTCCGGTTTACTGAAATCAAAATCTGCTTTGGGCTGCGGATGGATAAAATCAATATTATGCTTCACTATGTTTACACAATTATTTCCGCTGGTTACTTTTAGTGTTACTGTATAAGGCCCCGTGCTGGTATATAGGTGCGGTGGCGGAGTTTTAGCAACTGATGCTGTAAGGTCTCCAAGATCCCACGCATACAAAAATTGAATTTCACTTCCATCTGCAATGGTGGAATTATTGCTAAATGAAACTAACGCATTGGGCAGGCAAACACTGGATTCATTAAATGCAAATGCTGCTTGTGGTATAGGGCTTATATAAACCTGCTGTGCTTTATTTGCACTCTTACAACCATATGCAGAGGTATTGTACATGGTAATTGTATACGTGCCCCACCCCGGGAACGCATGTACGAAAGTGCTGCCCGGTGCATGTGTTTCAAGTGGGGAGCCGTCACCAAAATTCCAGGTGGTATTGGCAAGCACCACCCCTGCTGGTGCGGTGGATAATTCTTTAAATGTGGCGGGTGTACCTTCACACACCGGGCCAACAAAAATAAAATTGGCGCTTGCGGTATCCAGCACTTTAATGTTTTGCCGTATAGAATCCACACAACCTGCTGCCGACGATGTAAAAGTATATTTTATAGAATGCGTGCCGATACCTGCTGCCACCGGGTTAAACAAACCTGTCGGGCTAACTCCCGGCCCTGAATACACGCCGCTGCCAGGCACCCCACCAATTTCGCTGGCCTGGGTTATCTGGTAAGGTGCTGCATCATAACATATATCGGGCATGGCGTTAAACTGCACTTTAGGCGCTGCATTAACTGTAATAGTAGCTAATTTATCATTCACGCAAACACCTCCTGAATAAGCCCTGTAGCGTACCTGGTAAGTTTTGGTAACCTGCGAATTGGGTAAGTACAAATGCTTGTACACTTTTCCCGTAAAAGGAACATTGTCAATTTCCGGGGGACCTGCCGGGAAGTTGATATTATCCCAGTAAATTTCTACTTTGGTTATGCTGCCGGGGAATACAGTTGAAGCTTCCACTATTGCCACCGAATCATTAGCACATAAAGCAGTGGAATTATTAACAGTAAAATTAGCTACCGGGAAACTGCCATTCACAATCAATTGCTGATTCAGCGTGTCTTTGCAACCGGTAGTACTGGTTACAATTAATTGTATGTTGTAAGGTCCCACTGCCGTATAACTATGTGTTGGGTTTTGCAGGTTTGAAGTATTAGGATTAGCTACTGTAGCATTGGGATCACCAAAGTTCCATTGCCATGCGCTGATGGTTGCAGGCAGCGCTACTTTACTGGTATCCAAAAATTGTGCATAGGTATCACTCAAACAAACCTCTGGCGTAATAAAGCCTGCCAATGGCCGGGCATTAATTACCACAGCTTTAGTAATTGTATCCAGGCAACCTTTACTTGTTGTTACAGTAAGTTTAACATTGTAAGTTCCTGCAGTTGCAAAAGTATGCGTTGGGCTTTGTGTGGTATTAATGGGCGAGCCATCACCAAAATTCCATTGCCAGGTACTTAGCGTTCCGGCATTAGGTACTGAGGCATCTGTAAAAGTAATTACCCTTGTTTCGCAGCTCGGCGCAGTATAAGTGTAATTCGGGCTGGGCAACGGGTTAATGGTTACCGTTATTGTAGCTGTATCGCTGTAACAACTCACATTTGTTTTTACCCAGTGCTTAACGGTTTTAATACCGGCAGTGGCATAAGTATGTGTTGGATTTTGTGTGGTATTGATGGGTGAGCCATCTCCAAAATCCCAGTACCATTCGGTTATCGTGTTACCGCTACCGGTACTGTTATCGGTAAAGCTGGTAACATCATTCAAACAGTTTTCAGGATTTACTGTTACCCCGGCAACTGCCTGCAGGTAAATATTGCTTAAAACTTTTGTGGTATCATGCACACAACCTGCTGCACTGGTAGTGGTTAATTTAATGCTAAAGGGCCCTACATTGTTATAATGGTGTGCAGGGTTAGGTAAAGTAGAACTGTTGTTGGGGGCACTTGGCGGATCGCCAAAATCCCACAGGTAACCAAAGCCTCCCGTACCATCTGCAATAGTACTGGTACTTATAAAATGTGCCGAATCCCAGGGCAGGCACACGCCTGCCGGTAAAGTAAAATTAGAAACGGGGATAGGATTTACTTTAAATGTTTTTGGAAAAGGAAGGCTTTTGCATCCCGTATTTGTTTCTACGATCAGTGTATCATGTATCGCAGGATTCCATGGTGCGTAAATATGCGTGGTATCGCTGTTATTGATTCTTATTACTTTAAATCCATCACCAAAATCCCAATACCATTTTATAATATTACCGGGAGGTACTAAACTGGAAGTATCGCTAAACGTGACGGGCAAGCCTTCGCAAACGGGGCTTGACATGCCGAATTTAGCAATGGGGACATTTGTAATTGAGATTGTTCTTGAAATAGTATCACTTAAACAGCCCACGTTACTAACTACCGCGTATCTTATCGTGTAGGTGCCGGCGGTAGTATACAAATGTTTGGGGCTTTTTAGTGTGCTGGTATTTCCATCGCCAAAATCCCAATACCATTTATACGAATAAGTGCCCGCCGGGTATGAGGTAGTGTCTGTAACAGCAACACTATCTGTTACACAACCATTGTTAACGGCTTTAAATCCCAAAGCGGGTGGATCATAAACATAAAGATCCCTGTCGATAATTACTGAATTACCACAGCCCTCACTGGTAACTGTACCCGCAGTAATTGTTATTGGATAGACTCCCGCAGGTGAAAAAGAATGGGTATGCCCTACTTTATACCGCCATACCTGTGTTGTACCTATAAAATAAGTAGAGTCTGCCGTAAGTGGTGCATTAAGCGTATCGTTATGCGTACCAAAAAAACCATGGTAATCAAATATCAGATAGGTTAAAGAATCAGGATGTTTAGGTAAGGTAACTGAAAAATAAAAAGGTGTACCAGTACATGCAGCCACGTTAGTACTTATGTTTAGAGGATTAATGGGTGTAATAAAAGTTAACAGGTCCCTGATATTTGTTCCTCCGTTATAGCCATAAGATTCAGCAGGGCCATAACCATATGCAGTAATATTAAATCCCGAATCTGATGTTACAATATGCTGGCCGGCAGAAACAGAATCCTGCAAATAAGCATAAGCCGGATTCTGGGGATGCACAACAAAAGGAAAAGTAGGAACTAAGCCATCAACACGAAAGGAACTTATTGCAGTGCCGGAATTTGGCAAAACAATGTTTAAGTAATGAGTACCGATAGCATAATTTGGAGTCGAATTCAAAATAACCCTGCTGATATTTTGTTCCACCGAACTTAAATAGATTATTTCCGGGTCTCCATTTCCTGTTCCCCCGCACTGTCCCTGCGAAGGAATATATTGTGCAACAGTGATCGGCTTATCCCCTTCAATTAAATTAGGGGTAGTGTTTTGAACCTGGTAGTAAAAATTATTAATGATCCCTGCCTGCACAACTCCATTTACTTTAACCACAGTTGTGGGGTCGGTAACACAAATTCTGTAATAATCATTCGGGTATTTTGAAGTTGGAACCGTTAGAAACGTCTTGCCCCAGGCAGCCTTGGGAAATGCCTGCGCCATATAATTATCAGAAGTGGCCCCTGCACCGGTATTAGGGCACTTGATACTTAATTTTCCAGCCCCGGAAAAGACAGCGATCTTTTTACAATTACCTGTACCGCTTGCAATACTTTTAATTTTTGAGCCCGTGAGATCAACACCATTATTACCAGATACAGTACCCATTACATTATACACCTGGCCCTGGGTAAGATTTACAGTATAAGTTGTATTGGCAATCCATCCCCCGGTAGTTGCTGCAGTAGGTGTAATTTCTACAGAAGTGGTTCCGGTATCGCAAGCAATTACATAGAAAAAGCAATTGGCATTATTGGCATTTGACCGCTGTTCAAAATTTATGGAATAGTATTCCTTTCCCAATGTATTTGTAGGAAATAGTACCGTTGCCCCCGAAACACTTTGATCATAAATATGGGCATAAGCAACAACAGGTTTTGTTGCAACAACATGTATACCCTTATTACTAATCCCTTCTGAAAATAACCTGCAATCCTGTGTACCTGATTTTGGAATAGTTGCAGTTTGGAATATGGTATTTGCCGGAATACTGTAAGTAGCTGTATAGCCATTACCCGGACAGGAAACTGTAACCGTAGTGGCAGAGTCGGTTGCAATGTATAATACCATCTGGTAAGTACCCCCGGTGTTAACGCCATTTAAGCCCATGGAAACATGAAAGCCATAGCCCACCCAAAAATCCTTCCCTTTGTTACTAAAATCCTGGCAATAAGCTGTTATGGAAATAATAGAAATAATTGCAACCAATAAAAATTTTCTCATGTGTGTTTGGTATGATGGCATTGAACAATTGTCTGGCGGACCTTGTGAACGATGCTTTTTTCGGGGGAAACGTTGGTTGAAAAGAAAAATTAATTTCTCCGGTTTAGCATAGCAAAAGGGTGCACTAAATATAGTACAAAAAAGTAAAAAGCCCTAATGAAAGGGCTTAAAAAAACAGCTGGTTAACAAATATGTTTTATCAATAAGATGATATACTAACTTAAATCTTTGGTCTTAATAACACCTCGGGCATTTCTGGCTGTACTTATTGCCAAGGATAAAGCCCAGCATTATTTCATGCGTATTACCGGTATAAGTTCTTAACCTTGATGTAGTGGCTACTTCATAAGAATAACTCACATTAAAGGTATTGGATACATTCAGGCCTGCTAGTGCAGAATAACCCGAGATCAGGTCTGAGAAGCGGTAACCAACACCTGCCCATACTTTATCCAGGTACTGGAATTTTACATTGGTATGCAATCCGCCCAGTTGTGGCTGCCAGTATTGAAACATTACGGAAGGCATCATCATCACTTCATCAGTAAGTGAAAACCTGTAGCCTGCTGTTACAAAATAATTGGGCGTATAAGAAGTGCCGTATTTATCATTGGTAACAAACTTAGCTTTGCCCGGAATAATATTTAGTACTGATACACCTAAAAAGTATTGTGCTGAATACAACCACAACCCTGCCCCGATCTCCGGTTTTAATTTCTTTAATTCCCCTGAACTGATACCAATAGCAGGATCATTAGGATCTAAATTGGCCCATTCAATTTTGGAGCGGTCTAAATTTACACTGGTAAAGCCGGCACTAAAACCTACAGACAAAGTTGTTTTTACACTTAATGGTTTATGGTAAGCGTAAGTGGCGTTTATTGACCAGCGGTTGATATAACCCGCCTTATCATTCATTGCAGTAAAGCCAATACCATGATGAGGATCTGGTGGTGTATACTCTTCCCATAATCTTTTACCTCTTGGGTCTTCTCCTGGTACGGCAAAAGAAGTAGCGCTGGTTCTAAGATCCGTTTTTCCAATTGGCGCATGAATACTAAAATAAGTGGTAACCGGTGCCCCATTGATACCTGTCCATTGGTTACGGTTACTCAGTTTTATATCGGTATAATTTTCAATACCCGTTACCGCCGGGTTAAGGATGTAATTGTTTAAAATGTACTGGGTATAAAATGGTTTTGCCTGGGCAAGGGCAAGTACACTACACAAACATCCGGATGCGATCAGTATAATTTTTTTCATGGTTCAGTTTTCACTTCTTTGCTGTTAAAAGTCAATCGTTTTAAAATCTTTATTTATTAAGACAAAAATATTCATGCCATAGCTGCAATACAAGCTGCAGCCATGGCATAAAAATTATTTCACAATAGTTACATAACCCGTCATTGGCGGCCTTCCATTACCTGGTTCAACAATATAATAATACGTATCAAATGGTAATGGTTTGCCATTTAAGGTTCCGTTCCATGGTGTTTTATATCCTCTCGATTCAAACACCAGTTGTCCTGTTCTTGTAAATACCTGCACCCTGCAATTAGGATAAGTATCCAGGTAATCGATCAGCCAGGTTTCATTGATACCATCGCCATTAGGTGTAAATGTATTTGGAATTCTTGGCGCCTTCAGTACTTTAATAAACACATTATCCGATGGTGCGGTACAACCTCCCCTGCCCGTAACCGTTAGGGTGTAAGTAATGTCAGTTAGTATGATGTTTGCCGTAGGTGTTGCATCGGTGGTACTGGTTAAATACGTAGCCGGGCTCCACAAATACTGCAGGTCGTTACCGGTAACAACGGGTTGCATAGTTACCGAGCCGCCTTCCAGCACTACCCTGTCTGGCCCTGCATCAACTGTTGGATATGGATCTACCCTGAACAATTGCGTTAAAGTATCACTGCTACAATTAAAGCTGTTTGTAGTGTACAACGATACATTATAAGTATTTGGTGCGTTATAAGTATGAGGCAATTGCCAAACATTACCAGTAATGCCATCACCAAAATCCCAGTACCATTTAACTATTGTACTACCATCTGTTGTTGTGGTATTATCCGTTACAAGCACATCTCCTCCAATACATACTTCCGGTTTATTAAAGCTAAAAGCAGTTTTTGGTTGCGGATGAATAAAATCAACCACGTGAGTAATAGTTTGCTGACAATATCCGTTAGTGCCAACCGCACCATTTACAGTTAAGGTTACCGTATATGGCCCTGTGCCAGAATAAAGATGTGGCGGAGGTGTTTTTACCGACGCTGTGTTAAGTGGTCCGCTTGCAGGATCTCCAAAATCCCATGCGTAAGTGATGGACGAGTTATCAGCAATGCTTGTATTTGTCATTGTTACCGCTGCATTAGGTATACAAAGTGTAGTTTGATTAAAACTGAATACAGCCTGCGGTATTGGATTTACACGCAATGCCGTTACAGTACTGGTACTCTTACATCCAACCGCAGATGTATTGAACATGGTAACATTATAACTACCCCATGTTGGGAAGGTATGCGTAAACGTTGTTCCCGGCAAGTGCTGTTCCACTGCTGACCCATCACCAAAATTCCAGGTGGTATTATTAAGTGTAACACCTGCTGGTGCTGTTGATTCTTCTTTAAAAGTAATGGCGCTGCCATCGCATACTGGTGTAACGTAAGAGAATTTGGCGCTTGCAGTATCCAGTACTTTTATAGTATTGCTCATCGTATCAACACAACCGGCTACAGAAGTAAAAGTGTATTTGATGGTATGCGTACCCACACCTGCGGTAGCAGGACTAAACAAACCTGTTGGGCTAACTCCCGGTCCGGTATATACGCCGTTACCCGGTACACCGCCCACTTCGCTGGCTTGTGTTATCTGGAATGGCGCTGCATCATAACAAGCATCCGGCATTGCATTAAACTGCACTTTTGGTACTGCGTTAAGTGTAATTACAGTTTGTTTCTCATTAACGCACGACACTCCTGAATATGCACGTACCACTACAGTATAAGGCTTGGTTACCGGCGCCTGGAAGTTGGGATATTTATGTTTGTATACTGTGTTTAATACTGGCGCATTATCCACCACAAATGTTCCCGGTGCGCCAACAAAATCCCAGTAGATTTCCAGTTTGCTAATGTTACCCACGCCTATTGTAGAAAGATTTACTATTGATACAGTATCATTAACACACAATGCACCACTATTAGTAACAGAGAAATTAGCAACCGGTGCACTGGCGATATTTACAGTATGTGTTATCGTGTCTGCGCAACCGGCAGTGCTTTGTGAAATATGTGTTACCGTATAAGTACCTCCTGCACTAAACTGGTGCGTACCATTCATAGCAGTTTGTGTATTGCTGGCGCCACTTGCAGGATCACCAAAATCCCATTTGTAAGCATTTACGTTAAAGGTACCCGTGCCTAATGTAAATACACTGGCATCGGTAAACTGGGCTATATCACTAACACATGCAGTAGTGGGTACAGTAAAATCAGTCTTGGGCCTTTCGTTAATAACAACTGGTAACATAAACGGTGTTGAGTTAAAACATCCGTTTGGAGTAGTAGTAACGGTAAGGGTTACGTTATAAGTACCAGGCAGTGAAAATGTATGTGCTGGGTTTTGCAGACCGGATGTATTATTTGGTCCACTTGCAGGATCTGCAAAATTCCACGACCAGTTACTTAAAGTGCCCGAGTTAGGTACAGAATTATCAGTAAATCCAATTACCCTGGTGTTACAAGATGGTGCAGTCCAGTTGAAATTTGCTGTGGGCAATGGCACTACGTTTATTGTTCCGCCTCTTTGTACAAACACACAAGCATTGCCAATTGTTTTAATGGTATAGCTGCCGGATGCAGTAGGCGTACCCGTAATGGTAACTGTATTACCAACGGTAGTAACTGCAAGACCGGGTGGCAAAGTAGTAACGGAAACACCAGTGGCGCCACCATTGAAAGTATATACTATTGGTGCAATTGGAATGCCCGAGCAAACAGTTTGAATCTCAGATGAACCAGCATTTAAAGTAAGTGTATGATCAGGATTTACAGTTATTGTTCCTGTTGAATCCGGGTTAACACATGGGCCGGTTGTTTTTACATGGTAAGTATAAACAACAGGCGCAGTGGAAACAACTGTTGGGGTTCCTTGTATAGTAACAGTATTGCCTGCCACAGTGCTGGTAACTCCCGGAGGTAAACTGGTTATAGTGGCGCCTGTTGCACTTCCGCCAATAGTAAACAGGATGGGTGTTATTGCTGTATTAACACAAACAGTTTGATTTTTTATTGAACCGGCATTTAAAGAAACTGTTGCATCTGGTGTTACCGTAATAGCACCAGTTTTTGCTGGCGGCACCAGGCATGGGCCAGTTAGTGTAATAGAATAATTGAACGGACTGCCCACACTTGATGTTGGCGTACCCGAGATGGTAATTGATCCTGGATTACCGGGAACATAAGTATAAGTTACACCAGGTGGCAATGTACCTGTTAAATTAGCCGCAGTAACGCTGCCGGTTACCTGGTAAACAATACTGATTGGATTATTGACACAAGCCGTTGGGCTGCCTGTTGCTGAGAGTAAATTAATGCCAGCATCGGGGTTAACATTTATTATACCCGTTTGCACTGCTGGTACCTGACATGGGCCGGCAAGTACAACTGAATAATTAAATGGGCTGCCTACATTGGTGGTTGGTGCTCCCGATATAGTTAATACACCCGGATTACCTGGTGTACCTGGCGTGTACACGAAGGTAACGCCGGGAGGAAGACCAAGTACATTAACTGAAGTAACACTTCCATCTATAGCATAAGTAATCGGAGTGATATTATTGTTTACACATTTAGTTTGATTGGTGGTAGCTGGCGCTGAAGTTAGTGCAATAGTAGCATCAGGATTAACCGTTATCGTTCCGCCCAATGGTGGAGGGTTAATACAAGTGCTTACTGTAGATACAGAATAAGTATACGTAAATGGCAATACAGTTACAGTGGGTATACCAGTTATAGTAAACTGTTGCGTGGCCGCATTATAAGTACCCGTAACACCTGGTGGAAGTCCGGTTACAGTGGCCCCCGTTGCCCCACCTCCTATGCTATACACAATTGGAGTAATAACCAATCCATTTGAATTTATACAAAGTGTTGGATTGGCATTGCCGGATAATAATGAAAGCGTTGCAGTTGCATTTACGGTTAATGTAAAACTAAGGCTAACGGCTGGGTCTACACATGGACCAGTAGGCTTTACCGTTACTGTATAAGTTCCGGCTACAGTAGGCGATCCTGTTATAGAATAAATTTTGGTTCCGGCATTATACGTTCCGGTAAGTCCCGGTACTGCAGGTGTAAAAGTGGCGCCTGTTCCGCCGCTGCCTACCAGGTAATCAATTTGCTGGATAGGCGCATTTATACAAACTGTTTGATTGATTGAGCCTGCCTGGTAAGTTATTGTGGCATTGGAGCTAACGGTAACGGTTGCAGCTTGGCCGGTAATAATTCTTTTACATATTGTTGCGGTCAGATTCTTTATACTATCAAGACTGTAAATAAATGTTCCTGCAACATTTGTAGGAATATTGGTAATGGTAAATACACCAAGCGCATTACTTGTTACCTGCGGTTGTGCTACACCGTTAATGCTGTAATTCATCAGGTAAGGCGCTACTCCCCCACTACCCGTTAGCGTTACCGAAGGCAATGGTGCTGAATTGATACAAACAGTGGTTGTACCATTGATGGTGCCATTGGGTATATCAGGAATGATAATAGTTTGTTGTGCGGTGGCTATACAACCAGATGTGGTAGTACCGGTGTATTGCACAGTATAAGTACCCGGACCGCTAAAAGTATGAGAAGGATTTTTTTGATTTGAAGTATTTGCTGCCCCGCTTGTTGGATCGCCAAAGGTCCAACTCCAGGCATATGTAGCCTTGGGTATTTGAAGTGTGGTTTCAGTGAAGTTCACGGGATCTAAATAACAACCAGGAAGGCTTGCTGAAAAGCTTCCTGTAGGTGGATCATTAACCGTTAAATTGAAAGTGTAATCCTGTTCATTACCACAACCTTCAGTAGATGTACGGTAAACAGTTATAGTAATTTGATAAACACCCGCAGCAGTAAATGAATATAGCCCAGGAATTGAATACCATGCTACTTCTTTACCGTTGCGAATATTTACGGAATCAGGTATAATAGTAGGTGTACCATAGATGGTTACAGGAAAGTTATTAGGGTTCATTGCTCCCGCATTACTACAACTCCAGCGAATTGAATCATAGCGGATCTCTACGGGAGTAGGGCCTGTTGATTTATTAGGTAAATATACCTTGAAACCAAAAAGGTTTCCAACGCAGGTAGTAGGAGTAGTTTCAATACTACCAGTTGTGCTTATTTCCAAACTGGTATTTAAATCTTTCACATTGGTGCCTGCATTATAACCATAAGATTCCGTAGCGCCATAACCATATGCAATCGCATTAAAACCTGAATCAGATTGAATAAGATGTGGCACACTGGCCCCCGTTTGTCCGCCAACCCTTATTATAGCATAAGAATAGGCCGGGTCCTGGGGATGAACAGTGAATGTTCCTGCTGGCAGCGGAGCCCCATCAAGTAATAGCGAACTAATTGCAGTTCCCCCATTGGGTATCACTACGTTTATATAGTGTTTTTGAGCCTTTATCGCAAAGTTAGCGCACGCATCCCATCTCACTTCATTAATACTTTGTTCAATAGGACTCAAATAAATAACTTCAGGGTCGCCATCGCCAGAAGGAATACCACAGGCAGCATTACCCTGCGATGGAAAATATTGTGCAACCATGATGGGTTTATCCGCAACTATCTTTCTCAAATTTGCGCTTTGCGTTAATTCATAATAAAAGCCCCCATTAAGAGGAACCGCAATAGGCAATCCATCTACGGTTACTATTGTGCTGGGGTCAGTTACGCATATCCTGTACATATTCCCCATAGGTGCGGCTACACCAGCAGTTGATGTATAATTTGCAGATGGGACTGTTAAAAAATTCTTTCCCCATGCACTTTTTGGCAGGCCCTGTACCATATAATTATCAGAAGAAGGTGCCGCACCGTTACAGGCTATCGCTATCCTGCCACTACCCGAAAAAACAGCAATTCTTTTACACCCGCTTGTTCCGGATGCGATACTCTCGATTATTGAACCAGTTAAATCAACACCGTTATTACCAGATGTAATACCCATAACATTATATATCTGTCCCTGCGTTAGTGTAACGTTATTTTTGGTTCCTGCAACCCAACCTCCGGTTGTATTAGCACTCGGGGTTATTGAAACAACGGTGGTTCCTGTATCAACTGCTACAACATAAAACCAGCAGTTGGCATTAGTTGTATTGGAATTGTTGGTAAAATTTACAGAGTAATATGATTTCCCTAATGTAGGCACAGGATATAATACAGTTGCTCCCGACACACTTGCATTATAAATATGGGCATAAGCTACAATAGGCACGTCACTGGTTATATGAATACCTTTATCAGATAAGCCTTCTGCAAACAACCTGGCATCAGATACACCACCTTTTGGCAAAGGCGGCGTTTGAAATACTGTGTTAGCAGCAATATTGTTGTAAGTAACAGTATAACCTAAAAGCGGGATAGAAACCGTAACGTTGGAAACCTGGTCGGTAGCAAAGTATAATACCATGTCCTGTGCATTACCTCCGTTGGTCATCACCTGGTGGTATCCATAACCAACCCAAAAATCTTTCCCCTTATTACTAAAATCCTGGCTAAAACCAACAATCGAAATAATAGAAATGGTAAACAGCAGTAAAAGTTTTCTCATGTTTTTGGTATAAAACGTTGTTCAATTAATAAAAAAGTCCGGTTAACGGATGCTGATTTGGGGGAGTATGTTGCCTACAAAGGATAAAGAGAAATTCACATGTTTTACACAGGAGAATGGATAGGTAAATATAAGGAAAATGTACAAAAAAAACCTCTTAGACGAGGCTTTTTTAAAATTTCAGCAAATATTTGGATGTTTATTATTCGTTTATCCATAATTTGATAAATAGCCTAAATGCAAATACTGCATTATTTTTTACCCTCAATTAGGGATAAACAGGCTGATGATATAGCTTACTTATTATACTAACAGGTTTGTTTCAAACTTATTTTTTAGCATGCAAACTTGCTTGGTAACTATAACCGATAATCGCAATTATATGAAATTTCTGAATACCCAATATATTAAAGATATTTTTTAAGGTTTTATATATCTAACTTATTTATGTGGTACTATTCTTCAATATGAATCAAAAAAAATCATGAAGGCGTGATAGGTGTTGCTACAGTGTAGCTATATCTTAACAGTATAAGGTCTGCAATACCCCAAAACAAAAAAGCCACATAGAAATGCGGCCTTTGTTAAGAATCTTTCGATTCTGTAACCCCCAAAGAAAACATCGTAAACCAAGCACTAACAACGTTTACTGTCTTTTGGGGTTATTAGTAAACGTGAATTGTTAAAATTTATTTTGCTTGTGTTAAAATTTCGTTCAATTGTTTTGTTTTATTTCCAGGATTAACCTGAACAAAGTTGTTATCTTTTTAATACCTTATTTCTTATTTATATCCATCAACATCTCCCTGCTTACCGGTTTCATTGCCCAATAAGAAGGCAGGGGTTGAAAATTGTATTGTACCGGCGCTCCTTTTACACTTTCAAACATCAATTGCAGTATCGCTTTCAGCTGGCCTTTTGCTATTAAGTTGATCGTTGTTTTCATAATGGTTACATTGTTTGTTTATAACAATAAGGTTTGTTTATTTTTTTGGTTGTGCAACACCAGAATTTTTCAAATGTTGCCCGCCCACTAAAAGATGCTCTTTTGCCAGTTGTCCGTTGCCTTACTTGCTATAATTATTCCGCTCCGCTGCTCAAAGTTTCCGCAAATAAGGTCAAAAAAAATGCAGTTAGTCGAGGTAAAGGAGGTTGCCGGTCGGGTAAAAGAACCAGCAACTCCTTCTGTAAACCCTCTTTGTGCTTGGTTATAATTAGTTTTTAATAATCTTTTGAGTACCTATCACCACACCATTTACATTTAACTGGGCTACGTACATGCCAGGGGCAAGTTTAGCCAGACCGTTCAATTGTATGGTTACATAACCTTTAGTGATATCTGTTAGTTTGCTTAATACCTGCTGACCGTTATTGTTAACCACATTTATTAATGCAACACCATTTTCAGTTGCAGTAAAACGAACATTTAAGTTTTCTGTAAAAGGATTAGGCGTTGTTTGTATTACCACTCCTTCTTTTGCTTTTAATTTTACAACAAGTATATTAGTATAGGTTCCTTGTCCGTTGTTATCCACTTCTTTTAAGCGATAGTACACTACAGATGCAGTTTTCAGCTCAGTTGAGTTATCTTTAAACTGGTAGCTTTTTTTGCTGCCGTTTTCAAAACCATCCAATACCAAAGCAATAGTTGTAAAATGAGTACCATCAAAAGAACGTTCAACCTCAAAATGGTTGCTGTTGATCTCCTCTTCTGTGATCCATTTTAATACAACAGACTGGTCAACCACCGTAGCATCAAAAGAACTGTATTTAACTGCTAAAGGACCAGCAGCTACATAGTTAAATCCTTTAAAGTAAATACCTTTTTGTCTTGTTATCGCTGCACCCAGGTTTGCTGCTCCGGCTTTGTAAGTAAAGCTGCCGACGTTATTCCTTGTTAAAGTAAACATTACATTTTTTGCGGCAGTGTCAACACCGGAATATTCAATACCAGCTATATTAGTGGCTAAATATTGGGTAGCAGTTTGCACAACATTTAATTCCAAAGCATTACTCAGGTATGTTAATATGCTTGAACCTCCCATGTCCAGTGCGTCCATTTCATGCAAAGTTGAGTTGCCATCAATATCCATGGCAGTGGCACAAAGGGTATCAATGATCTTAAGATTACCGCTGCCGTTTACGAACTCTATTTTAAATTCCACCATACCGGTGCTGAAAGCAGGAATATGTATTGCTGGTGAAAAAGCTTCAGGCTTAGTAGTAGTGTTATCATCTAAAATGGTAACAGTGGCGCCGCCGGTTGCACTTACTATTGTAACAATGGCATCAGTGCCGGAAGCTACATTGTTGAATTTATACTTTGCTCCTACTGCTAATGAAGAACCGCTTAATAATGTTGGTGTAGAATTAAAATTGAATCCGAATCCGTCGGCTTTAGATTGAAGAGAGAAACCAAGTATAAGTACAGACAATACAATATACTTAACGAATGTAAAATTAGTTTTCATTTTCTTGTTTTATTGTTTCAGATTATTTTCCAAGAATTCGACAGGGGTAAGAATCTGTCTGAACCTGGATTGGTTCTTAAGAGGAGGATTGGGCTTCGGATTAGAAAGAATAGATAACCGAGGTATTGATCATTTATAATTTCATCACAAACATAATACGCTTTTTCGGAAACCGCAAGTTTTTTACTCCGTAATTTTACGGCATTTCGAGGATAAATACGTAAATGTTCGTTTCCTTAGAAAATATTCAGCCGCTCAGCCTGCAGACATTAGAAAATATTCACCGTTCGGACGCATTATTTTTCGAAAACTTTTAAATTCCACCTTTTTCTTGCAGAAAACTATGCGAAAAGGGTTCTTTTTTATGTAATCGTAAACTAGAAAATCTACTATGGCCGAAACGTAAAATAGCGTCATCGTTTGTACTACAAGCTTCATAAAAATACTGAGTAAGCCTACGCCCGGATTCTAATTCCGGGCGTAGGGATCAATACATTACCCTGTAGCTATTACTTCTTAATAATTTTTTGAGAACTTGCCACACTACCGTTAATTACCAACTGTGCCACATAGATTCCCGGGGCCAGTTTAGTCAACTCATCTAACTGAAAAGTATTATATCCTTTACTTACCAATGATTGTTTTGTAACCAGTTTTTGGCCGGTTATATTAATAATACTTATTTGTGCAGTACAGCTTTCAGTTGCAGTAAAACTAATATTTAAAATATTTGTAAATGGATTCGGGCTTGTTTGCATCACAATTCCCGCTTTTGGCTGGATCTTTACTACCAGTGTATTACTATATGTATACATGCTGTTATTATCAATTTGCTTTAAACGATAATAAACAACAGCTTTAGCTTGCAGCTCTGCTGCAATATCCTTAAACTGGTAACTTTTTTGGCTGCCGTTTGCAAAACCATCCAGTACAAGACCAATTAGCGTAAAATTAACCCCATCAAAAGAGCGCTCCACTTCAAAATGGTTGTTATTAATTTCCAGGTCGGTAACCCAGCTTAAGGTTACGGTTTTGTCCACAGCCACCGCATTAAAAGAAAAATACTTTACGGGCAGTGGTCCTCCCTCCGGAACAGAACAACCATTTGCATTATGAAAATATATCACCCAGTTGGAAGACGGGGGCATATTTCCGCCGGAAACACAATAGCCTATATATCCCAGGCTACTGCACTTGGAAATATCCGGCAAATAAAAAGTGACGTTCTGTTTTACCCCATCCGTATATACAGAATCAATAACCGGGGCCGTCGTGGGACAATCGGTGAAATATAATTTCAACTGACCATCGGCGCATGTACCATTACCATTATTTCTTCTGAAATAACTTGGGCAGTTGATGGAAGTCTGTGCTAAAGTTGCAGAGCAGATTAACAGCAATGCAAAAGTGAATGTAAGATTAGTTTTCATTTTTTCTTTGTTTATAAGGTTTCAAAAAAAGCCAAGATCAGGAGAGATAAACAGTCTTGAATCTGGAGTGTAGGTTCCTTAGCGGGAGATTGGGTTTCAGATTTGAAAAAAGCAAAAAGTTTTAAAAAAATCCAAGATCAGGAGAGATAAGCAGCCATGAATCTGGAGTGTAGGTTCCTTAGCGGGAGATTGGGTTTCAGATTTGAAAAAAGCAAAAGGTTTTAAAAAAATCCAAGATCAGGGGAAATAAGCAGCCATGAAACTGGAGTACGGTTCCTTAGTGGGAGATTGGGTTTCAGATTGAGAAAAAAGCAAAAGGTTTTTTAAAAAAATCCAAGATCAGCAGAGAAAAGTGACCACGAACCTGGAGTATGGTTCCTTAGCGGGAGATTGGGTTTCAGATTCAGAAAAAAGCAATAATTGAGGTAGCGATCGTTTACAATTTCATAACAAACATAATACGTTTTTTCGTAAACTGCAAATCTACTTCACCGTAATTTTACTGATATTCATGGGAAAATACGTATTTGCCCGTTTTATTAGAAAATATTTAAATATCCGAACGGTGACTATTAAATAAAATCTACCATCTGCACGTAATAATTTTAGAAAATTTTTAAATACGGGTACTTTATTGAATAAAGTTGCTTTATAAGGCTACTTTATTGAATAGTCTCTAACAAGAAAATCGACTATAGGGTAACCGCAAAAAGCAGCAATTTTTCGTCTTCATTGCTTGTAAAATCTTTATAAATTATTAACACATGCTTACCAATAAGCATGTGTTAATAACTGATTGCAACTATTTTTTGATGATTTTTTGAGAGCTTGTAACACTACCATTAATTACCAGTTGTGCAACATAGATACCCGGGGCCAGTTTAGGCAAATCGTTTACATTTAATTGTAAAGTGTTGTACCCTTTGCCAGCAAGTAATTGCTTTGTAAATATTTTCTGCCCGGTTATATTAATGATATTTATTTGCGCTGCAGCTGTTTCAGATGCAGTAAAACTAACATTTAAAATATCTGTAAAAGGGTTCGGACTTGTTTGCATAACCACCCCTGCCTTTGATTGGAGTTTTACTACAAGCGTGTTACTGTATGTAAACATGCCATTATTATCAATTTGCTTTAAACGGTAATAAACAACGGGGTTAGATTGCAACTCCACAGCGTTATCCTTAAACTGGTAACTTTTTTTAGTACCGTTTACAAAACCTTCCAGTACAAGACCAATTTGTTTAAAATTAGTTCCATCTAAAGAACGCTCCACTTCAAAGTGGCTGTTATTGATCTCCACTTCGGTAACCCAGTTTAAGGTTACTGTTTTATCTGCAGTTAGTGCATCAAAAGAAAAATACTTTACCGGCAGCGTAGCCCCCTCGGAAACATTGCAGCCAGTAGAGATATTGAGTGCGTTATGAAAATATATCACCCAATTGGCAGATGGAGGCATATTGCCACCAGAAACACAATACCCTATGTATCCCTGGCTTTGGCATTTGGAAATATCTGGTGCATAAAAAGTAACCTGGCGTTTTACGCCATCGGTATAAACAGAATCAATAGCTGAAGCAACTGTTGGGCAATCGGTGAAATATAATTTCAGCTGACCATCGGGACATGTACCGTTACCATTATTTCGTCTGAAATAGCTTGGGCAGGTGTTAGAAGACTGGGCAAAAGTTGAAAGGCATACTACTAGCATTACAAAAGTGAATGTAAAAATTCTCATGTTTTTTTTGGTTATAAGGTTTAAAAATATTCCAAGAGCAAGGGAGTTGAGAAACTGTTGATCTTGAGGTAGTTCTTTAGAGGAAGATTGGGCTTCGGATTAGAAAAAAGCAACAACCAAAGTAGTGATCGTTTACGATTTCGGGCGCAAACATAGTATGCTTTTTCAGAACCCACAAAATTTTTGCCGCCGTAATTTTACGGTGCTGGTAGTACGACTACGCATCCTCCCATTTTCTTAGAAATTTTTAAAATTGCCATACTTAGGCCTTAGATAAAATTTAGTAGCCTAAGCAGTAATTTTCGTAAAGATTTAATTCAGGCCTTTTTGCAGACGAAAATTGGCTTAAAAACCACTTTTTTAGTGCAACTATAAATAAGAAGATCTACGCTGGTTTTAAACGTAAAATAGCGTCATCGTTTGTACTGCAATCTTCATAAAAATACTGAGTAAACCTACGGCAAGTGCATAATTGCTGGTGCAGGAATAACTACAATGAGCCAGGCCAACCCAGTTATATTGCCCATTTTTAAAAGCAGCAAAAAATTTTGAAACCTGCCATTTTAGCATTATTTTGTGTTAACCCGAATTTGTAAACCCATACTTCAGACCAGCAGTTTCAGCCAGGGTAACAAGCTCGTTTATTACCGTTCTTCAAATTACCAGATGTATTATTGATTTTGTTGTTAAACGAATATCTATTTTTAGTTATCTGTATATTTTAATGAAATTAAATTTCAGATAATAACTATAATTATTTATTTATCAATACTATACAAAACATTTTGTAATTATACTGCAACTAAGCCAAATTACTTAATTTTAGGAAGGTTCAGGTAATTCTATAGTTACTTTTTAAATTTACTTAAACGTTGTAAATTAATTATTAAACAGTTTTTTATACAAAAAATTTATAACTAAATAAGTTACTCAAATATCTCACCATTATTCAACCCTGGCTTTAGTTAATAATCTAATAGATTTAGCAAAACTTTTTTACAATTTTAGGATTGTAATATGCTAAACTTTGGCGTACTTTGTATACAATCACAAAACAGCAAACAAATAACAACTATGCCCCGTAAATACTCCCCCCTCCTTTTGGCCTTTTCTGTAGCTCTACTTTTTATGACATCATGTCGTGAGCCGAAAGACCTGGAGTACCGGACTTTTAAAAACCTGAGTTCGGATAAACTGGGATTTTCCTCCTCTACTTTTAAAATTGACCTGATCTACTACAACCCCAATAATTTTGGATTGCAGCTAAAACGGACGGACCTGGATGTTTATATCGACAGTAATTATTTGGGCCATACTGCCCAGGATTACCAGATCAATATTCCGAGGCGTGCAGAATTTACACTTCCGCTAAGCATTGAAGTGGATATGAAAAATGCCTACAAAAACGCTATTCCTGCACTTTTTGGAAAAGAGGTTTTGGTGAAGGTGGTGGGAAAAGTGAAACTGGGAAAGGCAAATGTGTTCAAAAGTTTTAATGTGAACTACGAGGGCAAGCAAACATTTTCTTTCTAAAAAGAAGGCAGCGGAGGCATAAAAAATGTTCAATGTTCAATGTTCAATGCTCAATGTTCAATGCTCAACAGAAATGCAGTTTATGCTACTTTTTAGCCGTTTTTGTAAAAGGATCTGCCATCAAATATTCTTATAGACGGAACCAAACATCTGCACAAAACAAAAAAGCACCCCTAAAACCGGGATGCTTTTGCTGCATTTAAATCGTTTTATCTACCCTTTTGGGGGTGTGGGCTTTGGCGCTTCTGCTGGTTTTTTACAACATGCCGGCAGCCTTTTATAGGCAGATTCTTCGGCTTCTATATCGTCTGCATCAAAGCCAAGGTTGGCAATGGCTGTTTTAATAAATTCTTTATTCGTTCTGTCGGTAAGCCAGGAAACTGCTATCGTTTTCCTTTTCAGATCCACATTTATTTTTGTTATCCCATCCACCTGCTTGGTAAGAAAAAACTCTATCTGGTCTTTACATTGCTGGCAGTTTTGCAGCGTGGGAAGGCTTATTACTGCTTTGTCGGAAACTTTTATTTGTGCGTTGCCTGCCAAAACCAGGCAGGAGGCAACCATTCCTAAGAAGAGTTGTTTCATATTTAGTATTGATTTAGTTCTAAAGTTATTAATTACCCGACCAATTTGCAGGATCTGCACTCCAATTTAACAAGGTTTTTTGCTGATCTGGAGAAATTATGCCTTTTTCAATGGCTAATTCTATCAGTGTTGGGTAATTGGTAAGCGACCGGTATGGTATTCCGGCTGTTTCAAAAGCTTTATCAGCCACAGTAAAGCCGTAAGTAAAGATAGCCACCATTCCAATTACTTCCACATTTGCTGCTTTAAGCACATCACATACCTGTAAACTGCTCTTGCCGGTTGAAATAAGGTCTTCTATAACCACTACTTTTTGTCCTTTTTCCAGGTTGCCTTCTATTTGATTGCCTAAGCCGTGTTCTTTTGGTTTGGGCCTTACATAAACATAAGGTAGCTTTAACTGGTCGGCAGCCATCGCACCCCATGCAATACCCGCAGTTGCCACCCCGGCTAAAATATCTGCATCAGGAAATTTTTCAAATATCACACTGCACATTTCGCTTTTAATAAAGTCGCGGATGTAAGGAAAGGATAATACTTTTCGGTTATCGCAATAGATGGGGCTTTTCCATCCGCTGGCCCATGTAAAAGGTTGTTGCGGACTTAATTTAATTGCATTAATTTGTAAGAGCTTTTCAGCAACGGCTTTTTCGTTTGTCATGTTGCAAATTTGACGGTTGAAATTTAAAATTTGAAATATTATTATGCACATCAAAATTTACTTTGGCGATAAACCGGTTTTTCTTTGTGATGAGATTGAAAAAGAGTTGAATGAAATACTGCATCACCCCGATGCTGTTTTTATGGATGAGATAACCAACCCGGCTATTAAATCTTTATTGCACGAGATAAAAAAAGAGGAGTTTCATGCCGGTGTTATCTGGAATAAAGACCTTGAGGCGCTGAAAAAAGTATTCTTTAAAAATTTTACTTTAATTGAAGCGGCCGGGGGCATTGTGCAAAACAATAAAAAGGAATTGCTGTTCATCTTCCGCCTTAATAAATGGGATTTGCCCAAGGGCAAAATGGAAAAAGGTGAAAAACCGGATGCCTGTGCATTAAGGGAAGTGGAAGAAGAGACCGGTGTTACCAACCTGAAACTGAAGAAAAAAGTGGGTGAAACTTACCATACTTACGATGCTTTTGGCAAGCATTTTTTAAAAATCACACATTGGTATTATATCACCTGCCCTGCTGCACAAACCCTGGTGCCGCAAACTGAGGAAGATATTACGGCGATAAAATGGGTGGCTACAAAAGATATTAAAGAACCGGTTGCTAATACTTATCCTTCGATAAAAGATATTTTGAGGGTGTTTTTTGATGAACCGTGAGTGGAGAGTTGTGGGTTATGGGTTACGGGTTTTAAGTTTATTGTTTTCGGTTTGTAGTTGGGTGTTCGAAAGTTTACTTTACTTGTTCGAAAGTTGACGGTGGTCATTCGAAAGTTGACAGTGACTATTCGAAAATAATCGGCGCTTATTCGAAAATGGACGGTGCCTGTTGGAAAGTTGACGGTGATTATTCGAAAGTGGTCGATAGTTATTCGAACATGGATGGTGCCTGTTTGTAAGTTGACAGTGACTATTCGAAAGTTAACGGAGGTTGTTGGAAGGTTGAGTATGGTCATTCGCAAGTTGGCGGTACCTGTTAGAAAATTGACGGTGCTTGTTAGAAAGTTACGGGTTGCAGATTGCGGATTGCGGCAGAAAGTGTACAGTTAATTTATGCTACATAAAAAAGGCAGCCAGTAATTATATACTGCTGCCTTTGTGTTGCCCTTGTTTTTACTGGAAATTTATTTTTTTGCTGTAAATTTTATATTGCTGATCTGCTTATACTGATGGCTTGAAGCGCCAAAAATACTTTTTACATACAACTTAGCTGATGCGGCTACCGGGGTTAGCCCTATCAACGGATTATATAATACCTGGTTGCGGCTAAGCCTTGCATTGCTCCAGCCGCTATATGTATTCATCACAGCACCGTTCAACTTATTCAGCTCATCTGATTTTTGTTTTAATGCACTGGTGGTAAGCGTTGCTTCATTAGGCTTATAGGCATTTTGCAATACTGCCAGCTGTACTATTTTTGAAAAATGTGCTATCATATTATCAAAACCGAGTTGTGCTGCAGAGATGTGTTTATCTTCTATTGCTTTAGCGTTGGGAGTTACGGGTTGCGGGTTACTGGTTTCGGTAACACTTGTTGTTGCCTCCTGCCGGGGCTGTATCTTTTTTGCTCTTTTGCCGTTCATCTTTCTTAAAATGTCTTTAGCATCCTGCAGTGCCATTGCGGGAATGGCGGATGCTGCCATAGCATTTACCACCTGCGGAGCCAATTTTTTTAACTGGTTAAATGCCTGCCTCCTTTCATTTACTGCATTGTAAAAAACGCTTTTTGCAATGGTGGTTTTTTCCATCTCCGTTTTTGCCTGCTCCAATAAATTATTGAGGCTGATAATAGTAAGTTCTTCCCGGCTGGGGTTATAAGCTGCGCCATAACCATTGATGAATTCAATTAATTGTTGAAAGTTGGCCACATTATTTGTGTGGCCGGTTTCGAAAGTTGATGCCATAATTTGTTTTTTTTAGAGTGTTGGATAATTAGTTGCCAAAGCAACTGTGAAAAAATATAAGACGGATTGTTGCTATTGCGGGTTGCAGGCGGGGGTTGTATTTTTCTTCTAATTATGGGGTGGATTGTATATGACCTGGATGTAGAAAGAATTGGAATATTGCGGGTATTACGCTTGGAGTTGTGGGGAATAAGGCTTTTTTTGTGGGGGAACTTTGGTGATCTAAAACGGCAAAAGCGGAGAAGAGCTAAGGCGGTGTGTTTAAATGATACTGCCTTTTGTTTGAGAAAACTTATGCCGCGGTTACAAACCGCTAGAATTAGTAGACACAAGTGACCCGCTAACGCGGAACACTTGCCAGTGAGTATCCGATTATTACTTTATCAAAATACAAAAGTTAATCAGAATATTTAGATCGACACGATTATGACTTCAAAATACGATAATATTTTTGTACAAATTCCTTCTTATAAAGACACTCAATTAAGTGATACAATTGAAAGCCTTCTCGAGAATGCATATAATCCTAAGCGGTTGAATATACATATATGTTGGCAACATGATACTTCTGAAAGGCTACCAACAAAAATTACAGAAACTAAAAATATAAATATTATTGATATAGATTATAGAGAGAGTAAGGGAGCAAATTGGGCAAGAAGCATTTTACAAAAAAAATGGAATAATGAACCTTATTCTTTTTTAGTAGATCCACATACTCGTTTTGCAAAAAATTGGGATAAACAGCTAATAGATATGATGCTGGGTTTAAAGAAAAAAAATGTCAATAAACCAATTATATCAAGCTTACCACCTTCTTTTTATAACCCTGCTATCTATCCTTTGGATAGATTAAACTATCCGTTAAAAATATATCCTAAAGAATATTCTTTTAATCTGTTAGTAAGATTTCATGGATTCGCTCTTCCTTTATTTAAATGGCTCAAAAGTCCAATACCTGCTCAGTTTATTGCTATGGGATTTTTATTTACAGAAGGATATTTCAATACTGAGATTCCGATTGACCCAAATATATATTTCTTTGGAGATGATATTACTACTGCATTAAGAGCTTACTGCCACGGGTATGATTTATTTCATCCCCATCGAATTATAGCGTGGCATTTATATGATAGAAAAACTCGTACCCCTCATTGGGACGATCATAATAATTGGATGGATTTAGACAAAAAATCTTATGAAAGAGTGCATCGTATCCTAAAAGGAGAAGATTTTGATGAATATTCAAATATAGGTACCGAAAGAGATGTTAAAAGTTATGAAAAATACACTGGCTATAAATTTATTTTAGATGAACAGGATTGATAATAAATATGAGCTAAGTTTAAATAATATTTTGGTGTTTGATGACTTTATTAGTTCAGAAGAGTGCAATAGAATATTATTTGAACTTGATAATAACTTATGGGTTAAGAGTAGTGTTGTTTCATTGGACGAAAATAACAACTACCATGAGTTTTATTCTGATTCCAGAAATAGTAAAACATATTTTATACACCCATTTAATAATGAACTTAGACAAATGATTTTAACTATTGAAAATAAAATAACTAATTTAACTAACGTCATAAATGACAAAATGGAAGATTGGCAAATTTCTAAATATGGCTTTCAAGAAAAATTTGATTTTCACGTTGATAGTGGTAATTGGAAAGAAGATCCAGCCGGTGAGCGGGAGAAAACAATATTACTGTATTTAATGTCACCATTAAAGGGGGGTGAAACATTTTTTAGAGCACTTAATTTATATATCAGACCTCTTCAAGGTAGACTGGTTATTTGGGATAATTTATTGTCCAATGGTAATTCAAATTATGCAATGATTCATGGAGGTTTACCGGTAAAACAAGGAGTTAAGATTATATTGAATACTTGGGTACGTCAGAATTTTTTAACCAATAAATTAATTAACAATGAACGATAAAATTAAGCAGCAAGAAAAGGCCATTAAAGATATTATTCTAAAATATGGCGAGACAATTAATCTAAAAAAAACACCATATCTAATAGGTGAAATAATTAGAAATTATGCCTCTCATTTTAATGAAGATGAAAACCCACAAACAGGTCCGATACCAGGAAGTCATGGAG
>Ga0068859_100001119_pt1 | contig 27381 bp, 23 predicted proteins | sample KBSSwiS22_FD_66585 | JGI IMG/M metagenome (GOLD analysis project Ga0068859, IMG submission 66585) | Switchgrass rhizosphere microbial communities from Kellogg Biological Station, Michigan, USA - KBS Switchgrass S2-2 | ecosystem: Host-associated > Plants > Roots > Rhizosphere > Soil ...
AACATCCTGACCCTGGCCGGGGCGGCTGGCGCACTCGCGCTCAATCAGACCACCACCACCGTCAACGGCACCACGACGGTCACTCAGACCAACAGCCAGCTCGGCACTACTCTGCAGGAGGCGGCGGTCTCGTCGCTGCTCAACGCGACCGGCGGGTTCGGCGGCGTTGCCACCAGGCTCGGCAACAATGGTGTGTTCGGCGCGATCATCAACGCGGTTAAGTCGGACACGAATTCGAATATCCTGTCGACGCCCTCGGTCACCACGCTCGACAATCAGCGCGCGAGCCTGCTGGTCGGCCAGGAAGTGCCGGTGACGACCGGCGAGGCGCTCAGCCAGAATTTCGACAATCAGTTCCGCACCGTGCAGCGCCAGAATGTCGGCATCCAGCTCGACGTGCGGCCGCAGATCAACGCCGGTGGATCGATCAAACTCTATCTCCACCAGGAAGTGTCGAGCGTCGCCGGCCCGGTCTCGAGCCGATCGAGCGACCTGATCCTCAACAAGCGCGAGATCGAAACGACGGTGACGGTCGAAGACGGCGAGATTCTCGCGCTCGGCGGTCTGCTCGACGACAATGAGCGGCGCACGATCGAGAAAGTGCCGCTGCTCGGCGACCTGCCGGCGATCGGGGCATTGTTCCGTTCGAAGGCGCGGACGCGCGCCAAGACCAATCTGATGGTGTTCATTCGCCCGACGATCCTGCGCAGCGCCGAGGAAGCGCGCGCAATGACCGCGCGGCGCTACGGCTATGTCCGTGCCCAGCAACTGCTCGGCAAGCCCGACGAGGAGCCATCGCTCGATGTGCTCGTGCGCGACTATATGGGTGCGCAAGTGCCGCTGCCCGCCGCGCAGGCGGGCGAGAATGCGACCGTGGTGACGCCGGACGGTCAGGCGGCCACATCGTTGCCGGTGCCGCCGGCGGTCGCGACGCAGGTGCCGGCGCGCACGTCGAGCGCAGTCATACCGGTGGATCGTCCGGCCGGGAGGAAGCCGAGATGAGCGTGGCGGAAACCGAGCCCGGCGTAGTTGCGGTTGAGCCGCTGATCACGCAGGGGCGTGCGATCGACATACCTTACGCTTTTGCGCGCAAGTTCGGTGTGGTGCTGCTGGGCGATACTGGCGGGAGCGAGCTGGCAGTGGCGCTCCGGGAAGGCGCAGATCCGCGCGCGCTGTTCGAGGTTCGGCGGCACCTCGCGCGGCCGTTCGCGGTGCAGATCGTCCCGCCGACCGAGTTCGACCGGCAACTTGCGGAGCGCTATGCCAATGACGGCAGCGCCGCCGCGATCGCCGGCGCGCTCGATCTCCATTCGAGCGAGCTCGACTTGATTGCCGGCGACCTTCCAACCGCCGAGGATTTGCTCGACAGCGCCGACGACGCACCGGCGATCCGCCTGATCAACGGCATCATCGCCGAAGCGGCGCGCCAGGGCGTCTCCGACATTCACATCGAGCCCTATGAGACCGGGCTGGTGGTGCGGATGCGCGTCGACGGCGTGCTGCGCGAGACGCTGCGCATGCCGCCGCATGTCGCACCGGTAGTGGTAAGCCGCATCAAGGTGATGGCGCGGCTCGACATCGCCGAGCGCCGGCTGCCGCAGGATGGCCGCATCGGCCTGTCGATCGGCGGCAAGCTGCTCGACGTGCGCGTTTCGACGTTGCCGAGTCGTGCCGGCGAGCGCGTGGTGCTGCGCATCCTCGACAAGGACAGCGCGGGGATCGACCTCGGATTGCTCGGCATGAGCCCCGAAGTCGAGGCGGGGTATCGCCGCGCGCTCGCCGAGCCCAATGGGATCATCTTGGTCACTGGCCCGACCGGGTCAGGCAAGACGACGACGCTTTATGCCGGGCTGCGGCTGCTCAACGATGGCACGCGCAACGTGCTTACCGTCGAAGATCCGGTCGAATATGCGATCGACGGAGTCGGCCAGACCCAGGTCAACGCCAAGGTCGGACTGACCTTCGCCGCCGGATTGCGCGCGATCCTGCGCCAGGATCCCGACGTCGTCATGGTCGGCGAGATTCGGGATCAGGAGACCGCCGAGATCGCCGTCCAAGCCTCGCTTACGGGCCATCTCGTCCTGTCGACCGTGCACACCAACGACGCCGTGGGCGCTATCACGCGGATGCGCGACATGAAGGTTGAGCGCTTTCTGCTCGCCTCGACGCTGCGTGCAGTGATCGCTCAGCGGCTGGTGCGGCGGCTTTGTCCCGATTGCCGCGACCCGGTGCAAGCCGATGACGCTGTCGCGGCGCGGATCGGCTTCGACACCGGGGCCGTCGTCTATCAACCGCGCGGATGCGACAGCTGCAAGCACAGCGGGTTCAAGGGCCGTATCGGCGTGTTCGAACTCATTCGAGTCGACGACACGATCCGCAAGCTCATCCACGACGGTGGCGACGAGGCGATCATCGCGCGCCAAGCGTTCCTAAACGGTCGCAACCTCGGCGCGGCGGCGCGCGCGCTGGTCCGCGCCGGCGAGACCACCGCGGAGGAAGCGATCCGCGTCTCACGGCGCGAGGCGGACGATGTCTGAGTTCGACTATGTCGCGATCGACCCGGCCGGGCGCGAGATGCGCGGTCAGGTCTCCGCGCCATCGGTCGAGGAAGCCAAATCGCTGCTCGACCGGCGCCGGTTGTTCGTCGTGCGCATGGCGCCCGGCGAGCGCGCTGCGCCGTCCGTGCGGTCGCAGGCGCTGTTCGCGCGCCGGCCCCGGCTGTCTGCCAAGGAACTTGGTATGTTCACGCGCCAGCTCGCGACGCTGACGCAAGTCAGCCCGATCGAGGAAGCGCTGCGGACGATCGGGCGCCAGAGCGAAAAGACGCATGTGCGCGCGGTGATCGACGGCGTACATGGCGCGATTCTCGAAGGGCGGCGGCTCGCCGATGCGATGGGCACCCAGGCGAAGAGCTTTCCCGCACTCTATCGCGCGATGATCGCGGCCGGCGAGAATTCGGGGAGCTTGCCCATCATTCTCGAACGCCTTTCCGACCTGCTCGAGCGCCAGGCGGCGATCCGTGCCAAGGTGGTGACGGCCATCACTTATCCGCTGGTGCTTGCCGGTTTCGCGGTGGTCGTCGTTGCGGCGCTGATGATTCTGGTGGTGCCCAAGGTGGTCGAGCAGTTCGACACCAACGGGCTGGAGCTGCCGCTGCTCACGCGCGTGGTGATGGGCATCTCGAACTTTCTCGCCTCCTGGTGGTGGGCGTTGCTGCTTGCCGGCGGGCTCGTCGTGCTCGGAACATGGCGGGCGCTGCGCAACGAGCGCTTCAGATTTGCCGCGGACCGGCTGCTGCTCCGTTTGCCGCTGTTCGGGCGGCTTCAGCGCGATCTCCATGCCGCGCGCATGGCCCGAACGCTGGCGACGATGGTGGCGAGCCGGCTGCCGCTGATGGAGGGCCTCGCGTTGACAGCTCAGACCGTTCACAACCGCGTTCTTCGGCGCGCGTCGGACGAAGTCGTCGACGCGATCCGCGGCGGCGGCAGCCTCTCGGCCGCATTGCGCCGCGCCGGGGTGTTTCCGCCGCTGCTGGTCTATATGGCGGCCAGCGGTGAATCCGCTGGGCGCCTCGATACGATGCTCGGGCGCGCCGCCGACTATCTCGAACGCGAGTTCGATACGTTCACGTCCGCGGCGCTGTCGCTGCTCGAGCCGGCGATCATCGTCGCGATGGGCGGCGTAGTGGCAGTGATCGTGCTATCGTTGCTGCTTCCGATCCTGCAATTACAAAGTCTCGTTGCTACCTAGAGGTTTCATGTCCCGTCGCACTCGTCCCTCCGCCGAACTCGGCTTCACGCTCGTCGAGCTGCTGGTGGTGATCGTGATCATCGGCCTGCTCGCGACCATCGTCGCGATCAATGTTATGCCGCTGCTGGGTACCGGCCGCGTGACCAAGGCCAAGTCCGACGTTTCGACGCTCGAAGGCGCCATCGAACAATATCACATCGATAATCTGAACTATCCCAGCGCGACCGACGGTTTGCAGGCCTTGGTCACGGCGCCGGCAAGCCTTGCGCAGCCGCAGCGCTATCGTCAGGGCGGCTATATTCGCAGGCTGCCGAACGATCCCTGGGGACATGCCTATGAATACCGGGTGCCCGGCAAGCGCGGCCCGTTCGACGTCGTCTCGCTCGGCGCCGACGGCAAGCCGGGCGGTGATGGCGACAATGCCGACATCTATTCGTCCGATTTGTGAACGCCCGCCGCGAAGCGCGCGAACGCGCGCCGTTCGAAACTGGGCCCGCCCGCGCGGCTTTACGCTCGTCGAGTTGATGATCGTGCTCGTGCTGATCGGTCTTGCAGCCAGCGCCGTCGTGCTGACGCTGCCCAGCCCGGCAGCGACCGTTCGCGACGACGCCGAGCGCTTTGCCGCGCGGCTGGGCGCCGCGCGCGACGCGGCAGTGATCGGCGCGCGGGCGATGCAAGTGAGCGTTTCGCCCAGTGGCTATGCCTTTGCCCGTCGCCAAGGCGCGACATGGGAACCCCTCGACGAGAAGCCGTTCGTCACGACCGACTGGCGGCGCGGCGCCAGCGCATTGGTCGGCTCACTGGGCCGGCAGCGCATCGTGTTCGATGCCGCAGGCGTGCCGAGCGAGCCCGCGACGGTGACATTGGTGCGCAACGACGTGCGGGTAAGCGTGCGCCTGGGGTTCGACGGCAAGGTGCTGGTGCAATGAACCGCGCGCGGGGCTTTACGCTGATCGAGATGCTGGTCGCGCTGGCGGTTTTCAGCCTCGCGGCACTTGCACTGCTCAAGCTCCAGGGAGTGACGCTGCGCACCGCTGCCGATCTCGACCATCGCGCGGTCGCTGAGACCGTTGCTCGCAATCTCGCGGTCGATGTGCTTAGCGACCCCGCGGCGCCGTCGATTGGTGAAAGCGCGGGGGTCCTGGCCAACGGCGGTCGGACCTGGCGCTGGACACGGGTCGTTTCGCGGGCCGGCGATGTGCGCCTGCTGCGAATCGATTTCACCGTGCGCGGTGCAATCGGAGCGTCGCCCGTGGTGCTGACAGTAGTTCGCGCGACATGAGGCAAAGCGGCTTCACCTTGATCGAAGTGCTCGTCGCGCTGTTCCTCTTCTCGTTGATCGCAGCGGCAGGAACGATGCTGCTGTCGGGGAGCGTCTCGACGCAGGGCGCGGTGCGCGAGCATCTCGACGAGCTGGCCGGATTCGAACGCACGGCGTCACTCATGACGAGCGATTTCGCCCAGGCGGTGCCGCGCATCACGCGCACCGAGCGCGGTACGCGCGCGCCCGGTTTTTTCGCTCTTGGCGCGCCCGGCAGGCCGTTGGTCCAGTTCGTCCGCGCCGGTTGGGACAATCTCGACGATTCACCTCGCCCCTCGGTCGAGAAGCTCGAATATTGGTTGGTGCGCGGGCGGCTCGAGCGGCGCAGCTATCCCGAGCTCGATGGCGCCGCACCGTCCGATCCGGCGGTGCTTGTGGAAGGTGTGACCGAGGCCCGCTTTCGCTTCCGCGACGAGCACGGCGATTGGCGGGGCGATTGGACCGGCAAGCGCGCCGACGCCTTGCCGCGAGCCGTCGAGCTTACGCTGACACGCGCTGGCCAATCGCCGCTGACGCTTGCCTTCCTGGTGGGTCCCGGCGGCGCGCCGGCGCGCGCGGCTGTAACCGGTGGCTGAGCGCATTCCTCCGCGCGAGCGCGGCGCCGCACTGATGACGGTGCTGCTGCTCGTCGCCGTCCTATCGGTGATTACGGCGACCGCGTTCGAACGATTGACCATCGCGACCAAGCTCTCGGCGAGCGGCGCGGCGCTCGATCAGGCGCGCGCCTACAGCCTCGCCGCTGAGGCAATGGCTGCGACGCGGATCGCCGATCTTGTGGCGGCCGATCCGGTCCGCACGTCGCGCGGTTGGGAAGGCCGGTGGACGCGATTGCCGATCCCGGGCGGCGCCGGGATGATTCGCGCCAGCGATGGCGGGAACTGCTTCAATCTGAACAGCCTGGTCAGCGGCGACGATCCGGAGAAGTTGGTGGCGCGGCCGGTGGGTGTTGCCCAATTCACGGCGCTGATGCGCGCGCTGCAAGTCGATCCGCGCCTCGCGGCCGTGGTCGCAGCGGCAGCGTCGGACTGGATCGACAGCGATTCGGCTCCCCAGGGCCTGGGCGCCGAGGATGAGGCCTATACCCGCGCCCCGACACCTTATCGCACGGCGAACGGGTGGATGGCCGATCCGAGCGAGCTGCGCGCGGTCACTGGCGTGACGCCGCAGCTCTATGCAGTGCTTGCCCCTTGGCTATGCGCACTGCCGACAAGCGATTTGTCGCCGATCAATCCCAACACGCTTTCGCCCGACCAGGCGCCGTTGCTTGCGATGCTCGCGCCCGACCAGCTCGATGTTTTACGCGCGCGCGCCTTGCTCGCGGCGCGGCCGCCGGGCGGTTGGCCGGGCACGCTGGCGTTCTGGCAAAGCCCGGCGCTGCGCGGCGTGGCGCCGCCGGCTGGCGCAAGCGAGCAAGTCACCGTACGAACGCGCTGGTTTGCAGTCGAGACACGCGTGACGCTGGGTAACACTACGAGCGAAGAAAAAGCGCTGTTCGATGCGCGCGAAAAGCCGGCACGGTTGGCACGCCGCCAATGGGGCTTCGGCGAGTGATCGCGCTGGTTATCATCCTGCCGGCAACGCTCGACAGTCCGACGATATGGCTGCGCGTTGCCGAAGGGCGCATCGTCGCGCGTGGCAAAGGCCTGAACTGGGAGCGCGATGGCGCAGACCGCATCGTGCTGATCGCCCCGGCGGCGGCAACCGCGCTCCACCGCGCCCAATTGCCTGGGCTGACTCGCAAACAGGCCGAGACCGCGGCGCGGCTGCTCGCGCTCGAAAACAGTATCGGTACGCCCGAGCGGCTGCACGTCGCGGTGGGGCCGCGCGACGGCAATGGGAATCTGGATGTCGCGGTGATCGACGCGGCGGGGCTCGCCGACTGGATCGCCTGGGCTCAGGCCGAGAATTTCGATCCCGACGCGATCATACCTGCCGCGCTGCTGCTGCCGTTGCCCGAGCAAGGGGTGGTGCAGGGGTGCGTCGGCGAAGAACTGGTTGCGCGCGACGCCGCATCGGGCTTCCCCGCAGAGGGCCTGGCCGAGCTGATCGCGGCAGGGCCGGTGCAGCAGGTCGATACCGCGGCAATCGATGCCGCGTTGATCGCGGCGGTTGGCGATCCGCCGCTCGACTTGCGCCAGGGCATGTTCGCCAAGCGGCGCCCGAGAGTCGATCCTCGAATCCTGTGGCGGTGCGTCGCGCTGGTGGGAGCGATCGCATTGGCGGCACTGATCGTAACGTTGTTCAAGATCGCGAGGCTCGACGGGAACAGCGCCGCGCTCGACGCCGCAAGCGTGGCGCAGGCGCAACGGCTCTCACCGCAGGTCGCCACGCCCGCGGAGGCCGAGGCGGCGATCAACGCGCGGTTGACGGCGCAGATGCGCGGCGGCCGCGGATTCGCCGCACCGGCTGCCGCGATCGTCAGTGCAGTCCAGTCGGTACCCGACGTCACGCTCATCCGGCTCGACCAAGCGCCCGGCGAACTGCGCGCGACGCTGTCGGGTGCCCGCACCGACGATCTCGACCGCGTGCTCATTGCGATTCAGCAAGCCGGTTATCTGCTCGGGCGCGAAACGCCGAGCCAGGCGGCCGGACGCATCTCCGTGCAGATCGCGGTGCGCGCGCCATGATGGCCGAACTGCAACGCTGGTGGCTGGCGCGATCATCGCGCGAGAAGCTGTTGATCGGCGTGATGCTGGCGCTTGCCGGCGGCATGTTCCTGTGGTTCGCGGTCGTCGTCCCGGTCGACGATGCGCTCGTCGCCGCACGAGCGCGCCATGCGGCTGCACTTGAGCGCCATGCGGCTGTTCGCGCGGCAGTAGCATTGCTCGAACAGAAGCAAACGCCTGGGACCGCGGTTATAGGCGCGCTCGATCAGATCGTCGCGGCGAGCGCGGCAGAAGCGGGATTCACGCTCGATGCGAACATGGCTGCCGGCGCGGACACGACAGCAATCACCATTGCGACTGCGCGGGCGCCAGCATTGCTGGTGTGGTTTGATCGGCTCGAGCAGCAGGGTGTCGGCATCGAATCGCTTCAGCTAGCTCCTTCGGCGAATGGCGCAGTCTCGGCGCGCGCGACGCTCAAGGTCCGCAAACCGTGAGCGGCTGGCGGTCGCACCGGAAGCTGGCGATCGGCGTGCTTGGCTTTGCGCTTGCGGCGGTGGTGCTACTGCCGATGCGTCTCGCATTCAACGCGCTTGCGCTCGATCGCGCGGGGGTGACGGCAAGTGCGGTGCGCGGCACGATATGGCGCGGCCGGGTCGAGCGGCTGCACATCGGGCGCGTGGATCTGGGAACGATGGACGCCTCGCTGTCGCCGATCCCGCTACTGCTCGGGCGTGCGCGGCTCGAACTATCGCGACGCAATGGCGCACCCGATGATCTGGTCGGTGCGATCAGCGTCACTCGGCACGGCATGGGGATCGAGGACGCCATCGGATCCGTACCGATGGCAGGGCTGCTCGCACCCCTGCCGATCGACGCGATCGAGCTCGACCATGTCAGCGTCGCCTTCTCCGACGGCGCCTGCGCGAGTGCCGAGGGCGTGGTGCGCGCGCGCGTGTCGCTGATTGGCCGGGCGCTGACCGGATCGGTACGTTGCGATGGCGCCCGCCTGTTGCTGCTGTTCGGCGAGGTTTCGGCGCCGGCGCATGTCGAACTGCGTATCGCCGCCGATGGAAACTATACCGGCGCGATGGTTGCGAGCGGGGAAGTCGGGTCGGTGCTTTCGGTGCTGGGCCTTGCGCCGGCTGGCAATGGACCGCGGCTCGAAGTCAATGGGCGGTTGCGCTGACCGGAATGATGTAGGGCAGGTCGCTACGGAGGTAGACCAGCATGTCCTCCTCCTCGCGCGGCGCCCGAAACACCAGGCGATAGCCAGCGCGTAGCCGCATCTCGACTAGCGCCCGGCTCGCCGCGTTCCACGGCGCGAGCGGCGCGCTGAGCGTCACGATCACCGGCGGGCGCGTATCGAGGATGCGGCGGACCTCAGCGGCTTCGTCAACGCCGGTCGCACCACGCTCGGGCTCGTAGGCGAGCGTCGAAGGAAAGGCGTAGCGCGTTGGCGTGCACGCATGCGCGAGCAGATACACCACCGAATCCCCTGCAAAGACATAGGGACAGCGGTCGTGGCTATTGGCTTCCACGACGCGCGAGACTGCGCGTACCTGTGAACCGAAATAGGGTGCGGTCGGCAGCTTGGCGACGAACACCGCCGCGCCCGCAACAAGGGTTACCCAACGATAGACGGCGCGGCGGCCGAGCACCGGTGCCGCGACGATCGCGAGCGGCGCCACTAGCGGCAACGCGTAATGGTCAAAGAATGCCCCGATCATCGCATAGGCGATCAGCGCCGCGGCGAGCCAGCCATAGGCAATGCGCTTCTCGGCCGGCCAGCCACCGTCGCGCGCAAACGCGATGCCGGCGATAACGAACGGCGACAATTGCGCCCAGGTCCCGGCAAGCCGTCCGGCGATCTTGGCGGCGGGATAGCTGCGACGCAGCGCGACCGAAGCGAAATTGGCGAACCAGAACGCGTCGAATGTCACGGGGCCGCGGTGCCAATAGTCGGCGACGACGATCAACGTCGGCAACGCACCGAGCGTCATCCACAGCAGCGCTGCCGCGGAGACGACGATCCAGCTCGCCCCGGCGCGGCGGAGATAGAAGAGGTGCGCGAGCCCGAAGAAGGCACCTTCGACGATCGGCGTATATTTGGTCTGGATCGCAAGACCGGCGAGCAGGCATGCGGCGGCGCCGCGCGCAAGGATCTTCCGCCATTCGCCGCCTTCGGCCAGTGCCGGCAGGCCCAGCGTTAGCAGCGCCGCCCCGGTCACGAACAGGTTGTAGAACACCGGCGACTGCCCACCACGTCCGCTGAGCAGCGGCAGCCACACGAGATATGCGGCACCTGCCGCGAGTGCGCCCGCACGGCTTGCACCGAGCTTTTCGGCGCAGAGGCGCACCAGCCACGCAGTCGCGAGTGCCAACGCCGCGGCGACGAGCTGATAGGCAAGCACACCGTCGCCGGGGAGCAGGCGCGTCGCCGCGAAGATCGCGAACAATCCAACCGGCTTGCGATCCCACAGATCGACATAGGGCAGGGCGCCGCCGAGCATGCGATCGCCCACGAGCAGATAATATTGTTCGTCGACATGGACGGCGGGATTGCCGAACTCCCACGCGCGCGTCGCAAGCATGACGAGCGTGAGCAGCAAGATCGCACCGCCGCTGCGCGGTATCCATCCGTCCATCCCATCGTGCCGCGGAGGCCCGCCGACGCGAATTCCCGCATCCGCCACGGACTGTGAAGTAGGGTACATGAGACCGGCATAGAGCGGGAAGGCCTCCGCGCGAATGCCGAATTCACGCTCCTCTACCCTGTCTGGACATCATACTGTCGCGCGACTACGCGATGGCGATGGAGCGAACGCGCGCGGGGGAACCAGCTTCTGCACTGACCGCCCGCTTCAAGCTTCCGTCGCTTGCTCGAACCACGCGTCGCCGCGCTGCGCTCGCACTGACTTATATCCTGTCGATGGCGCTCTTCTTCCGGACGCCTATTGTCAGCGGTTTCGACCTCGGCTTCGGAGATCGCGCCGACGGGATGATCGAGATCACTATCCTCGAACATTGGCGCAACGTGCTGAGCGGTGCGGCCGACTGGAACGCCACCGCCTATTTCCATCCCTACACCGGCACGCTCGGCTATAATGACGGCTATTTCCTCTATGGGCTGGTCTATTCCTTCTGGCGGTTGTTCGCCGATCCGTTTCACGCCGATACGCTGAACGTCCTGACCTTCAAGACGATCGGCTTTTTTTCGGCCTATCTCCTGCTCGCCCGCACGCTCCGCTGGGGATGGCCCGCGGCGACGTTGGTGGCGCTGTTGTGGACGATCGCCAGCAATATCTCGCTTCAAGCCGTCCATGTGCAGCTGCAGAGCGTGGCGCTGCTGCCCATTGCGATGATGCTGGCGATCGCAGTCGTTCGCGCGGAGCAGCAAGAACGCTATCGTCGGGCGCGAGTGCTGGCCGTGACGCTCGCGGCGCTGATCGCGACCTGGCTGCTCACGGCCTATTACATGGCCTGGTTCACGATCTTTTCTGCCTGCCTTTTCACTCTCTGCTGGTGCGCATTGAGCGGCACCTGGCGGCCTACCAGGCTGTTCGCGTTCCTCCGTGGCCATGCCGCCACGCTCGGCTGTGGCGCCGGCGCCTTCCTCGTCCTGATCATTCCATTCCTTGCGGTCTATCTCCCCAAGGTGCGCGAGACTGGCGGCGAACCTTACCGCGACATGCTCGGCTTCCTCGTCACGCCGGTGATCGATATGATCAACGTCGGAGCCGGCAATTATGTCTGGGGCTGGATTTTTCGCCTGCTGCTCGCCCTCGTCCATGCCGTGCTCCCGGCGGATCCTGCGTTGCCGAGCCGCGTGCTCGGCGGTGAACATGAATCGGGATTTCCGCTGATCCTGACCGTTCTGGTGGTGATCGCGGCGTGGCGGCTCATTGCCAGGCGACGCGTCGGACCGGATCGGTCGGCCTCGATCGAACTGCGGGCATTTGCGCTCGCGATGATGCTCGCGTGGCTGCTTACGTTGCAATTCTGGCGCGCGTCGCCCTGGGGACTGGTTTTCGAGCTGGTGCCCGGAGCGAAGGGGCTGCGCGCCGTGTCGCGGTACCAGCTCTGGCTGACTTTGCCGTTCCTGCTGCTCGCCGTCGCGGCATGGCGCGAAAGGGCAACGTTGCTGGTGCGATCGAAGCCATGGCTCGCTGTGGTGATTCTGGTGCTGCTGGTGGCCGAGAATCTCAGCGCCGAAACGCCTGCGCTGCTCAGCCGATCGCTGCAGCGCGAAGCGCTTTGGCGCATCCCGCTGCCGCCTCCCGATTGCGCAAGCTTCTACGTTGTCGCGACCCGCCGCGACGAGCCGATGTTCCTCAATCCGGAGCGCAACGCGATCTATCCGCACAATGTCGACGCGATGTTCCTGGCCGAGCGCTGGCGTGTGCCGACGATCAACGGCTTCGCCAGTTTCACGCCGCCCGACTGGAAGTTCGCCAGTCCGCTGGCAGCCGATTATGAGGCGCGGGTGCTCGCTTATGCGCGGCGCCATCGGCTGGCGAATCTGTGCCGGCTGGATGTGCGGCAGGTCCGGCAATGGACGCATATGCGGACGGATTTGGGCGGGGTTGCCGGGGTTGCGGGCGATCGATAGCGTAACTCGATGACTTTCGCCGACAGGGCTGCGCCGGCGAGTGACGGTCGTCGAGAGAAATTGGGGCGCGCTTCGCTGGCGCTGATCTTCGCCCTCGCTTTTGCGACACGCGCGCTGCAATTCGGCAATCCGGTCATCGACATCGACGAGGAATTCTATCTTCTCGTCGGAGACCGGCTGCTCCACGGCCTGCTGCCGTACGTCGACATATGGGACCGGAAACCTTTTGGGCTGTTCGCCGTGTTCAGCGCCATTCGCCTGCTCGGCGGATCAGGCGTCATCCAGTACCAGGTCGTCGCGACGCTTTTTGCCGCCGCGACCGCGGCGATCGTCGCCCATATCAGCCTCCGGCTCACCAATAGACGTGGCGCGACGATCGCGGGCATCGTCTATCTGCTTTTCATTCTGTCGAGCGGGGGCGACGGCGGACAGGCCCCGATCTTCTACAATCTGCCCGTCGCGGGCGCCGCACTGATCGTTCTGAGGATTCAGGAGCGGCGTTCGTTCGGCGCTTCCGCGATCATGCAGGCAAGCGCTGCAATGATACTTCTCGGAATAGCGATCCAGATAAAATATACCGTCGTCTTCGAAGGAGCATTCTTCGGGCTATGGCTGCTTCACCTGGCACGTAGGCGCGGCAGGCGCGTCGCTCCACTTGTCGCGATGGCACTTCTCTGGTGCTGCATTGCGCTGCTGCCAACGCTTTGCGTCTTGCTCCTTTATTGGCAGCGCGGGTTCGAAAACCAACTGATATTCCAGAATTTCGTCTCGATCTTCGTGCGTTCGACTCACGATCTGAACATCGCCGGTCGGCTTTTTGTCATGGCGATCCATATCTCGTTGCCGGCGGCAATTGCCGTGTGGGGCGTGATCACTCGCGCGGGCGATCGCGAGGCGTGTCGCTTCGTTGCCGCCTGGGCCGGGATCGCGGTGCTCGCGGTGCTCGTGTTCGGTACGTATCACGGTCACTATGCGCTGCCGCTGTTCGCGCCCTTGGCGGCGGCCGGCGCGCCCATTTATGGAGACTTGGAAAGGCGATTATGGCTCGGGCGGTTCCGCCCTCCCATCGCTTATGTCGTTCTGGTGACAGGGCTGCTTTTGGGCATCGGCACGATGATCGGACTGCGGATCAGTCGCGGCACCGGCGAGGCGGTCTATGCCGCGGCGCGCATGGTCGGTTCGAAGCCGCAGGGCTGCATCTTCGTGTTCAGTGGCAATCCCATTCTTTATCAATTGACGGATAGCTGCCTTCCAACGGCCTATGTGTTCACGACATTGCTCAGCGAGACCCCCGACGCGGCTTCGCTGGGCCGCGACCAGATGGCCGAGTTGCGCGCGACGATGGCAACCCGGCCGCGCTACGTCTTCACCCGCGCGCCAATGATGCCCCAGGCGCAGCCTGCGGCGTGGGACTTCATGCGCGGAGTGCTTCAGCGAGACTATCGCCTTGTCTTTCGCCAGCGCGCGGGCTCGAGCGTGATACTGGGCTATGCCCGGAAATCCGTTGCGCAGGACGCCCCGGCGCGTGGCGCGATGCGTCCGCCTCGATCCTTTCGCGCAGCGGCCTAACCCCCCACATACGTCCAATTTTCTGCACTGCGATGTGCGGGATTCGCACTGCGGTGTCGTCTCGGATTGGGGTGGGCGGATGCGTGGAGAAGCCTGATCCCCAGGGGACGGAGTAGTCCGGCAGCTTCACGCATCCGATCATCCGGCCGGATCGCCGGCCCGGGGAGAATTCCAGGGGTGAGTGGATGAGATTTATTGAAGCTTTGACACCGGAAGGCGGTGCCGGCTTTTCGCTGAACAATGTCGTGCAGGTCCGTCCTCGGACCTGGACGGTCTTGATTCCTTTTTTCAACGAACGCGATTACATTACACAGACCTTAGGCTGCCTCGCCCGCCAGACGGTCGGTGCGCGGGTGATCCTGGTCGACAATGGCTCGACCGACGGCAGTGCCGCGCTGGCGATCGCCGCATGTCAGCGGCTGCATTTGCCGTACGAACTCTTGTTCGAGGCACGCGAGGGCAAGGTGGCGGCGCTCGAAACGGGGCTGCGCCGGGTCGATACGCCATATGTCGCCACCTGGGATGCGGATACGCACTACCCTGACGACTATCTCGCCCAGGCGCAGGCGATACTGCAGCGGCCGAGTACGGTCGTCGCCGGCGCCTATTATGCCGCGCCAGAGGCTAGCCGCTGGCGCAGGATGCGCACCGCGACACACAAGCGAGTGATGTCGCGGCTCTTGCTCCGCCAATGTCATACCGGGGGCGCCGGCCAGGCATTTCGCACCGACGCGTTGCGTGCTGCCGGTGGGTTCAGCCCGCGCCATTGGAACCTGGTGCTCGAGGACCACGAGATCATCCACCGCGTAATGCGGCACGGTACGATGCGATATGCAGGGGGATTGTGGTGCTCCCCCTCGAACCGGTTGCGCGATCGCGCGCATGCCAAATGGACCGTGCTCGAGCAGCTTTGCTACCACGCCGCGATGCCGATGGCGGGCGATTGGTTCTTCTATCGCTTCCTCGGGCCGCGCCTCGCCGCGCGGCGCCTGACCAGCGAAAGGCTGCGCGAGTGCGTGCCGCAGGACGCGGAAATGGGGGAAGCATGTCTCGCTTGATCCTCTGCGCCGACGATTTCGCGCTTTCACGCCCGATCAGCGAGACAATCGCGGGACTGGCGGCTGATGGCCGGATCAACGCGATCAGCTGCATGGCGGTGTGCCAGGGCTGGGATCGCGATAGCGCGTTGCTGCGGGACCTGCCGAACTCGATCCAGATCGGTTTGCATGTCACGCTCACCGACGAGCAGCCGCTTACTGCCGCGATCGGAATCGCGGCCGACGGCAAGCTGCCGAGCCTGAAGGTGCTGACGCGCAGGGCGAGGAGGTGGCGGTTGCCGCTCTATGCGGTGGCGGACGAACTCGCTTCTCAGTTCAGCCGGTTCGAGGAAGCAATGGGGAGGCCGCCGGCATTCGTCGATGGCCATCAGCACGTCCATAGCCTCCCTGGCATCCGCCAGGTGTTTCTCGAGGAAGCGGCCCGGCGCGCGCCAGATGTCTGGGTGCGCGACTGCATGGATCGGCCAACTTCGATCTGCTCGCGGCCGTTCCCCGGAAAGGCGATCGCAAGCGCTTTGCATTCGCAGGGTCTCAAGCGCGATGCGTCGCTGCACCGGCTGCAGTGCAACGACAGCTTTGCGGGTCATTATGATTTCGGCGAGCAATTCGCGGCCCTGTTCCCGCGCTTCTTGCGCAAGCCCGGGCGTCGCCACCTGGTGATGTGTCACCCCGGGGCAGGCCGGCTCCCTGGCGACGCCATCGCCGACGCGCGCCCACGCGAGGCAGTGGCCTTGCGCAAACTGCCCATCGCCGACATTGCCGCATATTATGGAATGGAGTTCCGCGCATGATGCGGGCGCGGCGAGCCCCGACGTATGAATACGGCCGGTTTGAAGGCCGTGTTCCTGCAGGAGCGCGCCACGTTGCTGCGGCTTTTCGCCGGACGGCTCGGCAATGCCGCCGAGGCCGAGGATGCGCTGCAGGATCTATGGATTCGGCTCGAATCGGCAAAGCCGGGTCCGGTCGCCGATCCAGTGCCCTATCTATATCGTATGGCAATGAATTTGGCGCTCGATCGACGGCTTTCTGCGCAGCGCCGCAGCGATCGCGACCGTGCATGGAGCGAAACTCAACCCTCGGCGTCGGAGATTCCGGACGCCGAGCGCGTGCTGGTGGTGCGCGATCGCTTGAAGCATGTCGAGGCGGCGATCGCCGCGATGCCCGAGCGTGCTCGTACGGCGCTTCGCCTCTATCGGATCGAGGAACTGTCGCAACGCGAGATCGCCGCCGAGATGGGTGTGACGATCAGCGCGGTCGAGAAACTGCTGCGCCGCGCCCTGCGGCAGGTCAGCGATGCGGGACGGAGGATCGATATGCCGGACGACTCCGCGAAAGGAAACGACGGTGAGTGAGTATAATGTCGTCGACCAGGCGATTGCCTGGCGCCTGCGCGAGCCGGCGCTCGACGCCGACGGCTGGCGCATGCTGGTCGAATGGCTCGAAATGCCGGCGCACGCGGCCGCATATGATGCGGTTGCGCTCGATCATGCAGTGCTTGGAGAGGTTGCCGCATTGAGGCAAGCCACTCCGGCCGTTGTAGCCGATGCGATGCCCGCCCGGCGCTTCCGGGCGGGCGGGATGCCCTGGGCCTTTGGATCAATCGCAGTCGGAGCGGTTGCGGCGGCGGTCGCGGTGGTGGTGATGTCGCCGACGGGGCAGGCGCCCGGAAATTCAGCCTATGAGGTCGCCGCCGCGCCTGGCAAGCGCCAGGCGGTCTCGCTCGCCGACGGGACGCAAATCGAGCTGAGCGGAGGAACGCGATTGCGGCTCGATCGTGCCGATCCTCGCGCAGTCGCGTTGATCGAGGGGGAGGCCGTGTTTCACGTGCGGCACAACGAGCAGGCACCCTTCACGCTCAACCTGGGCGAATGGAAGGTCCGCGACATCGGCACGATGTTCAACGTCGAGCGCAAAGGTGCGATGGTGAAGCTCCAGGTCGGCGAAGGTGCGGTGGCGCTCGAGGGACCGCAGCAGCGGCTGCGCTTGTCCCGCGGCGGAGCGGTTTCGATGCGCGGCGATCTCGAAGCGGCGACGATCTTCCACGTCGCCCCGGAGAGCGTGGGCGGCTGGCGCGAGCGCAGATTGGCCTTTTCCGGAGAGCGGTTGGCCGAGGCGGCCGACCGAATCGCCCGTATGGACGGCAGCGATATCCGTATTGCTGGCGAATTGATCGACAGGCCTTTCACCGGCATGATTCACTTGACGGGAGAGGCGGGCAAGGATGTTCCCTATTTCGCGGCGATGATTGGAGCGAAGTGGCGCCGGAATGGCGATCAATGGATTTTGTCGTCGACGGAGGCCTTCCCACAGTAGCATCGTCATCGCGGCGTTGATGCTGACGCCCGGCGTTGCCTGTGCGCAATCCGAGAAACAGGTCGAAATTGGGCGCACCTCGCTCGACGCTGCGCTCAATCGGCTCGCCGCACAGACCGGCCTCGACATCACCAGCACCGAGTCCGGACTTGCCGGCGCCATCGTTCCCGGGCTTTCGGGTCATTGGGCGCCGGCCGAGGCATTGCGGCGACTACTCGTCGACAGCGGGTATCGCGCAATCCGTGTCGGGCCGAACAGTTACCGCATCGTGCGCGCGCCGCCAGTTCGCGCTGTTCGCCGTGCGCTGCCGCCGCAGGATTCGCCGCCGCCGTCGAGCGAGATTGTCGTAACTGCGAGCAAGCAGCCGATCTCCTATCTCCATTTTCCCGGAAGCATCATCATTGCCGGCCTTGGCTCGCAGCGACCGCGATCGGGGCCCGCACGCGACATGCGCGATCTGGTGCGCGAAGTGCCCATCTTGCAGAGTACCGCATTCGGAGTCGGCCGCGACAAAGTGTTCGTACGTGGCATCGCCGACAGCAGTTTCAACGGCACAACCCAGTCGACCACCAGCGTCTATCTGGGCGATATCCAGATCGGCTATTCAGGCGCCGACCCTGCGCTCAAGCTCCACGATATCCAGCATGTCGAAGTGATGGAGGGACCACAGGGCACGCTCTATGGCGCGGGTTCGATCGGCGGAATCATCCGCATCACGCCGAACCCAGTGGACCTGATGGACCTGCACGCTCGTGTCGCGGGAGGCGCGACGGCGACCTGGAAATCAGGCATCGGCGCAGATGCCAATGCGATGCTCAATCTGCCGGTGATCTCTGATCGGCTGGGCGTACGACTGGTCGGCTATCGCCAGCGCGAAGGCGGCTATATCGACGATCCGTTTCGTCGCAAATCCGACATCAACCGCACCGACACGATCGGCGGTCGGGTCGCGATGCGCGCGTCGCCGGGGAGCGGCTGGAATGTGGAGGTCGGCGGGCTGCTGCAAAGGATCAAGGCGCAGGACGCACCCTATGCGAGCATCAAAGCACCGCCGCTGGCGCGCGAAGCCGTGCTCTCTCAACCCTATAGCAGCGACATCGATCTCGGCCGGCTGGTGATTACCAAGGACTGGGACAGCGGGCTGCAGCTGACCTCCGCAAGCGGTATCGCGCGCTTCCACTCGTTTGACCTGTTCGACGCAACGCTTTGGCCGTTTCCGCCGGCGATCTACACCAACGACGACACGAACCTGTTGATCACGCAGGAAGGGCGTCTGTCTCGCGGCCTCGAGAACGGCAATAGCTGGCTCGCCGGCTTTACCTTGCTCTACAACAGCAACGTCCAGTCGCGCGAAATCGGACCGATCAACAACCCGACCGACATCATCGGCGTCACCAACGTCACGCAGAGCGCGTCATTGTTCGGCGAGGCGACGTTTCACTTGTGGCGCGGTATTTCGGTCACCGCCGGCGGCCGACTGACGCGCGCGCGCGTCGACGGCGAGCCGTCGAGTACGCCACGCAACGAAAACTTCGTGAAAGGGCGATCGTCGCTGCGGTTCGATCCGACGATCGCTGCGACGGCCATGCTCACTCGGAATCTCGCCGCGTTCGCACGCTTCCAGACGGGCTATCGTACCGGAGGCCTTGCGGTAGCGCGGGGCGTCGGGCGCGTCGCCGACTTCCTGCCTGATTCGATAGCCATGGGCGAGTTCGGCCTACGGCTGCGGCGAAGCGGAGCTCGCGGGCTCGCGGGCAGCGTGGCGACATCGTACGCCCGCTGGACCAATATCCAGGCCGATCTGCTCGATCGCCGCGGTTTGCCCTATACCTTGAACCTCGGCACGGCGCGGATCTTCACGATTGAGGCGAATGGCGACTGGGCGCCCGCGCCGCGTCTTCGCGCGAATTTTTCGTTCCTCTACACCGACAATCACGTCAACGGGCCACTCGCGGTGCTGACCACCGCGGTCAATCGGCGCCTGGCCGACACGCCGCCGTTCGCTGGCCATATCGATGTCAACTACAGTCTCCCGATCGGCAGGACGCTCGTCTCGTTGGGCGTATCGGGCAGTTATATCGGGCGCTCGGTGCTGGGCGTTGGCGATTATCTCGACATCGCGCAGGGCAGGGACGCTACCATGGGACTGCGCGCGGCGGTCGAGACCGGCCGGCTCGACTTCTCGTTGAACGTCGAAAACCTGCTCGATCACGCCGGCAATCGCTTCGCGTTCGGCAATCCGTTCTGGCTGCTCTCGCGCAATCAGATCGTGCCCTATCGCCCGCGCAGTATCCGCTTCGGAATCGGCTACGGCTTCTGAGATTTCGGCGCCGCGACAAGGCGGGTGGTAGTTGCGCCGTCTTGCGCTTGCCGCACGCAATTAATCCTGCGCTACAGCCTTGTTGCCACTGCGATGAGGGTGACCAAGCATGCGGGCGCGAACGCCCAGAGCAGGCGCCGTCGTGGGACCGCTCGAATCTCGGCTGCGATCAGCACGAGCGCGAGCAACGCGGCGAGTTCGGTCCACAAATGGTAGCGGAGCTCCGAGGCGACGCTGAAAATGAAATAGCCGCTGCCGTAGAACAACGACGAAAGCGCGAGTGGAAGCGCGAGCGGTGCGCACGCCAGTCCGCGCGTCGCGATCGCGGCACCCGCGGCGAGCGCGATCCAAACGATGGGCCACCCGAGGGGACTGTGCGCGCTAACCACGGCCAGTCCGTCGATCACACGAAGCACGCGATTGTCGGTGACGTGGAAACCCCAGTCGTTGGGCGGACCTTCGGCCTGCACGGGCCGCTCGACGCTATCCGAAAGCGGCAGCAACCGAGTGTTGATCGCGAAATGCAGCAATCGGTGCTCGGAATAGGCGAGCGGATGGGCTGCAATCGCGCCGAGCCAGAAGGGAAGAGATTTCACGCCATGTGGCGCGACGCTCGCGTTCCACGCGCTGAAACCGAGGGGGCACTCCTCGTCGATCCAATAGGAATAGCTGTCCCATTTTTCCGGCTGGTAGCAGCGCGCGTTGGCCGCGATCGGGCTGGGCACGTGCATTTCGGCGGGAAACGCATTCGTGCCGCTAAAATGCGTAATGCCGCCAAGATCGAAAATCACCAGCGACAGTTCGACTCCGCTGGACTTCGCGCCGATCAGCCGGTTGGCGATTGGCATGGCCGCCATCAGCACCGCGGCGCCGACTAGGCTCGTCAGCGCGAGCCGCGGCCAGCTATTGCGCCAAGTCTCCGGAAGCAGTGCGACCAGCAACGGCAGGCAGGCGGTGAAGGCATTGAAGCGCAGCATCGCCGCGAACAGCAGGAGTGCCATGGCGATCAGCACCTGCACCGGCCCGCGTTCACTGCGCGCGAGCAATCCTGCGGCGACGAGCAACGCACCCGCCATCAGCACGTCCTTGAGGATCTCGCCAGTCAGCGCAAGGCCGATGGGGAGGAGTCCGCATGCCAGCAGTGCCGTGGCCAGCCTGCGCCGGTCCTGGCGCCACGCCGCGCCAGCCACCAGCATTAGGCCGCCCCAATAGAACGCCAGTTCGAGCAGCAGCATCGGGATGGGCCCGGCTTGGATGGGCACCAACTGGCGCCAGACCCATTCCATCACCGGTGGGTGCCAGTCGTCGATGTCGCCGCTAAGCGCCTGATCATATTGGCGGACCGAGTCCCACGTCATCAGTCCCGGCCAATAGGCATAGGCAGTGACCGTCGCCGCGGTCGCTGCGGCAAGCGCCATTGCGACCAAACCGATCGAGGCTCGGTCCTGGATCGGCCGCCGCGTGCCCGTCATCTGTCCCCCCGCAACGCTCCGGCAACCTCGCCATTACCGACGTCAGCCATGTCCTGCCCGCCGAATGCAATAGCCCAGAGCAATCGGTCAACTCCGCGAGCCCGCGACGGCGCATCCATATTCTCACGATGGAACAGGGAACGGCGGCGAGCATTGCGCCTCTTGCGTTCTTGCGCGCGGAGGAGGATTTTGAGGGTTCCAGCGCGCCATTTCCAACTCGGGACGCGGGCAGGAGGAGAGCGATATGGAAGGGACCGCCCACGGCATAAGAGCCGTTGCGATCGTCGGACCCGCCGGCACCGGCAAGACGAGCCTCGCCGAGGCAATGTTGTTCGCGGCAGGTACCAGCGCCCGGCTGGGCGCTGTCGATGCCGGCAGCAGCGTCGGTGACGCCAGTCCGGAGGCGCGGGCGCGATCCGGTTCGACCGAACTCAATTTGATGCGCTTCGAATGGATGAAAGAAGGCTATGCGCTGATCGATTCGCCTGGCTCGCCCGGCTTCACCGCTGATGCGGATATGGCGTTGGCGGTCGCCGACCTGGCGCTAGTGGTAATCGACCCCGATCCGGCACGCGCGCCGCTGGTCGAGCCAATCCTGCGGCGCCTCGAAGCGCTACGCCTGCCGCACGCACTGTTCGTCAACAAGATCGACCAAGCCCGCGGCAGTATCGCGGACCTGCTCGGCGCGCTGCAACCGCTCAGCGTCGCGGCGTTGGTGGCACGACAGATTCCCATTCGAGCCGGCGAGCGAGTCGCCGGCTTTGTCGATCTCGCGCTCGAACGCGCCTATCACTATCAGCCCGGCCGCCGCTCGGAACAGGTGCCGCTGGCCGCACACCTCCGCAGCGAAGAGACCGACGCGCGGTTCCATATGCTCGAGCAGCTCGCCGATCATGACGATGCACTGCTCGAGCAACTGCTGAACGACGAAGTGCCGAGCACCGACCTCATCTTCCGCGATCTGGCGCGCGAGACGGGCGAGGGGCTGATCGTGCCGATGCTGTTCGGATCGGCGCTCAACGGCTTCGGCATCCGTCGGTTACTCAAGATGTTGCGGCATGATACGCCGCTTGCCGCGTCGACAGCCGATCGGCTCGGCATCGAGGGCGGCGCGGCGCAGGTGTTCAAGGTCACCCACGGCAGCGCCGTCGGCCGGCTCGCGCTCGCCCGCATTTTCGGCGCACCGCTTGCGGAAGGCGCTGAACTTGTCGGCGCCGACGGCAAGCCGATGCGGACCGGATCGCTGTTCGCGCTTCAGGGAGCGGCGACCACCAAGGTGGTGCGCGCCGAGCCAGGCGACATCGTCGGCATGGCCAAGGTCGACACGGTGCGCGCCGGCGACCGGCTAGGTACCGCCGGTCGGCCACAAATGCCGGCGGACATAGTACAGCAGCCGGTGACCAATTGCGCAGTGGCGATCGAGGTCAAGGACCATAAGGACGAAGTGCGCCTGTCGACCGCGCTCAATCGGTTGGTGGAGGAGGATCCCGCGCTGCATTGGGGCCTGGACGAAGCGACGCGCGAGACACTGCTGCACGGCGTAAACGACGAGCATCTCGCCGTGGTGCAGGCGCGGCTGAAGCGGCGCTACGGCGTTGCCATCGCGGTCCGTCCGCCTGCCGTCGCCTATAAGGAAACCATCCGCAAGGCAGTGACGAAGCACGGCCGCCACAAGAAGCAATCCGGCGGACACGGACAGTTTGGCGACGTCATCATCGAAGTCACGCCGCTCGAGCGCGGAGAGGGCTTTCGCTTCGAGGAACGGATCACCGGAGGTGCGATCCCCCGGCAATGGATCCCGGCGGTCGAGCTTGGCGTGCGCGACGCGATGTTGCGCGGGCCGTTCGGATTTCCGGTCGTAGATGTTGCAGTCGCGCTGGTCGACGGTTCCTATCACAGTGTCGACAGTTCCGAACTAGCCTTCCGCACGGCTGGCCGGATCGCGATGGCAGAGGCGCTGGCCGCGGCCGCGCCCTATCTGCTCGAACCGGTCGCGCATGTGACCATCCGAGCGCCCGGCAACGCCGTTTCGCGGATCACCTCGGCCGCAACCAGCCGGCGCGGTCAGATGCTGGGCATAACGCCGCTCGACGGCTGGTCGCGTTGGGACGTCATCGAATTGCTGATGCCAGAGGCGGAACTGGCCGGGCTGGAACCGGAGTTGCGCTCGCTGAGCCAGGGCATGGCGCAATACGAAACCCATTTCGATCACCTCGCCGAGCTAAGCGGAAAGCTGGCGAATGGCGTGATCCAGCGGACGCCGGAGACAGTTTGATCCGGCAATAAAACGCGCATTTGAAGTGCATGCTATCGCCGATCGGTGATGCTCAAGCGCTGATCAGGTAGGCTGCGGTCTCGTCGCGATGCTTCTTGAGATATTTCATGAACGGTGTGCCGCCGGTGCCGACTTCCGTGTCGTTGCCGGGCGATCGGCGGTGCTGCTGAGCGATGTAGCTCGCGGCATATTCGAGGTGAAGCGTTCGGAAATCAGCCACGGCTCGGACGGCGGCGTTATAGGCATCGACCAAGCCCTTGCCGCCATGCGACGAAACGAACGCGCGCAGTTCGCTCGTCGCTCGTACGTCATCAATGAATCGGCGATGCGCGATGGGTCGATAGATGTGCAGTTCGTCGAGATAGGCCCGAAGAGGATCGGCTGCATGGCCGACGCCAAGCAGTGCATCCATCGCCGGCACGATCGAGGACTGCGAACCGGTTTGGCCTCGAAAAGCCTGGGGCCTGCCGGCAAATCGCTCGACTCCCTCGTAGACCACTCCGCCTGCGAGTGCAGGGTTGTCCTTCCAGCCGTGGATATACGGTCGCACCCGACGAAAATAGATATAGGGATCGCATTGCTCGGGCATGCGGCGAAAGATTGCGTGGATTTCGGTCCAGATCGCGACGATTCTTTCCAGCAGCGTTCGCACGCGCTCCGCATCTCCGCCCGCCGCTGCGTCCAGCAAAGGACCGAACAACGCTAGTATATCACCTGCGCGCGCTTCGATCGCGACATGGACCAGCACGAACCAGGCTTCGTCGGTGCCGCCTGCGAACTTCTGGAGCATATAGATATTATCGAGCGACACGCCCTTGGCGGCATCGAGCATCCCCCAATTGTCGAGCACATAGCCACTATATTGCAGCAATGGCTGCTGGCCGAGCCGATCCGCCAGGGCGACGATCGCCGTGGCGAGCGAAGGGGGCAGCGACGCTGGCGGCGTCGGCGCCCCCCAAACATAGGCCTGCACCAGAAAGCTGTGGTGGACCATCGCCATCCTGAGCTGGGCATCGTCCAGTGCTGCAATTGCGTCGGAAGCGATATGCGGCAGCGCATCGAGCATTTCGCGGACCGCGCCCGCCGGCAGGGTCTCTGGAAGGTGCATTGCCGCCGTTCGCGCAGGCCCGAATGCCTCGGGCAAAACGATCGAAGGCGCGTCATATGCACAGAGGAAACCGCGGTCCGCCGTGATGCCATAGGTGGCGAGGTCTGCCAGGCTCATTGTCCGCTCTCCTATGCTTGGCCGTCTGCGCAACCGTATTCGATTTGGGGTCGCATGGGTTTGCGTATTGACGCGTCCTTGTGCATCTCGCACAACTATCCACGATCATGGACTCGATTGACGCAAAGATATTGCATCAGCTGGAGCGCGACGGGCGAATCAGCAATCTGCAACTCGCCGAGCGCGTGGGTCTCTCGCCGTCTGCATGTCTGCGTCGAGTCCAGGGTCTCGAAGCCGCCGGTGTCATCCAAGGATATCGCGCCGTCCTGGATCGCTCGCAGCTTGGCGTCGGACTCACGGTTTTCGTGATGGTCGGCCTTTCGGGCCAACTCAAGCGCGACGCGGAGGCGTTCGAGGCGGCGATGCGCGACGCGCCCGAAGTGCGTGAGTGCCACAACATCACGGGCTCGGTCGAATATCTCCTCCGGGTCGAGGTCGCCGATCTCGTGGCCTACAAGCGCTTCCATTCAGATACGCTAGGGACGCTGGCACAGGTCAGCAGCATCACGTCGTACGTATCGCTCGGTTCGTCCAAGGATTTGCGGGCCTAGTCGTCATCGAGGCGCAGGCTATGGCCCGGCCTGAGCGTTCCCAGAGACGGGTAGGGCACTTCACCCTCGGAGCGACGCCCTGCCTTCGCAGGCAGGGTCGCGTGCGCCCTTGGCGGGGCGATCGACCGCGGCTCACACGCCGATCGGCTGCGTCGCCGTCAACACGCCTGTTACGAACAACCCCGCCGCAATCCCACCGGTGAACACCGATCCGGTCCAGCGGCGCGAAAGGGTGCCGAATACTCCAACAGTCACGAACATCGGCACGAACCCGATTGCCATGATCGTGCGCAGGCCTTCCGCAGGTAGCAGTAACGTGCCGCGCAGGAGCAAAGTGCCGTATTGGACCGTGAGGAACAGAACGAAGCCGCCGCTCATTGCCGCCGATGCTACGAGAAGCGCGCGTATGGTTGAACCCAGTTCGAGTGGCCGCAAGCTGTCCAAGACATAAAGCGAGGTCATGGCGAAGCCCGTGAAGAACGGCAGATAGAGGAAAAAGTCGCGGAAGCGGGTCGGCGTTAACGGCCGGACGGTGATGAACCACCACGACGGATTCACGTGCCCGAGCGCATCGGCGGCGGTGACGACGGCGAACCCCGCGCCGACTGCCAATGCGGCTGCCACGACACCTCGCCAGCTCGCGCCCAGCGGCAGAGCGGGACGCCCGCTGAAACGCGCCGATGCCAGGCCCCCAAGCGTGCACAGCACGGCCCAAAACGCGAGCTGGTTGCTGAAAGTCTGCCGAAACAGCCAATTTTGGCCAAGGACCGCTTCCGAGAGCATCGCGAGCGGCAAATAGGCGATCGCTGGGACCAGCGAAAACGCTACAAGCTGCCCGACCCTCGCTCGTGATGGGTCAGGTAGGGTGGCGTTCGGCCCGTCGTTGCGCACAATACCGAAACAGCGAATTGCCGCGCCCATCGCTCCTGCGATGAAGAAGGGGACTGCGATCAGCGCAAGTGCGGCACCGGCCTCCCGCCACTGCCAGACCTGGTCGTCGTCAGCGAGGGGACGCGGCTGTTCGAGCGTCCGAGCGAACCATTGGATCGCCGGGGTGATCCCGGCGCGGGATTCGTGCAGCCAGGCGTGCGCGACGAACGGTGTCAGGAGCATCCGTCCGGTGCCTGCGCGAAGGTCCCCGTAAAGCCGACCGGGAATGACCGGCGCCGATATGCCGAACGTCGTCATGATCTTTTCGGTTGCACCGGTCCGGAGCGGCGCTTGCGGGCCCCACATCAATTCGCCGAATTCGTCGCGCAAGCCGTATACGACGAGCAGGTTGCGCGGGAACGAAGCGGTCCCGGCGGGAGCGAACGGCGCACCGACGCTCGAGCCTTCGAGAACGAGTGAACGATAACCGTTCGGAACGGCGGCTGCGGCCGCCAGCACCGTCCAGCCTCCCATGCTGTGCCCTTCGAGGCCGATATTGTCTCGGTCGACGAACGGCAGTGAACGCAGATAGCGAAGCGCATTCGGGCCGCCGAAGCCATCCGCGAAGGTCTTCGGATCGCTCCCGCCGTGCCCGCGTTGGTCGGGCGCGAGCACGACATAGCCGCGCCGGGCGAATTCGGTCGCAAAATTGCCCTGCATCTCCGCGCTGTTGAGATATCCATGGACGGCGAGGATCGCCGGATGGCGATGCGCCGCAGTCGCGTCGCGGGGCTTGAACAGTAACGCGCGCATTTCCGCACCGGACTGCCCGCGAAAACGCACCGCCTCGACGGAAACGCCGTGCCCGGCCTGGATGTGTGCCGAGAAGCTGAGGCCGCAGAGAATGACGACCAATGCACCGATCGCTATCGAAAGCGGCTTTGTCAAAATATGTGGCATGAAGGCGCCCCCCTCCGCATCGACGGATACCGCCGCCCCGTCTCTCCGGGGCCGCTCGATTCCCAAGCCTTAGAATTTGACGCGCAAACGAACCCCGAATTCGCGCGGCGCACTGAAAAACTCATTGAGTCCAGATTGCCCGGTCACGAAATACTCTTTCGTGAGGTTTGTAACAAACGCGTCTATCTTATAGTCTTTCCAGTTGAGGGTTATGTTGGCGTTGACCAGGTGATGCGCGTTTAGAAGGTCATATTGCGGCAGGTACGTGATATATGTCCATTCGCTCCCCACGTAGCTATAGCTTATTCGAGGTGTTACGCTCACGTCCGCGCTGACGGGAATGAAATACTCGATGCCGGCATTCCAGGTCCACTTAGGCGATAGAAGATTCGGGCCGGAGTTGCTGGTGATGAATTGATAGTTGAAGCAACCCGTGGTCACCGTTGCGGTACAAGCCGGCAGCTGGGCGGTTGCGGCACCGG
>Ga0068859_100001121_pt1 | contig 27372 bp, 29 predicted proteins | sample KBSSwiS22_FD_66585 | JGI IMG/M metagenome (GOLD analysis project Ga0068859, IMG submission 66585) | Switchgrass rhizosphere microbial communities from Kellogg Biological Station, Michigan, USA - KBS Switchgrass S2-2 | ecosystem: Host-associated > Plants > Roots > Rhizosphere > Soil ...
GATTCCCAGTTCCGCCAAACGCTCGACTCTAAGGCGTTCCGCCGCGCATCCGCAAATTGCCGCATGCCAAGCATCACGAGTAAGTGCCGCGGCGGGTTGACGTGACCGCAGCCATCTTCTAACTTCGCGACGCCCCTACAACTCACTGATCGCAAGTGGGATTTCACGTTGACTCAGCAGCCCAGGATCGCGTTCGATTACAAGCCCGCCTCGGCCTCGTCGCGTCGCTCAGCACACGCAAAGTGGTTCATTTCGGGATTGCTCCTGCCCCTGATCGGCGGCGCCGTCGCCTACGTGCTGGCGAATCGCGAGTCGCCCGTGCTCGCTCCGCCGCCCCTCCCGCCGGACGCGCTCGGGCTGGATCTGTCATCCCTGCCGATCGAGCAGCTGTCTCCCATCTCGCAGCCGCTCGGGCAGACCATCGAATTCGTCGTCCGGCGCAACGACACACTCGACCGCATTTTTCGTCAGCTCAAACTCAATCTCACAGACCTGGCGAGCATTCGCGAGCTGCCCGGCGTGCAGCAGCAGCTCGATCGCCTGCGACCTGGCGACACGATCAGACTCGTACACGATGAAGGTGCGGTGCAGTCGTTGAGCCGCCGTATCAGCGAGACTGAAGTGCTGTCAGTGACGCGAGAGACCAGCACGGCCGCATTCGCCGCCGAGGTCGTCGCGACTCCAGTGGAGATTCGCGAAAGCCGCGCGCAGGGCACGATCGATTCCTCGCTGTTCGTCGCGGCACGCGCCGCAGGCGTCAGCCCGGAAATCATCCTGCGGCTCGCCAACGACATCTTCGGCTGGGACATCGATTTCGCACTCGACATTCAGCCCGGCGATCGTTTCAATGTGATTTACGAGCAGAAATTCCGCGACGGCGAGTACATCGGCGACGGTCGAATCCTCGCGGCAGATTTCGTGAACGACGGAACGGTCCATCGCGCCGTGTACTACGAATCCGCTGACGGCAAGATCGCCGACTATTTCTCGCCCGACGGACGCAGCATGCGCCGACAGTTCCTGCGCGCACCGCTCGACTTCACGCGCATCAGCTCGAACTTCGACCCGCGTCGCCAGCACCCGATCCTGAACATGATCCGCGCGCACAAGGGCGTGGATTACGCGGCGCCCACGGGCACGATCATCAAGGCGGCCGGCGATGGCCGCGTCAGTTTCGTCGGCACCAAGGGCGGCTATGGACGCGCCGTAATCCTGGAGCATGGCGGAGGAATCTCGACGCTCTATGGACACATGTCGCGCTTCGCGAATGGACTGCATGATGGCACCCGCGTGAAGCAGGGAACGACGATCGGCTACGTGGGCAGCTCCGGCGCTGCAACCGGGCCCCATCTGCACTACGAATATCGCGTCAACGGCATCCATAAAAATCCGCGCACGGTCTCGCTGCCGGATGCAGCTCCGATTCCCGAGGGGTACCTGGCCGAATTCAGGTCACACAGCGCGGACCTGCTGGCGAGGCTCGATCGAGCCGGTGACGCTGGCGTCGGCGTCGTAGCGACGAACTGACTTCACAGCCTGGACCTGCTGTAACACAAGGGACGACGGGCCCGTAGTATCCTCGCCGCTCCTCTTTCAGTGCAGCGCCTCATGCTCGACGTGAATCTCAAGGCTCCCGAGCACTACATCAATCGGGAGCTGTCGTTCCTCGACTTCAACCAGCGCGTGCTCGCGCAGGTACACGACGAGTCGCTGCCGCTGCTGGAGCGCATCCGCTTCCTCGGCATCTCCTGTTCGAATCTCGACGAATTCTTCGAGATCCGCGTCGCCGGTCTGAAACAGCGCCAGGAACTCGGCTCACTCGGCGCCGGCCCGGATGGAATGAGCGTCCCCGAACAGCTCGCTGCGATTCACAAGCGCGCGCTCGCGCTGGTCGAGGATCAGTATCAGTTGCTGAATCAGCTGGTGTTTCCGGCCCTAGCTGCACACGGCATCCAGTTCGTGAACGCCAAGAGCGCGACCGCGAAACAACGCGACTGGCTCGCGGACTACTTCGCGAAAGAAGTCGAGCCCGTTCTGACACCGCTGGGCCTGGATCCGGCACGCCCGTTTCCGCGCATCCAGAACAAGAGCCTCAACTTCATCGTGCGCCTGTCTGGCAAGGATGCATTCGGTCGGGATGCGGAGCTCGCGGTCGTGCAGGTCCCACGCTCTCTGCCGCGCATCATTCGTTTGCCGCAGTCGAGCGTGTCCGAGCAGACACACTTCGTCTTTCTCTCGACAGTCATCTCGATGTTCGTGGCACAGCTCTTCAGCGGCATGAAGGTCGAGGGTGCGTGGCAATTCCGCGTAACGCGCAACAGCGACCTGTTCGTCGACGACGAAGAAGTCGATAACCTGCTGCGCGCAGTCGAGGGCGAGCTGGCGCAGCGTCGCTATGGCGCCGCGGTGCGGCTGGAAACGTCGCTGGACTGTCCGCAGGACATCGCCGATTTCCTGCTGCGTCATTTCGCGCTCGACAAGGATGATCTGTACCAGGTGAACGGGCCGGTCAATCTGAATCGACTGATGGCGATTTACGATCTGGTCGAGCGCCCTGACCTGAAATATCCGGCGTTCACGCCGAGCGTGCCGAAGCGACTCATCGCGAAGGAAGACATTTTCGCGGTCATGCGCGAGGGCGAGCTGCTCGTGCACCATCCATTCGAATCCTTCGCGCCCGTCATCGATTTTCTACGTCAGGCCGCGAGCGACCCCGACGTGCTCGCGATCAAGCAGACACTGTATCGCGCAGGGCCGCAGTCGCCGGTCGTCGACGCGCTCGTCGACGCCGCGCGTGCCGGCAAGGAAGTAACAGTCATCATCGAACTGATGGCGCGCTTCGACGAAGCGGCGAACATCAGGCTTGCGACGCGCCTGCAGGAAGCGGGAGCTCACGTGATGTACGGCGTCGTCGGCTACAAGACGCACGCGAAGCTCATCATGGTGGTGCGACGTGAGAGCGGCAAGCTGCGTCGCTACTGCCACTGCGGCACCGGCAACTACCATCCGGATACGGCGCGCTTCTATACAGACTACGGCCTGTTCACTTGCGACGAAGCGATGGGCGAGGATCTGCACGAACTCTTCCTGCAGCTGACCAGCCCGACGCGCGTCGCGACGATGCAGAAGATCCTGCAGTCGCCATTCACGCTGCACGAATCGCTGCTGGAGAAGACCAAGCGCGAGATCGCACTGGCACAGCAAGGCAAGCCGGCACGCATCATTGCGAAGCTGAACGCGCTGGTCGAGCCGCAGATCATCCAGGCGCTGTATCACGCCGCCATGGCGGGCGTGAAGATCGATCTGATCGTGCGCGGCATCTGCGCGCTGCGCCCGGGCATCCGTGGAATCTCGGAAAACATCACGGTCCGCTCGATTGTCGGGCGGCTCCTCGAGCACTCACGCGTCTACTACTTTCACAACGACGGCAACCCCGAAATCTTCTGCGCGAGCGCCGACTGGATGGAACGCAACTTCTTCCGACGCATCGAGGTTTGCTTCCCGATCGAACGCAAGCAGCATGTCGATCGCATCATCGAAGACCTGCAAACCTACCTGGTCGACAACACCCAGGCGTGGGCGCTCGGTCCCGATGGCAACTACACGCGCGTCGCTGCGGGCGACGCGCCATCGATCAGTGCTCAGGAAACGCTGCTGCGCCGTTACGCGGATGCGTACGACTGAGACATCGGCTAGCTGACGCGCAGCCGGAAGTTTCCAGCCTTCAGATACTCGATCTCGTTTTCGAGATCCGTCGCGGTCAACGGGTGAGCATCGAGCCAGCCCTTCGGGAAGACGATCTCCAGCGAACGTCCCTTGGCATGCAGCTCCAGCTTGGGCAGCGCAGTCGCGCTGCGACCGCGATGTAGCAGCACTGCCAGACGCAACAGCACGATCAGGTACTCGGCTTTGATGTGCCACGGCGGCGTCAGGTCGTGCAACGAGCGCACACTCACCTTGCGCCGGTGCGCGCCGACGACGGCCGCGAGGATTCGCTGCTCCTCCTGCGGGAATCCCGGCATGTCCGCGTGCTCGAGCAGATACGCGCCATGCTTGTGGTAGTGCGAGTGAGAGACGTCGAGGCCGACCTCGTGCAGCCGCGTGGCCCACGACAGCACCAGTTCCGCGAATGGCTCACTTAGTTGCCATTCACCTGCAGTCTGACGCAGGAAATCCAACGCCGAAGCCTCCACGCGCTCCGCCTGCGCGAGGTCCACGTGATAGCGCCCCTCCATCGCACGCACGCTGCGCACACGGGCATCTTCGTCGGTGAAGCGGCCGACCATGTCGTACAAGAGACCCTCGCGCAACGCGCCATCGGCGACCCGCATGCTCTTGATGTCGAACGCATCGAGCACTTCGACCAGAATGGCCAGCCCACCCGCGAACACGGGCAGTCGTTCCTCGCTCAATCCAGGCAAGCGCAGCTTCGACAGGTCACCGGCCTTGAGAGCGTGATCGATCAACGACTCGACCGCAGCGGGCGTAATTGCGCTGTCGCCGTTGTTACGCGCACGGATCACGTCGCCGACTGCGCGAATCGTCCCCGACGAGCCGACCGCCTGATCCCATCCGTAGTTGCGAAAATTCGCGCGTACCGGCTCGAGCTCCAGACGGGCAGCGATCCTCGCACGCTTGATGCGCTTGTCCGTGATGCCGCCGTCGTTGAAGTAGCGGGAGCTCATGCTCACGCAGCCCATGTAGAGGCTTTCCAGCTTCTTGGCGTGCTTGCCCTCACCGATAATCACTTCGGTGCTGCCGCCGCCGATGTCCACGACCAGCCTGCGCCCGGGCTCGCTCGGCATGGTATGCGCCACGCCAAGGTAGATCAGACGCGCTTCTTCGATGCCGGAGATGATTTCGATCGGATGACCGAGTGCTGCGCGGGCGCGATCCAGGAATGCGCCCTTGCGCCGCGCACGCCGCAACGTATTGGTGCCGACGACGCGCACGCTTTCCGCCTTCATGTCGTGCAGCCGCTGACCGAAGCGTTCCAGACAAGCGAGCGCGGAGTCGATCGACTCGCGCGTCAGCCGCCCCTGCTCGTCGAGGCCGGCGCCGAGTCGCACCATTTCGCGCAGACGATCGACGATGATGAGCTGCCCGTGCGAATAACGGGCAACGACCATGTGGAAACTATTGGAGCCCAGATCGACCGCGGCGATGACGTCCGGGACTTTGCGGGCCATGGCCGGGGGAGCGGTGGGCTGCTAGATCGCGATCACATCGAAAACGACGAGCCGCAACCACAAGTGGTCGAGGCATTGGGGTTGCGAATGACGAACTGCGCGCCCTCGATGTCCTCGCGGTAGTCGATCTCGGCGCCCGCGAGGTACTGGATGCTCATGGGGTCGATCAGCAACGTCACTCCGCGGTTCTCCACGCGCGTATCCCCTTCTTCGGTGTTCTCGTCGAATGTGAACCCATACTGGAAGCCGGAGCAGCCGCCCCCCTGCACGAACACGCGCAGCTTCAGGTTGGGGTTCGCCTCCTCGCGGATCAGCTCGCCGACCTTGGCAGCAGCGGCGTCGGTGAAGATCAGCGTGGGCGCGAGGGTCGGGGCGGCGGATTCGGGAGTCATGACGGCAGCATGGGGACAGAACGGTTCAGGATCAAGTGCCGCTGCGCTCGCCGTCAGCCGCCTTGGCCTCGCTCGCCGCAACCGCGGGCTCCTTGCGAGCCTGTCCGGCCTTGCCCGGCTCGTGGATCAGCTTGCCGTTGATTTCCGCGCCCATCTCCATCTCGATGAGCGCGTAGTAGACATTGCCCGTCACACGCGCCGTCGCGCCGAGCTCGACACGATCGTGCGCCAGGATGTCGCCCTTCACCGTGCCGTTGAGAACGACGTTGGGCACCGCCACCGAACCTTCGACGACCCCGCTGTCGCTGACGCTGAGCGTGGCACCCGAATCGGCCGGTGCATCGACGTTGCCCTTGACGTGTCCATCGACGTGAAAGCCGCCCGAGAACTGCACGTCGCCGATGATGCGGGTCCCGGCACCGATGAGCGTATCGATGCGCTGAAGTTTCGGCTTACTGCTTTTGAACATCGGATTGCTTTGGGTCGGTGGCGGACGGCGCGGGCACGACCAGGCTCTCTGCCTGGACCTGCCACGGATAGGATTCTCGCACAGGTGTGGCGAGCCGCGTCGAGCGCACCTCGACGTTGACCGCGCGCGGCTCGAAGCCTTCGGGCAGGACTACGCCCTGCTCGAACTTCTGAAAATAGCGGAACTTGAACTGCAGCTGGCCGTCCCCTTTGACGGTATCCGTGAGCTGCGGCAGACCGAGCTGTTCGGGCCGGTTGGCGCGCGCGCCCTCGATCTGGATGTTGACGGAGCCGGAGACCATTGCGTCTTCACGCATCGACTGTTGCAACACGAGCAGCAGCCGGTAATGCCGCTCGGCGCCGCCGGATTGCACCTGAAAACCCTGGATACGCAGGCCGCCGATGCCGTCCTCGGGCGAAACGATGCCGCGATAGAACGTCAGCTCCTCGCGCTGTTTGAGCACCTGCGCTTGCAGATCTTCGAGATTCTTCTCGACCACGCCGTACGACTTGTTGTCGACGTTGCGCGCCAGCTCGGCCTTCGCGATGTCACCGCGCAGTTTCTCGTTCTCCTGCTCCAGCGCCTCGATCTGCGCCGTCAGCTCGCGGCGCCGCTGCACCTCGGCAAACTTGTTGTAGCCGCCCGCGAACCGACCCCACTCGTAAATCACGTACAGCAGCAGCACGCCGCCGAGCACGATGACGATCGCGAGCCCCCGCCGCCGCCACGGGGACTGATACCGAACCACGAGCTGACCGGTACGCATCGATCGGGGAAACCGCTATGAAGTCATGTACGAGCCGCGCCGAACCTGCTGAAATTACAGCACAGGCGCCGGCCGACAATTGAGAGGCGCCGCAAGAATACCGCAAAGAGTCGCGCATGCTGTGGCTGAAGGCCTTTCACATCGTGTTCGTGGTCACCTGGTTCGCGGGCATCTTCTACCTGCCCCGCCTGTTCATCTATCACGCTGCGGCCACGGATGCCCTGAGCATCGAGCGCTTCCAGATGATGGAGAAGCGGCTGTTCGGGATCATGACGATCGGGGCAGCGCTGACGCTGCTGTTCGGCATTTCACTGCTGATCGTCACGCCGGGATTCCTCCAGGCCGGCTGGCTGCACGCCAAGCTTTTGCTGGTGCTGGTGCTGATTGCGTATCACGCGTGGTGTTATCGGCTGATGCGGGATCTGCGCGCGGGCCGCAAGCGCTCGTCGACCTGGTATCGCGTGTTCAACGAAATGCCAGCGTTGCTGTTGATCGCGATCGTGATCCTGGTGGTCGTCAAACCGTTCTGACTAGCTGCCGCCGTCCGCCAAGCGCTTGCGGCGGCTGGCGATGTTGCGCAGGTTCTTCTCCTGCTCCGACCATTCCGGTAACTGCGGCGGATCGTCCGGAAACGCGCGATGCGCAAGCTCATCGAGCGCGCGCGCGTAGACAGCGCGCTTGAAGTAGATCACCTCACGAACCGGCGTCCAGTAGTCGACCCAGCGCGAGCTCTCGAATTCCGGTTCGCCGGTGGCGTCGAAGCGCACGCGGTCCTCGGACGAGGTCAGTCGCAACAGGAACCAGCGCTGCTTCTGCCCGATGCAAGGCGGGTCGGTATTGCGGCGGACGTACTGACGCGGCAGGCGGTAGCGCAGCCAGTTCCGCGTGGACGCCAGCATCTCGACGTCCTTCCGCTCCAGGCCGATCTCCTCCTGCAACTCCCGATACAACGCCTGCTCGGGACTCTCATTGCGACGGACCCCGCCTTGCGGGAACTGCCAGCCGCGCCCGCCGGTCCGGCCGCCGAGCAGCACCTGCCGATCGTCGCGGATCAGCACGATCCCGACGTTGGCGCGAAACCCTTCGGCGTCGATGAAGTCGGTCATCAGACGAATTGGCAACCGGATTGCGGGGGATTGTAACCTTCGACGCCATGAATCGGGATAAGCGTCCGTGCAAACAGCCAGCCGCGTGACCGCGGTCTGGGCCGCGCTCGTGCTCCTCGCGATCGCGGCGTTCGTCATATCGCTCATGAGCGGCAGCGTGGAAGTGAGTCTCGCGGAGCTGTGGCGTGGCTTGCGCTCGACCGATGCTCTTTCTCACACGTTGGTGTTCGAGCTACGTCTGCCGCGCACCTTGACTGCGTTTGCCGCCGGCGGCGTGCTGGCGCTGGCTGGTGTGTTGATGCAGGTCCTGTTGCGCAATCCGCTGGCCGACCCCTTCATCATGGGCGTTTCCGGAGGTGCAGCGGTCGCGGCGCTGTCGGCGATGCTGCTCGGCATGAGCGGCTTGCTCATCGACGTCAGCGCTACCTTGGGAGCCCTTGGAACGACGCTGCTGGTTTTTGCTCTGGCGCGCGGCGAAGGCGGCTGGACCGTAGCCCGGCTGTTGCTGACGGGTGTCGTCGTGGCTGCTGGTGCAAGCGCCGTCGTCAGCATGCTGCTCAGTCTCGGAGAGGAGACCAAGCTGCGAGGGATGCTGTTCTGGCTGATGGGTGACCTGTCACTCAGCAGCCGACCCGGTCCGCTGCTCGCCGTCTTCGCTGCCGCGCTCGCTCTGGCCTTCCCGTTTGCACGTCATCTCAATCTGCTCGCGCGCAGCGAGTTGCAGGCGCGCGTGCTTGGAGCGCCCGTCGAGACGTTACGCATGGGCATGTTCGTCGTCAGTTCGATCCTGACTGCAGCCTGCGTGACGACTGCCGGCACTATCGGCTTCGTCGGACTGGTGACGCCGCATCTGATTCGCCGGATGCTCGGCGCGGATCATCGCCTCGTGCTGCCCGGCTCGGCGCTGCTCGGTGGTACGCTCGTGATGGTCGCTGACGTCTGCGCACGTACGCTGTTCGCGCCACGACAGTTGCCGGTCGGCGCGCTGACAGCTATCGCCGGGGTTCCGCTATTCCTGCTTTTGATGCGTCGTAAACCGCATTGAGCCGCGCAGCGCTCAAGCAAGCTCGACGCGATTGCGGCCTTTTTGCTTGGCGCGATACAGCGCTGAGTCGGCATCGGCCAACAATCGTTCGGCCGCGGCTTTCAGATCAGCTTCGTCGCGCGACAGGATCGTACCGGCCACGCCGATCGACACGGTCATATTCAGCTGCACGCCCGGCTGGAGCTCGAGCGGCGTTTCGCACACGGCCTGCCGGATGCGCTCGGCCAGAACTGCTGCTTGATCGGGAGTGATGCCCGGCGCAAGCACGACGAACTCGTCGCCGCCGAAGCGGGCGGCCGCGTCGCTGCCGCGAATGTGCGCGTCGACGCGCTGAGCGGCTTCGCGCAATGCCATGTCGCCAGCCAGGTGACCATGCTGGTCATTGATCTGCTTGAAGCGATCCAGATCGATGAGCAGGCAGGTGAGGTTCGTGCCCTGACGCTGCGCACGCGCCAGCTCTTCCTTCAGTCGCGCATTGAGATAACGGCGGTTGTGCCAGCCGGTGAGGAAGTCCGTCAGGCCGCTGCGCACGAGGCGCGCACGGTTGATGGTGTTCTCGATCGCGAACGAAGCGATCACGCCGAGGTGCGCGAGGAAATCCGTCGCGAGATGCCGGGAGAAGCGCCGCTCGTCGGTGCTGCCGAAGTTCAAGCTGCCCTGCAGCCGATCCTGCCGGCGCAGCGGAATCAAGGCGACGCTGCGCACCCCGGTATTTCCCGGAAACAGCAGCTGATGGTCGCAGCCCATGTAGGGACCGAGCCACGGTCGATGAAACGAATTGAACTGCGGCGCGAGCCCGATGAGGCTGTCGCTGAACAGCACGTGCGGAAAATCCTCGACGCGAAGATGATCGGCGATCAGCAGGTGACGGATCTCGTGCTGCGGATCCAGCAACAGCAACGTCACTGCTTCGAGCGCGTACGACTCCTTGAGTCCGACGCAGATGGCGTCGAACGTCCCCGCCAGATTCTCCGCCTTGAGCAGCTCGAGCTCGCGCTCCTGGCTGCGCTTGAGCAGCCGCTCGTTGTTGGCAGCTTCGTCGACCAGCGTCGCGATGCGTGCGCGCAGCTCGCGGACCTCGCCCTCGAGATCGCGCGCCGACATCAGGCGCCCTCCGGGCGCGCGCGGCCGGCGAGGTACTCGCGACCCTTTTGCATCATCTCGGCGAACTGGCGGGCGTCGCCTGTCGTCACCGACTGCCATATGAGCTCTACGGCTCCGCGCAGTGCTTGCAGCGATTCGCGACCATAGTCGTTCAGATGCTGGATCTCGAAATAGAGTTCCGGACTTTCGCCCGCCACCTTGGTCGCGACATCGACCTGCGCGTCGTAGGTCGTGCTCGATAGTTGCGCCAGTCGCGGCGCAGCTTCGCCGCTGCCCGCGAGCGCCGTGAAGAAAGCGATGTTCAGCGCATGCGACAGCCCGAGCACGTAGGCAATCAACCGGTCGTGATCGTCGAGCGTCATCACGACCTGCTCGGCCATCGTCGAGCCGAAAATTTCCTGCGCCTGTCCGACAGCTTGCGGGCAACCGACGTCGATGAAAATCACGTGGCGGCCGGACAGCAGCTCCGTGTCCGGTCCGAACATCGGATGCACGGACGTCACGTTGCAACCCGCATCCTTGAGCGCAGCGATTCCGCTACGCAGCGGCGTCTTGAGCGAGCCGATATCGAAGATCGTGCCGCGCGGCCGCCGCACCGCGAGCTCGTGCAGGATGCGATCGGCAATTTGCAGCGGCGTTGCGACGACGATGAGATCCTCGTCGAGACTGCTGTCGCGCCAGTCGCGCAGCGCGCGCGGGCCCTCTGCATTTTCGCGCTCCGGCGCGATAGCAGGATCCGCGACCGTGACGGCATAGCCCTGCGAAGTGAGGAATTCGCTGAACCAGCGACCCATTTTTCCTGCGCCGCCAATGACCAGCGCAGTGCGCCCGCTGCCGCGTCCGCCGGCTGCGACGCGAATGCGTTCCTGCGCGGTCAACGAGCCGCGTATCAGCAGACGCAGCACCGACTCCGCGAGCGATGGCGAGATACCGAGCGAAGTCGCAGCCTCCCGCGCCTGCAACAGCACATCACGCTCGCGGCGGAAGTCGCGCGTCGGCCGACCTGCCGCGCGCTTCACTTCGGCGACTTGGCGACTGAGCGACTGCCGCTCGGCGACCAGCGTCAGCAGCTGCCGGTCGAGCGCGCTCAGACGTTCGCGTAGCTCATCCAGAGTCATGCGCGGCTTGGGTCCCGGTTGTCGGCAAAATTGGCCTGACGCTTTGTACTAAGGCCAAGCGACCCTCGCAAGCGCGGATGCCCGCTCCGGCCCGCGAAACCGCGCTATCGGGATGATTACGCTGGCATAATTGCCGCATGTTGCCCGAGCCGCTGCCGACCGATCCGATGCCGCTGTTCCAGGAATGGTTCCGTGAAGCCGTAGCGCGTCGCGCGCAACCCAATCCGGATTCGATGATCGTTGCGACGACCGCGAGCAGCGGCGAGCCTTCGGCCCGCGTGGTCCTGTGCAAGCGCATCGACGTCGGCGCCGGCTACGTCGTCTTCTTTACGAATTATCAGTCGCGCAAAGGACGCGAGCTCGCGGCGCGACCGCGCGCGGCCGCAGTCTTTCATTGGGACGCGCTGCATCGGCAAGTGCGAATCGAAGGTCCGGTGGCGCGCTCGCCCGACGCTGAGAGCGATCAATACTTCGCGAGTCGCGCGCTCGATAGCCGCGTCGGCGCGTGGGCCAGCGAGCAAAGCGAGCCCCTCGCCTCTCGCGACGTGCTGCTACAACGCGTGCGTGAGATCGAAGAACGTTTTGGTATCGAGCCTGGTGCCAAGAACGGCGCAGTGCCGCGGCCACCGCACTGGGGCGGCCACCGTCTGTGGGTCGATACGATCGAGCTATGGACGGAGGGCGCAAACCGCGTACACGACCGCGCGGTGTGGCAACGCTCGCTGCATCGAGCCGACGAATATTCGTTCGCAGGCGACTCGTGGCGCAGCACGCGCCTCAATCCCTGATTACTTGATCACCTTCAACGTCGGCTTGCTGCGTTTGCCTTCGGTGGTCGTCGTCGGCGCCGGCTCGCTCGGCGGCCCTGGCGGCTGCGGCGGCGTGTCCGCCTCCGAGAAGATCATTCCCTGCCCCGTCTCGCGCGCGTAAATGCCGAGCACGGCAACGATCGGCACGCTGACGTCGTAGGTCGCCGCGCCGAAACGCGCGCGGAAACGCACGACCTCGTTGCCGAGGCTGAGCATGCTGGTGGCGTTGCTGCTGACGTTGAGAATGATCTTGCCGCCCTGCACGTACTGCCGCGGCACTTCGACGCCTTCGATCGAAGCGTCGACAACGATATGAGGCGTCTGGTTGCTGTCGCTGATCCACTCGTGCATGGCGCGCAGCAGATACGGCCGGCGTGATCTAACAGGTGTTTCCGCCATAGTCCTCTACGTTACGGCCGCATCTCCTGCTCGACGCGCGACAGGCTGTGGCGAAAGGCCGGCCGCGAGAACACCAGATTCGCATATTTGCTTATGACCTGCGCCTGCGGCGGCAGGTCGATTTCCCAACCCGGCAAGCGCCAGAGGATCGGCGCGATCGAAGCATCCACCAGCGAGAATTCGTCCGACAGGAAATACGGCTTCGCTTTGAACACGTCGGTGCTGGCGAGGATGCTGTCGCGCAGAATCTTGCGCGCGCGCTGCCCCTGCTTGCGATCCGCGACGTCGTCGATCTGCTGCGCCAGGGTGTACCAGTCACGCTCGATTCGATACAGCGCGAGCCTGAACTGCGCGCGCGCCACTGGATCGACCGGCATCAGCGGCGGATGCGGAAAACGCTCGTCGAGGTATTCGATGATGACGCGCGAGTCGTACAGCACCAGGTCGCGATCGACCAGCGTCGGCACCGTGTGGTACGGATTCAGGTCGAGCAGGTCCTCGGGCAGATTGCCGCCCTGCACGTCGATCGTCTCGACGTGAATGCTCTTCTCCGCCAGGACGATGCGCGTGCGGTGGCTCCACGGATCGTCGGCCCTGGAGAAAAGGGTCATCACGGCAGTGCATTCCTGGGAGACGTGCGCCCGGGCGTCACTTCACGTCTTTCCAGTACTCCTTCTTGAGGAAATAGGCGAAGAGGAAAAACACCAGCAGGAAGGCCAATACTCGCAAACCAATGCTACGCCGTTCCAGTTGCATAGGTTCCCCGATGTAGTCGAGGAAGTTCACAGTATCGCGCACGAACTCGTCGAACTCCTTCTCGGTGTCGCTGCCGGGCCGAACCACCCGGAACTCCTTGAAGTGCTTGTGAACGGCATTGTGCTCGGCGTCGCTCTCGCCGTCGTAGACCGCTTCCTTGAGGCCTTCACGCTCCCACAGGATGTAGGGCATGGCCGTCTGCGGCATCACCATGTTGTTCACACCGGTCGGCCGGCTGGGATCGAGGTAGAACGACTTCAGGAACGAATAGATGTAGTCGGGGCCGCGGCTGCGTGCGATCAACGTCAGGTCAGGCGGCGTGGTGCCGAACCAGCGCGCCGAGTCCTCCGGCCGCATGCTCGTGCGCATCGTGTCGTGGATGCGCTCGCCGGTGAACATCAGGTTCTCGATGACCTGCTGTTCCGACAAGCCAAGATCGGCGCCGAGACGGCTGTAGCGCACGTAGCGCGCCGAATGACAGCCCATGCAGTAATTGACGAAGTTGCGAGCGCCCCGCTGCAGCGAGGCGGCATTCGTGATGTCGTTGTGCGCCGGCTTGATCACGCCGCCGGGCGCTTCCGATGCCATTGCCGTGCCCGCGAACAGCGCAGCTAGCGCCACCAGCATCCGCCATCCGCCCACATATACGACATGGTCCATCCGCTTCTTCTTCTCAATGCGCATGGTAAGTCACCCGCTCCGGCACCGGCTTCGTCTGGTCCGCTTTCGTGTACCAGGGCATCAGGATGAAGAACGCGAAATACACCACTGCGAAGACGCGCGCTGCGTTGGTGTAGGACGGCGTCGCCGGTTTCAGGCCGAGGTAGCCGAGCGCCAGGAAGCTGATCGCGAAGGCGAACAGGAAGCCGCGGTAGAGCCAGCCGCGATAGCGGATCGACTTCACGCGCGAGCGGTCGAGCCACGGCACGAAGAAGAATGACAACACCGCGACGCCCATCAGCAGCACGCCGAACAGCTTGCTCGGGACGGCGCGCAGGATTGCGTAGAACGGCGTGAAGTACCACACCGGCGCGATGTGCTCCGGCGTGCGCAGCGGATCGGCCGGCTCGAAGTTCGCGTGCTCGAGGAAGTAGCCGCCCATCGTCGGCGCATAGAACATCACGGCGGCAAAGATCGCAAAGAACACCACGACCGCGACGGTATCGTGCACCGTGTAATAGGGATGGAACGGAATGCCATCGACCGGATGACCGTCGGGGCCCTTGACCTTCTTGATCTCGACGCCGTCGGGATTGTTCGAGCCGACTTCGTGCAGCGCCAGGATGTGGGCGATGACCAGGAAGATCAGCGCGATCGGTAGTGCCACGACATGCAGCGCGAAGAAGCGGTTGAGGGTGATGTCGGAAATGTAATAGTCGCCGCGGATCCACTCGACCAGCGACTCGCCGATGCCCGGGATCGCGCCGAACAGCGACACGATCACCTGCGCACCCCAGTACGACATGTTGCCCCACGGCAGCAGGTAGCCGAAGAACGCCTCGGCCATCAGGCACAGGTAGATCAGCATGCCGAAGATCCACACGAGCTCGCGCGGATTCTTGAACGAGCCGTACATCAAGCCGCGGAACATGTGCAGGTAGACGACGATGAAGAACGCCGACGCGCCAGTGGAGTGCATGTAGCGGATCAGCCAGCCCCACTCGACGTCGCGCATGATGTACTCGACCGACGCGAAGGCGTCCGCGGCCGAGGGCTTGTAGTTCATCGTCAGGAAAATGCCGGTGACGATCTGCAACACCAGCACGACCGACGCGATCACGCCGAAGTAGTACCAGAAGTTGAAATTCTTCGGCGCGTAGTACTCGCTCGCGTGCTCCTTCCACATGCGCGTCATGGGGAAGCGCGCGTCGATCCAGTCAGCCAGCGCTCCGAGCCGCGAGCGCTCGCCCGACTGGGGACCGGGAACAGTGGCGCTCATCAGCTGACCTCCGCATCGACGCCGATCTGCACGACACCGTCATTCATGAAGCGGTACGGCGGCACTTTCAAGTTCAGCGGTGCCGGCACATCCTTGAACACGCGGCCCGACAGATCGAACTTCGAGCCGTGACATGGACAGTAGAAGCCGCCCGGCCAGTCGGCACCGAGCTCCGGATCGGCAGGCTGGAAGCGGTTCATCGGCGCACAGCCAAGGTGCGTGCAGACGCCGATCAGCACGAGATATTCGGGATTGAGCGCGCGCGCACTGTTCTTCGCGTAAGCCGGCTGCTCGGATTCCTTCGACTCCGGATCTTTCAGGCGCGAGGTCACCTCGGGGCTGTCCAGCTTCGCGCGCATTTCCGGCGTGCGATGCACGAGGTAGATCGCCATGCCGCGCCACATGACCTTGATCATCGCGCCCGGATCGAGCTTGCTGATGTCCGCCTCGACCGGAGCGCCGAGTGCCTGAGCTCGCGCGCTCGGCTTCCACGACGCCAGGAACGGTACTGCTGTCATCGCAGCACCCGCCACTCCAGTGACAGTCGTCGCGACTACCAGAAAGTGCCGCCTGCCGCTGTCGACCCCGCCATCCACCCGATCCGCTTCGCTCATTCACGACCTCCGCGAGTAGCCGCCGACGCAGCGCGCGACTGACGCGTAGTTTCAAACCTCCAAGGAATTCCGCATTATACACACTTCAACCGCCGCACCCCGCCGCGCGTACCGTGTCCACACTGCGTCAGACAGCCGTCTTCCTGCTCCGCTGGACCATTGTCGGTCTGGCATGCGCAGGTGTCGTGCTACTCATCCGTCCGGGACTGATCGCTAACACCACAACCGCTGCGTCGAGCAACGGCGCGGCACAGCCAGGCGAATCCGCGGCGCCACGACGCTCGTTTGCCGACGCCGTGCGGCGTGCCGGCCCTGCCGTCGTCAACATTTATACGGCGCGCGTCGTCGATGCCGGCACCGCACGCCCCTCTGGGGCCAATCCCCTGCTAAGGCAGCATCCGCCCGCGGTCCGCCAGCGCGTCGAGGGCAGCCTCGGCTCCGGCGTCATCGTCGACGAAGCAGGCCACGTCATCACCAATCACCACGTCGTCCAGGGTGCGGACGAGATCCGCGTACAGCTGGCCGACGGCCGCGTCGCCACGCCGGAGATCGTCGGCATGGATCCGGATACCGACCTGGCCGTACTGCGCGTACCGCTCAAAGATCCGCCGGTCATGCCGATGGGACGCTCTGACGAGCTGCGCGCCGGTGACGTCGTACTGGCAATCGGTAATCCGTTCGGGCTCAGCCAGACGGTGACGCAGGGCATTGTCAGCGCGACCGGCCGCGGCCGACTCGGCGTCACGGATTTCGAAGATTTCATTCAAACCGACGCCGCCATCAATTTCGGCAATTCCGGCGGAGCCCTCATCAACACCGAGGGCGAGCTGATCGGCATTAACACGGCCGTGCTCGCCCAGAACCTCGGCACCGACGGCATCAGCTTCGCCATCCCAGTGAACATGGTGCGTGGCGTGATGGATCAGATCATCGCGCACGGGCGCGTGCGGCGCGGCTGGCTCGGCGTGACGTCGCAGGAAGTGCCGCGCGCGGAAGCGGTGGCCCTCGGGATCGATCCGCCCGCCGCGCTGCGGATCAGCGACGTGGCACCACACGGACCGGCTGCGCTCGTTGGTATGCAGCGCGACGATCTCATGACTCATTTCAATGGCCAGCCGATCGCCAACGCTCAAGAAGCGCTCAACCGCGTTGCGGCGATGGCACCCGGCTCGTTGCTGAACATTCAGGCGCGACGCGGCGCGCAGCGGCTGACATTCAAAGCGACTTTGGAAGAGCGACCGCCCAGAGGCGATCGCCAAGCGGGCGGTTAGCTGGCCATCCGTTTGATCCGCGCGCCGAGCTGCTCGAGCTTCTCCTCGATGCACTCGTAGCCGCGATCGATGTGATAGATGCGGTGGATCTCGGTCGCGCCCTGCGCGATCAGCCCCGCGAGCACCAGACTCGCCGAGGCGCGCAGATCCGTCGCCATGACGGGCGCTGCAGTCAGCTTCGGTACGCCGCGAATGATCGCCGTGCTGCCTTCGATGCGGATATCGGCGCCGAGCCGGCGCATCTCCAGCATGTGCATGAAACGGTTCTCGAAGATCGTCTCCGTCACCGCCCCGACGCCTTCGGCGACCGTGTTCAGCGCCGCGAACTGCGCCTGCATGTCGGTCGGAAATGCCGGATAGGGCGCCGTTCGAATGTCGACGGCACGCGGTCGACGGCCACCCATGTCGAGCGAGATCCACGAATCGCCGACTTCGATCTTCGCGCCCGCCTCGCGCAGCTTGGCCACCACCGCATCGAGATGATCGGGCCGCGTACCTTTGACACGAACGCGTCCGCCAGTGATCGCCCCCGCGACCAGGTAGGTGCCGGTCTCGATCCGATCCGGAAGCACGTCGTAGCTGGCACCGGTCAGCCGCTCGACACCCTGGATCACGATGGTGTCGGTGCCCGCCCCGCGAATCTTGGCGCCCAGGGCATTGAGAAAGTCCGCGAGATCGACCACTTCGGGTTCGCGCGCAGCGTTCTCGATGACCGTCTCGCCTTCAGCGAGCGCTGCAGCCATCAGGAGATTCTCGGTGCCCGTCACAGTGACCGTTTCGAGCACGAGCCGCGCGCCGCGCAAGCGCGAAGCGCGGGCGCGGATGTAGCCATTCTCGATCTGGATGTCGGCGCCGAGCTGTTGCAAGCCATCGACGTGGATGTTCACCGGACGTGCGCCGATGGCGCAGCCGCCGGGCAACGACACGTCGGCTTTGCCGAAGCGCGCCAGCAGCGGGCCGAGCACGAGAATCGAAGCGCGCATCGTGCGCACCAGCTCGTACGGCGCGACGTGTTCGCGGATCGTGCCGGCGTCGACTTCGACGCGCATCTTGTCGTCGATCGTGACGCTGACGCCCATGCGGCCGAGCAGCTCGATCATGGTCGTCACGTCCTGCAAGTGCGGAACGTTGCCGACCGACACCGTGCCCTCTGCCAGCAGCGTCGCAGCGAGAATCGGCAGCGCGGCGTTCTTCGCGCCGGAAATGCGCACTTCGCCTTCGAGCGGCACGCCGCCCTGGATTTGCAGCTTATCCACCGGAGCTCGCTTCCTGCGGGGTCAGCACCTGCATCGTCAGGGCGTGGATCTCGCGGCCCATGCGTGCTCCGAGCGTGCCGTAGACGAGCTGATGGCGCTGCAGGGTGCGCTTACCTTCGAACTGCGCAGCGACGATCACCGCTTCGAAATGCGTGTCGTCGGGCGAGCTGACGCGCACCTGTGCGCCGGGCAGGCCGGCCTGGATCAGCGACTGAACTTCGGCAGCGTTCATATGACGGCTCGACGGAAGGGGCCGCGATTTTAGCTCAACGCGCTATGATTCGCGGCATGCAGTCCCGTCCCCGGTCCGCCGCGCTCGATCCCGATCAGCTGCTTGCGCGCGGGCGCCGTGTCCTGGAGATCGAAGCCGCCGCCGTCACGGCGCTGCAGGGTCGGCTCGGCACGGCGTTCATCGAGGCCTGCCGCCTGCTCCACGGCTGCACCGGCCGCGTCGTCGTGACCGGCATGGGCAAGTCGGGACACATCGGCAACAAGATCGCCGCGACGCTCGCGAGCACCGGCACGCCCGCATTTTTCCTGCATCCGGCCGAAGCCAGCCACGGCGATATCGGCATGCTCGCGCCCGACGACGTGGTGATCGCCATCTCGAACTCCGGCGAAACCGCCGAGCTCTTGACGATCCTGCCTGTCATCAAGCGCCTGGGAATCCCGTTGATCGCGATGACAGGCCGTCCGCAATCGACGCTCGGCAAGGCGGCGGCGGCAATCCTGGATGTGAGCGTCGCCGAGGAGGCTTGTCCGCACAATCTGGCGCCGACCGCGAGCACGACTGCGACGCTCGCGATGGGCGACGCGCTCGCCGTCGCGGTACTCGAAGCGCGCGGCTTCAGCGAGCACGACTTCGCTCGATCGCACCCGGGCGGCAGTCTCGGCCGTCGCCTGTTGCTGCACGTCGAAGACGTGATGCGCACCGGCGACCAGGTACCGATGGTCGCGCCGGACGCCTCGCTGCGCGACGGTTTGCTGGAGATCAGTCGCAAGGGACTCGGCATGACTGCGATCGTCGATGCCGAGCGCCACGTGCTCGGGATCTACACCGACGGCGATTTGCGCCGTGCGATCGATCAATCGATCGATTTCAAGACGCGACGCATGAGCGAGCTCATGACCGCGCACCCGAAAACGATCGCACCGCGGCGTCTCGCGGCCGAAGCGGTGCACCTGATGGAAACCCACCGCATCACGCAGCTGCTGGTCGTCGACGAGCACAACGTGCTGGTCGGCGCGCTCAACGTTCATGATCTGTTCCGCGCCGGCGTGATGTGATGGATACGCTGGTCGAGCGCGCCAATGACGTCCGCCTGCTGGTCCTCGACGTGGACGGCGTCCTGACCGACGGCCGCCTGTATTTCTCAGCTCGCGGCGAGGAGTTGAAATGTTTTCACGTGCGCGACGGCGCAGGCATCGTGCAGGTGCTGCGTGCCGGACTGCAGGTGGCCGTGATCTCGGGCCGCCAGTCGCGTGCGGTCGAGCGGCGCATGAGCGAGCTCGGCGTGACCTGGATCCGCCAGGGCGTGCAGGACAAGCTCGCAGCGTTGCGCGAGTTGCTGGACATCCTCGCGCTCGGGCCGCAAGCGGTCGCGAGCATGGGCGACGACACGGCCGACCTGCCGATCTTCGAGATCGCGCGCCTGGCAATCGCCGTCGCGGACGCGCATCCGAGCGTCAAATCGCACGCACACTTCATCACCCAGGCGCACGGCGGCACGGGCGCAGTGCGCGAAGTCTGCGATCTGATCCTCGAAGCCCAGCGGCGCAGCCAGCCATGAGCGCGCAATGAACTGGCGCTGGATCTCGCTCGCTGCTCTGCTCGGCGCCCTGGTCATCGGCTACGGCGCGCTGGTCGAGCGCAGCCCGACGCCTACCTCGAACAACACGCAGGCCGAGCAACCCGGCTATTACTTGCAGGACGCTGTCATCACGCAGACCCAGAAGGACGGCTCGCTTGGGCTGCGGCTGATCGCGGATCACATCGAGCAGCGCGGCAACGACAACATCACGCTCAAGACTGTGCGCGTGAATTTCTTTCAGTCGAGCACGGAACAGTCCGCGCCGCGCGAGTGGCTGCTGAGCGCGCGCCAGGGCTTGGTGCCGGCGAATTTTCGCGTCGTACAATTGTTCGGCGATGTGGTTCTGCGGCCGGCCGATGCGCAACCGACGGCATTCCTCCGCGCGGACGCGCTGGCGATCGACACGCAGACCAACATCGCGTACAGCACATCGTCGCCCGTCCACGTGCGCTTCGGCGGGCACTCGATGGTCGTGAAGAGTTTCCGTGCCGATCTCACTAACGAGAAGGTCCGGCTGGAGTCGGTGAATGGCCGCTTCGATCCGCAACAACAACAATAAGCGTACGGGCACGCTGGGCGCGCTGCTGCTCGTCGCAACGTGCGCGACGGCCGGCGCCGCGACCCTGGTGCGTCAGGGCGACGAGTTCAACTGGGACGCGAAGGTCGTGACTTCGGACTTCCGCACCGACACGCTGGAAATTTCCGGCGACGTGCGCGTGACCCAGGGACCGATGTCGATCCAGGCCGGCGCGGCCAAGGCGAAAGACGTCCGCTCGCAGAACGCGCAGTGGACCTTCGAAAACGCTGTCCATATCGTCACGAGCGAAGCCGAGTTGCAATCGGATACAGCGAGCGCTGCGGTCGTCCGCGGACAGTTGGCACGCGCTCGGGCGCAAGGCTCGCCGGCGCAATTCGCGCAACGCGGGTCCAAAACGGATGCCCAGGTGCGCGGGCGCGCGGGCGTGATCGAGTACGACATCGCCGCGGGCATCGTAAAGCTGACCGACAACGTCTGGTTCAGCAACGGCAAGGACGAGTTTCGCGGCGACGTCGTGATCTACAACGTGCGCGACGAGCGCGTGCAGATCAATCCCGGCGGTGAAGGCCGCGTGCGCGGAGTCATCCGGCCGCAAAAAGGCACCGCGGCGACAGCACCGGCGCCAACTACCCCTCCGCCGCCGCAGCCCGAGAGCGGCGCATGAGTCTGCTGCGCGTCGAGGGGCTCGCCAAAAAGTATCGCTCGCGCCAGGTCGTCAAAGACCTGTCCCTGGAAGTCGCGCGCGGCGAAGTCGTCGGACTGCTCGGCCCCAACGGTGCCGGCAAGACGACCGCCTTCTACATGATCGTCGGACTGGTCCCCACGGACGCCGGCCGCATCATCATCGACGACCAGGACGTCTCGCGGCTGCCGGTGCATCGGCGCGCACGGCTCGGCCTGGGTTACCTGCCGCAGGAAGCCTCGGTGTTCCGCAAGCTGAGCGTGCGCGACAACATTCACGCAATCCTCGAAACGCGACCCGAGCTCGACGCCCAGCGCCGCGAGGCGATGCTCGAATCGCTGCTCGACGAATTGCACATCGGACATATCCGCGACAGCCTCGGGCAAAGCCTGTCGGGCGGCGAGCGGCGCCGCGTGGAGATCGCGCGGGCACTTGCCGCAGAGCCGCAATTCATGCTTCTGGACGAGCCGTTCGCAGGCGTCGACCCGATCTCGGTCCTCGACATCCAGCGCATCATCCGCCACCTCAGCGCGCGCAATATCGGGGTTTTGATCACCGACCATAACGTGCGAGAAACATTGGGGATTTGCGCGCGCGCCTACATCGTCAGCGGCGGTTCGGTTATTGCAGCGGGAACTGCGGAAGAGATCCTTGCAAACCGGCAGGTCCGTGAGGTGTACTTGGGCCAGGATTTCAGACTGTAGATCAGAAATATTTTGGGAGCGCGCGCCGGTTCAGGCGCGCACCTTCACGCTCCCGAAGTTGCGAGACGAATGCTCAAGCCAGCCCTGCAGCTCAAACTTGGCCAGCAGCTCACGATGACTCCGCAGCTGCAACAGGCCATCCGCCTGCTGCAACTGCCGGTCCTCGAACTCCAGGCACAGATCCGCGAAGCACTCGAGAGCAACGTCATGCTCGAGTCCGAGGACGAGGCCGGCAGCCTGGAAACCACCGCCGAGCTCGAAGCTCCGCAATTCGAAGCGCCCACGCCGAGCGCGCAGCCTGCCGAAACTCAAGCGAGCAAGGACACCGAGCGCGCCGAGCGCGATGGCGATCTCGACGTCCCCGACGAGCAGGACTGGAGCGACTCGCAGGTCACCGGCCCGTCGGACACGCCGTGGTCCGGCGACGGCGAGCACTCGCAGGATTTTTCCGCCGCGGGTGGCGAGACGCTGCAGGAACATCTGACGTGGCAGCTGGAGATGTCGCGCCTGTCGGAGCGCGAGATGCGCATCGGCGCTGCGATCATCGATGCCATCAACGACGACGGCTACGTCATCGAATCGCTCGACGAGATCGCGCGCAACCTGCAGCCGGAGATCGTCGCGACTGCGGCGGAGGTCGAGCGCGTGCTGGCGCACGTGCAGGCGATGGATCCCGCCGGTGTAGGCGCGCGTTCGGTCAGTGAATGCATCGAGCTGCAGTTGCGGCAGTTGGACTCGCAGACCCCGGGACGGGACACGGCGCTGATCATCGCCGCGAACTATCTCGACCAGGTCGCCGATCAGCAGTACGCGCTGCTGCGGCGGCAGCTGCGAGTCACCGAAGAAGAAATGGAGCACGCACTGGTGCTGGTGCGGGCCTGCCAACCGCGGCCCGGATCGAGCGTTCACTCCGTGCCCGCCGAGTACATCGTGCCGGACGTCTTTGTCCGCCGCACCGAGCGCGGCTGGGCCGTCGACATCAATCCGGCCAGCTTGCCGCGTATCCGCGTCAACCAGAGTTACGCGGGACTCATCGGCCGCTCCGCCGATCACGCCATGTTGCGCACGCAGCTGCAGGAAGCGCGCTGGCTGATTCGCAGCCTGGAAATCCGCAACGAGACGCTGCTGAAAGTCGCACGCTGCATCGTGCAGCGGCAGTCGGCCTTCCTCGAGCACGGCGACGAGTTCATGCAGCCGATGATCCTCAAGGATGTCGCCGAGGCCGTGCAGATGCACGAGTCGACGATCTCGCGCGTCACCACCAACAAGTACATGCACACGCATCGCGGCGTGTTCGAGTTCCGCTACTTTTTTTCCAGCCACGTGGCAGCGAGCGACGGCACCGAGATGTCGTCGACGGCGATCCGCGCCAAGATCCGCAAGCTGGTGTCGGCCGAGGAGCCGGACAAGCCGCTCTCGGACAGCCGCATCGCCGAGATCCTGTCGCGCGAGGGCGTGCTGGTCGCGCGGCGCACGGTCGCCAAATATCGCGAGGCGCTCGGCATTCCGCCGTCGAGCGAGCGTAAGAAGGTTCCAGTCAGATGAATCGAAGGAGGCTTCCATGCAACTGAACGTCACCGGCCACCATGTCGATGTCACTTCTTCCCTCAAGGGATACGTCGAGAAAAAGCTCGACCGCATCGTCAGGCACTCGGACCACGTCATAGACGTTCACTGCATCCTTACCGTCGAGAAGCTGCGCCACAAAGCCGAAGCCACCGTCCTGCTCCGGGGCGGTACTGTTTACGCCGACGCGATCGAGCAGGACATGTACGCCGCGATCGACACGCTGGCGGACAAGCTCGACCGCCGCGTCAAGAAGCACAAGGAAAAGCTCTCCGATCACCACGCGGTCGAAGCGCAGAAGACCCGCCCGTCGTGAGACCCGCCTACCGCACCTGACAAAACACCGGCCCCGGCTCCCGGGGCCGGTTCTCGCAGATTCTGTCGCGCCCGCGGCAACCGCAATAGCGAATCGGCTATCCTGTTTGCATGCGTCTGGTCATCGTCAGTGGTCTGTCCGGCTCGGGCAAGAGCGTGGCTTTGCACATGCTCGAGGACCTGGACTACTACTGCGTCGACAACATCCCGGCAGGGCTGCTGCCGATGTTCATCTCGCACACGGTGCGCTCCAACGAATCGACCTACGGTTACACCGCGGTCGGCGTCGACGCGCGTAATCGTCCCGCCGAGATCGCCTCGGTGCCGCGCCTGGTCGCCGAGCTCAAGAAGAGCGGCGTCAACTGCGAAGTGCTGTTCCTGCGCGCGGACCAGGAAGCGCTGCTCAAGCGCTACAGCGAAACGCGGCGGCGTCATCCGCTGAGTCGTGAAGGGCTCGGCCTCGCCGAGTCGCTGCGCCAGGAACGCGAGCTGCTGGAGCCGATCGCCGACGCCGCCGACCTGATCGTCGACACGACGCGCACCACCGTGCACGAACTGCGCGAGCTGATCCGTCAGCGCGTCGGCGGCCGCAGCGAAGGCCGCATGTCGATCCTGTTCGAGTCCTTCGCCTATCGGCACGGCGTGCCGGGCGACGCCGACTTCGTCTTCGACGTGCGCAGCCTGCCGAACCCCTACTGGGAACCGGGCCTCGCCGCGCTGACCGGGCGCGATCCCGCGGTCGTCGAATATCTGGAGCGCCATCCGATCGTCGCCAAGATGTTCGCGGACATCGTCGGCTTCCTCGAGCACTGGATCCCCGAGCTGATCCGCACCAACCGCAGCTATCTCACGATCGCCATCGGTTGCACCGGCGGCCAGCATCGCTCGGTCTACCTGGTCGAGCGACTCGCGCAGCACTTCTCCGCCAAGTACGCGCAGGTCCACGCGCGCCATCAGGTCGTCGGAGCGACACGAAGCACATAGGTCCCGCTACACTGCGCGGATGACCGAAGCCCCCGTTCCCAAGACGAGCCGACTCGCGGCGCTGCGCAGCGCACTCGAGCAGGGCTCCATGCGCCACGGTCAGCGCATGATCAACTCGATGCATCCGGCGGAAATCGCCTCGCTGATCGAGTCGCTGCCGCCGGCCAAGCGCGAGATCGTCTGGGAGTTCGTCGACCCGGAGATCGAGGGCGACGTGCTGATCGAGCTCAACGAGGAAGTGCGCAGCGAGCTGATCGGCGGCATGGATGCCGAGGAGCTGATCGCGGCCACCGAAGGCATGGAGGTCGACGACCTGGCCGACCTGATCGGCGACCTGCCCGAGACGCTGAATCAGCGCGTGCTGCGCTCGATGGACGCGCAGGACCGCGAGCGCCTGAACGCGGTGCTGGCCTTCGAGGAAGACAGCGCCGGCGGTCTCATGAACCTCGACACCGTGACGGTGCGTCCGGACGTCACGCTCGAAGTGGTGATCCGCTACATGCGCATCCGCGCCGAGCTGCCGGAGCGCACCGATCGCCTGTTCGTCGTCAATCGTCACGACAAGTATCTCGGCGGGCTCGACATCACACGCCTGTTGACCGAAGACCCCGAACGCACGGTCGGCGAGATCATGGCGAGTCTCGAGGGCATCGCGCCGGAAACGCCGGCGCGCGAGGTGGCCAAGCTGTTCGAGGACCGCGACCTGGTGTCGGCTCCAGTGGTCAGCCAGGACGGCAAGCTGCTCGGGCGTATCACGATCGACGACGTCGTCGACGTCATCCGCGAAGAGGCCGATCACTCAGTCATGAGCATGGCCGGTCTCACGGAAGACGAGGACTTGTTCGCAGGCGTGCGCACGACTGCGCGACGTCGCGCGATCTGGCTCGGCATCAACCTGGCGACCGCGGTCTTCGCCGCGAACGTCGTTGGCTTGTTCGAAGCGACGATCGAGAAGGTGGTCGCACTCGCCGTGCTGATGCCGATCGTCGCCAGCATGGGCGGCATCGCCGGCAGTCAGACGCTGGTGCTGATCATCCGCGGCCTGGCGCTCGGTCAGGTCGAGACGGCGAACGCACGCTGGTTGCTGGGGCGCGAAATCCTGGTCGGCCTGTTGAACGGCATCTTGTGGGCCGGGCTGGTCGGCATCGCCGCGGGCTTCTGGTTTCAGAAGTGGACGCTCGGCCTGATCATCTTCTCGGCGTTGATGATCAATCTGTTTGCCGCGGCGCTGGCCGGAGTCGGCGTGCCGCTGATCCTGCGCAAGATGGGAATCGATCCGGCACTCGCGGGCAGCGTCGTGCTGACCACCGTCACCGATACCGTCGGCTTCGCCTCGCTACTGGGCCTCGGCACGCTGTTCCTGACGTAGTTGGAACCGACGCATGATCTGCGTCGCACCCGTCTTGTCGACGGTGAATCCGCCGAGGAACGCCAGCAGATCGTCCGAGCGCTTCATCGCATCCTGGTAGCCGAGCGCGATCAGCTCGCGCGTGTAGCTGTCCTGGAACAGCAGATAGCTCATGAGCTGACCGCCGCCGGCGTTCAACGCACCCATCGTGCGCAACAGAACACGCAGCGCGCGCGGCAGCGAAGCCGTGTGATGCCGGGCGATTTCCGAAAGATCCCGGCTCGGCATTATCACCAGGATGTCGATGCGGTTGAGCTGCACGTTGTTCTCGCCGACGCTGGCGAGCGGTCCGACGCGTTCGACGATGTGATTGATCTGCGTGAGTCGCTCCAGGTCAGCGTACAGGCCGTCCGAGAACAGCGCATCCAGCATGTAGCCGAAAATCTGGCCGAAGGTCGGCGAGATCGGCGGCAGCGGCGTCTGCGGACGGTTTTCGTTGCGCGTGCCGATGACCAGCAGGCGGTGCGCGCCGAGGTGGATCGCCGCACTGAACGGATTCGCTTCGCGCATCGCTCCGTCGCCGTAGTACTCGTCGCCGAGCGACACGGGTGGAAACAGGAACGGCACGGCCACGCTCGCCATCACGTGATCGAGCGACAAGGCTGCGGGCTCGCCGGTCCGACGCGTGCGGCTCCACGGCTCGCAGCCAGGCTTGGATTCGTAGAACGACACGGAACGGCCGGTCATATAGCCGGCGGCGGACATCGCGATCGCGTCGAGATGCCCGGCGTCGATCGAGCGGCGAATCCCCGCGAAGTCGAATTGACCGCGGAGCAGCTCACGCAGCGGTGAGTTGTCGAACAACGAGCGCGGCGGCGGCAGCAGCCAGCCACCCGACAGCATGGCCAGCATCCAGTGCACGCCCGAGCGGATCACCGTGCCGGTGTCGGCGCGGAACACCTGACCGACCTGGAAGTTGCGCCAGACGCGCTCGAGGTTGCCGACCGCGACCCGGAAACGGTCCGCATGCACCGCGATGGCAGTCGCGTTGACCGCGCCGGCCGAAGTGCCGGTCACGACCGGAAACGGATTGCACGATCTTGCCGGAAGCAGATCCGCGACGGCTCGCAGCACACCGACCTGGTAGGCCGCCCGCGCACCCCCGCCCGGCAGCACCAGCCCCACCCTGGG
>Ga0068859_100001123_pt1 | contig 27361 bp, 20 predicted proteins | sample KBSSwiS22_FD_66585 | JGI IMG/M metagenome (GOLD analysis project Ga0068859, IMG submission 66585) | Switchgrass rhizosphere microbial communities from Kellogg Biological Station, Michigan, USA - KBS Switchgrass S2-2 | ecosystem: Host-associated > Plants > Roots > Rhizosphere > Soil ...
TCATGCTGTCCACCCTTAAATTGCCAGAAGGGCTGATGTTGTTATTTTTTGTGATTGCTTCCACCACCTGGTCGGGAGATAAATTGAACCGTCTTAATTTTTCGGGGTCCACACTCACTACAACCGATCTTGAGTTAGCACCAAATGGCGGCGGAGCAGATAAACCCGATACAGTAGAGAACATTGGTCGCACACGTGTTACTGCCAGATCATAGATCTCTTTTAAAGATTTTGTTTTACTACTGAATACCAATTGCCCAACTGGTAAAGAAGATGCATCAAAGCGTATAACCTGTGGCGGCAGAGCACCGGGTGGAAAAAATTTGGATGCCCTGTTCACCTGTAATGCCACCTGTGCCGAAGCTTCTGCCATATCTGTTCCTTCATAAAAAGAAAGCTTGATGAGCGTAAGGCCCTGTATATTTTTACTCTCCATGTTTTTTATACCATTCACGTATAAAAACTGATCCTGTAACCGGGTGGCAAAAAAACCTTCCATTTGCTGGGGGCTCATGCCGCCATAAGATTCAATTACATAAATGGTAGGTAAATTAAGTTTTGGAAAAATATCAACTGGTATTGTTCTTATCGCCATAAAAGAAAATAACAACAACCCTGTAAAAAGCACCATTATGGTAATGGGCCTTTTTAATGCTGCTCGTACCATAATTAATTATTTTAAGGTTTGTATAAATTGAATAAGATTACCGGTGGCTGCGGCTTTATCTAACTGTGCCGTGTACCAGTCGGTGAGGGTTTCAATATAATCGGTTTGCGAACGGTATAATACAAATGATGCGTTGGTAAGATCTACCAAGGAAATAAGCCCCGCTTTATATTGTGCTAATTTTTGCTGGTATGTATCTTCTGCGGATTGCAACTGCACTGGTAATTCAGCCAGGTTGGCCATGGTTGTTTGCAAAGCATTATCTGCCTGCATTGCCGAAGAGGCCAAAGCAAACTTTTGTTGCTGCAATTCGTATTCGCTTGCCTGCAATTGATAGCGGGTTACAGCAAGTTTATCTCTTTTATAAATGCTATTAAAAAGATTGTAAGTAAATGCGAGCCCTGCAGCATAATTAAAACGCTGATAAGTCAGGCCATTTGTAAATGATTTATACTGATCATTATATTGAATGCTGGAACCCCGTGCCCACGAGCTTCCTGCCAGTACAATTTTTGGCAAATAACTTTTTCGGATCAATGTTTGATTCGCTAAAACAATATCCTTTCGTTTATTATAGTAATCAATTAAAGGATTGTTTACAGTGTCGGGAATAAAATTTACTGCAACAGGTTTTTTACTGATGTCGTTAATCACTAAAGTATCTATGGATAAAGCTTTTGCCGGAATGCCCGTAAAATAAGCCAGCTGCTCTTTCAGCTGATTGATTATACCTAACGTTTGATTGTAACTGATCTTTGTTCTGGATAATTCTGCTTTGGCAAGAGAAGAATCGGCTCCAGCCTTAATACCGCTTACTGTAAGCGCTTGTATGATGGTGTAAATACTTTGATAGCGCTCGATATTTTGTTGATCTGCCTTTAGCCTGGATTGATTTTTAAGAATGCTGAAATACAATTTGGCAATATTCAGGTCAACCAGGTATTGCTCTTTTTTCAGATCAGTTTCGGCAAGGTTAAGGTAAGCTTTGGCATTGTTCAGCTTAGCATCATTTAATCCGAAATTGAAGAGTTCATATTCGCTGTATAATACAGCCACGTTTGCAGTAACAGGATGAAAATTACTTTCATTCCTGATACTGCCCGATGTTGATGGAGTTATTCCGAAAGTAAAGAAGGTACCGGCAACTGAATTGGCCGAACCGATATCTAATTGTTCAGCAAACTTAAGTTGGGGCAAAAAGGAATGCCTGGTATCTGTGATGTTTGCTTTTGCGGCTTCCGTTATTGCTTTTTTTTGCATTAAAACAGGAAGGTAATTCTTTGCACTATCTGTTAAATTAAGTAAAGTATAAGGTTTTACCTGCGCAAATAATGCAAGCACTGGTGAAAGTATTAATACGGTTAATACAGTTAACCACTTACTTTGATGGTAAGAGAACATAAGTAAAGATTGATGTTAGAAATGTTGATAACTAAAATGGTTATGCAACAACAGGAGGGCCACGCAGCGTTCCTTCATACTGGTGCTGGTGGGGATAAAAGGAGTTGGTATAATTTGCAAATACTCTTGTTGCTATAAATGAGCAAGGTATTTCAAAAGAGATATTGGGGCAAGTGGGTGCCGTTGTAGGTTCAAATCGTTTATTTAAATTTGAAAAGACTTGTTTACCCGGGGACTTTTTTTCCAGGCTGGCCAGCACAAACTGTTTATTTTGTGTTGCGTTTTTATTGTGTACCTGGAAGTTGGCTGCATTTCCCTGAACGATATTGCTGTAGTTGAAAAAGCATTGTACTGCAAAAAATGGGATGTATAAGAATAATACAATCATTTTAAAAGACCAGTGAAAGATATTTTGCAGCTTTGAATTCACGTAAAATTTGTCCTGTTTTGATATTAAAGCCATAAATTTATAAGTAATCCGGTTAATTTTTGTAACTGTTTTGTAAACGGCAAGTTAACAGGCATAAGCCAGGCAGAAAAGACTTTAGTAATGCTGGCAATTGCATTAATTTTTTATATTATTGAACTATAAATAAAACCTCACTTAAGATATTGTAAACCAAATAAAATTTTTGCCAATGATACCAGTTGTTATTAATGAAATTGTGGAAAGAGAAATTGTGCCGGGTTATACCGGAAAATACTACCATGCAAATAGTATGAGTATTGGCTGGCTGGATGCCAAAGCCGGACACACCGTTCCCATTCACTCACACATACATGAGCAGGTAAGTTATGTGCAGGAAGGCAAAATGCTTTTTACAATAGATGATGAACAATTTATTTTGGAGGCAGGCATGGCTATAACCGTTGCACCCAATTTAAAACACGGCGCTACAGCAATTACCGATTGCAAACTGATTGATGTATTTAACCCGGTGAGGGAAGATTACAGATAAGGCACAAGGCACAAGGTACAAGGCACAAGTCTTAAATTCAAAAGTCTTTTTACTTTCAGTATGCACTATAAATAATCATGCTTGTGCCTTGTACCTTGAATCTTGTACCTTGAATCTTGTACCTTAGTAACTAGTTTCATCCAGCTTTACTTTTCCTTTAAAGGTCCAGAAAACAAAGAATGTGTACACTCCCACCAGCGGCGTACCGATCGCTGCAATTAACAAAAGCGTTTTCATTGTTTTTACCGAAGAAGCGCCATTGGCAATGGTAATACTATTGTGTACGTTGTTGGTAGCCAGTAAAAGATTGGGAAAAACTTCCAGTGCCACCATGGCCAGCAATGTGGCGATGGTAACAGAAGAACTAATGAATGCATAACGCCATTTGCCTTTATTCAATTGCCGTGGAATATTAGCAATGGCTAAGAACATGAGCAACGGCAAGAAAAAATATTCAGGGTTGCTGCGTATTTTATCGCTTAAATGCGGAATGTATAATAAAGTGTATAGTGTGGTGATACCAAATGACACTATAAAGAAAACGGTAAAACTCTTGGCCAGTAAAGATAATTTGGTGTACAACCTGTTCTCCGTTTTCATAGCCAGGTAAATGGCACCGTGCAGCATGAATAAAGCCAGCGTGGTAACAGCAACCATTACACTAAATGGATTAAAGAAAGATAGCCAGTTGCCTGCAAACTCGTGTTGCTCATTAAGCGGCAACCCAAGTGCTACATTGCCCAGCATTAGCCCCAGTGATAATGCAATTACAATACAGGCAAAGGAATAAATGAAATCCCATACCAGCCTCCAGGTAGTGCCGGGTTCTTTACTGCGGAATTCGATAGCAACAGCCCTCCATATTAACCCGATCATAAAGATCATAAATGGTACATAGAAGGCAGAGAAGATAGCCGCATAAGCCACAGGAAAACCAGCGAACAGGGCACCACCACCAATCACCAGCCACACTTCGTTGCCATCCCATACAGGGCCGATGGCATTTAAAGCGATCCTCCGGCTGGTTTCTTTTTTTAAAAAAAGATGCAGTGCACCAGCGCCCAAATCAAAACCATCTAAAACGGCATAGCCGGTAATAACGGCGCCAAAAACCAGGAACCACCAAACGTTAAACTCCAATCCTAAAAATGTTTCCATAATAAAATGATTAATGCGTCAGCAATGGATTGTCTCTTTTACTGCCTTCTTCTATCAATTCTTTTACTGTATCATCAACAGGCCCGTGCTTAATTTTTTTATTCAGCAGGTAAATAAATAAAACAAACAGTGTGGTATACACTAAAGTGAAAAGGATCAATGAAAAAATTACCTGGTTGGCCGCAACAGACTTGGACAAAGCATCCGATGTTCTTAATAAACCATACACCACCCACGGTTGCCGCCCCATTTCTGCAGTAAACCAACCCGCCTGGTTACCAATTTGCGGCAGCAATACCGACCATGCCAATACGATCATCAGCCATCTCTTATCAAACAACTTTCCTTTTTTCCATTGCCAGCAGGCATATAAAGTAAGCAATATTAAACTGACACCAATAGCGATCATCAGGTGGTACATTTGAAAAACTGTATTCACTTGTGTTGGCCTGTCGGTGGTTTTAAATGCATTTAATCCTTTTACCGGTGTTTTAAAATTGTTATAAATTAAAAAGCTGAGGCCACCTGGTATTTTAATGCCCGTGGTAGTTTGTGTTTTATTATTCACCCAGCCCATTAAATACATATCTGCAGCAGCACTGCTATCATAATGCCCTTCCATGGTGGCCAGCTTTGCCGGTTGGTTCTTTGCCACACCGTCAGCACTTCTGCTGCCTGCAAATAATTGTGCTAAAGAAAATACAGTGGCTACAACCAATGCAATTTTAAAAGCGGGTACTGCAATGGCCAAATATTTTTTCTTTAAAATATAATAAGCATTAACACTGATCACTAAAAAAGCACCGGCTAAAATGGCGCCGATCCACACATGCAACAACCTGTCCATGCTGGACGGATTAAATACCATGGCCCAAAAATCAGTGATCTCTGCTCTTGCATTTAACCCTTCCCCCACAATATGAAAACCTGCCGGCGTTTGTTGCCAGCTGTTAGCTACCACAATCCAAACCGCACTGAACAACGAACCTAAAAAAACCATGATGGTGGAGAAGAAATGTACTTTGGGGCCAACCCTGTTCCACCCAAATAATAAAATACCAAGGAAACCACTTTCCAATGCAAAAGCAAAAATGCCTTCTGCCGCTAATGCACTACCAAAAATATCACCCACATATTTAGAGTAAGTGGCCCAGTTGGTACCAAATTCAAATTCCATAATAATACCTGTTGCCACACCAATACCAAAAATGAGAGCGAATATCTTTATCCAGAACCTGGTCATTGTTTCATACAACTTATTACCAGTTTTCAGGTACAGGCCTTCCATGATCACTAAGATAAAACCAAGGCCAATACTTAAAGGAGGATAGATATAATGAAAGGAGATAGTGAATGCAAATTGTATCCGGGCTAATATTTCGGTATCCATAGCGGTGAAGTTTGCTGAGAGAGAAAGTTTCCACTTGTAAAATTAGATCATCTGGAGTTGAGGAGAAAGATTTATTTTGGAAAAAGGATTATTATTTTGAGCGGAGAAGTCAGGTTTTTAAAACTTGACTTCTCTGGAAAACATTATTGTATAAACCATATCCACCTAAAAACAATTCAATGAAAAAAAATTTTCTTCTCTTTGCCCGGATTTTAATGTTCGTTACGATAAACGTATTTAGTTGTGGCGCACAACAACCAGGCCTGCAGCTAAAGATTACGATGAAGAGAACAATAGCGAATAAACAAGACGACTTGCTAGTTAAATTAATACTTACCAATAATAGCAGTGCGGGGGTTCTTATACACAAATATATTAGTTTTCAATACTTATCAGGTTGCATGGATGATCTTTGTTTTGAAGCAGAAAAAAATACAAAGGGCGGGTATAAAAAAATGGAAGAGCTGGCAAATATCGATAAGATTCCGGGATTTGATAGTACGGGAGTCGCATGGGATGATATGTATGACACTTTACAAACCACGCAAAAATTTTCGGACACATTCAACATTAACGGGTATTACTCATTTACTAAGGGAAGATACAGGGTGCGGTTAGGCTTTCGACCTTATGATGATAAAAAATCAAAAATGAAAATGGTCTATTCAAACTGGCTATATTTTGAAGTGAAGGTAAAACATATCAAATTCTATCTTGAAAATATGGGGCCAACATACCAATAAATAAAATTCAGTTTTTGGCTGCACCAAATGAGTGATAGAAAATCCTGTCCATAAAATAGTTAAGGGTACAAATAAACATGGATAAAAACGGGCCCGATCAATTCACTCATGCATGCACCGTCAACTGTTCCACAACTTCCTCCGCAAGACCAAAAGACAACGTTATACCAGCGCCACCGACACATACAATTGCCCTTCTGTTGCAACAGTACTCCATAAAAAAGGAAATATTTTTTTTCTTCTTACTGCTGCATCAGCAATCCAAAAATCTTTACTGGTGCCACTGCTGTCCCTGGTGTATTTTTTATCTTTTAAGATCATGGCATCTGCACCACCAAAAACTTCCTGCCAGCGCATACCATCCAGCGTAACAATTACAATGTTTTCGGTTTTTAATTGTGCACTGCTGCTGATGGTTGTAAATAGCAGTACTGCTGCAATCCATTTACCCAGTTTCATAATAGTGTTTTTTTAAATAGTGGCTGGAGTTTATAAAAACTCCAGCACTTGTATTGGTCTGTGATTGTAATGAATTTTTTATTTTATAAGCCACATCTTACCGTTGATATCATCCACTCCGTTATACTGCAAGTCTAATGCCGTCTTGTAATTTTTTGTATTAGCGGATTGTTCGCTGGACGGATATTTAAAGCGTAACGCAATACGGCTACTGTTACCCGTACCCGAACCAGTAGTAAATACCGGCACACCTGTTCTTCTGTAAGTATAGTAAGATTCCAGCCCGGATTGACGGAATAATGCTAAATATTTTTGTTGCAGGATCTGCGTTAATGCAGTAGTTGGGTCTGCATCATATTTTACCGACGGTTGTGCGTAATAGTTAGCATAGTCAAAATTTATTGCCCTGGCATCGTAATTAGCGCCATTAGTTACATCAGTAGAACCGGGACGATAGAAATAAGCTGTAAAACCACCGGCCAGAGGGATACCATAAAAAGCCAGCGAAGCTTTTATACCCTTTTGATACCAGTCTTCAGCATTACCGGTTACCCAACCCCTGTTAATACCTTCTGCTATATTGAAGCACATTTCAATATAACCAACCTGTACGGCTGGCTCTGCAGTATACGTGGAATAATAACGTTTCCTGTTGAGGAAAGAATATTTGCCAACTGTGGCATCAGCATACATGATACCAAGATCTAACCCGGGATCAGCACCATAAAACGAAGCGAAAGCGGTATCTTTCTGCCCAAGATTATCTACATAATAGCGTGCAGGCTCTGCCGTTACAAATAAACGGGGATCCCTTAATTGTTTCAGTAAGCCAACATGAGTAAGTGACATATTCTTTCTGCCACCGTTAAATCCATAGTTAGCCGGGTTATCAGGATAATAATTAGTAGGTGTTATATAATTGTATTGCAGGTTATCTGCAGTGCTTGCAAAAACAGGATATTTTGTCGGGTCGTTATAAATTGCGGCAAACTGTTGCGGTATGTTAAGGTCTGCGTCAGTAGCTACTTTTTTGCTTAAATGAATCAGCAGCCTTAGTTTAAAAGTATTAATTGCTTTTTGCCATTTTTTAAGATCATTGCCATAAAAAATATCACCTGCTAAAGTGTTATCTGCTTTAACCAGTAAGCTTGCAATATTGGTATTGGCAGTATCTAATAAAGCCAGTGCGGTTTTAAAAACAGTTTTTTGATTATCATATGCAGGGGTAAGATTGCCTGCACCCTGTAAAGCTCGTGTCATTGGAATATCACCCATTTGCAAACTCATTTTAGTAAACAGGTAGGCCCTTAAAAATTTGCCCAGGGAATTATACGCATTGATGCTGCTGTTACCAGCCTGTATAGCTGCATCTTCCATTTTAATTACATTTTCCAGCGTGCTGTAATAGTTGGAACCGCTGCCGAAATTGTATTGGTTGTTGCCATAGTAATCGTAATTATAAATATAATACTGGCCATAAATCTCATAGCTTCCCCCGGGCTCGTCATGCATATCAACCAGCACGCCGGTTAATAATAAAGATGGCGGTACCGAGGTGGGTTTATTGGAATTCTGGTTCAGGTCAGAAAAACTTTTTTTACAACCAGATGATACCATTGCAAAAACAACAGTGATCAAAAGTAGTTGGTGTATCTTTTTCATAATTTAATATTATAGATTGTTTAAAATGTAACATTCAGGTTAAAACCAAAGCGGCGTGTGGTAGGCGATTGCAGGCCAGATTGAGAAAGCCCCTGCGGATACTGATCAAGATCCACATCTTTAAAACGGGCATCTTTATAAAAATAGAGCAGGTTCCTGGCAACAAAAGAAACAGATGCTTTGCTGATAAGCTTGCCGATATATTTTTTAGGAATATCGTAACCCAATGTGATCTCTCTTAATTTAGCATAGCTCTTGCTCATTAAATTGGCTTCGCTGGTACCATAGTATTTACTTACATAATCCTGTACCAGTGCCACCTGTTTGTTAGGTGCAAACTGAAGTGCATTATAATTGGTGATATTACCGTAATTATCAAAATTGATAGCCACACCGTTAGATACCACAACACCTTCACCAATATAACTGCCTTTATAAGTTGGATCAGGATTGATATTGTTTGCAGGATAAGCCTGCCAGTCTCTGTACCTTGCTGCACCCAAAGCGCCTTCTGCAGTTTCAATATTTCTGCCACCCTGCATGGTTTTAATGTGCATATAATCGATCATTACACCACCCACGCTGCCATCAAACTGAAAGCCTAATGTAAAGCCTTTATAATTTACTTTGTTATAAATGCTCCATGAATAATCAGCGGTTAAATGGCCGAGGTATCTTGAAACATTTGTTCTGATCGGTTTACCACTGGCATCATTAATGATCTGTCCGTCGGGTGTTCTGGCAAATGCAGATGCATACAATTTATCTGTTCTGTCGCCAACGCTGAAGAACGTGTTGTAAACAGTTTGTCCCGGAGGTAATTCTTTATAAACATTTTTATAGGTGCTCCAGTTTACCAATACATCCCAGGTTAAACCTTTTGCAGTTTTAACAGGTGTGCCAGTCAATGAAAATTCGTAACCGGTATTCTTTGTTTTAAGGGCGTTAAGGTAGTAAGTGTTAAAACCTGTGGATGTTGAAATGGAATTGGCTAAAATAAAAGGACCATCAACATATTGGAACGCTGTACCACTAAAGCCTAAACGGTTTTTTAAAAACTTGATATCAAATCCTTCCTCGTAGCTTACACGAAGTGAGGTTTGAATAGCAGGGTCATACAAAGAAGTGGTGTTATAAGCAGCCGGCTGGCTGTTATAAGGTTTAGATGTGGAGAAGAATGGTATTAACGAGTAGTCGGGACCGTTATATGGCGAATTGTAAGTATTGCCATAACCTAATGGATTGTCAAATAAAGATTTACCAGACGGCGAAGCATTTAAAGCAGTGATGGTATTAAATGGTGCCGGACCAATGGTAGAAGAAGTGGCATCCGCACGTACTGTTGAATAAGTACCACGCACTTTTAAGAAGGAAATTACTTCGGGCAATTTAACATAGTCAGAAATAACTGATGCTGCTGAAATACTTGGATAAAAGAAAGAATTATTATCAGCAGGAAGTGCAGAACTCTTATCCACCCTGCCGGTTGTGGAAATAGTTGCAAACTTTCCGAATGTAGCATCTAAAGAATAGTAAGCGCTTAACACACGCATGTCAGCCGCAAAGCTTGAAGATTGTACCGCATTTTTTGAGTTGGAGAAACTGTACACATTGGGCACGTTCAGGTAATCAGTAGAAGTCCAGTTGCTGTTATAATTAAAGCTCCTGATATTGCCACCTATTAAACCTGATAAATTCACGAATTTCTTTATCGTGTAATTAAAATTTAATTGCAGTTCAGTATTGTTCTCAAATAAATTACGCCTGTCTTCCCTGTAATCACCCAGGTTACCTTCGCGGCCGTAAGGGTGAGCAGAGAAAGGCATTTTTTCTGTACGCAACAGGTTATACGTAGTTATCTGTGTGCGTAATGTTGTGTTCAGGTGATTGTTGATCTTATAGTTACCGGAGAAATAACCATAAATATCATTTTTATAATGGCCCCTTAACCATTCATTTACCTGGAAGTAAGGATTATGATAACGCTGATATTCTGCAAATATAGATTGCGTACCCACTTTACCTGGCTGCCAGTAATTTTTCATATCATCAATATTCCAGTCGGCACCGGTCCATACAGAAATATTATACAATAAACTGTTGGGGCCATAATCCACATCAGGAAAATTAGGTGTGTACTGGCGGTTGAAATTCATATTGGCTTCCAGCTTTAAACCAGGGATGGGATTGTACGATCCGTACATGTTAAAGTTGGTAATGTTTAAATAGTTATTAGGGATATAACTTTTTTGATAAGAATGCGATAATGAAAAACGCAAATTATAATTATCACCAGATGCACTTAAGGATAAGTTATTGGTAGTTTGAAATCCTGTTTGTAAAAAGCGTTTCAGGTTATCTTTTCCTCTTGCAACATAAGGTGTACCTTTTCGTATACCCGTTGCCGGGTCAACCGGGCTGTCGTATTGAGGGATCAGCTGGCCATTAAAGTAAGGGCCCCATACATCATAGTCTCCATCAACGCCGCCTGGTGCACCGCCTTTACCATCTACAAACTGGTAGTAAGTGTTTTCACCTCCACCGTACAGATCCTGCGTTCTTGGGAATGCTAAAAATCCTTTATCAATAACGTTGCTGCTATTAAATTCTACGGTAAATCCTTTTCGCTTGTTTCCCTTTTTTGTAGTGATCAATATGGCGCCATTTTGTGCACGGCTGCCATATAATGCCGCAGCGCTCGGGCCTTTTAAAATAGTATAGGATTCAATATCATCAGGGCTGATGTTCCAGGTATCTGAACTGATGGGAATACCATCTACAACATATAAAGTGATCTCGTTACCCCGTAACAACACTGTTGGTTTCCTTAATAGTTCAGCATTGGCACCTACTGCCAGGCCGGCCACTTTACCAGTTAAGCCAGTGAAAGGATTGGCATCACGTGCTTTGGTAAGGTCTTCGCCTTTTACTTCCTGAACAGCATAACCCAGGCGCTTTGTTTCTTTTTTTACACCTAGTGCGGTTACCACCACATCTTCTAATTGTTTAACGAGAGGTGCAAGTTGAATGTTTAAAAAATTATCCGTTGCATTTACTACCTGTTCCTGGTAGCCGCTAAAACTGATAACGATCTTTTCTCCTTTTATTACAGCCAGTTTAAATTCACCTTCTTTGCCGGTGATGGTACCATAAGATGTGGAGTTTTTTACGGTGATGCTCACGCCTTCAAGAGGTTTATTGGTGGCGGCATCGGTTACTTTTCCTTTTGCCTGTACATTTTGTTGTGCCTGTGCACAGTAAGGCATACACGATAATAATGTAAAGACAAACAGTAACATGGCGGTTAGTTTGTGCCTGGATTGCTTCATAAACAATGATTTAAGTTTTGAGCGCCAAAAGTATTTTTACCGTGTTACCAAATAATTGCCGTGCTGTTAAGGAAAAACAAACAAAATGTTAAGAAAAGAAAATTTACAAATGATAACAATTTTCTAATGATTTGGAAAGATTGATTTCGTAAACGGGATAAAATAAGTGCTGCATTTTTACAATAAAAAAGCAGGGCCAGAAAGCCCTGCCAAACGCAACATGAGAAAGATGTTATGTACTAAATACCAAAACAAACTGCAGTTATAACTTCAAGGGTAGAGTTAAAAACATATAAACATATGCTATTGTGGTGCAGTATTTTTATGCAGGGCAAAGATGCGATGTGTTACGGTAATAGCATTGCTTAAACGTGTTACTTAATCAGCAATAAATTGTTAAGCAAATAGTACAAATAGAAGACGGCTTCTTAAGGTGAGGCAAAAAAGCCTGTGGCAGCGTGTGCCTGGTTGTTATCTTACGCCTGGTGCCTCTTAAGACAACAATTCAGAAGTGTATTCCCAGCCTTACATTAGCAAATACTAAATCTGTATTACTCAAAAGTTAAAAAATTATTATCATTTTGTTAAGATTCGTCTTTTTTAAACTGCTAATAACTAAACTTTGCACCAAAATTTACCATTCTGGAAAGCAAAATCAGGTTTATGATAAGGGTAGTTACTCCAAAGTCTTTTTTAATTGCGATTGTTATAGTATTTTCTGCTGGTGTTGTTAAGGCACAATATTTACTGAATTCAGATTCTGCTTTTAAAGCAGGAACGCCCAATTCAGGCAGGTTGTGGGGCTATGTTTTTGGAGATCTTTTTTATAAATCCCACAGTGATTCTTTAAACCGGGGCGGAAATAATCAATATACCAATGTAAAGCAGGGAACTACCCAGTTTCAGTTCCGCCGGATATATCTTGGCTACGATTATAACATCAACAAAACTTTTTCTACTGAATTTCTTTTAGCTGCTGAAGACGATTTTACCAGTGGCGACTTGCTTCAGAATAATAAGTTTACACCCTATATAAAACTGGCAGACATCCGCTGGCACGATTTTTTATTCAGGGGTAATGATTTGATAGTGGGTCTGCAACCAACCCCTGCTTTTCCTTATATCACCGAGAGCATCTTTAATTACTCCAGGCCCATAGAACGAACGATTACTGATATACGAAGAACTCCATCTTTTGATTTTGGAGCTGGCTTGCAGGGCAGGTTTTACTCAAAGGATAAATCTGTAATTTATGGCTATAATCTTTTAGTGGCAAATGGCGCAAGCGCCAAACCCCAAAACTTAAGCAATGCAGTGTACAAATGGTTTTATGGGGATGCTTTTGCCCGTTTTCTTAAAACTAAATTAATTGTGGACCTGTACCAGGATTACCAGCGGCAGAATTGGACTCCCGGACAACATGGCCACGCAGCCAGGCAAATGACAAAATTGGCATTGGTTTGGAAAGACCCCAAACTAACGATAGGTGTGGAATCGTACATAAATGATTTAAAACAATCTGAAGCTGCTACAAAGGGTGCCATAAAAGATACATTAGATGGCCATGCCACTGGCACCAGTTTTTATGTTCATGGAAATATCATACAGGAAAAATTCAAATTTTTTATACGTTTTGATTTATATAACCCCAATACAAAATATGATAATGCCACTTATAGTAAATATGCATCATTATATGGGGTAAGTACCAGCTATGAACCTAATGCCAAAGAAAGATTTTTATCTTTCGGGCTGGATTTTGTACCTGTTAAAAACGTTCATTTTATGCCCAATGTTTGGTACGCCAAATACCTGGGCCAGCAAGCAAGCTTGCAGGGGGCTGCTGCACATGATCATGACCTGGTGTACAGGGCCACTTTTTATTTTACATTTGGAAAACAGTTTTCAAGTCCGGCTTATTCCTATTATCCTTATACCCGGTGATTACCCGTATAACATAATATTTATTTTACATTAAGTAACCAATAAGTATTTTACTTTTGAACATGTAATTGTTAATGGATATGTGTTTCAATATTACCTCTGTGTTAAGAAATTATTACCATTTGAAAATAACTGTCATCTTTTACAGTATTAATTAACCTTTGCGGCAAAATTTATAAACTATGTCAGGACTGAACTCAATTTTAAAGATCTTTTTACCTAAAGACAGGGTATTTTTTCAGCTATTTGAAAGCGTGGTGGATGTATTGGTTAAAATGGGCGAAAAACTAAAGGAAGTGGTTAACGAACCAGACTTTGACGAAAGGGGAAAACTGATCAAAGAAATTGAAGATATGGAGCACGTGAATGATGATTATACCCACCAGATATTTACAGAACTGGGAAAGAACTTTATCACACCGTTTGACAGGGAAGATATTCACTATTTAGCTACGGCTTTAGATGACATTGCCGATTATATCCAGGCTTCAGCAAAGAAGATCAATTTTTACAGGGTAAATCCTAATGATACCGGCATACAAAAAATGGCGGATATTATTGCACAGGGTTGTGTTGCCGTAAACAGGGCAGTGGTGGAATTACGTAATATGAAAAATATGCGCCAGATCACGGATGCTTTAGTAGCCATCAACAGCATCGAAAACCAGGGTGATGACATTTTTGATATGAGCATTGAAAAATTATTTGCCGAAGAAATGGATGCCAAGGAAGTTATCAAGAAAAGAGAGATTTACCAGGTAATGGAAATTGTGACTGATAAATGTGAAGATGCTGCCAATGTTATTGAATCCATCATTGTTAAGTACGCTTAAAGTAATTATGCAAATTTGCCAATTTATTCTAACGGCTTACAATAGAAATTACCGACAGGGAACATTTGCGCACTTGCAGGTTTCCCCATTTTCAAATTAACGCTTATGTCAACCTTACTGATAGTTATTATTTTACTTGCAATAGTATTCGATTTTATTAATGGCTTTCATGATGCGGCAAACTCCATTGCCACCATTGTTTCTACAAAAGTGCTTACTCCATTTCAGGCAGTAGCGTGGGCAGCCTTCTTTAATTTTGTTGCCTTCTTTATTTTTAAAGATCATGGGGTGGCAAACACTGTTGCTAAAACTGTACATAAAGAAAATATCACACTCGTAGTTATTCTTTCAGGTATTATTGCAGCTATCTTTTGGAACCTGCTCACCTGGTGGTACGGAATACCTTCATCATCATCGCACACTTTGATTGGCGGTTTTGCCGGTGCTGCAATTGCGCATTCCGGTTTTTCCAGTATTGATGCAGAAAGTATTTATAAAACACTCATGTTTATTGTGCTGGCGCCGTTAGTAGGTATGATCATTTCTATTTTTATTACACTCGTCACCATACAAAAAAATTTCTGGCTTAAAATAAGTATCATTGTTGCTACACTTAGCCTTTGTATGTTATTCGTTCCATTTAAGAAAGACTTTGAAAAATGGGCGTTACTCGTTATCGGTATAATTTTTCTTACTGCATATATCAATAATTATTTAAAAGGCGAAAATGCTTACCGTACGGCCAATATGTTTAAAAGATTGCAATTGGTTTCTTCAGCAGCACTTAGTATTGGCCATGGTGGTTCAGATGCTCAAAAGGTGATGGGTATAATTTCTGTAGCCCTGGTTGCTAATGGTAATATTCATAGCCTGAGCGATATGCCTAACTGGGTACCCCTGGTGTGTTACACGGCTATTGCGGCAGGTACTATGAGTGGCGGATGGAAGATTGTAAAGACAATGGGCACTAAGATCACTAAAGTAACTCCCTTAGAAGGAGTATGTGCCGAAACTGCCGGTGCTATTACATTATTTGCAGCGGCTAACTTAGGTGCACCCGTTAGTACTACTCACACTATAACAGGTGCTATTGTGGGTGCAGGTGCTACCAAACGCTTAAGCGCAGTACGCTGGGGCGTTACGGTAAATCTTATCTGGGCATGGATACTAACCATTCCCGTAAGTGGCCTGCTGGCTGCTGGTACGTACTATATCGTTTCTCTTTTCATTAAATAGAAATAAAATAATGCGTTTATAAAAAATCACTCACGCAACTGAGTGATTTTTTTATTTTCTTTGCAATATGGATAAAATACTGGTAACCGGCGGTTGTGGCTATATTGGCTCACACACTATTGTTGATCTTGCTCAAAATGGTTTTGATGTTATTTGCGCTGATAATAACTCCCGCAGTAACGAAGCTATATTGAATGGCGTGGAAAAGATCATTGGGAAAAAAGTAAAGAATTATAAAGTTGACCTTTGTAATTACGATGATACTTTTGCTGTGTTCCAGGAAAATCCGGATATAAAGGGGATCATCCATTTTGCTGCGTATAAAGCAGTAGGCGAGTCGGTTGAAAAACCATTGATGTATTTTGAAAATAATCTGAACTCCCTCATCAATATTTTAAAATGTGCCGAAGAGTTTAATGTACCGCATTTTGTTTTCTCTTCTTCGTGTACGGTTTACGGTAATCCCGATGCTATTCCTGTAACTGAAGCAACACCGCAGAAATTAGCGGAATCACCTTATGGGGCCACTAAACAAATGGGAGAACAAATAGTATCCGAAACCGTAAAAAGCAATTCCCTTAATGCTATCCTGCTGCGTTATTTTAATCCCGTAGGCGCTCATCCTTCTATAAATATTGGCGAATTGCCTATTGGCAAACCTGCCAACCTTGTTCCTGCAATTACTCAAACGGCCATTGGTAAATTACCCATGATGAACGTTTGGGGTACCGATTACGATACCCGTGACGGCAGTTGCGTAAGAGATTATATTCATGTTTGTGATATTGCACATGCCCATACACTGGCTTTAAATTATCTTATTGCCCATAAAAATAAATCTAACTGCGAAGTTTTTAACCTTGGTACAGGCAATGGCTATACTGTATTGGAAGTAATTGCAGCTTTTGAAAAGATCAGTGGCGTAAAACTAAACTATAAATTAGCCCCCCGCCGCCCTGGTGATGTGGTTGCTATATATGCAAATAATAATAAAGCTAAAACTGATCTCGGCTGGATACCTGCCCTTGGTATCAATGATATGATGGATACTGCCTGGAAATGGGAATTAAAACTTAAAAATGATGAAAATCTTTTTAAGCCACAAATTGTTGGTTTAAATTAATTTTCTATTATCTTCGTTTCCTCTCCCAAAGTCCTCAACCCAGGAATCAATATTACTAGGTAAAGCCGCCCGATAAAAAACCTATTTATGGCAAAAAACCTCATTGGGGCATTATGTGCCCTTATTACGATTGCTGTGCTATGCAACGGATGTAAAAAATTTGAAAAAGAAGGACATTTACAAGACCCGGGTATTGTGCTCACCTTTGATGACGACAGGATTGACAATTGGTTTGAATACCTGCCTTTGCTGGATAGTGCCGGCGTAAGAGCTACATTCTACATTTGCAAATACAACCGCTTTTCAGCAGAGCAAAAACGAAAATTGACCATTATCAGAAATCACGGTCATGAAATAGCTTTCCATAGTACCAATCATTACAATATGGAGGACTATGTGTATAAAAGCAGGCATACTATCGACGATCTTATGCGCTGCGAAGTGGAAGCCGGCCTTAAACTGATGAATCAGGATGGTTTTTACCCCACCACATTTGCTTATCCTTACGGCGCACATAACGGGTTGTTTGATAAAATGCTGATGCGTTATTTTAAGAGCGTGAGAGCCCTTAACGGCACCCAGGATTTTTCCAAAAGCGTGGTGCCTACAGAACATAATGACGTATTGTATGGCCTTGGAATTGATAAAAGCAGCAAACGCAGCGAACCCGATGTTATGGGTGTATTACAATCGGCAAAGAACAATCATGGCTGTGTTATTTTTGTTGCACACGACATCAATACCAGCAGTAAATACAGTGTTACTTTACAAAGGCTCAAGAGAATATTTTCCTATGTAAAAGAACATAACCTTAAATATTATACTGCAGCAGAAATTTCTGACTAAAGCGCAGTATTCATACAACTTCTAAAACAATGTGGGCAACTTTTTAAGTTGCCCATATTTTCAATCAAATCTTTCTTTTACTTTGCACTTCTTTTTATAAAATACTAAAAGAATTATTTTATTATGCTCAGTCAAATACAGGTAACAGGTAATAAGGATACTCGTAGCGGTTTTGGAGATGGTATCCTGGAAGCTGCAAGAAAGAACCCCAACATTATAGCACTAACGGCCGATCTTTTGGGCTCCATGAAATTAAACGGTTTTATTAAAGAATTTCCAGACCGTTTTGTGCAGTGCGGAATTGCGGAAGCCAATATGATTGGTATTGCGGCTGGTTTAACCATCGGCGGTAAAATTCCATATACCACCACATTCGCCAACTTTTCTACCGGCAGGGTTTACGACCAGATCCGCCAGAGTGTTGCTTACAGCGGAAAGAATGTAAAAATTTGTGCCTCTCATGCCGGTTTAACCTTGGGTGAAGATGGCGCTACACACCAGATATTGGAAGATATTGGTTTAATGAAAATGTTACCTGGCATGACGGTGATTGTACCTGCAGATTATAATCAAACCAAAGCTGCCACACAAGCAATTGCCGATTATGAAGGCCCGGTTTACCTGCGTTTTGGCCGCCCCGTTTGGCCCATTTTTACTAAAGAAGAAGATTTTGTGATTGGTAAAGCACAACAACTTTCCGAAGGTACTGATGTTACCATTTTTGCCTGCGGCCATCTGGTTTGGAAAGCCATTGAAGCCGGAAAAATACTGGAAGAAAAAGGAATCAGTGTGGAAGTGATCAACATCCATACTATTAAGCCTTTGGATACAGAAGCTGTATTGGCATCTATCAAAAAAACAAAATGTGCAGTTACTGCCGAAGAGCATAACATCATTGGTGGCCTGGGCGATAGCATTGCGCAGGTGGCAGCTAAACATTTTCCTATACCCATTGAGTACGTTGGTACCAATGACACTTTTGGGGAAAGTGGTAAACCTACAGAACTACTTACAAAATACGGTTTAGATACACCATTCATTGTAGCAGCTGCTGAAAAAGTGATAGCACGTAAATAAGGACCAGGGTATCTGACGGTTTAGAACCTCTTGACACCTAAAACCGTCAGACGCCTGATTAAACTTTTACAATAAAAACCAATCTTACGGTTGGTTTTTTTATTTTTACTGCTCAAACCTTATATGGCTACACATTTAGACGATAAAGAACTGCTGGTTCAGTTTGCAGATCCGGCTACAAAAGAAAGGGCGTTTACCGCCATCATTAAAAAGTACCAGGAAAAACTATACTGGCATATCCGGCGTATGGTAGTGGAGCATGAAGATGCCAATGATGTGTTGCAAAACATGTTCATTAAAGTATGGAAGGGACTGGAAAATTTCAGGGAAGACAGCCAGTTATATACCTGGTTGTACCGTATAGCAACCAATGAATCGCTTACATTCCTGGAGCAACAGAAAAAAAGGGCATCAGTTTCATTGGGAGATGTGGAGAACGGCCTTAGTAATAAGCTTAAAGCCAGCGAACATTTTGATGCCAATAAGCTGGAATGGAAGCTGCAGGTAGCCATTCAGCAACTGCCTGAAAAGCAAAAGGTTGTGTTCAATTTAAGGTACTATGATGAAATGCCTTACGAAGAAATGAGCAGGGTTTTAGAAACCAGTGAAGGCGCCCTTAAAGCAAGCTATCATCACGCAGTAAAAAAGATAGAGGAATTTATACTGAATAATTAAACTTTTGATAAATAACAGTGTCTTAAAACGGTAATGGAAAACAGGATAAACATATTGGAAGAATTAAAAGCGCTTAGCCCGGTACTTGCAGGGATGGAGAAGGTAAATGTTTTTACTGTTCCGGATGGTTATTTTGAAAGCCTTGGTGATACTGTTTTAATGAGCATAAAAGAAGAAAATGGAAATGTGTTTAATGCTATAAAAAACCAGCCGGCCATGCAGGTTCCGCAAGGCTATTTTGAATCATTGGCTGGTAATATCCTTAATAAAATAAAAGCTGGTGAAAACGCTGTTGCTGAATTGAAGGAATTATCACCACTGTTGCACAGCATTCCCAACAAAAATGTATTTACCGTACCACAGGGTTATTTTGAAGCTTTGGCCGATAATGTGTTGAACAAAATAAAAACAGAAGATAACGCTGCAAATGAATTGAGAGAATTATCCCCGATGTTGTACAGTATTCAAAATGAAAATGTATTTACAGTACCGCAGGGATATTTTGAATCATTGCCCGGTAGTATTTTGAATGAAATAAAAACAGAAGATAACGCTGCAAATGAATTGAAAGAATTATCGCCAATGTTGTACAGCATACAAAACGAAAATGTGTTTACTGTACCACAGGGATATTTTGAATCATTATTAGCAAACATACTTGCCAGTGTGCAACCACAGGCAAAAGTGGTAACGATGAAAAGGCGTGTAACCACTACCGTTTTAAAGTATGCTATTGCGGCTGTTTTTACTGGTGTAATGGCATTGGGGGTGTATAAGTTTACAAACACGAACGAATACGATCAAAGAAAGGCTAAAGATATTGCTAAAGCCTATCCTGGTTGGATTCAAACAAATGTAGATGGGGAACTGGCAAAAATATCAGATGACGACATAGTTAACTTTTTAACCAAAGATGGCGTGGATGTGGAAGCAGCCGTTGCCGTTAGCCAGATGCAGGATAAAGTGGATGCAGAACAAACAGAAACAGACAGCGATAAAGCAGATAGTAAAGAAATTGACGACCTGTTGAACCAACTGGACAATAACAAAACGACGAATTAAAATTTTACGACAATGAAAAAAATATTACTCATACTGGTGATAGCATTTGCAGGAATAAGTACTGCTAATGCGCAAACGCCGCAAGACCCGGATGCAGCAAAGCAGCAGGAAAAACTGCAATCGTTGTACGTAGCTTTCATTACCCAAAAACTGGAACTTACAGCAACGGAAGCCCAGGCCTTCTGGCCCGTGCACAACGAATTTGATAAAGAAATAAAGGCGGTGGATATGAACCTGCCCGAACTGGAAAGAGAACAAAAAATTCTTGACATCAAAAAAAGATATGAGCCCAGGTTCAACAAAGTATTAGGTAGTTCTGCAAGAGTGGATAAACTTTTCAAATTACATGGCGAATTCAGAAGAAAGCTAATTGAACGTATCCGTAAACAAAACGGTATTCAGCCAAGACCACGGTTAAGAAGAGGCCTTTAATATACACATACCAATCTATAATATAATGAACTCCCGGTATGGGAGTTTTTTATTTGCAATATGGCATTATTCAAAACCTAATTAAACTTTATTGTGTTTCGGGTACACGTAAGCTAAAGTAAGGTCTTGTAATTTATTTTCAAGTATTTGTTTAAGCATTCACCAGGGTGTTCACTTATTCCTTAGATAATTATAACGTACGATTGTGTATAAGATTTGAATTAATTCATACACTACAACAATTTATGCAGCAGGTTCTTCGTTTTTACTGATAACATTAATTTAAATACGGATTTGGAAGAACTATTTACTCTTCTCTATTGCTGCGCATAACAAACCCTTAAAATAAAACTTGTATGAAACTAACTGGCCAATATAACTGTAAAAAAAGTTATATAACTAATGGAATTAAAATTATCTCTCTTAGTGTTTTAATTATTCTTTTTACCGCAAGCTGTCATTTTAACCGCAACGAAACAATGGAGGAGGATGAGGAAATGTACGACGGGGCTGAATTGGCTGCCAAGCAGGAATTTGAAAAAACCAAAGATCCTTCCACCGGAAAAGTGCCCCGCGAAAGATTATTAGCGGCCATTCAAAAAACAAGTGATCTAAAACAATTTACCACGCAGGCACTGGGAGGGCTATCCTGGATTGAAAGGGGCCCCAATAATGATGTAAATGGCACTTATTCCAATCCCAGGCCAACTGGTGCAAGTACCGCCGGAAGAATCAGGGCTATGATGGTTGATTCAACTGATGCTACACATAAAACAGTATTTGTCGGTGGTATTGATGGCGGACTATGGAGAACGTCGGATATAACTGCTTCACCTGCTACATGGGTTTTGGTAGATGATAAACTGAGTAATCTTGCTGTTTCAGACATTTGCCAGGATCCGAGGCCCGGCTTTCAGAACATTATGTATTTCTGTACCGGCGAATCTTACTATAATGCAGATGCCGTGAGCGGAAATGGAGTTTTTAAAAGTACAGATGGCGGAGCAAGCTGGGCTGCATTACCAAGTACAAGCACTTTTACCAGCTGTACACGAATACTATGCGATTATCTCGGGAACATATATCTTGGAACAAGAAGTTTGGGTTTGATGCGCTCTACAGTTGCAAGTGGCGGTTCGGTATGGACAAACATTACACCATCCGGGCTTGTTTCTGATATTTGTGATCTGGAGATCAGTTCTACCAGCGCAGCCGGAAGATTACATGTTGTTGCAGGAATTTTCAGCACCCAGGCTTACCGCTATACAGATATTCCAACAACTGTAGCTGCAGCTACATGGACAGCTCCGGCAACAGCTTTTCCTTCTTTTAACAACCGTGCCGAAATTTGCGTGAGCGGCAATACACTTTACTCACTGGTTACAGATGCCAGCAAACAGGTTCCTACAATTTATAAATCTACTGATGGCGGCGCCAACTGGGCTGCTACAGGGGGGCAGCCTTCTTCCGGATGGGCCAATGGACAAGGGTGGTATGCCCTGAGTTGTGCTATTGATCCATCTTCGGGTGGTGCAACGTGTATTGTTGGAGGGCTGGATACCTGGAAAACAACTAATGGCGGCACCAGCTGGACCCAAATGTCAAGCTGGATTACAACTACAGCCGGATATTTTGTGCATGCGGACTTGCACGATATTCAATGGTGGGATGGTGGCAATAAATTAATCTTTGGTTGCGACGGAGGGGTTTTTTATTCCTCTAATAAAGGTGTGTCTATAGCTGACCGTAATAAAGGGCTTAGGGTTAAACAATTTTATTCCTGTGCCATACACCCATCAACTACCAATTACTTTTTAGCTGGCGCCCAGGATAATGGTGTGCATCAGTTCAGTACTGCAGGATTAGGCGGTACAATTGAAGTAACGGGTGGCGATGGCGGCTTTACAGCTATTGACCAGGACCAGGCTCAATATCAATTTGGTTCCTATTTGTACAACCAGTACCGGAGAAGTACAGACGGAGGTGCATCATGGTCGTCTATAAACCTTAATTCAAGTACTGGTCAATTCATCAATGCTTTTGATTATGATAACACTGCTAATATTATGTATTGCGGAGATATTGCTGCGAATTACAGGCGGTGGACAGATCCGCAAACAGGCAGTACATCTGCTGTTGTAAATGTTTCCAATATGACGGGTAGCGTTACAGCAGTAAGTGTATCTCCTTATACCGCCAACCGGGTTTATTTTGGAACCGGAAGCGGAAAAGTGGTACAGGTAGATGCGGCCAATACCTTCACATCAGGTTCAGCAGGTACGGACAGATCAAGCGGGCTCCCGGGTGGCACAGTTTCCTGTGTCAATTTTGGAACAAGCGATTTAAACCTGATGTGTTGCGAGTCTAACTACGGCATTAATAATGTATGGGTTTCTACTGATGGTGGTGCAACCTGGACTGCGATTGACGGCAACCTACCGGACATGCCTGTACGCTGGTGTATGTTTTACCCGGGTAGTAACACAAAAGCATACATAGCTACTGAAACAGGTGTTTGGGAAACCGACCTTATCAATGGCGGCAGTACTGTTTGGAATCCGAATGTAACCTTTCCTACAGTGAGAACGGATATGATTAAATACAGAAGCTCTGACCGTACTATTGCAGCTGCAACACACGGCCGCGGATTGTGGACAGCAACCATTCCATCTGTTGCGACTCCTGACCTGTCGTTTCAAAATTCTACAGCGTCAGCAACAGAATATAATTCATATAAAAGTGGTTGCAGGGGATACACTGATTATACCTATTACATGGTTATTGCCAATACTCCTACGGGAGCAGGCACTGTTACACTCGCTGTTGCAGGTGGCGCCACAGCTACCAGCGGGGTAGATTATGCCGTTACTACTAACGGAAACTTTGCTGCACCCTCCATGACCCTTAATTTTGCCGGTGGGTCAGGCACTGCACAACCTTTTAAGATAAGGGTTTACGACGATGATGCAGTTGAAAGTGCGGAATCATTTACGCTGAACTATACGGTTACCGGTGGAAATGCCCAGGCCGGGGCCGCTAACCAAACGTTTACTTTTACCATTAATGATAATGATGCAGCACCAGTAAGCTCTTCTTCAAATACACAAACAATTGGTGGCTTAACCAGCAATCTTGGCTCCACATTATTTAATAGTGCCCTGCAGAGCAAACGTGTACAAATGCTGTACAAAGCATCTGAATTAACTTCTACAGGCCTTGTTGCCGGCAATATTAATGCTATTCAATTTTATATTGGTGCCAAGAACAGCACAAGGGCATTTAATAATTTAACCATAAAAATGGGTGGTACAACTACTGCTAATTTAATTAATGGATCGGCGTTTGTACAAAGCACTTCTATCGTAAAAAATCCATTTACCTATTCTACTGTATTGGGATATAATAATTTCAATCTTGATGTTCCTTTTGCCTGGAACGGAACGGATAATATTGCAGTGGAACTTTGTTATGATAATGGTACTGCAGATGGTACTCAAACTCCTGATGACACCTATGGATATTCTGACTGCGGCTCCTGCTCTTCACTGGGTAATATGTTCTGGCAGGATGGTATTAACTGTTCAGGTTCTTTCAGCACAGTGAATCTTTTTTTCGATGACCTGAAACCAACGATCAAATTAACTCAAAACGTTACAGGTACACCTATTTCAACAGCCATCACTTCCAAAATTGCCTACCTTGGCCCTAATGCTGATGTACCATTCTATGATGCATCAGGCAATATCATGGCAAGGATAAAAAACAACACTGCATTCGATTATGGTTGTACCACTATTGATATTGACCGGGCAGGTAATAGCACCACTGCTTTCTGGAATAATACACCTGCAAATTACCTGACCAATAAATCGTTCAAGGTAACACCAACAAATGCAAATCCAACAGGTAACTATGATATTACATTGTTTTACTCCGCTGCTGAAAAAGCAGGTTATGAAGCAGCAACGGGGCAAACCTGGGCTGGTATTTCTTTAGTAAAAGCGGTTGGCCCTATTAGTGGTATAACCCCGGCTAACCAGCAGGTAGCAACTGTAACAGTGAACAGTGTAGTAACACAAGCATCATTTGGTGCCGATTATACAGTTAAAGCCACTTTTTCAAATGGCTTCTCAGGTTTTGCAGTGGGTAAACCTGGTGCTCCGTTGCCAATAGACCTTGTATCATTTACCGGTTATGTAAAAGATAATTATGGTATGCTGGAATGGAATACCAGTTCTGAAAATAATAATAAAGGCTTTGACCTGGAGAAGAGTTATGATGGCGTTAACTTCACAAAGATCACTTTTGTTCCGGGTGCAGGAACATCATCGTTGCCGCATCAGTATCAATACCAGGATAAAACCGGGTTGGCCAATGTTCAATATTACCGGTTAAAACAAATTGATTTTGATCAAAAGATTGTTTATTCCAATACGGTGGTACTAAAATTAAATGACCGGGATAATGTAGAATTGTTAAGTGTAACCAATCCATTCATGACTTCAATAAATATGATGTTCAGTAAACCTCCTGTGGGTTTAGTAACGGTGCAGTTATTTGACTTGGGTGGCCGCATGATTTATTCAGCTGTAAAAGTTCCGGGTGCTACTCCAAAAATGGAATTGGTGATGCCTGCTTTAGTCAGTGCAGGTAGTTATATTTTAAAGGTTGAAACCGGAGGTGAGAAGTTTAATAAGATAATTATAAAACAATAAACTTGTTATACCAGGTGTAAAAGAGGCTGCCCTTTTGAGGCAGCCTCTTTTATTTAGTTGCTGAATTATTTTTTTATTTGAACAAACTATTGGGTAAATAACGGGGTTATTGACGTAAGTTTTCTGAGAGTGATAGTAGAGGTTTTATCCCTGTATTTAAAAACAATTACAACATCATTTGCTGCAATTAATTTTTTAATTTTTGAAGGAATAATAGCATTGTCTTTTTTAACCAGGTCTTTTAATTGTATGATCTGCTGTGTTGATGATTTAACTAAAGTATCCCTGTTAACCATTTCTCCTCCATTTGATGATTCAAGAATAAAAGGGATTTTCTTAATGGTGTCTGGTTTAAAAGAATATAAATTCCCTTTTATCCACACCTGCTGAAAATAAACGGTTCTCTTTTTAAGTATTGCTGCAAAAAGAAAATACCTTGCTGTTTCAGCTTTTGATTGTTTATTGTTTCTATCCTGCATTGCACCACCCTGTATGCCCTGCAGATATCCATATACTTTTGTTACCTGCGCATTCAGGCTTAACGAAAGTAAGATCATCCCGGTAAGTAAATTAATTTTTTGCATAGCTGCTGATCTTCCTGCAATTTAAATCAACTTCCGGGATAAATAATTACGGCAATTTTTTGCATGAATCTTATTGTTTTTTATATAAAGAAGTGCGTATAATATTAATTAAAAAGTAATGAGATTTTATTTAGTTTTATATCCTCAAGTTTTTCTTACACATTTCAACAAGATAACATGAAAAAATTAACACCGGTTGTAATTGCTAAATGCCTTATAATAACTGCTGCACTTTATTTATCAGGCTGCAACCTTAAAAAAGTACCAAATCAAAATGAAGGTATTCTTTTAACCAAAACGGATAATGAAGTAAACAGGCAGGAAGAACTTGCTCTAAGAGCACACCATGAATTTATAATGGCGGAGGACCCCAGTTTAGGATATGTACCTATTGAAAGACTAGCTGAAGGTGAAAAAAGAGCAGCGGAAATAATGGCCGCACTAGGTCCCAACTCACCTTCCATAATTTCTTCACTTACCTGGACAGAGAGAGGCCCCGTTAATATCGGCGGCAGAACAAGGGGATTTATATTTGACAAAAACGATGCTACAGGAAATACAGCGTTATCGGGAGGCGTAAGCGGAGGTTTATGGAGAACTACAAATTTTAAAACAGGTTCACCGGTTACATGGACCCGAATTTCAACAATCAGTCAGAATTTGGCAATTACCTGCATAGCGCAGGACCCACAGACCCTTAACACCATGTATGCCGGTACAGGGGAAGGAGTTGGTAATGCTGATGCAGTAAGAGGCCTGGGTGTGTATAAGAGCACAGATGCAGGGTTAACATGGAGTTTACTTGCCACTACCACAACAGGTGGTACCAACGTTAATGATTTTACTTATGTGCAAAAAATATTGGTGTACAATAACGGAACGCATGATGTATATGCGGCTTGCAGAGGTGGGTTCTGTAATACTGGCGGGTTAATGAAATCCACCAATGGCGGAACAAGTTGGTCAAGAGTAATTGGTACTTATACCGGTTGCGGAAATTGTACCTGTGCAACTGATTTTATAATTTATGATATTGAAGAATCATTTAGTGGTGATTTATGGGTAG
>Ga0068859_100001124_pt1 | contig 27357 bp, 26 predicted proteins | sample KBSSwiS22_FD_66585 | JGI IMG/M metagenome (GOLD analysis project Ga0068859, IMG submission 66585) | Switchgrass rhizosphere microbial communities from Kellogg Biological Station, Michigan, USA - KBS Switchgrass S2-2 | ecosystem: Host-associated > Plants > Roots > Rhizosphere > Soil ...
GCAACCGAGCCTCGCTGGTTTAACCTCAGCAACATCTTTGTTGCCGGTTTAGTTGGAATTATTGCGTCGCGTTGGAAGAACTGGGCGTACTTCAAGTTCGCATTGCCTGGGATTCTTCTCGTGGTTGGAGGCATCAACCTGGCGACTTCGGCATATCCCCGCCGCTTTCTTCCATCGACGCCTTTGCGAATGGCGGCCTGCGTGGCCGATCAGATGGGCGAAGGAGATTTGTTTCTCGCGACAGAGTGGAATTGGGCGGGCTATCTCGATTCGCTTCATGACCGGAAGGTTCTCAGCTTTCTCCGAGAAGTCGCCCGCACCGGAGACAAGAAGACGGCCGCGGAGAGTATTGCGCAGGCAGCTCGGGAAAGACAGCGGCAGGGTGGGAACGTCTACATGATCGATGTCACGACTTTTCCGCCGGAATACATGAAGTGGCTCAACGGACAGACAGGGCTTACACAGGAAGACCTTCTGGTATTCAAAGGAGGAAAGGCCTTCGAGTGTGTCTATTCCCCTTTCATTCGGTTGGACCCGTTATGAAGATGGCTTTCGCGCATAGCAGATAACGGATAGTCCGAACGGAAAACGCCAGCCTGAACCCACTACACGCGCTTCGGTCCCGAGGATTCTCCGAAACACCGGATCCATCCAGGCCAGCCCCGTCGGCAGTGGCTTCACATCGGAGCCTTGCCCGATCCCTAAATGCTTCAGAAGCCGTCGAAGCAGAACAACCGGAAAGAGGAATGTATTGGCATACGTCGCGAGTCGCACCTCGAATCCGGCCTCTTTCAATTTTTCCCTCAGCTCGTTACAGGCGTATCGGTGCATCGTATGAAGATCTTCATCATGAGAGGATCGCAGCCACTCAAAGGCTGGTACTCTCGCAAAGAGAAATCCTCCCGGCCTGAGGACTCGATACATTTCCCGAATAGCTTCAGTCCCCGACTCGACGGGCACTTGACTCAACACATCAAACGAGAAGACGAAGTCGAATGCCCCGGAGGTGTAGGGGATCTCAACGACGGAGGCCTGACAGACTTTTGGGAAGCCACGCTGCTGCACGCCTGAGATTGCTTCGGGTGCAATATCGAGCGCGAACACCGAATGCCCCAAACTTTCATAGTGGCCGATGTTATAGCCTGTACCACAGCCGGCGTCGAGAATCCTGAGCCTGCGCCCCTTCAGCTCGCTCCCAACGATCGTATCGGTAATCGCGCGCATTGCCACGAACCACCAGAAACGTTCTTCGAGGTTATACAGATACTCGAAATCTTTGTCGCGCATCAGCCCTGCTTATACGGGTTCGGACCGCGGGCTTCGAATGGAGGCTCTGAGTTCCCGCATCGAGATGCCCTGAGTCAGAAGATAAGCAGCGGCAAGCACGACTGTCGGCGCATAGCTCAACACGAAGGCCAGCAGCGCTGTCGCGGTGGCCTGTTCAAGCGGAATGTAAAAGAAAGTCATCATGCAAAAGACCCAGGCAACCTGAAAGCCCCCGCCAATTCCAGGAATCTGCACGATGGAACCGATGGCAAGCGCGACCATGACGAGGGTGGCAGAGCTGTACGAAAAGTTGAGATCCATGCCAAAGAACATGAACCAGGATTGCAGTGTCATCGCGATCCAAAGCGCTGCGGATTGAAGCAGAACAACACCCAGGCTGCGGGCGTTCGCGAGAGCGGTTAGCCCCCGGGAAAAGTTTTCGACGAGCTTCGCGATTTGAGGGAATCGGGTCTGTCGGATCTGTCGAGCAATCTGATCGACGTGGCGACGGAGAAAAAACAGAGCCAGGATGGCAACAGCTGCAGTTGCCCCGATAAGCCAGCCGGCGCGCTTCAGGTTTGACAACACTGTGACCGATCCTTGCGGAACTTCGATAAACACGAGTGCCCACCCGAATACGGCAATCAGCATTAGCGAATCGAGAAACCGCTCAACAACGATCGTGGCAATCGATGCGCCTGTCGGTATGCGCTCCCGCCGCGTCAACCATAGTGGCCGGGCAAGTTCAGCGGCCCGCCCAAGTACATAGATCGCGGAGAATCCCACGATTGTTGCCCAGAAGAGCTGCGAGACAGGAACCTGCTTCAAAGGCGCGAGCAGTTCACGCCACCGTATCGCGCGAATGAAATATGTCCCCAGCGAAAAGACAATCGAAGCCGTCAGCCAGGCCGGCTTAAGGCTGGAGAGGCTGGAAACGAACAACGCCCAGTCAAAGTCCGCGGTGGACGCCCGATAAATGACAATCGCGCAGATCCCCAACGCAGCCAGTAAGTACCATGTCTTTCGATTCATTAGTGCGCGGTGGATTATCCCAAAAAGGTCCCTGTTTGGTGACACATTTGTAGGTCTGGCAGGCTCGGCCCGGATGCGTTGACCTATTGGCGTTTCTGAATCATCGATTCGTAGAGCACGGCGGGGTGGCGCTCGTCGGTTACCGAGGGATAGGCGCAGGCATCCTTTTCCTTCGGGTTGAACAGCTTTGCTTCGGCGAAAGGACGATTCGGGCGGTATCCCGGGCCCTTGGCGTTGATGCCAGGCCGCTGGATCAGCTTTTCGATGGAATAGAGCGTCTCATCCCGGTTATAGGCTGCTTGATGGTGTTCGCGACTCATCACAATGGCCTCTTCCGGGCACGCATCCACGCAGAAGCCGCAATAGATGCAGCGCATCATGTCGATATCGAAGCGGCGCGGAAACTTTTCGATTTCCGGGTTAGGATGCTCTCCGGCCTCGATGTAGATGCATTCTGCCGGACATATAGTGGCGCACATATAGCAGGCGACGCATTTGAGGCTGCCGTCGTCCCTCACTGTGAGGATGTGAGTTCCGCGAAACCTCTCGGAGTAATTCCTCTGCTGCTCGGGGTAGCTGATTGTCGGCATGTCTCTCTTCACCAGACTGGTAAAGAGCCGTCGGAGCGTCACACCGAATGCCCTGAAGGTTGACAAGACTGTCGCCTGTTCGCTTCGCGCGCGTTCACTGACATTGACCGTTGGAACATCTACTGCGTAACCGCCGCGAACCGGTGTCATTGAACTGTCTCCTTTATTGTTTCCAATCCCAGAGGGCCGATTGACGCATACGTCATGCGGGAGTATGCCGCTGTTTCACGAGCCATCCAGTCGAAAATTGCCGCGGGATCCGGCGACACCTGCGTGCCGGAAAAGCCAAGCAACTGCGACATCATCGTATGCAACGGCAGCGATTCTCCGGCGGGGGCCACGGCGCGGTTTGCAATTTGAATGCGGCCCGAATAGTTGGTGTACGTCCCCGTTTCTTCGGCCCATGCTGCCATCGGGAGGACGACCGTGGCGTTGGCTGCCCAGGGGAACTCATGAGTCGTACTCACGATGGAGTAATCCAGCGCGCGAACCAGTCTTTCGAGACTTTCGAGGATCTCAGGAGCGTCTTCACCCACAAGTTGCGGATGAAAGGCGATCCACATGGCGCGAACCTGTTTTCGTTCGGCCGCTTCGACGATTCCCTGCAGTCCATTCAGGCTCCCCGCAAGTCCGAGGTCCAGCGCGCCCTGCGTGTTGGGGTGTTTATCCAGACGCCTCAACAGATCGTCCTGCTGCTTCTGGTAAGTCTGGGTCTCGTTGCCGAGGCGAAAATCCACGCGTCCCTGGAAGTACTTCTTCATCAGAAACAAGGCTTCATTCGTATTTGTCGCTGAACCCAGTGCGGCAACTGCAGCTTGCCCATGCTCCCTGCGAATCGACTCGAATCGCTGGTGAATCTGATCCAGCGAGGCGGAGGTTCCCCTTGTTCGAGCAGACCGCAGGCGCGGCCACCGTTCGAGAGTATGGAAACTGAGGCGTCCTTCATCGCACAACCAGCTCTTGTTCACGGCGGTATTGCGGCGTCCGACGGTTCGGTAAATCGTTCCTTCCGTTGCGGTGACTCCTGGAATGCCGCCCCCGAGTGCGCGCGCTGAGTGATCAACCCGCAAGTTGCAACCCGTACTGCAACCTCCGCAAACGGAATCGGTCTCCTTCAAAAACCACGATCGGACTTTGAATCGGAAGTCTACGCTGGTGAGTGCACCCACGGGACAGATGTCCACGACGTTACCCGAATACGGATTGTCGAACGACTTATCTCCGTGAATTGCGATCTCTGCGGCGTGTCCCCTGTTGAAGACTCCGATCTCTCCGGTTTTGGTGACGTTACGGGTGAAGCGGACACAGCGTGTACAGAGGATGCACCGTTCGCGGTCGAGTTTGACGAGCGGCCCGAGATCAACTGCCTTTACGCGACGGGTTTTCTGGGTGCCGGGGTATCGACTGGAGTGGCCTGCGTGCTCCATGTAGTAATCCTGCAGCCAGCACTCGCCCGACTGGTCGCAAACGGGACAGTCGATCGGGTGATGGAGTAGAAGGAACTCCATGGCGTAGCGGACGGCCTGCTGCACCCGAGCGGTATTCGTGCGGACGATCATGCCCTCCGTTGTCGGAGTTGCACATGCGGGCACCAGCTTTGGAAGCTTCTCGACTTCAACGAGGCACATCCGGCAGCTGGCTTCGATACCAATGTCGGGGTGATAGCAATAACGCGGGATCTCGACTCCAAATTCGTCCGCTACCTGGATAATCGTGCGTCCAGCCGCGGCCTCATACACCTGATCGTTGATGGTGACCTTGGGCATAAACTCAAAAGAGTAGCACGGGCTCCCGCTACGTCTCGATAGGCAAGTCGAGGCGATTACCCCATTCTCCCCAGGAACCGAGGTAGTTTCGAACTCTGGGATAACCGATCAGTCGAAGGGCAAGGTAGGTATGAGCGGCGCGATAGCCGCCCTGGCAGTACGGTATCGCTTCCTTTTCCGGCGGAATGTCATGCGCGTCGTACATGGACTTCAGATCGTCGGCAGTCTTGAAAAAGCCATTCGGGTCGAGATTCTGGGTCCATTCCAGATGAACGGACCCTGGAATGCGCCCGGCCCGGGCGGCGCGCGCGAGTTTCCCGGTGTATTCGTCATCGCTGCGCGTATCGATCAGAACCGCATCGGGTGAATGCAGCCGTCCCAGCACATCGTTAGCGGTGGCCAGAAGGTCGCGTCTTGACTTCATTTTGAAATTGCCGGCTTTAGGAACAGCTGCCTCGTGAGTCACGGGCATTCCGGCCGCAGTCCACGCGTTGAAACCGCCATTAAGGACATGGACATCCCTGTGCCCGAAGAACTCCAGGAACCAGAATAGGCGTGCAGACCGCATTCCCGCGATGTCATCGTAGATAACCACGTTGCTGTCGTTGTTGACGCCTTTTGCCTGAATCAGGTGCTCAATGATCCAGAGGAAGCCATCCAAAGCCTGTTGGCGAGTGTCAATGAGGCTGATGCCGAAGATATCGAAGCTGCGCCCCCCTGGAATGTGACCGTTGGAGTAGGCTTCGGGCGGACGCAGGTCCATCAGGACGAGCTGAGGATCACGGAGGTTGCGTCCGAGGGTCTCCACAGTCCATAACAATTCCGGGTTGGCATAATTCATGATTCGACTAGAATACCTGATTTCAATAGGCTAACTGCAGGAGGTCATGCAGCAGTGATTTCCGTTGAGAACTTGACGAAGCGATACGCCACCAAGACGGCGATCGAAGCGATGTCGTTCCGTGTTGAGAAGGGTGAAATCCTCGGATTCCTCGGTCCGAACGGCGCGGGGAAGACGACTACCATGAGGATTATCACCGGCTACATGCCGAGCACGGATGGAACCGTGAAGGTAGATGGCTTTGATGTCGCCGACCAGCCTCTCGAAGTACGCCGACGAATTGGGTACCTGCCGGAGAATCCTCCGCTGTACACCGAGATGAAGGTTAATAGCTATCTGCAGTTCGTCGCGAAGTTGAAGGGGCTGACTGGCGCCAGGGTTCAGGAAGATGTGAACCGTGCGATGGACCGGGTGAACATCACCGACGTCCAGGACAGAATTATCGCGAAGCTTTCCAAGGGCTATAAGCAACGGGTCGGAATTGCCCAGGCGTTACTCGGTGATCCTCCGGTTCTGATTCTTGATGAACCGACGATCGGTCTCGATCCCAAACAGATTCAGGAAGTGCGTGAGCTGATCAAGAGCCTGGCCGGCACTCACACTGTCGTACTGTCCACGCACATTCTTCCCGAAGTTGAACAGACCTGCCATCGTGTGATCATCATCGACCACGGGAAGATTGTTGCTGTCGATACGCCGCAGAACCTGCGGTCGCAGATTCAAGGCGGCGCGCGCGTGCTTATTGAGGTTGAAGGACCTGTCGCCGACGTTCTTACAGCAGTCAAGGCTATCCCCGGCGTTGCAACTGCTCGGATACTCACTCAGGATGCGACGAGGTGCAGCTTTCAGGTGGATGTAGACAGCGGCAAGGACATCCGACGCGATCTTGCACGAGCCGTTGTCCAGGCCGGCTGGGGGCTGCTGGAACTGCAGTCGGAAAACATGAGTCTGGAAGACATCTTCATCAAGCTAACTACCGCGGAAGAGACATCCCCGCAAGCTGCGAGTTGACAAGCATGAAAAGCATATTGGTTATCGCTGAGCGCGAACTCAAAACGTATTTCATTTCTCCCATCGCTTACGTTGTTTTGACGATCTTCACGTTTCTATCCGGGTTCGTCTTCTATTTCTTTGTTCGAGCGATGGTGAACAGCGTTGCAAGCCGGGCCATGATGAGCGCCCAGACTGGGCGACCGCCTGATCCGATTGACATGCCCGGGTTGGTTGTTCAGAGCATGTTCGGCTTCCTGAGCTTTGTTCTCCTGCTTCTGTTGCCGATGATTACCATGGCCCTGTTCTCAGAGGAAAAGAAGCGCGGCACGATGGAACTGCTCCTCACAGCTCCCGTGACCGATCTGCAGGTCGTACTTGGAAAATTTCTCGCGGCAAGTACTTTCTACCTGATTCTCCTCTCTACGACCCTGGTGGAAATCGCCATTCTTTTCGTCTACTCACAACCTGCGAAGGGCCCGATCCTGTCAGCTTTACTTGGAATCGTTCTCTACGGTCTGGCGATCATTGCAATCGGGATGTTCATTTCAACGCTTACGGAGAGCCAGATCGTTTCCGTGATCCTGTCTTTTGGAGTCCTCATGGTGTTGTGGCTCATCGGTGCGATCGCGCAGAATTCCGGTCCAACCGCGAAGGCTGTGCTCTCATACCTTTCGATACTTGACCACACCAATGATTTTCTTCAGGGCGTGATCAGTACGTCTCACATCATCTTCTATCTGTCCCTGATCGTCCTCGGGGTCTTCCTGACATACCGGTCGCTCGACTCGCTCAGGTGGAGGAGCTAGCGATGAAGGAGCAGCTTAAGAAAGCCGATATCTTTGGTCTTGTTCTTGTTGCATCCGCACTGATCGCCTGGTTTATCCGGAAAAACTGGACGTACTATCAAACCGGCGTGGTCATTGCAGGCTTCGCGCTGATTGTCATTTCTCTGGTCCTGAAGTCCGCTGAAATACGGGCTGGTCTCGGGCGACGATCCACAAAATTCGGCATCAATTCCGGAATTTCTGTCCTGCTGTTCGTTGGTGTCCTGGCGTTTGTGAACTATCTCGGCGACAAGCATCAGAAGCGTTTTGATATGACCACCGAGCATCTTCACAGCCTGGGCGATGAGTCGACTAAGGTGCTGGGGGAGCTGAAGCAGGATGTGCAGGTCAAGGCGTTCTTTCCGGGGGGTGAGGAGCAAACCGTCCGTGAACTGCTGAATCTCTACGCTCACCAGAGCGGACGAGTTAAAGTCGAGTTCATCGATCCTGACAAAGCTCCGCAGACCGCCGCGCAATATCAGGTTACGTCGTACGGCGAGCTCAGCAATCCGCTCACACGAGAATCCAGAAAATTCGGCACCATCATTTTTGACGCCGGAAACAGCAAGGTTGAGCGTATCGAGAAACAGGATCCGCCCACGGAAGAGGACGTCACGAATGTCCTGATGAAGCTCGTCAAGGGCGAGGAGAAGACAATCTATTTCATCGAGGGGCACGGTGAAAAGGCGATCGAAAGCGGAGAGCGCACCGGCTTGCAGGTGGCGGACGGCGCATTAACCAAGGACGGGTACAAGGTGAAGGCGCTCAACCTCGTTCGCGAGGATAAGATCCCTGACGATGCGTCGGTCGTTGTGATGGCGGGTCCCACGACTGAGCCATTCCCTCAGGAACTGGACAAGCTGGATGCGTACCTGAACGCGGGTGGCAGTGCGCTGCTGATGCTCGATCCCCCACCGGCTGCTTCGTTGAAGGACTTTACAAAAAAGTGGGCTGTCAACGTTGGGGACAATCGCGTAATCGATGTGACGGGAGTCGGGCGGTTCCTGGGCAAAGGCCCCGATACGCCTCTGGTCACGACCTACGGCAAGCATCAAATTCTGGATCGTTTCAGCCTGATGACCTATTTCCCGGTGGCTCGCTCCGTGATGCCTGCTTCCCCGCCTCCGGCGGGCCTTATCGCTGAGCCTTTACTCGAGACAGACGCCCGAAGCTGGGCAGAGTCGGATCTGAAGTCCAATGAGGTCGGTTTCGATGAGAAAGCCGATATCAAGGGGCCTGTGCCGATCGCAACCGTCGTTACGAAAGATGCCGGCGAAGGAAAGAAGGCGCGACTGATCATCTTTGGTGACTCTGACTTTGCCGGCAACGTGACTTTCAGCGATCAGGGCAATGGCAATCTCTTCATCAACACCATCAAGTGGCTCGCTCGCGACGAAAACCTTATCTCAATCAAGGCCAAGGATCCGACTGATCGACCACTGAGTCTGACCGAGAGCGGCGGCGCCACCATCGCAATTGTCCTGATGTTTCTCTTCCCGGGTGCCATCCTGATTTCCGGCGTCCTGGTTTGGCTTAAACGGAGGAAGTAAGTGCGTTTCAAAGGCACACTCGCTCTCCTGTTGGTTTTTGCCGCGCTCGGCGGTTACGTCTACTACAGCGATTTCTATAACAAGGAAGAGCGGCAAAAACAGGAAAGCGCCAAAAAGAAACTGTTTGGTGGCGAAGCGAAGGACCTTTCGGAGATTACGCTCGAATACGAGGGTAGAACAGTTACCGGTGTCCGCAAGGATGAGAGTAATTGGGAGATCACGGCTCCGGCTGGTTTGGAAGCTGATGCGGAGACATTCGAGCAACTGGCATCAAGCTTTGTCGGGATCCAGAAAGATGAAGTCGTCAGCGCGCAGAAGACCGACCTCGTGCCATTCGGGCTAGACAAGCCTGGAATCGTTGTGAAATCGAAGCTTAAGAGCGGGGCAAGCCCGAGCATTCTTATCGGGGCCGAGAATCCGAAGAAGAGCTTCAACTACGCCAAGCTTGCGGATAGCGATGAAGTATTTCTGATCTCGACGACAGATAGCGGCGCATTCAAGAAGAGTCTGACCGACTTGAGAAACAAGAAGGTCCTCGATTTCGAAACAGACAATATCGATGCCGTCAAGGTCTCGGTTGCGGGCAAGCCCGATCTCGAAATACAGAAATCGGGTGCCGATTGGTTGATCAAAAAGCCCATAGATGGCCGTGCCGACGCCAGTGAGGTCACGTCATTTTTAAGCGCGATTCAGTTCTCGCGCACGTCCGCATTTGCCGATGAAAAGATCGATGCGAAAGCCGGCGGGCTTGAACCACCTTCTGCCAGGATTACTCTTCACGACCAAAGGGCCAACGCGGACCGTATTCTTCTCTTTGGGAAGTCACCGGAAAAGGGAAAGTATTACGCGAAGGATGCGTCCCGTCCGCCCATCTTCATCCTGGCAACGGAAATCTTTGACAAGGCCCAGCGGCCGGCGTTCGAGTGGCGTGATAAGACGGTCGTTCACCTTGGCCCGGAGGGCACCGCATCTGTGGATGAAATGGATATCGTCCGCGCGACAGAGAAATTGACGCTGAAAAAGAGTGGAGACGTGTGGGCCGCTTCGGATGGCCGCAAGATTCAGCAATCGAAAGTTGCAGAGATACTGAGTGCAGTTCAGGGGACGCAGGCAACCAGCATTGTGGACTCACCGAAGGCACTCGCAGCGTATGGCTTGGATAAGCCAAGGCTGGAGGCCGTTCTGCGGGAAAAAGGTAAGGAGGTAGCTGCGCTCCAATTCGGGAGCGACAGCCAGAGTCCGGCGGGCGTCTATCTGAAGTCGGTAAATCCCGCTATCATGACAGTAAATAAGGACTTATTCGACAAGCTCAACGTAAAGTGGAGCGACCTTTTGGAAGCTCAGCCAAGCCCAGAACCTCCTTCTAAGTAATTTAGAATCAATAGCTTTAATAATTCTTCTGGTTTCTGTAACCGCGTTTCGATTCTTAACGTATTGAACTTATGAATTTTGACCGCGAACTGATTGTTCGCGCCCAGGCCGGGGACAGGGAAGCCCAGGAGAGTTTGGTAAAAATTTTCTCTCCGATGGTCTTCCGGTTGATCTCGCGATTTTTTCGTAGTCGTGAGGATGTTGAAGACTTGGCCCAGGATGTATTTGTTAAAATGTTCGGCCGGATCGATCAGGTCCGACCGGATGAAAATTTTCCGGGGTGGTTGCAGCGGGTTGCAGTAAATACCTGTTACGACGAACTGAGAAAGACCCGTCGTCGCCGGACTGCAATGGAAACATTTGGACCCCGCGAGGTTACTGAGGGTATTGTTCAGCCTGAAGAGCCAAAGGATTTTGGCAAGGCGCGTTTGGCGCTCCAGGCTTTGGATCCAAAGTTGAGGATTCCACTGATTCTGAAGGAAGTGGAAGAGATGTCGGTTGAAGAGATTGCCCGGACGTTAAGCATTACGGAAACGAATGTGAAGGTTCGATTGTTTCGGGCACGAAAGAAGCTGGCTGCCAGCCTTGGGGACGAAAAGAAATGAATTCATCACTGAACAACTTCTTTAAAGAAGAGCGGAAGCGGGTTTTTGAGCCGGGCCCTTATTTTGCGCAGCGCGTGATGGCAGCTGTGTCGCAGGCCGTGCCGACAGTGTGGGACGTGATTCCGCGCGCGATGCGACCAATCATGGCGCTCTCATTGATCCTTCTGTTTGGCGTGCTGTCTGTTCAGATTATCCTTCCGGCCGAACCTGCAGGAACGGTTGGGCCGATCATGGTCGTCGTCGGACAGGATCTTACGCAAGCAGAGCAGAGGTTCTACCTCGATCCCAACGGTCCCTCTGACGAACTGGATGACTTGAACCTGCTGGGCTTGACGCCGTGATTTCAAGTGCGACGAGGGGCAAGCTACTCGTCTTGTCGGTTTTTCTTCTTGGCCTTTTGATTGGTGCCCTGATTGACAATGCTTACGAGACGCGGTGGCGTGCAGGCGCAGATTCCACCAAGAACTCTCCACAACAGGTAAATCAACAGCTTTACGATCTCCTCGAACTCAGCGCTGAGCAGCGGCAGCAGTTTCAAAGTATCCTCGAGGCGTCCCGTCCGGACTTTGAAAAACTGTTTGCGGAAAACAGAAAACTGCTGGAACCCAATCGACGCAAGGCCGCTGAACTGCAAGAACAGACGCGCACCAAAATACGCGCTATCCTGACCGAAGACCAGGCAAAGAGATACAACGAGTACAACGACACAATGGAGAGATTGCGGCGCCGGCCCGGTCCTCCGCGACCGACATCTGGCCGGCCCAATCAATAGCGGTGGGTGATTGCAACGTTGTTGTGTAACACTCGGAGAGCAGAGAACGTCCGGCTTTAGTTGCAGCTGAAGATTCACATCCGTAGCTCGGAGGAAATGTTATGAGAAGACTCTTATCGGTGATGGCGGTGGTTCTGTTAGCCTCCCCGTGTTTTGCTCAGGATGATTTTGGTGGCGGCTTTGACAGCGTACTGACCGGCAGCGATATCGATGCCTTGCTCGGCGGCGGCAACCGTGGCAACCGTGGCAACAACAACAACGGTACGAGCATTCCCAATCCTGAACAGCTCTTGCTGCAGATGAAGGACATGCTGAAGGCGAAGAAGGTCCCTCTCAGCAAAGATCAGGAGAAGGCTCTAAAGACATTCCTGGACACCGAGACTGTCGCTATGCGGACGGAACTCGAAGCCATGTTCACCGGCAACCGTGGCAACAACAATAACAACAATAATCGGACCGCCAATATTCTTACAGACCTCTTCACCATCGTCGGCAAGCACAACACGGAGCTTCTGACCCAGGTGAAGGCGGGCCTTACTCCAGATCAGGTTTCCCTGATTGCAAAGGCGGAGAAAGATAAGAAGGTTTGCTCGGTGGTGCTCGATCTGTTTAACGCGCAGCAACTTCAGAATCGAGAAGGCAATCGCGGCAACAATAATAGAGGAAACAACCAGGGAGGATTCAACGGCGGGTTCGGCGGGTTCGGTGGATTGGACGGCGGATTCCAGTTCGCAGGCGGGAGCTTTGAACCTCAACCGCAACGCGGCGGCGGAAACTTCAACAATAACAACAATTTTCTCTCGCAGGTTCCCGATCGCGCCTTCTGCACGACGGCAAACTCAACCACCGCAGAAAGACTGGCGCCGATATCTCAGATCCTGACGAAAGGAAAGAAACCTCTGACTGCGGACCAGGAGAAAAAGGTTGCAAGCCTCATTGAGGCCAGACTTCCTCTGATGCAAGAGGAATTGCGGGAAAAGGATCCTCAGGTCAACCAGCTGATCAATCAGCTGAATCAGAATCGGAACAACAATAACAACAACCAGAACAATACGCCGCAGGCCGTGAACCCGCAGACGCTGCGCAACAATATCGTGAACACGATCATGTCCAACCTGGGGATTCAGACCAACAACAATAACAACAATAACAACCGGGGAAATCGCGGCAATTTTCAGAATCAGAACAACCAGAATCAGAACAACCAGAATCAGAACAACCAGAATCAAAACGGTAACAACAACCCGCAGAACCAGAACAATCCGCAGAACGCCACCAACAATAACAACCGGGGAAACCGCGGCAACAACAACTTCAATATCGAGTCTGAAGTCCGCAGGAAGAACGAAGAGCTGTACGACAAAATGCCTGCAGCCGCGAAGCTGGATCCTCCTCAGGCGGCCGAGATCAAGAAGTACAAGTACGCTCAGATCAAAGCCCGGGGTGGTGTCGAGCGATACCGGGGCATTATGGAGGAAGAAGGAACTCCGCTGGCTCCTGAGCAAATGCAGCAGATTCAGCAGCTCATCAATGCCACCAATGGGGCGGTCCGTTCGTATGCCGATAATCTGGTTGGGCAGGAAATGGCGGCGGTTCCGAGTTTGGAGCCACCTCCGACAACAACAACTCAGAATCAAAACCAGAATAATCAGAACCAGAATAATCAGAACCGGCCGAACCCGAACAACGTGAATCAGAATCCGGTCGCGCAGCAGATCGTGGCCAAGGTGATGCCGGAAGTTTCAAAACGGCACGCCATTCAGGATCGAGTGTTGACCGAGAATGTCATGAAGGTGCTGACACCACCGCAGGTGGCTTCGTACAAACTGAGCACAATGAACTAGGTCTGATTTCCCCCCGTAAGAAGCCGGGGACAGGGGACACGTCCTCTGTCCCCGGCTTTTTTTTACGCCTATAATGACGCATGCACTTTTTTGCGTATGCCAGTGGGCGCCTCCGCTGTGAGGATGTTCCTCTGGACGAGATTGCCCGCGATGTTGGTACGCCGGTTTACGTCTACAGCGAAGCTGCGATGCATCGTCAGGTGCAGCTTTTCACCGATGCCTTCCAAAAGGTCCCTCACCTTATCTGCTATGCCGTTAAAGCGAATTCGAATCTGAGCGTGATCCGGCGTCTTGCAGACTGGGGCGCGGGATTCGAAGTTGTCTCCGGCGGAGAGCTGTTTCGCGTTCTACGAGCGGGAGGATCCGGGAACAAGGTCGTCTTCGACGGGCCCGGAAAGACCGTCGAAGAGATTCGATATGCGCTCGACTCCGATATTTTGTTTTTCAACGTGGAGTCGGCCGCCGAGGCGGACCTGATTGTGGCCACCGCTCGCGAGACGGGGAAACGCGCCCGTGTGTCGTTGCGGACAAATCCAGACGTTGATCCTGGGACGCATCCCTACATCTCAACCGGAATGAGGGAGCACAAATTCGGGATCGCGCTTGAAGAGGCTCATGAACTCTACTTGAGACTGCGGGATCGTCCTGAGATCGAGCTGGTGGGGGTCACGTGCCATATTGGTTCGCAGATTACGCAGCTGGAACCCTACCGAGATGCGATCGAAAGCCTTCGAACCTTCGTGACCACGCTTAGACAGGAAGGCATTTCTCTGCGCTACCTGGATTTCGGCGGCGGCCTCGGAATCGCTTACAACGGAGAGGAACCTCCTTCTGCTTCGCGGTACGCACAACTTGTTATCGAAGCGACGAAGGATCTTGGCTTAACCCTTATCCTCGAGCCCGGGCGCATTATTGTCGGTAACGCCGGAACGCTTGTGACGCGAGTCACGTTCATCAAGAATCAGGGGAGCAAGCGCTTTATCATCGTGGATGCCGGCATGAATGACCTCATGCGACCCGCGCTCTACGGCTCGCACCACCAGATCTGGTCGGTATCGCAAAAAACTTCGACTCAGGTTGCCGATGTAGTTGGTCCCATTTGCGAGTCCTCGGATTTCATCGCGCGAAATCGTGAACTGCCGTCGTTTGAGCCTGGTGATCTTGCCGCAGTGATGAGCACAGGAGCGTACGGATTCTCGCTGTCCTCGAACTACAACTCAAGACCACGTGTGGCAGAAGTGCTGGTCCGTGGGAGCAGGTACGAAGTCATACGCCGGCGGGAAACGTACGAGGATTTGATTCGACTGGAACTGTAGCTCGTTTCCCTGGCTTCTAGCGGATTCCAAGTTGTCCAAGTTCGCTTTTGATACGGGCAACACCAGCCGGATCCGAAAGGTTTCCCTCCAGTTTCGTCTTTCCCGTTGAATCAACGAGCCTGAATTCTCCTTCACCCGCGCCCAGCAGTTTGGATCCGTTGTTGAAAAACAGGGGGACTTTAACGCCGCGGAAATCGTCTTCGCGATGACGTGCCACGGCAAAGATTGCGACCCGCCCGTTCGCGCCAAAGGCCTCGTAAAGCTGCTCGAGGTTGCTCACCGCGGCCTTCTGAGCCGGGGAGATGACACCAAACAACAGGATCCGGCCGCGATATGTCTCGAGCGTCGCCGTGTATCCTGTCGCCTCCGTGATCATGAACTCAGGGCCATTGGCGGCCGGGTTATCAAGCTGCGGCTGGGAAGCCGGCTTAACCGGCGTACCATCGAGGAGGGGCTTACCCAGTTTCACATTCTGTTCCGGCGCGGAATCCTTCTTGATATCGTCGGGTTGGGCGGGGACTTGAATCGCGGGGGGCTGCACGGTGGCTGAGGGTGCAGGAGTTTCCTGCGTGGATCTCATTCCGACGACCAACAGAATCCCGGCGGCCGCCAGTGTCGCTGCGGCGGTCAGAACGACCCTAAATACTCGTGGACGGCCATTGGTGTGAGCTGCCATTTGCGCGATGGACAGCCTGTGTTGCAGCACCCTCCGCATCAGGGGATCGATTTCTTTGAGACCTTCCACCTGCTGGCGGCAATTCGCGCAGGACGCCAGGTGCGACTGAAAACGTCCCAGATCATCTCCAATCAGTTCATCGCAAAAATAAGCCTCGAGTTTTGAGTCAAGCCATTCGCAATTCGTCATCGTCGTTTTCTCTTACTTTCCAGTCCATCTTTGAGTCGTTTTCTTCCGTAGAAGATTCTGGATTTCACGGTACCTGGGGGGATCTCCAGAATCTCCGCAATTTCGGGTATTGTCAGCCCTTCGACCGCCAGCATCAGCAATGGCATGCGGAACTCGTCGGGAAGCATGCTGACGTGTTTGTTCATGTCCATCATCGACTCTCGGGGTACGTTCATGGAGTTATCCGGCGGGTCGAATTCAATAGATCCGCCCTCCGGATCTATCTCGAAGTCCCCGAAAAAGACCCAGCGTTTCAGCCGCCGAGAGAGGCTGCGATGATGATTTATAGCCACGCGCACTACGATCCTTGACAGCCACACACGCAAGGGGCAATCACCCCGGAAGCGTTTAATGCCGCGGAAGCCTCGCATAAGTGCTTCTTGGACAATATCTTCGGCGTCAATCGGGTTCCGGGCAGAAGCTACCGCGATCTGCATAAGAAAGGAGCGACTCTCGCGGGCGGCCGACTCGAAATCCGCTTCAGTGACGCCAGCTTGAGCTTGTGCCCTATTCATTCATATGAGACCGCCAGCGTGTCTCTAGTTAGGGACAATCGATGGAAATGAAGAGTTCAGACAAAAGTTAACGAATAGACGCCTGCGACTTTACTTGCTCAAGTTTCTGGCGCATTCGCATGGCCTCGTCGGGTTCGTCTGCGTACTGCAATCCTTTGGTCCAGGAAGCCTGAGCGTCCTGATACTTGCCGATCTTGTAGTAGAGATCCCCGAGGTGGTCGTACATCGTCGCGTTCGTGGCGGCAAAGGCAACGGCTCGCTTAAGGAACTTCTCGGCGAGATCGAGCCGCTCCATCTTGAAGTAAACCCATCCAAGGCTGTCGAGGAAGGCGCCGTTGGTGGGGTCGGTATCCACAGCCTTCTTGACCATTGTCAGGGCTTCATCAAGTTTCATGTTGCGGTCCGCCAGCATGTAACCGAGGTAATTCAGGACAGAAGGATTGTTCTTATCCAGGTCGAGGGCCCGCCGAAAAGCCTGTTCCGCTTCCGTGACCTTGTCCTGGCGTTCGTATAAGGCACCCTGCAGAAAATGGATTTGCTTCTCGTCGGGAAAATTCCGTGCTGCCGTGTTCAGGGTGTTTTGAGCATCGGAGAACCGTCCTGCATGCTCGTAAACGCCGATGATTGCGGATACGAGATCCATGTCCGGCGTCTGGCCTGCAGCGAGCCGCTGGAGAAGCTGGATACTTTCGTCGGTTCGTCCCCGCGTAGAGAGGATGTCGGCGTAGGCAATCTGCAGGTCTCTGTTGTTGGGTGATTCCTGCATGGCGGTGCGAATTGTCGATTCCGCCTTGTCGAGATTCTTCGCTTCCTTGTAGGTATCGGCGATCATCATATCGACTCGATTGCGATCGCTGACATCTGCAAGTGTCCGCATGCTGGTGAATGCCGCAATTGAATCGTCAAAGCGTGTTTGCAGCGATCGTATGATCCCGATCTGCGTGTACACGCGCATGCGAATGGACTTGTCGTTCTGGCTGTATATCGGTTTCTCTGTGTCCTTAAGAATCGATTCAAGACCACGAATGGCATCTTCAAACTTGCCTTCATCCCTGTCGATGAGGGCCATGTCGATACGCAGAATGGCGTTGGTGGGAGCACGTCGGAGCCCACGTCCCAGCGTCTCCCTAGCTTCGGTGTACTTCATCTGCCGGCGATAGATCTGAGCCAGCTTTTGCAGGACTACGACGTTGGTTTGATCCTCGCGCAGGACTTCCTCAAACGCTGAGGCCGCTTCTTCCAGGCGGTTATCGTCCAGTAACGCATCCGCGAGCTTGTTCCGCAAATCCGGATCATCGTTCAGTGCCGCAGCGCGCTTGTAGGCATCGGCAGCGCCGGTTGTCTCGCCGAGGTTGGAGTACGCATCACCCAATGTCTCCAAAGCTCGATCGGCTGCGGGTTGTCGTTTCAGGTAGTCATTGAGCAGTTCGATGGCCTGCGCGTTGTGGTTGGAATCCATCGCGAGGCCCGCGAGCGCAACGACACCATCTTCAGATCCGGGTTCGATTCCGAGAAACTTCCGATAGATTTCGGCCGCTTTGTCGGGATTGTCGCTGATGCGATACAACTGCCCGAGCATCAGGTAGCCTTCACGTCCGGTCTTGTCGATGCGGACAATCTCTTCAAATTCGCGGATCGCCCGGTCCAGCGTATCTTTCAGTTGGGCTGGAGTTACAGGCTGCCTGCTGCTCTGGAGGTTCTGAATCGCGCTGACGAAGATGTCTCCCAGCAGGCGGTGCGCTCCGAGGTTATTGGGATTGATCTCTACCGCCTTTTGGGCGGCTTTCATCGCTTCTTCCCGGTTCCTCTGATTCAAATAAGTTCGGGCCATTGCCGCATAGAGATCGGCATCATTCGGAGTGATTTCGAGGGCTTTGCGATATTCCTTAATGGACTCATCGAACGCCTGCTCCTGGTCGAGCACTCGGGCCATGGTGAAGTGGAAGTAGGCTTCCGCTTTTTTCGCTTCAGCCGCAGTCATCCCAGCCGGGGTCTGGGCCATCGCTGATGATCCCAAGGCCAAAAAAAGTGCCGGAAGCAGAACTCTTTTCATAAGCCGTCCATTAAGGTCGATTTGGGGACACTGTAATCGTCCTGTAAGTATATAACACGGGTGAAGGATGGCACCGTCGGACTTCTCTCGTTGCCGACTAATGTTTGAAGTGCCTCAAACCGGCGAAAATCATGGCAATTCCATGCTCGTTGGCGGCATCGACGACCTCGGAGTCCCGCACCGATCCGCCTGGCTGAATAATTGCGGTAATGCCTGCCCTGCCGGCCTCGTCAATTCCGTCCCGGAAGGGGAAAAACGCATCCGACGCGAGCACTGCTCCCCTGGCCGCTGATCCAGCCTTTTGGATGCTGATCCGGACGGAATCGACCCGGCTCATTTGGCCGGCCCCCACCCCCAGTGTTTGCCCGCCGCGGGCCAGAACAATCGCGTTGGATTTGACGTGCTTTACAACGCGGAATGCAAAGGCCAGATCCTTGTATTCTGCATCCGAGGGCTGCCTGGTCGTGACAACCCGGTTGTCAGCTCCGATGAGGCTGCTGTCCATATCCTGCAACAGGATTCCCCCGGAGACGCGTCGGACCTGATAGCCTGATCCACCCACGCCCGTCTCCATGCCGTCGGTTTCTATTGCCAGAAGCCGCAGGTTCTTCTTGCCAGAGAGAATGCTGAGCGAGTCGGAGTCGAACCCCGGAGCAACCACAGCCTCAACGAACAGCCGGGACACTTCATTGGCCGTATCGGCGTCCACCTTCCGATTGAATCCGATGACAGATCCGAAGGCCGATACGGTGTCCGCCTCATAGGCTTTGACATACGCGTCCTTCAATGTCGCGCCGATTGCCGTTCCACAGGGATTCGTATGCTTGATGACACAGCATGCGGGTTCCTCGAACTCCCTGACCAGTTCCAGCGCCGCTTCAACATCCACGATGTTGTTATAGGAGAGTTCCTTTCCCTGAAGCTGTTTGGCAGAGGCAAGGCCGAAAGGCTCGCGGCCACCCCATCGATAAAAGGCGGCTTTCTGATGAGGATTCTCTCCATAACGCAAATCCGAAATTTTCTCGAAGTCCATGAACAGGTTTGTCGGAAACGATTCGGCGACCGACGTTCCTACTGTCGAAAGATGTTGAGCAACCTGGGCGTCGTAGCGGGCGGTGCAAAGAAAGGCTTTGCATGACAGGGCAAACAGCAATTCGCGTCCGAGGATGCCGCTGCCCGAACTGAGAGCCTGCAGCACCTGGCCATAGTCTTCCGGCGACGTTACCACTGCGACGTCCTGAAAGTTCTTTGCTGCCGCGCGGATCATCGACGGGCCCCCAATATCGATGTTCTCGATGACTTCCTCAAACGAAACCCCGGGCTTTCGAATCGTCTCGGCAAATGGGTACAAATTCACGCAAACCAGATCGATCATTTGGATCTGGTTTTGCTCCGCCTGCCGCATGTGTTCCGGGTTGCCGCGAATTGCCAGCAATCCTCCCGCAATACGGGGGTGCAGGGTTTTCACTCGGCCGTCCAGGATTTCGGGGAACCCGGTGTAGTCCGCGACTTCTCTGACGCGAATCCCGTTTGCAGAAAGAAGTTTGGAAGTGCTGCCGGTGGCCAGGATTTCCACATGAAGGGCAGCGAGGCCCCGGGCGAACTCTACGATGCCTTTCTTGTCGTAGACACTAATGAGGGCACGCTCTATTTTTCTCACAACGTTATTCCTGACGAAGGTCGCCCTGGGCTTGCTTCCAGATGTGGTACCAGACATTCGCCACGTCCGTCACCGCGTGCGAGAACGCGATCGATGCGATCCCATACTGTGGCGAGGTTTCGATCGCGGTAGTCTTATCGGGGAGTTCCGAATAGCGTCTCAATCGCTGAAGCAGACGCTCGCTCTCTTCAGTCCGCGCTTTGAGGAAACCCTTAAGGTCTCCTTTGACGATGCGCTCGTCGAATCCGTAAAACACGACGGAGAAGCGATTCACCTGGCTTGCGGCAAGCGCATCAAGTTTCGGGTCATTCATCTCTGCTGCGGCGCATCCGGCATCACGCATTGCCGCAACCGATACCCGAGGATCCATGTTCTTTTTTGTAAGCTCGGCAATGGCCTTCTGGACGGACTCCTCAAGCGGCACTGCCCGGCACGGACTCATCAATACGGACTCAAAGTCTTTGAGGAAAGTTGCGAGTGCATGCGGCTGCGGCCGCCGGGCGTCCTGAAAAATACGGGGATAAGAATTCGCGGGCCAGGCTTCGACTTTGGTTGCAAAAAAGGCTGGAATCAACAAAATCGAGGCAATTAGGCGCTTCATCTTCCCCCAGGATCAGCCGCGGACGCGTTCGAGATACTTGCCTTCAGTTGTATCGATGCGAATGAGCTCACCTTCTTTTATGAAGTGAGGAACACCGACGACAAGTCCCGTTTCCAGTGTCGCCGGCTTCAGGACGTTCGTTGCTGTGGCGGAGGGCATTCCGGGTTCGGTCTGAACGACCTTCAGGTCCACCGTGGCCGGCAATTCAATGCCGAGTGCCCGACCCTCATAAAACTGCACGGTGATTTTAGAGTTTGCCACGAGATACTGTGAGGATTCGCCGAGCATGTCATCGCCGAAGTGGACCTGCTCATAGTTCTCGGTATCCATGAAGTGGTAGTCCGATCCATCCTTGTAGAGATACTCCATCTCCCGCTGGTCCAGGATCGCCTTTTCCACACGATCTTCTGAGCGAAAGCGATGATCAATAATTGATCCGGTTTTGAGGTTTCTCAGCTTGGTCTGGACCATACCGCGCCAGTTTCCCGGCGTGATGTGCGTGTAGTCGACGACCTGAAAGAGTTGGCCGTTGTGCAGGATCGTGTTTCCGCGACGGAGTTGTGTTGCCTGAATCATTACGAAATTGACTCCTGTTCGATTTCGAAAACGGAAATTGTAACCTACCGTTGCGGATTGGAGGAAGAGCGAGCCATCAGAGCTTCGATTTCAGCAACCTCTCTGGGAAAGTCCGACAGCATGCGGTATCCGGTTTCTGTAACGACGACATCGTCCTCAATCCGCACACCCAGTTGCTCTTTGTCGAGATAGATCCCCGGCTCCACCGTAATCACCATGCCCGGTTCCAGGGCGATCCTGGAGGGCCCGGCATCATGAACATAGAGACCGAGATAATGGCTCGTGCCGTGAGGAAACTCCCTCTCGTAACCCTTGGCCCGGATGTAATTGAACGCAGCCTGATGTACCTGCTGCATGGTGACGCCAGGCTTGATTACCGCGAGAGCCTGTTTCTGAGCATCGAGCACGATTTGATAGATCTCTCGCTGACGTGGGGTGAATTTCCCGCTCACGGGGTAGGTTCGTGTCACGTCTCCGGCATAGCCGCTATACTCGGATCCAATATCGACAACCACTAAGTCCCCGGCCTGCATTTGCCGGGTGCTCGCATTGTAGTGAAGGACTGTGGAGTTGGGCCCTGATCCGATAATGGACGGAAAGGATGGGCGCTCCGCGCCACGGCGTCGAAACTCGTACTCCACGGCAGCTTCTACTTCGTATTCCCAGACCCCGGGCGCAATGATGCGAGCAGCAGCTTCCTGTCCGGTCACGCTGATCTTGATGGTTTTTTCAAGCAAAGCCAGTTCCGTCGGAGACTTCCGAACCCGGAGATTCGCGATGATCGGCGCAACATTCTGAACGTCTGTCGCATTCAGAGGCCGAACCTGATCCATGGTGCGCTTGTCTCCGCTTAGCGTGTAGAGCTTCCTCCCCTTCTGAGTGATGCGAGCCATGGTTCCGGTCAAGTCATTGAGGACGCGGACGGATTTCAGTCCCGTGACTTTCTCGCCTTCAGCGCCCGAGGAAGTCGTAACGCCGGTCCACCGTTCCTGCGACGGATTTCGTGGTTGGATAAACAGCGTCTCTTCCGGCTGTTCGCCCGTCGCATCAATCACGAGGACAGCATCCGGTTCGCTGAAACCGGTGAGATAGTAGAAGTTATCCTCTTGTTTGAATTTCACGAGATCACTGTCTGGGTTCCCGTACAGGATCAGCGCGTTTCCTTTGATCTGCTCCGCTACTCGTGCCCGCCTCGAGGCGTACTCCGAAAGAGGTTCCTTCTCGGTCGCAGCAATGTAATTCGAGAGTGCAATCAACAGTAAAGCCGTGAATACAGCACAGATTTTCGATCGGAGCATGGGGGTCATTATGCCGCAGCAGGGGGTAAAGAGGAACTTTCCTTTACCGCGTGAGAATGTCTGTCGCGAAGGTCAGCAGCAAAAGAATGCTCACGTAGCCGTTCAGTGAGAAGAACGCCACATTCACACGACTCAAGTCATCCGGCTTTACGATTCGGTGTTCCCAGAAGAGGATTCCGGCAACGACGGTGATCCCTGCGTAAGCGATTGCCCCCAGGTGCATCCAGCGCGCGGTTGCGAGCAGCAGGACGATCGTGGCGGCATGAAAGACAGTGGAAAGCATCAGGGCAGGAGCAGCACCCAGCCGTGCAGGCAGCGAGAAAAGGCCGTTGTTTCGGTCGAACTCCAGATCCTGCATGGCATAGATAATGTCAAACCCTGCAATCCAGAACATCACGGCTGCGCTCAGCAAGACCGGAGGCCAGGCAAATTCTCCTCGCACCGCGAGCCATGCAGCAAGCGGAGCCAGCCCGATCGCGAGGCCCAGAAACAGATGGCTGAGCGCAGTGAATCGCTTTGTGTACGAATAGAAGAAGAGAATCGCCAGCGTTGGGAATGACAAATAGAAACAGATGGGATTCAACCGGGCTGCTGAAAGGATGAACAGCCCGGACATGAGGATCGTGAATGTCATCGCGAAAGGGATTGAAAGTGTGCCGGCGGGTAACGCCCGTTTGTCCGTTCTTGGATTCAACCGGTCGTAGCGGTAATCCACAATCCTGTTGAACGTCATCGCGGCGCTTCGAGCGCCCACCATTGCCGCTACGATCCACGCGATTTGGCGGCCGGTCGGGAGTCCGTTTCCGGCCATGAGAGCACCGATAAAGGCGAAGGGCAGCGCAAAGATCGTGTGCTCGAACTTGATCATTTCGAGCGTGATCCTCAGCTTTTGCCAAATCCGCACCCGGGGATTATGAAGCACACCGGGAATCCGGCACAACGGGCACGCAACGTGGACGAAGACGCGTCACGCGTCTGTCGGGCGGAGGTGAAGGGTTTCCACGGCCGCTTCAGACGGCAGCAGCAGGGAGTCGATTGCGGCACGCGCGACCTGGACCGGCTGGAGAAACCTGCTGGGGTCATATATCGCGCCCTCGAGTCGGCAAACCTCCTCCTGCATTGGCGTCGCGGTGAGCCCAAGCATCACGCTGAGGACACGGACGCCGTGGGGACGCATTTCCAAACGCAATGCATCGGCGACGGCTTTTAACGCATGCTTGCTCGCTGCATACTGTCCCACCTTCGCCAGGGCGCGCTCGCCTGCTGTCGAATTGATGAAGGCAATCACCACGCTACACGCGATGATCGACGGCAACAGTCCCTGCGTCACCATAAACGGCGCGCGTACATTGGTGCGATAAAGGGCATCGAATTCCGCCACGGCTGCGAAGGCCAGGGCTTCGCGACGAAATATCCCCGCGCTGTGAATCAGGAAATCGATGCCGGAGAATTCCTGACGGATTTCCGCGATAAAACGTTGTACGGCGTCATCGTTTGTCAGGTCGAGCGCCCAGTGCCGGGCTGCGGCTCCCTTCGGCTCAAGCTCTTCGCTTACGCGGCGCAGTTTCTGTGGATCGCGCGCAGGCAGCAGCACGCGCGCGCCGCGTCTCGCGAGTTCGTGCGCCAGCGCCTTGCCAACGCCACTGCTGGCGCCGGTAACTACGGCGATTCTGTCTTTGAGATTCTCCATCTGTTGGCGCGGCGTTTGACGCTTGAGCAAACCGCACGGCGCCAGTATATCCGCAACACGCAGTCCCTTCCGACCTCCCTGGCCGTGGTATAAGGTTTGCGAAAATATTCCAGCCTCCTGAGGGTTTTTCATGAAGAGTATCCGTGTTCTCATGTTCGTGGTGTGCGGTGTTTTAGTTGCGGCTGTCGGTGTGCACCATGCGGCGCGTTTGACGGTTTTCATTGATGGAGACAATCGGACACCTTACGACGCAAGCCGAGGAAAGACAGGCCGCGCAGAGTGGACCTCGGCGGTCACAACCAGGAAAGGGACGATCCTTACTGACGATTTCCAGGGTGTGAACATCGATGTGCCTGCCGACAAGGTGACCTCTATCGGCCACTTCAGCGTGTTCTTCAGCCAGACTGGCGGCTACTCCACTCAAGCCGGAAACACTGCGCCGCAACGCCACCCGACAGGAGTCTTTGTGGGAACCACAGGAACCGGATCGACGACAGGGGGCAATGACGAAACGATCCAGGGGCTCGAACTTCGATACGAGACGATGGGTCCTGTGACCAGGACTCTCGAACTGCGATTCGATCCGCCCATCTTTGCCTGGGCGGCAGATGTGTTTTCCGTGGACGGCAAGGGATTCGGTCAGGGCGGCGGACCCGACAGCAACGATCACACGACACTGCACCTGCAGGGGCACTCCTTCGATTTCAGCCAGATCTTTACTTATGCGGGCAGCGGCTATAACAGCTTCTTTGGGATTGTTTCGGACACGCCGTTCAGTTCTTTGAGTTTTACTGCGGCTGGAGACGGAGACCGCTGGAGATTAGATAATGTTTCGGTTGCCCGGTAATCCAATTTCTTTCCTGGCCTACCGTGGCAATCCCGCTATCTCCGTTCGAACCTTGTAGAGAGTCTTTCCAGCCGTAATGTAAAGCGTCTTCATGTCTGCGCCGCCGAACGCATTGTTCGTGATGAAGTCTTCTGGAATCGGAATGAACTTCAGAAGCTTTCCCTCCGGCGAAATCACGTAAACGCCGCACAGGGTGTCGAGCGTTTCGGACGTGTTTCGCGTGCGATGCATTCCTGCTGATGCATACAGGTTGCCCTGAGTATCGATGCTCATCCCGTCCGCACTTCTACCGGGATAGAAGTTGTAGTGAACGCGCATATTTCTAACGGTCCCGTCGGGCATCAGATCGTAAGCCCGGATCATTCTTGCTCCGCCCTCTACGCCGTTTGCCTCGACAACATACAGAGTCCTATCATCAGGGGATGTCTGGATTCCGTTAGGCTTCTGAATGTCCGGTGCGCTGAGGATTCGAGCCAGTTTTCCTGGGGCATCGATCCGATAAACGGCCGCTCCGTTGAAGTCGGTGAAATAGATGCGGCCTTTGCCGTCAATGGTTACGTCATTCGGCCCAACGAGAGGCTTTCCGTCGTACTTCTCCGCCAGGATCTCCACTTTTCCGGTCTTCAAGTCAGTACGGGTGACGCGTGGCTTACCTTCCACCGTAATGCCACTCCGTTGAGCGGTCGCTGATGGAGCGCCCTCACATGCGATGAGCCGGCCCTGGGGATCGATGAGCAGGCCGTTGGCAGCGTTGCTTCGTTCGCGGTAGATCGACAGGGCCCCGCTGGTGCTGAACCGCATGATCCGCTGCGTCAGGACGTCGGTGAAATAGACATTGCCGTCCCGATCCACGGCCGGCCCTTCCAGCATGGAAACGAACGTCGCAACTTCGAGCTCCTGCGCACCACCCACAGCCAGACTTACGGCGGCGAGTAATGCCGATGCTTTGAGCGCCAGTCTCATTTTCCCTCCCGAAGGAGAGCCAGCGTACCATGCCGTTCCGTCTGATCGGGCCTCGTCGCGGTACAATAGGGGTTCCATCTATGACCGAAGAGCAACTCCGTCAGATTCTTAAAGATTTGAAGTCCGGCGTTCTTTCCGACGATCAGGCACTCGACCGGCTGCGGCACCTGCCTTTCGAGGACCTCGGCTTCGCCAATGTTGACCACCACCGCACTCTGCGCCAGGGTTTTCCCGAAGTGATTTTCGGCGCGGGCAAAACAGCGGATCACGTCGCAAAAATCGTGAGTGCGATGCTGCCGGGACGGCACAACATCCTGGTGACACGTGCGAACAGCGAACAGTACGCCCGCGTGAGGGAAGTTGAACCGTCAGCGGAATTTCATGAGGCTGCTCGCGCTATCGTCGTGCACACGGACAATACGATGCGCGGCAAAGGCAAGGTGCTGGTCGTTTCTGCAGGCACGTCGGATATTCCTGTCGCCGAAGAAGCCGTGGTGACATTGAAGCTGATGGGGAATGACGTGGAGATTCTTTACGACGTCGGAGTTTCCGGACTCCATCGTCTGCTCGACAGGCGTGACCGCCTCGTATCTGCGCGTGTATTGATTGTCGTCGCTGGAATGGAAGGCGCTCTGCCTAGCGTTGTTGGGGGCCTGGTTGCGGTGCCCGTGATCGCTGTTCCCACAAGTGTGGGCTACGGTTCCAGTTTTGGCGGGCTGACCGCGCTGCTGAGCATGTTGAATAGTTGCGCGTCCAACGTCACAGTCGTGAATATCGACAACGGGTTTGGCGCCGCAATGGTCGCCAGTCTGATTAATCGAGCGTGATTCCGTGAAGGCTTCCCTGGACGCTCTCGAATTTGAACGCCTCAAGAAACTTCTGTCTCGCTATGTCTCGACTGGCGACGCGAAGTTGTTGCTGGAGACCGTCGCGCCTTCTACAAATCTCTCCGAACTCGAAGCGGAACACAGCCTCGTCGCCGAGGCGATGGCATACCTTCGAGTTCAGCGAGTCCCGTTTCGTGAAGTCCCGGAGCTGGCTTCCGCCGTCGAGAAGCTCGCTATTGCGGGCTCGAGACTCGAAATAGAAGAAATCGAAGGCATCCAGGTGTTCCTTGGCCAGATCGAAGGCCTCCGCGTTCGATGGAAGGAAGAGATTGAGGCATATCCCAACCTTGCCCGCAAGGCCGCGCGTCTTCCAGATCTTCGCGATCTGGCAAAGCGTCTCGGACAGGCTGTGCATGATGGCGAGGTCGATGAGCGCTACAGTCCGGAGCTTGCCCGAATCCGCCGGGCCATTGAAACGGCGCGGTCGCGGGTAACAAACAAGCTCGAGTCCATGCTACGCAGCCCGGAGTACGCAAACCAACTCCAGGATCAGGTTGTGACGGTGCGAAACGGCCGCTTTGTCATCCCTGTTCGAACCGATCAAAAGCGCAGCGTGGAAGGAATCATTCATGGAACTTCATCCAGCGGCGCGA